>Ga0082212_10009918_pt1 | contig 12233 bp, 6 predicted proteins | sample TergutNt197P3_FD_71548 | JGI IMG/M metagenome (GOLD analysis project Ga0082212, IMG submission 71548) | Neocapritermes taracua P3 segment gut microbial communities from Petit-Saut dam, French Guiana - Nt197 P3 | ecosystem: Host-associated > Arthropoda: Insects > Digestive system > Gut ... | reverse complement strand
TTCCTTTTCCAGCTCGTGCTGTTCGTAGGTTTTTGCATCCATAAATATAAAGAGCGACCCTTGAGCGTACAAAAATGTTGCGTCGATTTCCTCGATGTCCGCCGCATCGAGCGAGTCGCCGCTTTTGTAGGTTCGGTCGAGGATCGTGCCTTTTAAGAGGTTGCGCAACTTGCACTTGTAAAGAGCTTGCCCCTTGCCAGGCTTGACAAAATTGCACTCCGCCATGATATACGGGTCACCCTCAATTTGCACTTTGAGGCCTTTTCGAAAATCACTTGTACTATAGCTGGCCATAGAATTTGTTCCTTAAATTAATATTAAGATGCATTTTTACTCTCGATTTTTATCTGATGACAATTCGTAAGTTATTGAAACAAGGGGATTTAAACTAATAAAAAACACCCGTCACAATCACCGAGTCCGTGAATGCGTGTCGTGAATGGACGGAAAATCGTTGCAGCAAAAACGGATTCCAAACATTAGCATACCCGCGTTATGGTCATGCGTCAAGACGATTACCAAACAATGTGAGCAAGTGGTGGGTTGCGGGTGGCTGTCCCACCACTCACCACTGATCTGCTCACCACTGATCTGCTCGCTGCAGGCAACGCGGCTACACCCCCACGCGACACTGGCTGCGGGTACGAATCACGCAAACGGTTCATACTGTCCCGGCACGGGAACGGCGTGTTCGAAGGTTCCGTCTTCACCCGGCATCACGGGTGTCGGTGTTTCAAACGTCAGTTCCTGGCCGTAGGGGAACAGTGCCTTTCCTTTTTCCACGGCCTCGTCCCACTTGATTTCCTTGCCGCTGTACGCCGCCATCCATCCCATGACGGCAATCATCGTGGCCGTGGCCGAGTGCCAACCATCGTTAAGTTTCGTGCCGTTTCGGATTGCGTCCACCTGGTTGATGTGTTCCTGGACATAGCCGCTCTTGTCTCCGGTTCCCCGATATTGCCAGCGGGGACCGTTTTTCTTCTGCAACCAGGGAATTTGCCCGTTTCCATTCGAACCAAGCACCTTTTCCGTGACACTGTTCCAGCATCCCGGGATTTGGCGGCATTGGCTGTGCATGACGGAGCCGTCGGCGTAAGTGTATTCGACATAGTGATGGTCGAAGATGTTGCCGCATTCGTTGTAGGGGAATCGCGGCGTTTTCCTGACTTGGCGTCCTCCCATGCCGATACAGGAAACCGGATGGGCCAGCGGGTCGCCTTTGCCGTGAATCCAATTGCCGACGTCGATGTTGTGGCAGTGTTGTTCGACGATGTGGTCGCCGCTGAGCCAGTTGAAGAAGTACCAGTCGCGAACCTGGAAGTGCATTTCCGTCTCACCTTCGGCACGAAAGCCGCGATTTTTGGCACCGGCACCGTTCCAATAAACGCGCGTGGCAAGCACGTCGCCGATTTCCCCGTCGTGAATCCGCGAAATCCATTCGCGATACTGGTTTTCATGTCGGCGTTGATAACCGCCGCAGACAGTCAAGCCCTTTTCTTCCACGAGTTTGTTGGTTTCCATGCAGAGTTTGTAACCGGGCGCATCGACGCCGAACGGTTTTTCGATGAAAACATGTTTCCCTTGCTGCACCGCGTAAGCGTAATGCACCGGGTGAAACGCGGGAGGCGACGCGATGAGAACCTGATCGCAGCAGTCGATCGCTTTCTTATAGGCGTCGAGTCCGTCAAAAATACGATCTCCCGGGAGTTCAATTTTATCTTTAAGTTTGTCATCCGCCTGTAAAAGTTTCACGGCATTTTGCGCATATTCCGGTACGGCATCGGCCAGAGCCGTGAGTTTCACGTTGTCCCCGACGGCGAAGCGGTCGACGACGCTTCCCGTTCCGCGACCGCCGCACCCAATGAGCGCTACTTTCATGAGATCAGTTCCGCCGACATTGGCACTGCGGGCAATACCAAGATTGCCCGCAGCGGCAAGCCCCACGGAACCGATCCCGGCGACTTTGAGAAAATCGCGACGGGAAGAACCCATTTTTTTCTTTTGTTCAGACATGTTCAGCTCCTTATGAGTATTTTATCAGGTAATTTTACACGAAACAGCAGCCAAAAACAAAGCGTAACGGAGTAACATTGAGATGTCAAGTCATTCCAGACTGCTGTGTCACTTTGGCGGTGTTTATTGTGCCGCCACCAAAATTTAAGCTTGTTCGGTGAATCGCCTGCCTCGCCGATATTCAATAGACTCGCTATTTTGAGCAGTTTTGACAAGATCGGCGTGGCAGGCAGACGTTGAAGTGGTTCAAAATTTTCATAGATCACCTGCTACTGGGTTGTTTTGTTTGAAAAATGAGGTATAAATGAGGTTTCATTGCACACAATCAACCGCCACGCAACGGCGGTCACGGCGTGACCGCCCTACCACGCTCCACACTATCCCCTATAGAAAACACATGAAACGACGTGATTTTATTTCGACGGGAATGACATTGGGTGCCGGACTCGTGGTGTCGCCGCAAGTTGCGGGTCGCATTGCTCCCATTTTAGGGGACGATGCTGCCAGTGCACCGACAGATCAGAAACTTCGAGTTGCCATTGTGGGTTGCGGGCGGCAGGGTCGGGCGTTGATCAATGCCTGCCTGAAGGTCGCCGGGTTGCGTTTTGTCGCGGTTTGCGATATACTGCTCTCGGCCAGAAATTCCGCGAGGTTATATCTGGATTCGGAGGACATTGAGGTCTCCGCTTATGCCGATTTCGACGAAATGCTCGAAAACGAACGCGCGAATCTTGATGCTGTGATCCTCGCGACTCCGGATTTCGTCCACGCAAAGCAGGCCATCGCCGCCATGAACGCTGGGTTGCACGTCTATTGCGAATCCCCGATGGCGGTAAATGCCGATGATGCCCGGCAAATGATTCGCACGTCCCGGTCAACCGGCTCCTTGCTGCAAGTCGGTTATGAACGCCGGAGCGATCCCCGGTATCGTCATGCGGCGGCAAAACTCGTCTCGCCGGAGTCGTGCGAGTTGCTGCTTGGCACGATCACGCATTTCGAGACGCAGGCCAACCGTCGGGTGCATTCCGAATTGATCTGGGCCGAACGCGACACGCTCACACCGGAGTACCTCGCCAACTACGGCTACCGTTCCATGAGCGAGTACCGCAATTGGAAGCAGTATCGCAAGTACGGTTGCGGCCCCTGTGCGACCTATTTTGCCCAGCAGTTCGACGTTTTGGAATGGTTTTTCGGCATACGGCCTTCGCGGTTACAGGCATCGGGCGGCCACGATTACTACTCATTCGGCGATTGTCTCGACAATGCCACGGCCATGCTGACCTGGCCTTTTCCGCATGGGGTGGTGCGCGGCGGCGGGCGCGTCTGGTCAACCACAAGCGGTGGCGGTCGGCTCCCATTTGAGCACATTTTCGGTACATCGGGGTCGCTGCAAACGTCCACAAGTGTCGAGGAATTTCGCGTGTTCGCCGAACCGGGATTTGCCAAGTGGAACGAATTTCTCCGTCGCGGCGATCTCAAAAAAATGAACGTTGCGACGGAAGGGGAAGACCCCAATTTGATCCGGGTTCGCGAAACGGGAAACGTCGTGCCTTATCTCCTCCCGATGGATCGCGAGGAATCCGTATTTCGCCTGCACGTTGAAAATTTCGTCAACGCGGCTTTCGGAAAGGAACCGCTCCATTGTTCCGGTGAACAAGCCTTTGCCTCGCACGTCATCGCATGGTGCATTGATGAAGCCGTTGAAAAAGGTGCCGCTGTTGATTTGTCCGACGAAATGTTTATAATTTAAAAAAACGAATAACGTATCCCGCCGGGGATGCACCTTTTGTCAAAATAACAAACAGGAGACCAGTTATGTATCGAAAAAATGTTTTGTCTATTGTCGTAATCGCTCTCGTTTTCATTGCTGCGTCTGTTTTTACGGCTGCCCAGGACGAGCCACCCAAGACTCCCACACTCGAAGATGCCGGAACCTTTGCGGAAGTCCGGGCTTACCAGACCGCCATGACGCAAAAAGCGTCGCAAGACCTTCAAGAGCGGTCGCAGGGAAAGCCGCTCACCGTTGAAATGTACCTCCCGTACCTGGGAACCATTTCGGAAGCGGGCATCGCCTCGGCGGAAAAAATTCTCGACATCGCCAAAAACGATGCGGAAAAACGGACCGGCTATCAAATGCTCATTTTGAGTCTGAAACAACGTGATCAGTTCGAGCGGTATCAGTACCAGGAACAGCTTAACGAAGAGTCCAAAGATTTATCCCCAACAGACAGGCAAGCGAAAATCGCGCAATTCGAACCGGAAAGCAAAAAACGCCTGGTTGCCTTGCTTGATGAACTGGAAAAAAACGAAGATTTCCGATCCATCGTGAACGACGAACGATTCATCCTGTTTATGGCAAAGCTCAACCAAAGTCCCCTACAAACCCGGGAACAATTCGATGCGTTGAAAAAAGAGGCCAAAGAGTGGACGAACACGAAGCTGACCCGCAGCCCGGTGCAAGCACTTCAAACCCTTGCCGATCGTGTGGGAGGTTCCCCGCTTGCGAAAGAGACACCTGATATTGCCGATAAAACCATTAAGGAATTTATTGAATTCATCCAGTCGGACGAATGTAATCTTTCCGAAGTCCAAAAGAAATCCGCTGTGATGCTGCTCGAAGGAGCGCAAAAACGAGCGATGGGAGCGGAGCTGAATCTCTACGGCAGAACGCTGGACGACGAGGAGTTCGATTGGAAGGCCCTCCGCGGCAAATACGTTCTGGTGAAGTTCACTGCAACGTGGTGCGGTCCCTGCAAAGGGGAAATTCCCGGGATGATCACCGCTTACGAAGAATACAAGGATAAAGGTCTTGAAATCGTGTCCGTTTATATTTGGCAACGTGAACCTGATCCGGTGGCAATCGTCAAAGAAACGGTGGAGGAAGAAGGACTTCACTGGATGATCGTCAGCGAAGAACTGACCGACAAGGCCGGCCAGCCCAAGCAAGGGGAAATGTACGCCATTCAAGGCGTGCCGACCATGCTTCTGATCGACAAGGAAGGCAAAGTGATCTCCACTTCGGCACGCGGGGGAGAGCTTCAGCGACTTTTGAAAGAGTTTCTTGGTGAATAGAGAAAAGGGAATAGGGATTAGTGTGGAACTATTCCCTATTGCATCGTCAGCATTTAAAATTGGGAAATCCATCACGTAATTCGGCGGCGGTCACGGCGTGACCGCCCTACCTTGATCCCAAAATTAAACTTTGACAAAACACTATTCCCTAACCCCTAACAACAGGAGAGAAATCATGCAAATCAGTTTTCACACCGACGCGTTTTGTTCGGCATTTTGGACCTTTGACAAATGCCTGGAATGGGCACAGAAAAATCACGTTCGTTTCATCGAATGCGGCCTGATCGACGGCGTCAGCTGGATGCACGGGCTTGGGTATTTGCCGCATCTTTCGACCGTCGATGATCCCGTTGTCCTGCGTCGCACGATGGAAAAGTACGGCGTGCGGTTTTCGCAGATCGACGCGGCGTTTCCGCTTTCCGACCGTCGCGGTCAAATTTACGGCGTGCCTTATGTTCTCAACGCGATTCGTTACGCGAAGCTGGCAGATTGCCCGCGGGTTTGCACGACGGACGGTCTTTTCAAGCCGGAAGGACTTGAGGACGACGAGGCGATGGCTCTCATGAAAGAAAGTTACAAGCAGATCATCGACGTTGCGGAACAATACGAGATCGACATCACGATTGAGATTCACGGGTATTTCACCAACAACATCGAACGGCTTGACCAGATGCTGAATTTCGTGGACAGTCCGCGTCTCAAATTGAATCTCGACACGGGCAACTCGTTCATCGCGGGCGGCAACCCGATTGATTTTGCCAAGCGATTTGCCAAAAAGGTTTCGCACGTTCACGTGAAAGATGTCTCGCAAGAGCTTGCCGATCAGGCACGGGGCAATGATACCGGCATCGCGATGAGTCACTCGGCAATCGGCGACGGCGTCAACGCGGGCAATATCCGCGAAACGCTTGCCATCCTGCACAAGGCCGGTTTTGACGGCCCGATCAGCATGGAATGCGAAGGCCAGGGCGGCCCGCTCATCGAACGTTCGCTGGGCTGGATTCGCAAAACGCTCGGGGAACTTGGGATTGCGGAAGGGTAACCTTTTCAAAACGCAAGCAGGGATTATTTTTTGCCACGGAAAACACGGAAATTCACGGAAAAAAGATCATGCTAAAAATAAAAATCATAAGAAATAATGCTTGGATTTTTATTTCTGTCTTCCGTGTTTTTCCGTGTATTCCGTGGCTAAAAAACATTTTCATTTGCACTTTGAGCCACCTTTTCAAAACGCATAAACTGCACCGTCGTTTCCCACAACAACGATTTTAGACCCGGCGACAACCGGGCCGCAACCTGACATGATGCCGGTTTCGATGATCGGGGTCAGCGTGTTCTGCGGGAGATCGTAACGCAGGAGCGTACCTTTGCGCGTGATGAAAAGCAACTGCGTTTCGTTTAATGCGCAAGGCTGACCGACCGGCAGACCATGAATCAAAGCCGGAATGGAGCGCAGCGCAATGACGGGATTTTCGGGCGTGGCACTGCGTGATGCAATCGGCTGATCGGCTTGTGTAATGACAACGAACGTGTTTTGCTCCGTCACGGCAACGACGGCACTTGGACCACAGGCAAACGGTCCCCAAACAACCGGACCGTCCAAGTTCAGAGAGCAGAGTTCAGAGTTAAGAGTGATTTTTCCATTCTGGCCTTCGGACTCTGAACTCTGCTCTCTGCTCTCTGAACTCAGCACGTTGCCTTCTTCTGTCAATTGGTCGTGGTCAAACAGCAGCATTTGCCCGGCATTGTCGGCGATGATGATATTCCGTCCGCACACAAGCGGTTTCGATGTCACACCGCAGGGCAACTGCACCGATTTCGTCATGACAAGTGCCGGACGGTTGTTTTGCGTGACAAGTTCGATTTGCCGCAACAGGCCGTCGGCGTCACCGATCAAAATGGTCTCGTCAATCAACGTCATGGGCGACCATTTCGGCGGAGCGTCCTGCGTGCGTCGTGTAACGAATGGGTTGCCAATGACCGTGCCATCGCGGGGCGAGTAAAATGCGAGTTGCCCGTTGGCAAGCGGCACGACAATCCCCTGCCCAAGCGGCACTGCGGGACTGGTTAGCGGGGCGGGAACGGTGATCGTGCGAATACTGATACCGCTCTCAGGGAGCGGTGTTAAACGATTGCCGTCATACACGCGAATCGCCGATGGTGTCGGCAGGTTGGTCATTTCCGTATCCGGCGAGATGCAGCACAGCACTTCAAGTCCGTTTTCAAGCGGTACAATATCCGTCACAGGTTCGGTCAGTGTACCGGGCGCGACGCGCTGCCGCATGTATGTTTCCGTATTGTACATGGGCGTGTCACGCGGAGCCGTCAATTCGCTGATCGGAAGGTCATACAACTTGCCGGTCACTGTGACAAGGTGCAGGGTTTCAATGTCCGTTGACACAACAGGCTGTGCAAGCACAGACTCGCCGAACTCAATTTGCCAACGGTTTTCGAGATTCGACAATGCAAACGAACGTGCAACCACACCACCCATCACCGGATCGATGTATGCTTGCACCAGATGATTGTCGGCGATTTCCATCGGCGACTGGCTGATGATCGACGGTGTGGTCGGGACGGATTGCGGGATCAGGCGGCTTCGCGACGGCTGCACCTCGAAGTGTTGCAGGCGATTATCGGCAACCCAAAGGCTCCGACCGGCGAGTGAGGCAAAACGTCCCGAAACGGCTTCGGCGCGTTTCAACACATCATCGATGCGCCCGTCGGCAACAATTTGAAACGGTTTCGCCGGGTCGGTGTTAGCGCGGGTGCTTGCCCCCGGTTGGGTTAACGAAATCAACTTGACATCGCCGCGTTCGGCCATGTATAAAAGATCGTTGCCATCGACAATCGGCGGCGATTTGACCAAGCCGTCAAGCGGAATGATCTGCACCGGCTGTTCGTGCCAGGGAAAGGATTGCCCGTCAGTCATGGGATCGCGGACATCTTGTCCGCTTGGGGCATAAATTTTGATCGTTGTGCGCGTCGGGGCGGTTTGTTCGGCGACGAGAAGGTACCCGTTATGCACAACCGGAGACGATTGAATTGTGCCTGCAAGGTGCCCCGTCGGGATAATGCCGATGTTCGTCAGCGGCACATTCGCCTGAGCATCGTAGCGAAAAACATGCAACGCCGAATGATGAGCCGGTTGCACGACCAGTTGCCTTTCGGGATCATAACACGGCGGGGCATCGGCGTTTTGCATCAGGTCGATGTGACCGAGCCGTTCGCCAGTCGCCAGGTTGATAAGCATCAGCTTTCCGCCGGATGTTGTGACGAAACTGACCGGCCAAACCGGTTGTGGGTTGATGTAAGCGGTTTCGCCCAGCGAAAGCTGAAAGCGTTCCGTCCCGTCGGCGGTATCGACCATTAGCAACGTGTTGCTGCGGTCATCAGCCAGCAACGTATTGTTGTCCGGCAAGCCGGGAATGACCATCGGCATATTGCGATCAAGTCCCGGCGACCCGACATGATGACGCCAAACAATGCTTCCCGTGTCCGGGTTGAAGGCATAAACGTTTCGGTTGGCGTAACTGACGAACATTTTATCATGAGACGAGTTTAGCCCGGCATCTTGAACACCGGATGCCGAACTGATACGATGGGTCAATAACATCGCCGGAACCGGTGGCATGGTATTGTTTAGCCCGGTGTCTTGAAAGCCGGATGCGGTCTCCGGCATCCATTTCTGGCACAACGCTTCGGTGCGTGCTATGTCGCTCTTGATCTCCGCAACGGCCGGATTGTCCCGCATTTCCGGGTTCGAGTGCAGGTAACGCGTCAGCAAAGCGTAACATTCGGCAAGCTGTTGACGTGTCGTCAAAGATGCGGGCAAGATACCCGCGATCCCGTCATCCAATGTTGCCGCTTTGATCGAGACAAGTATCGTCGTGATTTCCGCTTTGACGGTAATCATTTCCGTATCACGGGCAATGCGTCGCCGGGTCAGTTCCAGTGACCGCCGCGTTGCCTGTAATTGATTGAACGGTTGCATCGTACTTGGCACGTGTTCTTCGACGAGCGAAAGTGCCGCTTCCGACTGCCGGATCAAATCGGTGCTGTTCGACGTGTCGGCCATTGCAGCCAAACCTTCGGCGATGTTCGGCAAAATCGCCGACAATTCGATGCGTCCCTCGCTTGCAAAGTCGGTCAACCGGCTCATTTCGGGTAGTTCTTCCTGCACACAGGCGAGTGCCTTGTCCCAGTTCGACTTTGTTTCCGTAATCAGCCGTATGCGCGAAAGTGCGATCCGCAATTTCGCTTTTGGTACGGCCGCGTTGTTTTCAAACGAGGAGATAAAATCCTTGTAGCCGTCCATCGCCTGGGCGTAAGAGCCGTTTTGATACGCTTCATCGGCAACGGCCAGCACTTCGTCGGCGCGACGCTGCAACAGCAGCCAGGCAAGCACGACACTCGCCACAACCATCAGTCCGAGTGCAATGATCCCGTATTTGACCAATGGCGTGTCCCATTGGCTTTCGCGTTTTTTCTTTTGGATATGCCAACTTGCTTCTCTTAACGATGATGTTCGTTTTTCGTCATCGTCCGAACCATCGAAAAAATCATCAGGCGGCGCAACATTGGGTGGCGTCGGTGTAACTTTTGGCGGCGGCGGTGATGGTGTTAGCACGGGGGCTTGCCCCCGGTTGGGCGGCGTCGGATGTTTCTTTCCTGCGGGGCGCGAAGTCGGCACAAGATCGACCACGTCGTCAGGCTTCGGGCTTCGGACTTCAGGCTTCTCATTCTCATCCGGAGTCTGAACTCCGAAGTCTGAAGTCTGAGACCCGGTTCCCGACTTCTGCAAATGGTCAAGAATCGCGTTCGACACGGCGGCGGAAATGATCATTTGCTCGACCAGATATCCCGCCAAGTCCGCCGCCGGAATCTCGTCTGCCGGTTGCAGCAATGACTGCTCGATAATGGCGATGTACTTGTCGTTGAACACTTTCCGTGTTCGCAATTCGCGAATGAAATCCCGGGCAGTAGGCATGGTGAGGGGACAGGGGCTAGGAGAGTAATTAACAGTATAAAAACAACGACCTCAAATTGACGGGATTTTTGAATACGAAACACACGAAAAGACGAAATACATGAAAGTTTTCATAAAAACCAAAACCAAAAATGTTCCCATTTTTTTAATGAGTTCGTAAATTTCGTTGGTTCGTATGAAAAATGAATAGCGCATTACGATGCAAAAATTAATAGGACGTATTTGTTTTTGTACTGTTCCCTAATGTGCCGGTGACGGAGCACCGGGTACTCCCGCCAATAACAGGTTCTGCGCAATCACCGGATAAGTTTATTAGTACGCTGATAACACTGATTTTACGGATTTTCACAGATCATATCCGCGAAAATCAGTCCCATCTGCGTCATCAGTGTGCTAAAATGAGCGGCTGGTTAGGCCAAAATGCCGTTTTTGACCTGAAAATTAATACTATCGTGTCGCATTTTCCTGGACTGAGGCAACTTTTTCTTTCCTCGAAGCATGTTTTTTCGTGTTGATCTCTCTGCATCTCTGCGTGAAATCAGTATTGTTTGATTGGAGTGCCGACAAAAAAAACCGCTGAATCCCGTCATTTTGTTTCTCGCTGATCTGTGCGTTGCAGGCCATGCGGCTACGGGCACTCTGCATTCTCTGCGCGTTGCAAGCAACGCGGCTACGGGCACTCCTTCTCCGCATGTCGGGTGACGTGGCAGCCGATGTTGACCGCAACGGGCAAGCCCGCGATGTGGGTCGGATAAACGTTGATATGAACGGCCAGTGCGGTTGTGCGACCGCCGAATCCTGCCGGGCCGATGTTAAGGTTGTTGATTTCTGCAAGCAATTCGGCTTCCATCCCGGCCCAAAACGGATCGGGATTTGTGTGTCCAAGGGGTCGCAACAAGCTCTCTTTGGCGATGAGTGCCGCTTTTTCCATCGTTCCTCCGACGCCCACGCCGACGATGATCGGCGGGCAAGGGTTCGCACCGGCGGATTGCACGGTCTCCAACACAACACGCTTGACTGCTTCCAGTCCGTCCGATGGTTTCAGCATAACCAGGCGACTCATGTTCTCGCTGCCGAATCCTTTCGGAGCGACGGTGATTTTTATTCGATCACCCGGAACAATACGGACATGGACGACCGCCGGCGTATTGTCGCCCGTGTTGACCCGGCGGACCGGATCACGCACGACGGACTTTCGCAACCAACCGCGCTCATAACCTGCGGCCACGCCTGCGTTGATTGCTTCCTCCAGCCCCCCGCCGACCAGATGCACATCCTGGCCGAGTTCAACGAACACGACCGCCATGCCCGTATCCTGACAGATCGGCAACGAATCCTGCCGGGCAACCTCCGCGTTGTCGAGCAAAATGTTCAGCACATCCCGGGCAAGCGATGGCATTCCGCTTGATAACTCTCGCGGCTCCGACGCCGCACCCTGCCGCAACGCACAGGCAATGTCATCGTTCAAAATGACATTGGCCCGAATGCACAAGTCGGCCACCGTTTCAGTGATCCTTGCTACATCAATTTCACGCACCATTTTTTCCGCTGTTTTCTCTTGCCCAACCGGGGGCAAGCCCCCGCGCTAACATACAATCGACATCTCAATGATAACCGCAATTATAAAGTTAATCAAGGTATTCGCCGGAAAGTACCAAATCGTCTTTTTTGTTCCCAACCCGGAAAACGAAATAAAAGCCGGAATGGAGCGCAACACAAAAACGGGATTAACCGACCAATCATCTTTCGGTAAATCCCGTCATTGCGATTACGCTTCATTCCGGCTTTTATTGTCCGGCTTTTATTTGCCGGCTGTGATTCTTGCTCAAAGGGCACCGATTTTCAGGAGGTAGTCGATGTCGAGTTCATCGGCCTGATCTTCGGCGGTCTTTTTCGAGTTTTGCTCATGCTCCAGTGCCAGGAGTTGGTAAATGTCGTCCTCATGAATCGCTTCGCTGAAAGCGGAGGACGATGCTTTCGGAGTTTCAGCAACCGCCGAAGTGTTCGATGTCAACACGCTTCCCGAAGCTGCCGGAGAATCAAACGCAGCGGATAAGGCGGCTTGTGCGGCTGCCTGACTTTGCTGTGGGATTCCCCGAACGTCGTTGATGCCGGTGACGGTGTAGGTGACGTTCGCCAAGGTGTTCAGATACGTTTT
>Ga0082212_10009917_pt1 | contig 12234 bp, 8 predicted proteins | sample TergutNt197P3_FD_71548 | JGI IMG/M metagenome (GOLD analysis project Ga0082212, IMG submission 71548) | Neocapritermes taracua P3 segment gut microbial communities from Petit-Saut dam, French Guiana - Nt197 P3 | ecosystem: Host-associated > Arthropoda: Insects > Digestive system > Gut ... | reverse complement strand
GTCGTATTTGGTCTTTTGCTATTTGCATAAGAAAAGCTCCTTTCGATAAGAATCTTGTCATATCTTGATTCTTGCCAGAAAGGAACCATTTTTTTCCAAAAACACAAATTATTTTACGCTACCTATAGGAACAATCTAATTCTTCTAGATTGGTAAAAAACTCAATCCCTCTCAAATCTGATATATCTAGTCCTCTTACATTAAGCTCGGTTACTAATGCCGCTTGATCTTTTGTAACTCCCACTCCATCGCCGTACTTTAGAGCAACAAAGTTTTTAAAAATTTGGTCAGGAAAATCAATATATTCTATTGCGGAATCAACAATAAGTAAAAGCTCTTCACCATTGAGGTCGTCCAAGTCATTCGGAAATTCATTATCCGGAATATCTGGAAGCTCATTATCCGTTTCGCTTTCATCAGAACCTAGCTCATCAATAAATCCGTTATCAACGTTTTCATCTTCATCATCAAGATAATCGGTAAAGTCAATTTCTTGGACAACAATAGTTGCTTCCTGACTCGCAAACCCTGGTAGAATATTATTGAACAGCATGAAAGTAACTAATATAAAGGCTATGGCGGCCTTTCTTCTTTGGTTCATTTAGTTCTCCCGTTCTCTTCTATCAACATTTATTATAAACGATGCCCCGTCACTTAAGCAATGGACATATCCATCTGATGTAAAATATACTTCAGCACCGACTCTTTTAAGCGCCTCAACCACCCGCTCATCTGCCGGAAAATCATCAGAGCAGGTGATCACAGCATAGCTAGGCTTGATGGTATCAATAAATTCCAAACTACGCCCACTGTGCCGCCCGTGATGCGGTACTTTCAGAAAATCATATTGATGACCTATAATCTCATCCATTGAAAGCAGTTCTTTCATCCGGCTTGATTTGGCATCACCGGTGAATAGAAAATGATGATTGCCGTGGCTTATACTTACGACGAGCGAAAAATTGTTTTCATTTGGTATTTCGATGCTCTCATCACCGCTGTCGCCATCGTCATCTTCACTGTTATTATAGTTATAATATGGGAGTTTCGATGGGTAGATGATAAAGTCGCTATTGTCAAAAGAAAAACTGACTGAATCGGTCAATGAATTTTTCTGAAGTCCCTGCGCATCTATTTCCTCAATAAAACGCTCGTAATGCTTTGACTCCTTGCCATAATTGGGGACGAAAATGTCTTTGACCGGAAGGCTTTTAATAACCGTCGCAGCACCTCCGACATGGTCTTTATGAAAATGCGTGACAATCAAAGCATCTATTTCTGCGACACCTTGGTTGATTAACTCGTCTACAATCATTTGCCCATGCTCCCTCTCTCCGGTATCGATTAAGACGGCATGGTTTTCGGTTTTGATGAGGATGGCATCCGCCTTGTCAATTTCAAAAATATAAATTTCGAGGGTGCCAAAGGTTACAGCTTGTTCCGCTGTTTGGCAGCCGCTTAGAATGATTAATAGGAAGATGAGGAGGATACATGTAATCTTTATTTTTTTCATGATAAGTTATTTTATCATGAAAGGCTTAAGATGTCAGTATAAGATTGGTTTGACTTTTTTCGCAAAATCGAATAATATTGGGGTATGAAAAAACATCTAATCACTGGTGCCGCCGGTTTTATCGGTTTTCACCTATCCAAAATATTACTCGAAAAAAACGAGACCGTAATTGGCTTTGACAATTTAAACGATTATTATGATGTCAGCCTAAAAAATGACCGGTTGGATATCTTGAAAGCATATCCGAATTTTGTTTTTGTCAAAGGTGATTTAGCTGATAAGGAAGCGGTTTTTGCTCTTTTCAAAGAACATCGGCCTGCTATCGTGGTAAATCTGGCCGCCCAAGCCGGAGTCAGATATAGTATTGAACATCCGGATACCTATATCCAAGCGAATATCGTCGGTTTTTTCCATATTCTTGAGGCCTGCCGGCATTATCCGGTCGAGCATCTGCTATATGCTTCGTCCAGTTCGGTTTATGGCAGCAATGAAAAACTGCCGTTTTCGACATCAGACATGGTGGACCATCCGATCAGCCTTTATGCGGCGACGAAAAAATCGAATGAGTTGATGGCATACACTTACAGTCATTTGTACCAAATTCCCGTTACCGGGTTACGTTTTTTTACTGTTTACGGGCCTTATGGACGACCGGATATGGCCGCTTTTATCTTTGCCAGAAAAATTCTCGGCGGCGAACCGATCCAGATTTTCAATCATGGTGATATGTACCGTGATTTTACTTATGTTGCGGATATTGTCGCCGGAATCGAAAATATGCTTTACTCACCGCCCAAACAAGATGAAAAAGGCGCACAGTACAAAATATATAACATCGGAAACAATAATCCTGAGCATCTGCTCCATTTTATTGATGTTTTGGAAGGTTATCTTGGCAAGAAGGCTATCCGCGAATTTGCGCCAATCCAGCCGGGTGATGTGAAAAAGACTTATGCCGATGTGGATGATTTGATGGCTGATTTTGATTTTAAGCCGGGGACCAGCATTGAAGACGGTCTTCGCAAATTTGTCGACTGGTATTTGAGTTATTATTCCTAGCGTCAAAAGCTCATGTGTTTCGTGCTTGCACGAAAAAACATGACTTTGTGACCCGCAAAACACGAGAAAGTAGCCCGAGTAGGGCGGATTTCGAGTGTTTTAGGATTGCGAGAGTGCGTAGCGCGTAGCAATCCGTAGGTATCAAGGGGTAAAAGGATAATGGAGGCATCATGCAGCTTTATGATTGGCAAGCCGAATGTTTGGATAAATGGGTCAGAAATGATTACAAAGGTATTGTAAATGTGGTGACTGGCGCCGGCAAAACGATGCTGGCGCTGGCGGCGATCCGAAGGCTTTGGGAAACGGCACCGGCGGAATCCTTGAAAGTCAAGATAATCGTCCCGAAAACTTTTTTGGTAAGCCAATGGTTTTATGCCTTAAAAGATGTTCTGGATGTTTCAAGGGATGATGTGGGACTTTTTCTGGGAACACGCAAAGACAAAAGCGAACGCCGGTTCATGATTTATGTCATCAATTCAGCGCGTTATGCATTTGCGCGGCATATGCTTGAAGATGCGGGCTTTCGTGTCCTGATTATCGCTGACGAATGTCATCATTATGGAAGTGGTGAAAACTCTCGGATCTTTGATTTCAACAAAATTGCTTCCGGTTATGGGAAATACTATGCACTAGGGCTTTCCGCCACACCGAAGTGCCGAAGTTACAAAGAAGTCTTAGTGCCCAATCTTGGCAAAGAAATATATCGTTTTGACTTTATCCAAGCATTGGAGGCGAATATCATCAGCCGTTTTTCGGTACTTAATATTTGTCTTCCATTTTCGCCGAATGAGAGAATTGAATATGATGAATTGACTGAACGGCTTTCAATCAGTCTGCGCAAGCTTAAACAAAACTGCCCACAGTTATATATTGCTAATAATAGAGGCTTTTTCGCGCAATTGGAAAATATCATCAACACGCACGAAGCCCCTGATATAAGGCAACTTGCGCAAACGGTCTCGCTTCTTTCATTTCAGCGGAAAGAGATTGTTCACTTCGCGGAGGCCAGAATTACCTGCGTAGTTGATTTGGTGCGGTTGATTGACAAGAAATCAAAAATTATTATTTTTGGTGAAAGAATCGACATGGCTGATGAAGTTTATCAAAGACTTAGCCGGTTTTTTCCGGGAAAAGTCGGCATTTATCATTCAAAGATGCGTGAAAATGTCCGAAAAACAGTCCTTCGTAATTTTGAACATTCGGAAATTCGGATTCTCGTAAGCTGTAAAACACTTGATGAGGGCCTCAATGTCTCTGATACCGATGTCGGCATTATTATGTCTTCCACCAGCAGTGAAAGACAAAGGATTCAACGTCTTGGCCGAGTATTGCGAAAAAAAGAGGATGAAAGAGGAGCTTATTTTTATTATTTGTATATTCATGATACCATCGAAGAAACGGAAGTTCTCCATGACTTACACGATGATCTGATTGACAATATCAATGTGGTGGACATCGCTTATGATGAAATTCACGGAAAGTTTCTGAATCAGGATTATGAAGAGCTAGTGAATGAAGTTATGGATATAGTTATGGAAAAATCATGGCCGGCGCTAAAAATTGATGAGCTGATTAGAAATTTCGAACTTGGTTTAATCGCTTGTGACTGGCTGATTACGGAAGATGCCTGTATCATGAAAATAAAAGGGGCGTCGTCAAAGAGGGAAAGGAATTATTTCGTCGCGATGCTTTGGTTGATCCGGGCGCGGCTTGCAAAAGTAGATGACAGTCTGTGCGCAGTAAGTTTTTTTCCGAAATCCATCCATGATATTCAACCATTTCGGAAATGAAATTCAAAACACATCCCCATTTTCCACACTCTGCAAGAATCCGCCAACACTGCAGTACGGTATTTCTGCACCATATTGCGAAATCTCCGCATCATCCCCGCGATATAAAACCGCGCGTTTGACTGTCGAAGCAACATATTCCGTTTTCAAAAACTCAATGAATTCGTTGTCGGCGATATGACGCGCATGGACAGCATCAGCGGTGGTGCTGCGTTTCACTTCATATAAATAAAGGATGCCTGCTCGCCTGTCGTGTACCACAATATCAACTTCGTGTTCGCCCGTATATATTCTATAGTGCGACAAAGAAATATCAGATTCGGTTATTTTTTCAATTCGCTTGACGAATGTAATTAAGCACGCCAATTCAAGCATACTTCCCTCTGTTGCCGCCTCGATGCCATCCAAAATTTCAGTTTCCGATTCTTTCAATACACCGCTGTTGATAAAAGCTTGCATTGCAAGCAGTGCAAAGGAGCGAGCCACGCCGGTTTGAGTAAATGCAAGTCTCACCTGCATTCCTCTGTCTGTTTTCACATCAACTTTCCACAAGAAACCGATTTGAAGCATCAGCTCAATCACGGCATCCACTTTGGACGCATCGTATTTTGTTGTTTCAGATGCGAACACTGGGGCATACTTGCGGATTTCAGCTTTATCAGCATGAGGAATGGACACGCCGCATCGGCGCAATGCCGAATCAACAATTTCCCGCATCGGCTCATCCCAAACGTGCGCAGCATGTCCCTTTACATACGACAGAGCCACGCTCTCACAAATCGCATAACAAATAGCGTAAAGCTCCCGCTCTTCCAGATAACGTATATCTTCGCCAATCAAAACTTTCCTGTTTGTGGCATTTATCGAATTAAGGAAATTGCGAACCACGCTTGAGTGCAGATAATCCTCCAGCTCCTCGGTGTTAGGTCTCTCGTCCCTCCAGAAAACACCACCACTGCGTACATAATCAAGAATATCACCTTTGGTAACTCTATTGTATTCCGGATAACTCATGCGCGTTGTGCTGAACTGCATATACCTACCATGAAGTGACGACTGCTTGGCAAATGTAAAAGCCAATGAATCCGTCCCCGACAATATAATCCGAACAGACGAATGAGAGGCGATCTTATCCGCAAACCCCATTGCCCGGTCGGCAAAGCCATCTGCCCAAGTGATTTCATCAACATAAAAATATTTAATGCCGATTCTTTGCAAATTCTTCATCCATGTGTAAACATCATTAATGCTATATTCGTCGTAGTTAAGGGTGAGGTATGCGGATTCGCCGACAAAATCGGCCCGCCCCGCAAGTTGCTTTAAGATAACGGTTTTGCCCGTGCTACGCATACCATAAATTAACCCAACAAGTCGTACAGTATCAGTGCGGCTTACGAATTCCCTCGCTTCGTAATAAGCATCACGATGCTCCATTTCCATAAAGTCTGCACACAATTTAGACAAGCCTTCACCGATTATGAACTCACCAAAATCTAGTCGCTCAATCGAAATTCCATCAAGAGGTATTATGGTATCGCCAGCTAATTTTACATTAAATGTATTTTTCGGTATTGACCGTAGCAGGTTGGCCAACTCATTATGCCCGATATGCTTAACCATTTCAGGGGCATTAGGGTTGCGGCAACCGTAAAACTCATCATTGCCAATCTTATAGGCAAACACTATTTGCAACTTATCGGACATCAAACCACCCGCCTTTCACCTCTTTACCCGGCATTGTGGCGAATATCTCGTCTATATCTACATCATCAGTCTGCTCAGCGTTTTCGACAAGCCATTCGGTTAAAGCCATGCGAACAAGTGCCGCCATAGGAATATTTCTTTTTTCAGCTGCACTCTTGGCATCGGCATATAGTTTGTTGGGCAAAAGCATGTTCAAAGCCGTGTCATTCTTTTTCACATGAAGCGCCTCCTGATCTTAGCCACGAGTCGTTGCGAAACAAACGACCCAGCCATCTTATATGTAGTAGTCTACTACATATTTAGATTGTTGACAAGATGATATACCTTCAAACCGCCACAAAATAAACCTGCTCCGACCGAAAATCTCCATGCAACCCCACATTCACCCCCGCATTCATCAGGGCCGCCCCACTCTGCACCACCCCCGTCTGCATATTCCGATACCCCCGCTCCGGATCAAGCCCTTTTAGCTTCACCCGCCGACTCCGATAATTCGCCCGTCCCAGCACCTGCACGAACGTAAACAAAGCCTCGCTTTTATCTTTCGCAACAAACATCCACGCGTCCCACATCTGATCCGCGAAAACATTCCCGATTCGGTACTGGTCCCCGTCTTTCATCAAATGATGATGCTTCTTAAATGCCTCAATCTGCCCCGCAATCATCCCCCGCTCTTCTTCCGATATCTTCGTCACATCCAGCTCATACCCAAACGTCCCCGCCATCGCCACATGCCCCCGCGTCTGAAACGGAGTCACTCGCCCCACCGTATGGTTCGGGCAGTCCGAAACATGGGAACCGATGGCCGAAACCGGATAACATAGCGAAGTCCCATGCTGGATTTTCAGCCGTTCAATCGCGTCCGTATTATCCGAACACCAGATTTGCGGCGAATAATATAGCATTCCCGCGTCAAACCGCCCGCCGCCGCCCGAACAGCTCTCCAGCAAAATATGCGGATAATCCGCCGTCAGTTTTTCCAGTAGCTCATAAACGCCCAGCATATACCGGTGCCATATTTCCCGCTGCCGGCCTGCCGGAAGCCCCAGCGAACCAACCTCCGTAAGCTGCCGGTTCATATCCCACTTAACATATTCAATATTCGCCGAATCAAGTATTTCCCGCATCATGCCATAGACATAATCACGGACCTCCCGGCGCGAAAAATCCAGCACATACTGCTCCCGCGACAACGTTTTTTCCCGACCTTTAATCTGAATCGCCCAGTCCGGATGCGCCTTAAAAAGCACACTGTCCGGCGAAACCATTTCCGGCTCAAACCAGATTCCGAATTTAAGCCCCAGCTTATTTACCTCATCAACCAAATACCGAAGCCCGGCACTGATTTTCTTTTCATATACCACCCAATCACCCAGCGAACTATTATCAGAATCCCGCTGCCCGAACCAGCCATCATCCATTACCAGCATCTCAATCCCCGACCTGGCCGCCTGTCTCGCGATTTCAAGTAACTTTTCCGTATCAAAATCAAAGTAAGTCGCCTCCCAATTATTAATCAATATCGGCCGTTCCATCTTCTGCCTCCGAATTAAGTGGTTGCGGTATAAATCATGAAACGTCCGCGACATCTGCCCGATCCCGCGGTCAGAATAAACCATCACGGCCTCGGGGGCAGTGAAAATTTCACCCGCTTCAAGCCGCCAGTTGAAGTCAAAATGATTCATTCCCAACACCGCCCGCGTTTTCTTATGCTGCGTCACCTCCGCCTGCGCGAAAAAATTTCCGCTGTAAACCAGATTAAACCCATAGGCCTCCCCAACGTCCTCATTCGCATAAGGCGAAACCAGCGCAAAAAAAGGATTGTTCTGGTGCGAAGACACCCCCTTAACCGAATCAATACCCTGCTTGCCATGATGAAGCCGGGAACGCTCCATCATCCGCTCCCGCCCCCACGAGCCATTCAAAGTAACCAAATCCAATTCATCATGGTCAAATTCCACGCACATTGATAAAACCCTGCTAATATTGACCGCCTGATCACCAATATTTTCGACTATCACACTGCGAGTAACTACATCTACTTCTTTGTATACAGTATACAGAAGTGTAACCAGAAACCCGCTATGCTTGTCCTGACAAACCAGTTCAAGCGTTTCCGCCTCATTTTCTTTTGCAAACGTCGCCGGTAACCCTGAAAGCTTAGGTTTTCCCTCGTAAATCTGATATGACTTATAGCGGATATCACAGGCAGACATGCCGTCTTTATCCAGAATCTTAAAACAAGGCTCGCGATAATCCCCCGTTCCATGACAAGGATATTCGAAAGGCAAAGTATCCATAATCGTTCCCTGATCGCGCCGGTTCGTCTTAAGCGTCCAAGGATTTTCATCCAAGCGCAGCAAATAACTCAAATCATCATCAACCACCTTTTTACCGAAATAAAGATGACAGATATGCCCCTCTTCCAACACCGCAAGCGCATAGGTCATCCTTTTACTTTGCAATGTAAAAAGTTTAATCTTCTCGGAATAAGCTGTTTCCGAATCCGTCTGCCACACATGGCGCGTATATTCCTTGATATGATCCTTAACCGAAATTTGCTGTTCCATAAATTTTCCTTCCGTATGCGTAATCTATATCCAACCACTTTAAATGATACCATTTTTTTCCGCCCTTTAAAAGTGACATTTTCAAACAGTAACCTGCATTTGACACCCCACCCCAAAAACGATATAATTTACTTATAGTGGAGGGCGGCGATGAAAAATGAAAACAAAGCACCGAATGCCGATATGTTAATAGCGATGAACGAAGCGGTTGACATCCTGATTTCTCACAGTGAAGAAACCCTCTATGACGTCATGGGCCGCGGTTTATGGCCGGTTGCGGATGCGGCGGCGATTGACCGCATCGCCATTTATAAAGTCGCCGATGACCAAGACCTAAATCTCGAGCAATTATACCGCTGGGACCGCTGGGAAGACGGCTCCCTACCCATTGACGAAGCAATGCGCGTTGTTCCGAAAATCGCGGCGATCGCCGACTGGATGGCGGTTCTAACGAAAAACGACTGCGTCAGCGGCGGCGCCGGCAGTTTTAATGACGAGCAAGGCCTGATGCTAAACCCCTATCACGTGAAAACCTACCTGCTTACCCCCGTTTTTACCCGCGGACGAATCTGGGGCATCGTTGCTTATTATGACTGCACCGATGAACGCGAATTCAGCGAAGATGCCATCGCTTTTCTCCGTTCCGCCGCCCGCCTATGCACCAGCTCCTTTATCCGCGAAGAACAGACCCAAAGCGCCAATGATGCCGAGGAACGCATCCAGCTCATGCTGGACGCCACCCCCCTCTGTTGCGAGCTGTGGGACCGCGGCATGAATCTAATCGATTGCAATCAAGAAACCGTAAAATTTTTCGGCGCAACCAAACAAGAAATCCTTGACGGCATCTTTGATTTTTCGCCGAAATTCCAGCCCTGCGGGATGCGGTCAACCGAAAAAGCGGCGATGTATGTCGAAAAAACCTTGAATTCCGGGCCGCAGATTACGGAATGGATGCATCTTTTACCCAATGGCGCCTTCGTTCCGACCGAAATCACGATCGTGCCGGTAAAATATAAAAATGACCGGATCGTCGCCGTATACACCCGCGATTTACGTGAATATAATAAAATGATCAGCGAGCGCGAACGCCGCGAAGAACTGATGGACAGCCTTAATAAAGCCGCGATGACCTTTCTCTCCCAAAGCAAAAAATCATTCGAAGAAATGATGTCAGATGGCGTCGGCCTGATTGCCGACAGCATCCATTTAGACCGGCTTTCGGTCTGGCATAACGACCGGAAAGCGGATGGGCTTTACGCCTCGCAAGTCTACCGCTGGGATCGAGAATCCGGCGGCACCACCACCCCGACACCCGGCCTCGAATCCCTTTCCTACCCGAAACTGCTGCCGCGTTGGGAAGCCATCATGAAGAGCAATGCCGTTATCAATGGCCCGGTAAGCCGGTTGCCCGCTCGTGAAGCTGCTTTTTTACAAGCATTCGGAGTAGTATCAACCTTTGTCGCGCCGGTTTTCAGCGAAAGCCATTTTTGGGGATTCGTCCTGTTTGAAGACCGGGAAGATGAGCGCGTCTTTGACCGTGATTCCGCTCAATTCTTACGTTCAGCCGCTTATCTTTGTACCAATACGGTGATAAAAGCAGATATTGAACACCAGCTTGCCGCCCGCCTAAAACAGCAAGAAGTTATGGCCGACATCTCCGCCGGTCTGCTCGCTTCCGGTGACGCAACGGAACTCGTCAATGAAGCGCTCAGCAAACTGGGCCGCTACTGTAACGTATCGGTAGTCTTAGTTTTCTACGTTGATTATGAGAACCGTGATACCGACCTTGCCTACCAATGGGTCGCCGAAAATACCGTTCTTAAAATAGCCGACCTGGATTTATTCGATGTAATCGGGAGTAATTTTCCCCTCACTATGCCCGAAAACGGCGATGTGCCTAAAATCGTCTGCCATAATACCGCCGATAATCCCCTTCCCGCTTACCAAATACTTCATGCGACCGGCATCCATTCCCTGATCTGCGTTCCCATTTATATGGAAGGCCGCCTATGGGGTATTATGAGCATCGAGCAATATAATCAGCGCAATTGGACAACTGCGGAAGATGAATTTATCTTAATGGCAGCTAACACGATCTCCGGAGCCGTAGTTCGCGACATGTACGATGCTAAATTAAAAGACGCCTATGACCGGGCCACCTCGGCCAGCCAGGCGAAAGGTGACTTTCTCACCAGTATGAGCCATGAAATGCGGACCCCGATGAACGCCGTTGTCGGCATGACCGCGATCGGTAAAAACACCGAAGATATCGAACGTAAAAACTATGCCTTTAATAAAATAGAAGATGCCGCCGCCCATCTCTTAGGGGTCATCAACGATGTCCTTGACATGTCGAAAATAGAAGCGAATCGCCTGGAATTATCACCCGCTGAATTTGACCTTGAGCAAGTTCTCCGTAAAGTTATTTCCGTCATCCAATACCGTGTTGATGAGAAACAACAAAAGCTATCCATTAACCTCGATAAAATGGTTCCCCGCTCCCTGATCGGCGATGACCAGCGCATCACACAAGTCTTAGCCAACCTGCTTTCAAACGCTGTTAAATTCACGCGTGAACACGGCGAAATCGGCCTCGATATATCCTTGCTTTCCGAAACCGATGATCTCTGTGAACTCCGTTTCGAAGTAAGTGATAACGGCATCGGCATTGCCCCCGAAAACTACGAACGCATCTTCCAGCCCTTCACCCAAGCCGAAAGCGGCACCAGCCGCGAGTTTGGCGGCACCGGATTAGGCCTGGGCATCTCCAAACGCATCATCGAACTCATGGATGGAAAAATCTGGGTTGAATCCGAGCTGGGTAAAGGCGCCCGCTTTATCTTCACGATCAAAGCCCGCCGCGGTAATAAACGCACCCAATCCGACGCCGATATCAGTTTTTTTAATAACCTTACCAATACCGAAAGTTCCCGCCCAAAAGTGAAACAACAGCACTACTTTCCCACTAAAAAAATCCTTGTTGCCGAAGACATCGAAATCAACCGCGAAATCCTTACTTTGCTCTTGGAAAATACCGGCTTAACCATCGACTGTGCCGAAAACGGCCTCGAAGCCCTGCAAGTGATCGAAAAAACTCCGAACGACTACGACCTCATCCTAATGGACGTGCAAATGCCCCAAATGGACGGCCTCGAAGCCACCAGGCGCATTCGGGCTCTAAACAAAGGTAACGCCGATAAAATTCCCATCATTGCCATGACCGCCCACGTTTTCAAAGACGACATCGACCTCTGCCTCGCCGCCGGAATGAACGCCCACCTCGGCAAACCCATCGAAACCGAAGCCCTGATGGCCACGCTTAGTACCTACCTAAGCGATCGCCCGGAATAATTGGGTTTTAACATACTAACCTCCCATGTCACGCTTCGCGTGACTAAAATAGCCATGAAAGAATCCGTCATTGCGAGCGTTAGCGAAGCAATCCAGGGTTGTAGTCTGGATTGCGCGTCATTGCTTGCAATAGCATGTCACTGCGTTCCTCGCAATGACGTAATCTTTTCATACTAACCTCCATGTCACGCTTCGCGTGACTCAAATAGCCCGGAAGAATGGGCCTTATCCATTCTTCCCGTATGAA
>Ga0082212_10009916_pt1 | contig 12235 bp, 12 predicted proteins | sample TergutNt197P3_FD_71548 | JGI IMG/M metagenome (GOLD analysis project Ga0082212, IMG submission 71548) | Neocapritermes taracua P3 segment gut microbial communities from Petit-Saut dam, French Guiana - Nt197 P3 | ecosystem: Host-associated > Arthropoda: Insects > Digestive system > Gut ... | reverse complement strand
TTAGATTTCGTTATTTCAAGCCCACAGCTTACATTTTTCGTGAAATGTTTAATGGTGGGATGCCGTCCCTGTTGCGCCAAGGTCTCGCCAGTATTGCAGTGGTATTTTTGAATAAAGTTGCTGGTGGATATGGTGACGTGGCGATTGCGGCGATGTCCATTGTCGGGCGGATTATGATGTTTTGCAGTGCAATTGTGATTGGCTTCGGTCAAGGGTTTCAACCGGTTTGCGCGTTTAATTATGGTGCAAAGATGAATGAGCGAGTAAAAATTGCTTTTCGCTTTTGCAATAAGGTTTCGTTGATTTTTTTAATTGTGATGACAATTATATTTGCAATTTTTTCTCCACAAATCGTTTCCGTTTTTCGGAAAGAGGATGCTTTAGTTATTGCAATTGGAGTAAAAGTGCTTCGTTTTCAATGCATTGCCCTACCTCTGTCTGGATTCATCGTGCTTAGCAATATGATGCTCCAAGTGCTCGGCCGGGCAGTGAGGGCTTCGGTTATTGCATCTGCCCGGCAGGGCTTGTTTTTTATACCGCTTGTATTAATCCTTCCAAAGTCATTTGGCTTGGACGGTCTGATGCTGACACAGATGGTATCAGATATTTTAACTTTTGTCGTTGCAATTCCATTGACTATCGGTGTTTTGCGGGAATTAAATTAAAAAGTGTGCTGTGCGACACTTTATTATCTTGATCTCAACCAAAGTTTTAATTCCTTAAACGCTGAGCGCATATTCATATCATCAAGAACCTTAACTAAATTCATGGCATCTTCATCCGTATATTTGCCTGCTGTTTCACGGATTAGGCTATTCACTTTATTTACTACCATGTAAGCAATAATTTCATCAACTGGTTTCCCTTCACCGATGAATGTACCAACCTGATTGCTTTTATTTGCTCGCTGAATAAAATCTTTATTCATAAGCTCATATGAGAAATTCCCGTTTTTATCAGTATAAGCATCAATAATGGCATCATATTCAGGAGAATTGATCGTAGCAACGTCACTTTCGCTTTCATCCTCTTCAATTTTTGCTTCGGCGGCAATCTCGTCTGCGACTGACAGTGATAAAGACTCTTCATATTGTGCCGGGCCAAGGCGGCGATAAGGCAAGCCTTTGGTAAGTTCAAATGCTTCCGCCAAAACAGCATCAGTGAAAATCTTTGTATTTATCTGGCCATAAGGTGCGAATGAGCCATCTCTTTTATTGATTGTGACGACAGCTTTGTCATCTTCGGTAAGAATTGTTAATCCGGAACCACCATCTTTTAGTTTTTGGCGGTACGTAATGCCTTTCATTGAAGCCATGCTAACTGTTTTTGTTCTAATCATTATATTCTCCTTTCGTGTTTCCTTAACAGACATTATATCATGATTATCGAGTTTGTCCATAATATGGTTGCTTATTATTCAATAGTTCGGTAATATAGAGAAAGGCTTTACAGAAAGAAAAAAGTAGAATGGGAGTATATTATGCGGAATTTTTTAGGATTGATTTATGGAATGGCGTACGGAATAGCACAAGTTATACCTGGGTTAAGTGGGGGGACATTCCTCGTAATCTTTGGTTGTTATGATGTCGTTTGTGAAGCGTTTGCCCTTAATTTCAAAGAGATAAAAAAGAATTTTCTGTTTTTAGTATTTTTCGGCACAGGCACAATTGGCGGATTACTTGGATTTGCCCATTTGATTGTTTTCTTGCTTTCGGCCTTTGGGATTCAAACCAATATGTTCTTTATGGGCTTGATTTTAGGCGGTATACCGCTAATCGTCACGTTGGCTACGGAAGATGAAAAGATTAAGCCGGTTTGTATCGTTCCTTTTTTATTGGGATTTGGTTTGGTATTCTCGCTCTTCCTAATGGAGATGTTTGGAATAATTGGCTCAGATATTGTGAAGGAACTCAATTTTATATTTTTTGTAAGAATTTTTATCTATGCCTTTCTTGCAGCAATTGCAATGATTGTGCCGGGGATATCGGGTGCCTTTGTATTATTAGCATTTGGTGCTTATGATATGTTCTTGGAAGCATTAAATGGCTTTGACTTTGTGGTACTCATTCCGGCAGTTCTTGGTATATTAGTTGGAATTGTTGCTGGAGCAAAATTGGTATTATTGGTAATGCGTAAATTTAAGCTGATGGTTTACAGTGCAATTATGGGTATGGTAATCGGCTCGATTGCCCCCTTATTTCCCACGGGAATCGGAATAAACTGGGCGACTTTGGTAGGGATTATTTGCCTGGGATTGGGCGGATGGCTGACCGTGGTTATGGGATGTAAAGATCAAAAATATTACCGCAGGCTTTGATTACCCGCTTTCATCTATAGATATTCCGTTCCCTTGACATTTTTTATTTTAAAACCAATCCCACCGGGCAGTGGTCTGAACCATGTATATCTTGGTAGATGATTGCATTTTCCAAACGATCCTTTAATATTTCAGAAACAATGAAATAATCGATCCGCCACCCGACATTTTTCGTTCTGGCTTGGAAGCGGTATGACCACCAGGAATAGGCACCGATTTGGTCGGGATAAAAATGCCGATATGTATCGATAAAACCAGCCTCAAGAAGATTTGTAAATTTTCCTCTTTCTTCATCGGTAAAGCCGGCATTACGGCGATTGGATTTTGGGTTTTTTAAATCGATTTCTTTATGGGCAACATTTAAGTCGCCGCAAAAGATAACCGGCTTGTGTTGCTCTAATTTCTTTAAATATGCCAGAAAAGCATCCTCCCACGTCATCCGGTAATCCAAACGCAAAAGCTGGTCTTTTGAGTTGGGCGTATAAATCGTGATGATATAAAAATCCTCCATCTCCAGCGTGATTACCCGGCCTTCTTTATCATGTTCCGTGATATCAATACCATATCGGACGCTAATTGGTTCTTTTTTTGTAAAAATGGCAGTACCGGAATATCCTTTTTTGACTGCATAATTCCAGTGTTGGTGATAACCTGATAAAGGTAATTCGATTTGCCCCGGCTGAACCTTTGTTTCTTGCAGACAGAAAATATCAGCTTCTTCTTGGTTAAAAAAATCCATAAATCCTTTTCCATGGCAAGCACGGATTCCATTGACGTTCCATGAGATTAATTTCATATGTATTTTCCCTTCTTTCGTTTGTTAAGCATATTAATCCAGCAATTGGTAATGCTTTATGAATGTAAGGCATATTATATAGTAGAGGTTGTCCAAGATGAAAATGAAAAAAATTGCCGTGTTATTAATTCTAGCCATAACCACTTTGTGGCTGTCAAGCTGTACGAGACACAATAATCCAACGTTTAATGAAAGTGATATTGTCAGCCGGAAATGGTCTGTTCAATCAAGTCAACAATTGTTTGGATAGAATTAATTTGGTTGCTTTTATCCATTGCATCAATGTAATTTGAACGGGAAAAATAAAGTTCATGGATTTTATCAACCAACAATGATTCGGTCAAATCATCATCATTGATGACAATGCTAAAGCCTTGAGATTCAAATGACCGTGCATTTTGAATCTGGTCTCCGCGGCTGCCTGCCGCGAGGGGAATTAAGAGGTTTGGTTTCCTAAGCGCTAATAGTTCACAGATGGAATTCGCGCCGGCACGGGAAATGACTAACTCAGCAATCGCAAATAAATCCTTAAGCTCTGATTTCACATATTCAAATTGCTTATATCCTTTGTAATGTAACAGCATATTATCGACTTTGTCTTTGCCGCAAATATGGATGATTTGAAAATCGTCCAATAACTTTGGCAGTGCGAGTCTCACCGTTTCATTGATGGAACTGGCACCGAGGCTTCCGCCAATTACCATAATAACCGGCTTGTTTGCGGTAAAATCGCATAAATTCAAGGCGGCAACAGGATTACCATGCTTTAGTTCGCTGCGGATAGGTGAACCGGTTAGAACAGCCTTTCCACTCTTTAGCATTCTTACTGTTTCAGGGAAATTACAACAAATGATTTCTGCTGCCGAAATGCACATTTTATTGGCAAGACCGGGTGTCATGTCTGATTCGTGAATGATGCATGGAATTTTAAGCGAAGCAGCGGCCCGGACGATGGGGACGCTGACAAAGCCGCCTTTTGAAAAAACGATATCAGGCTTGATTAGTTGTAAATGTTTTTTTGCTTCTGCGTACCCTTTAATGACACGAAAGGGGTCAGTTAAATTCTTCAAATCAAAGTAACGCCTGAATTTACCTACAGAAATACCGTAATAGGGAATATCGAAATCGGTAATCAGCTTTTTCTCAATTCCGCCATGCGAACCAATATAAGAAATGTCATAACCTAGATTCTTGAGTGCCGGCAGCAGGGCAATGTTCGGAGTTACATGGCCTGCTGTTCCTCCGCCGGTAAGGACGATTTTTTTGCTTGTTGATATATTTTTCATGTGAGTCTCCTGTATATGCGAATTGTAACACTTTGTCGGAAAACAAAGATGCTTTAGTGCCTTTAACATGTTGTGGTGAAATAAGATTTTTTTTATAATAAATATAACGTAAACTACATAGAAAGGCAAGGTCATATTAATGTTTCAAATTTTACTTGAAAATATACTATTAACTTCTTTGATTATTATTTTTATATTGCTTAGTGTTGCCTTTCAGATTTTAATTGGCGCAATTTATCAAAAATTGATTCATGAATCAGAAAATCTGTCAACAACAGAAAATAAGCATTTGAAGCTTTGCAAGCTTAAGTTTCAGAATTGTTATCAACTCAATGGGAACGTGCCTAATATTTCGGTTTTTGTGGACAAGTTTATTAGTCGGTTAGTGCTCTTTCGGCTATCATTAAATAGCTTAAGGCATTTATCCTCGCAACTGATGATGCTTGCTGTTTTTGTCGCCGGTATCGGGGCAAGTATTGGTATCATCGCCGGCGAAACGATGTTTCGCCTATTGCCTTATTATATATTGGTCATTGTCGGTCTGTATATATATTTTTCAGTTGCCGCGCTGGTCGACATTCCGGGGCGTCGTGAGACATTAAAGATAAATTTAATGGACCATCTTGAAAATCATTTACTATCAAGGTTAAAAAATAATTTATCTATTGATGACTCTGGCATAGAAAAGCCGCCCTTTCCGCATAAGGATTCTGTTGCAAAAGAAAAGATTATCGCTATGCCAAACCCAGTTACGTTGACTGAAAACGTGACTAAGTCTGATATAGAACATGATAGTGCCATTAAAATACCATATTCTGAGGACGAAATTGAAGAACTTTTACAAGAGCTGATTATTTAGCATATGTACGTAATTGTTACTGTTCACAGCGACTATTCCGCGAGGTGTTTTTGTGCATAAACCCAATCAAAGATTGGGTTGCACAAAATCCCGAGTTTTACAGGCGCTGTGCATATTGTTGCTGTTCACGGCTTGGCCGTGAATAGTAACCGAAATTGAAACACTGTTTCAATTTCATCTTGACATACGATTATTTCCCATGTAAACTGAGGCATATCCCATTTACGAGGAATCTTACGAGGAATTTCCATGAGAAGACCCAAAAATTACAATACAAAACAAAGAGAAGCCATTTTAAGTTATTTAATTCAGTTATCCGGCGAGCATGTAACCGCCGCACAAATCGCCTCCTATTTCCATGAGGTGGAGACCGCAATCGGACGGACTACGATATACCGCCACTTGGACAAAATGACTGAAAGCGGTGATCTTCGCCGCTATACCACTGACGGCATCTCCGGCGCATGTTATCAATTTGTGGATCATCCGCAAAATTGCCCGAACCATTTGCACTTAAAATGTGAAACCTGCGGTGAACTGAAGCATTTGGACTGCGATATGCTTCATGATATCCATCATCATGTTTTGAACGAACATGATTTTCAGATTAATTCACTTAAGACCGTTCTCTATGGGCATTGCCGAGACTGTGAACTGGCCTGACCCATTGTTATTAAAAAGGAGCCTTGAAGCTTGAAAAAAATTGCTGCTTTTATCCTAACGACTTTGTTATTGCTTTGCGGTTGTACAAGCCCGAGCCAGATGGCGGGCGAAAATCAGGTAGAACCACCGCTTAACGAAACCATTTCGACTGATAGCCCAATCATTTTAGAAACTGCACCGCCAAGCAAAAGCCCCACCATCGTTTGTACGATATTCCCACAATACGACTGGGCGCGGCAGATATTAGGCGGGCAGGCTGAGCTTTTTGATTTGATTCTTTTAGGCAACCGCATTGACTTTCATAATTTCCAACCCTCGGTTGATAATATTGTAACCATCTCAACCTGTGATTTATTCATCTACATTGGCGGAGAATCCGATGGGTGGGTGGACGGTGTTCTTAAAAATTCGCTGAACCCTGAGATGATTGTCCTTAATTTACTCGCTTTGCTTGATGTAGATGAACTCGAAAATTTTAAGGAAACCAAGGGTTTTCCCCAAATTGATCCGCAAACCAACCATAGTAATGACCACCATCATGACCACCACGATGATTACCACGATGACCAGCACGAGGACCACCACGATGACTACCACCACGACCATGACGAGGAGATGGACGAGCATATCTGGCTTTCATTGGCGAATGCCGCCTTTTTAACCCAATTGATAAAAGATGCCATTATTTCTCTCGACCCTACGAATCATGAAATATATGAAGCGAATGCATCCGCTTACCTAGCTCAATTACAAAAGCTCGATCATGAATATCATGAAATCGTTAAAACTTCGGCCCAGTTTACCCTTTTATGCGGCGATCGCTTTCCCTTTCACCATCTGGCAGGCGATTATGGCCTTGACTATTATGCCGCCTTCCCCGGCTGCTCTGCCGAAACGGAAGCCAGCTTTGAAACGATTATTTATCTCGCCGGAAAGATTGATGAACTTAAGCTTACAAACCTCATCGTCACTGAAAGCTCCGATCAATCAATTGCCAAGACAATCATCGGTAATACCCTGACCAAAGATCAAGAAATATCTGTCCTCGATTCGATGCAATCCATTTCAGCAACGGATGCTTCGCAAATAACTTATTTGGCGATTATGGAAAATAACTTGAAGGTGCTTAGGGAGATTTTAAAATAACAAGTCTTATTTAGATCAAGAGAGGTCGCTGTGTCAAATCAAAAAAATGCAAATCCCCATTCGAATAAACGGGATCCCGAGCCGCTTATCATCATCCGCAATCTTACCCTTGGATATGAAGGAAAAGTCGTGGTCGACAATCTTTCATTTGCGATAAACTGTGGCGATTATCTTTGTGTGATTGGCAATAATGGTTCCGGTAAAAGTACCCTGATGAAAGCATTATTGGGACTAGTCAGTCCGATGAGTGGCCAAATCATTTGGAGTGATGGTTTGAAAACTACGGAAATCGGGTATCTCCCCCAGCAAACGCTGATCCAAAAAGACTTTCCCGCCACCGTCCGTGAAATTGTTCGTTCCGGCCTGATTAACCGCGCCGGACTACGCCCCTTCTATACCGCCGCCGAAAAAGCACTTGCCGAAGCTAATATGCAGAAACTGGGAATTGATGACATCGCCGAACGCTGCTACCGCGAACTCTCCGGCGGACAGCAGCAACGCACCCTCCTTGCCAGGGCGCTATGCGCCACCCGCAGAGTCTTGCTCTTGGATGAACCGGCCGCCGGACTCGACCCACAGGCAACCGCCGAAATGTATACTTTAATCCAAACCCTAAACCATGAGGGCATCACCATTATTATGATCTCCCATGACCTTAACCACTCCACAGCCTATGCCACCCAAACGCTCACAATAAAATAGCGCCGCAAGCGGCGCATTAAGAGAATTGCTAAAGCAATTCTCCCGAAATGATTTACGTTGGCAGGAGCAATTTCCTATACAAAAATTATTGACTGACTTACGGACTACAGATAGGAGCCCACCATGATCGAAACCATCGAAAAACTATCCCTCTACTTCCAATACCCCTTCGTCCGCTACGCCATGATCACCGGCATCCTCATTGCCGTATGTTCCTCCCTTTTAGGAGTAACCCTCGTGCTAAAACGGTTTTCATTTATCGGTGACGGCCTATCCCATGTTGCCTTTGGCGCAATCGCCATCGCCACTGTAATGAACCTCACGAACAACCTCCTTTTCGTCCTGCCGGTCACGATCTTAAGCGCCATCGTCCTCTTAAGCTCCGGCCAAAACAGCAAAATCAAAGGCGACGCTGCCCTTGCGATGATATCGGTCGGAACATTGGCAATTGGCTACCTAATCCTAAATACGTTTTCCAAATCCAGTAATATCGCCGGTGATGTCTGCGCCTCACTATTCGGCTCCACATCAATTCTTACCTTATCGATAACCGATGTCTGGATCAGTGCAATACTATCTATTCTAGTCGTGGCAATATTTTTGGTATTTTATCACAAAATATTCGCCGCCACTTTTGACGAAGATTTCATGACTGCCACCGGAGTAAAAGCCAAAACATATAACTTAATCTTAGCAACCACCATTGCCGTGGTGATTGTCATTGCAATGAATTTGGTCGGAGCACTTCTTATCTCCGCTTTGGTAATTTTTCCGGCTCTGTCAGCAATGCGCGTATTTAAAAGCTTCCGCGCAGTTACAATATGTGCGGTTATCATCTCCGTGGTTTGTACCGCGCTGGGAATCCTGATTTCGATTCTGGCCGGAACACCGGTTGGTTCGACCATCGTCGCCGCCGATATTGCCGGCTTTTTGCTATTTAGTTTGGTCGGAAAAAGAAGTGCCGCATAGCAGGCCTAACGTCTGCAATGCAGCCGCTAAGAGGATGTTTCGCATTCTCCGCTGGAGGACACATGAAAAAATCTATATCCAAAATTATTATTCTATCTCTTATCATGATGCCTTTCATGATTCCGTCGCTGGCCGGCTGCAATAATCATGAAGCCGCCAATGATTCAGCAAAGGCCGAAAATACTTCGTCAGTGGATAATACTGAGGATTTAAAGACAACAAATGTAGCGCAAGAGACGGACATCGACTTAACAATCATGAGCAGTACGATGGTTTACGCCGAAATCTATAATATCACGACGAATCCCGATGATTATCTTGGTAAAAGCATCCGTCTAAGCGGCAGCTATTATACTGCCCATTATGATAAAACTGATAAATGGTATCATTTCGTACTCATTGAAGATGCCAGCGCCTGTTGCCAGCAGGGCCTTGAATTCACTTTAAATGACGATTACCGTTATCCCGATGACTATCCGGATGATATGACGAATATCGAAATCGAAGGAACCTACGAAAGCTACGAAGAACTCGGCCAAACCTACTATTACGTGGCAAACGCTGTACTGCTCTCTTCACACTAACATCCATATCGCGCTTTGCGCGACTCCGATAGCAAACGAAGCTTCGCTTCGTCGGAAGAACGCGTTCTTTGCGTTCTTCCCGTATGAAGAGTGCCCGCGAAGCGGGACTAGATATTCTTTGGTGACGGACCTCTGTCCGGCACCTTAGAATAACTCTTCATACTAGTCTTTTGCCACATTCAGCAAATTCCCCCGGCAGAAAATCCGCTCATCGATGGTCTTTTCTACATACTTCAAACGGAAAAGCGCAAAAAACAGGCCTGACATCCCACCAATAAACAGTCCGGCCCCATAGAGATTGGGGTCGACATGCTGTTCAAGTAAAAAGGCCGAAAGGAAAGTCATGCCAAAAAAGAGCATCGAGGCAACCAAAGCACCAATTTGATCATCATAATAGAACAGGAAAACAATCGTACAATACATGATGAACAGCACAAAATAACCAGCCGCCATCGTCGGATAAATGACCATCACCATCCCGCCAAAGCCAAGGAAAGGCGCGAACATTGAAATCAGCAAAAAGAAAATTGCCGCAATAATCACTTGAATCTGTACCAAAAAGAGGATTTCGTTTCGCAGCACCAAAAACATATTTTTCTTCGCCATCTCAATATCCGCCCCGATACCGCCCAAAATATGTTGGCAATAAGACTGATATTTCTCATGGAACTTGATTTCCACCCGAACCGTAAAAATAACGGTTACGGAAATATTCGTCAGCATCGCAAGAAAGGTTGCCGTATCATAAACCGGCGCAGACACAAACGTCTCGGCGACAACAATCTTAAGCGATGAATGGTGCCAGAAAACAAAGTTGTGAACGTAAAGCCCCAAGATATAAAACATGTTCCCAAGAAATAATAGCTTATACTTCCATAACGTTCCCATGAACTCCCGGTAATTACGGCTATTTTTCAAGAAATAACGTAAGATCTGGGCAAATAAATTCATTGCAATCGTCGAAAAGCCCGATGCCATTCCCACCATGACGGAAATCAAAAACGGCACCAGAAAAAGGTAATGAAGAACCGTCGAAAGAATCAATGTCACCGCCATCCCATACAAATAAGCCCTGGTGATGCTGCTATAATCTTTGAGCGCAGAAATAAAAGTCATTTGATAAAACACAAAAACCAAAGCCATAAATAACGCCGCTGCAAGCAGCATAATCAGCGGCTCCACATGCCCGCGCATAATCGTAATGATAACGAAGGGAACCATAAAGGAACCGGCAAGAATCACATTCGTCAATAGTCCGGCATAAAATCCCGCCAAAATATCATCATACTTTTCTGTCTGCAGTGAAACTTATTAAATACAACACTGCTTAGGATGTTTCCAAGCTTAAACATATTAACTCCCAGACTTTCTTATTCAACTTCTGTTTCTTTCCTGTTAATGTTTCTCATTTAAAAAGGTTTCTCACTTAGAAAGCACTTGACAGATTCCAGGAACTAATATTTTTACTGTTTTTAACTGTGCTGGTGCCTGGGCAGTGTAGCTGCTGGTATAATGACTAGGTTTCAGGCTGGATAGTACAGGATTTGAATTCTGGCAGGGTAAAAGAGAATTTTCTTGTCTTGATTTCTAGTCTGACTCTGGGCCCACCCAGCCTCCTATTTGATGGGTACCAGGCTTCTTTCTTGAGGGTAAAATAGCAGTAATGTGACAATCACTGACCTCCATCTAGTGCCGTTGTTAGGGATGAGTAGAGCTGTTATGCCCATGTGCCTCCCATATGCCTTCTTGTTGTGGACAGGGACAACTTTGCGCTTTTTATCTTTTTTTAAATTGTGGTAGATGGTGCTATTTTCCTTAGAAGTGGACAAAGAACACTGACAGAGAAGACCTGTTGTTACCCAGTATTCTTATAGAGGTGAAGTCCAGTAGTTGATAGTATGGTTGTGAATCTTATGACTTTCCTATTTCATCTTATTAAATTTGCACGTAATTTTCCTACTTACAAAGATTTTGATTTAGTTGTGTACGAAAACTGTGATTTTTTATTGTGTACAGATAATTGAGGAAGCAAAGCGCAGTATTCATGATGCTCTGTGTGTGATACGCAACCTGGTGCAAGATGATAGAGTGGTGTACGGTGGTGGAGCAGCAGAAATTGCTTGTGCCATTGCAACATCACAGGAGGCTGACAAGGTAAGCTGCTGTGCACTCATGACAAATATCGAAGTTCCTGATTGCACTGATTGTGTGTTATGGCATTTCTTTGTCTCTGAGAGAAATACCACGTTTATCCCAACTAGTCTCAGTGTTTTGTTCTAGGTTCACTAACTTTTAGTTCATTCATTATATTTAGACTTTTTAGTATGGCTGTAGAAACATTGGAAGACACTACTCATGAAATACACTGGGACTGGATGATGATTCCTAGATCTATAAACTAAGCAGATTGAAGAAGTGATAATTTATTTGAAGTCATCATTTAGCCACCATGTGTCCTGGCTCAGGGCACTTCCCTCATCCTCATCTGTCTAGGGAATTCCAAGGACATATGTTGTAATGGGGCTCATTTATCATTCTGTTTGACTAAAATGATCTAACCCATGTAATGTGAAACCAAGAATTAAAACTAAGGCCCAGAAGTGTAGATTTTATATGGGAACCATGAATTCAAGTATTGTGATGTTTCATCTGAAACACATTAGAAAGCTGATGGAATATCCAGAACTGCTGAAATTTAATTAATTTAAGGCACAAAAGTCAGACCTTTGTCCACAAAAACTGTTTGCTTTGTGTTTCTTGGTACAGGGTGACACAAAAAAAACAGGAACTTTTGAAAAACCCAACAAAAATTGAAGAAATACAAGAAAAAAAAATTATTGACAGAAATTGAACCATTACAACTTGCCTTTTAAGAGACAGTAATCCAAATTATCAATGTTTGAAAATTACGTC
>Ga0082212_10009915_pt1 | contig 12235 bp, 9 predicted proteins | sample TergutNt197P3_FD_71548 | JGI IMG/M metagenome (GOLD analysis project Ga0082212, IMG submission 71548) | Neocapritermes taracua P3 segment gut microbial communities from Petit-Saut dam, French Guiana - Nt197 P3 | ecosystem: Host-associated > Arthropoda: Insects > Digestive system > Gut ... | reverse complement strand
CAATTCCAGTACATTGCTTTTCAATCTTTCCTTACTGTGATAGGCTTAGCTGCACATGAATCTCTATGACTTTTTTACCGCCGAAGTAAGCCGGAAAGCAGGATTAATCAAAAAACAGGGCGAGGGAAATCCCGTAATTTCAAGCCTGGAATATGATTCCCGAAAAGTACAGAAAGGAAGTCTGTACTTTGCCCTGCCGGGTCTCCATACAGACGGCCATGCTTATATTGACGATGTACTGGCAAAGGGAGCCGGAGTTGTTGTTCATCAGCACGAACTGAATATAAAGGATTTTTGCAATGCAGGAATTCCGGAACAAACACTCCGGGATACTGTCTTTATCCGTGTAGCAGATTCCCGTTTTGCCATGTCATCTATTGCTGCTTCATATTACGGATTTCCGGCAGAAAAAATAGTCCTTGTCGGCGTTACCGGCACGGAAGGAAAAAGCACCACGGTTTATTTAATTTGGCAGCTTCTGCGCCTTGCAGGAAAAAAGGCCGGGTTTATTTCCACGGTACAGTACAGTGACGGTTTTGATGTGCAGTGGAACCCGGAACATCAAACTACACCGGAAGCAACAGCCATACACGTACGTCTTTCGGAAATGGTAAAAAACGGCGCCGAATTTGCGGTAATCGAAGCAAGTTCCCATGGGCTTTCCCCGCGGACAAACAGGCTGGGCGACGTTAATTTTGATGCGGCGGTAATGACTACGGTAACTCACGAGCACCTGGAATTCCACGGCAGTTGGGAACAGTACCGGGACGACAAGGCAAATCTTTTCCGTTCGCTGGACAAGCGGGCGGCATCCGAAACAACCCGTGCTGCGGCAAAAGAGTTCCAGCCTTTTGGCGTGATTAATGCTGACGATAAAAGCGCTTCCTGGTTTGCTGAAGCAACCAGACAAAAAACAGTTATGTTCAGTACGGCCATGCAGAACAATACGGCAGATTTACGCCTTGTCTCGATAAATAGCAGCGCCAAAGGCAATTGCTATGAAGTATACAGCGCCGCAAACGGTAAAACATTTACCGTGGAAGACCAGCTTCCCGGCGCTTTTAACTCAGGCAATGTTCTTGCCGCTCTTCTTGTTGTATCGGAATTACTGAATACACCGGCGGAACAACTGGTTTCTTTTGTTCGTTCACTAACGCCGGTACGCGGCCGGATGACCGGGGTAAACCGCGGTCAGAACTTTGAAGTGCTGGTAGATTACGCCCATACTCCGTCATCTTTTAAAACTATTTTTCCTCCGCTTCGGGCGCTGATGGATCAAGGCGCAGCGAACGGAAGTTCGTGCGGCCGGATTATCGCTCTTTTTGGTTCAGCCGGGGAACGTGATACAAAAAAACGCAGCGAACAGGGAACCATTGCCGCACAGTATTCCGATATTGTGATCCTTTCCGACGAAGATCCCCGAGGCGAAGATCCTATGGCTATACTGGAAGAAATCGCCGAGGGCTGCGAAGGCGTTACCGCTAACGATTCAACCCTGCGTTTAAAGATGTGCCGTAACGAAACACTCTTCCTGATTCCCGACAGACCAGCCGCTATACGGAAAGCTTTTTCCCTGGCTAAGCCGGGCGACCTGGTGCTTCTTTTGGGGAAGGGTCATGAAAATTCAATCATCTATAAAGACTTTACAATGAAGTATGATGAAATTGCCGAAGCGGAAAAAGCGCTGGATGAATTATTGCACTAAGACGTACTTTATTGAACTTTTTTTATTAGTTCCCTATACATACTATTCATTATGAGCTGATAATTGTGCAATTACGTCCACTGTTTTTTGCATTATAAAGCGACTTATCAGCTGAATTGTATAAATCGTTAATATCATGCGGAATACCGCATTGTGCTATATGTATTCCAATACTAACCGTTATATACGGCACTACTAAAGATTTTTCATGCGGTATATTCAAGTTCCGTATTATCTGGTTTACATATATACCCATATCATTTGCTTCTGAATAATTTTCTATATGCCATAACATGGCAAATTCTTCCCCTCCGATTCTGGCGGTATATATACCCTTGCTTTTCTTCAGATTATTCAGCGCTTTTCCAATTTCGCAAAGACATTCATCACCTTTGGGATGTCCGTAATGATCATTGTAATTTTTAAAATAATCAATATCAAGAATAGCAATACACATAAATTTATCAGACGGACGATGATACAAGATATACCTTTGAAGTGTCTGCATAAAATCCCTGCGATTTTTAAGCTGAGTTAATGCGTCTATTGTATTTTCTGTTTCCAATTTACTAATATTCAATGCGGATATCATTCTGTGCATTATTATCTGCCAGCCAAAAATCAGGCTGATTGCTACGGCGAAAAGAGCATTTTGCATATCAAGTAACCAAACTGTCGGATTTTTAAACAATATAACGGCAGTTATGTAAAGAATCATTACGGCAAGCGTAAGGCAAAGGTATAATACAGGTGAAACAACGTATGGAAATAATGCACATATAAGGATACCAATAAAAATTCCGGCAATCTTTTCCGTCATATACCATACAGCCAGATAAAAACCAATAAACATTACATTTGCGTAATATAAAAGAATTAATGCAAGAACAAGTCTGTTGCTTATCTGTTTTCCATTCTTATATTGACGATATTTATACATTGAAAAAACAGAAATAATTAAAGATACAATAATTGTTACGCCATGAAATGATGCCTTAATATAGTTTTTTTCGGCAGCTATTGCAAAAACCGTAAAAAGTACAGATAAAACAACAACGGTAATATTTGTATAGATTAAATCTATAATGTTTCTGGGAAACAGTATGCCCATACATTTTCTGTAATCGTTTTGTCCAAGCCTATAATAGCGCCATTTATAATACAATTTCCTCATAAATCCCCTGTTATTCTGATTTTTCCCTTTTTCAGCCATCCGGGAACAAGGCTTAACACAAAGGCAAAAGGAATGACCAGCGCCTGCGCAGGCTGGTTTTGCTGATAAAAAGCGGGAAAGAACCGGATTACAATGGAAAGGATTCCTCCCAGAAAAATTATCGTCCACAATCCGCACAGTATACGCTCAGCTTTTTGGCGCTTTTGCTGATTCCTGCCAAAAGCAAAAATAAACCCAAAAGGAACGGCAGCAAAGAGCAATGGGTTTATAAACAGAAGGTTGGCGTTGTGGTAGGTATAATCGTGTGTGGTAAAAAAACTCATAAAGAAGAGAAGGGAGCCCATTACGCCAAAGGCCAATCCTGCAATGGCCTGGGTAAATCCCAATACATATCGTGTACCCTCTGTAGTTTTAAAAAACCACAGCTTTCCGGTACGCTTTGTGCCCGGAATAATTCCTGCTGCCCTTAATCGTAAAACTCCAAACATAACAGCAAGGCTCAGTCCCACCAGTAATTCTTTTATCCAGTATTTTTGGGGAATCTCCAAAGTACCGGGCCGGCCTTCTGAACGGTTTATCACTTCTATATTTGAAACAAGTTTCCGCTCCGTACCGTCATCATCAATATACCTAAAGTCCTTAATACAAAGGCCGTTTTCCGAAGGAAGGAACATCTCGTCCCAGACGGTAATCGGCAGGTCGCCTTCCTGCCCCATTAAAAAACTTATAAACCAGTCCCAGAAAGGAGAAAACCAGGTATGGCGGCGCATATGCTGGCGCAGGGTAAAACGGCCCGGCGCTTCTCCGTATTGGGCTTTAAAAGCCCCCCCCACTGCCATGTCGATTATATCTCTTACTCTGGTGGCGCAATTATCATTAAACATGTGATACAGGTAATCCCTGTTTTCGGGCAATACGATGGTTTCCGCAAAAAGAAGAAGTTCCGCTTTTGCCTCAGGGCTCAGGTCCAGGGTGTAGAGTGTTACATCCAGGTTTTCGTTTATAACACGGGAAAGGGTATATTCGGCAGGTGTGGCCATACAACAGTAAAGCATCCTGCCAAAAGCAAAATCATAATAAAAATCTTCGGCATCAAAAGAAAAAACTCCCCAATCAAAAAACCGGTTTTTTCCGGTAAGGGTATCTTCAATTATAATGCCTATGTGTCCCCACCAGATATATATTTCATCACCCGGACCGCAAACAGCCATTTTTACCGTTAAATACTTTCCCCGGGCAGCAAGATTGGAGAGAGAATCACCTGTTGTTGTTTCTCCAAAATCAACCTCGCTTTCCCGGGCCGGAATGGGAAAAGCAATAATAAAAATGAGTACTATTCCGGCCAAAAACTTATTCACGGTCTTTCTATTGTGCCATAAAAGCTGTTATAATTACTACTATGAATAAAAAAATCATTGTTATTCTTTTTATGTGCCTTGTGGGTTCAGTTTTTCTTTGGGCAGATACACCTGTCCCTCCTCCCTGGATTTACGGTCAGTGGCAGACTATTATTGAAGGCGAAAACGGGGAAACAGATGTTCTCCTTCTTATCTTTCTGCCGGGGGATATTCTGATAAACAGCGCCAGTGTAAAAGAAATGATCCAGGAAGGGTACATTACCAGCTTTGAACAGCAAATTGCCAACAATATTTATACCGTACGATTTGAATATGCCAATGGATTTTGGTGGGAAGAAAGTTTTCCCATGCCCATTATGACATCGGTCTACATTGATAAAACCTATGGCGATGATGATTATTCAACGATAACCTATCAGTTCCTTCCTCTGGGAATGACACCTCATACGTATGAAGTGCCGAATGATTTTGAGTGAATGGTAACCTAAGAAACACTCTTCTAACCATTTATTTACCATGAAGGGACAAGGCTGTGGGCAGCGGGTGATGTCCCTTTATTTTAATCGCTTTGGCTAACTGCTCCTTGATCCCTGCGTGAGGAATTTTGGGTTGATGCCATAAGGTTCGGATCCAGCCTGGATCAGCGATCAAATACAGGCTGAGGGCTCACCGGGGTACAAAAACGTAACGAACTGAGGTCTTACGTTCTCCGCACAATAAAATCCTGAGGTGTTTTCCAATGCTGCTCCGCTGCTTTCTCTGCCAGTTTTTGCAGGTATTCCTGAACCCTGAAAGCAGCTTCATTTTGTTTTTTCTTTTGTTTTTCCCAGGTTCCGCTGGCTTTTAAAATCCAGGACTGGGTATTGTCTTTGAAATATGCTCCCAAAATGTTTTTAAGTTCTTCCCGTATCCCTTCATCAAGAACAGGGATAAGGAGTTCCACCCGGCGTTCCAGATTACGGGGCATCCAGTCGGCGCTGGAAATAAAAAATTCTTCGGCGCCGCCATTGTTAAAGTACAGGATGCGGGAATGTTCCAAAAATTGATCAATAATACTTATAACCTGGATATTTTCGGACAACCCTTTTCTTCCCGGCGCCAGAGTACAAATTCCCCTAACATTAAGGCTGATTTTTACCCCCGCCTGTGATGCCCGGTAAAGAGCCGCGGCAACATCGTCATCTGCCAGGGTATTAATTTTTGCCACGATCCTTCCGGTTGAACCCTCTTTTGCCCGTTTTGCTTCTCTGTCTATCAGCTCTATCAGTCTTTGCTTTAACTGACGTGGCGCCATTACCAGCGTATGCATGGGAAGAAGAGCGGAATAACCGGACAACATATTAAAGAACAGGGCGGCATCGCGTCCTAAATCTTCTCTGCAGCTGAAAAGACAAAGATCGCTGTATGCACGGGCTGTTTTGTCGTTGTAATTCCCCGTAGAAAAATGAAGATACTGAACCAATCCTGCAGTTTCCCTGCGTATTACCTGGCAGATTTTTGCATGTACCTTAAGTTTGGCAAGGCCATAGACAACAATTACGCCGGCCTTTTCCAACTCCTTTGCCCAGGAAATATTCCGTTCTTCGTCAAAGCGGGCTTTTAATTCTACCAGCGCCGTTACATGCTTTCCGTTCAGGGCAGCTTGTTTTAATGCTTCTATTATTGGAGAACGACCGCTTGTTCTGTACAATGTTGTTTTTATGGATATTACTTCCGGATCGGAGGCGGCTTCTTCAAAAAAACGGATTACAGGATCAAAGGACTGATAGGGCAGGGTTAAGAGTACATCTCCCGCTCTGATTGTTTCCCAGACAGAGGTTTCCGGATGGAAAGCAGGGTGTGCAAAAGGCTTGGGGAATTTTCGCTTAAGATTTTCAAACCCCTGAGTCTTTACAAGGCTGCCCAATGTTGCAAGATTAAGCGGGCCGGAGGAGGAAAAAAGATCCTCTGCGGAAAGATCCAAATGCCCGGTAATGGCGTTTATTATTTTGGAGCTGTTTTCGTTTTCTGTTGAAGTATCCCATAGAGAATAGATCATCCTTACAGCCATTGATCGATCCCTTTTAACAAGTACTTCTTCCATAGCTTCCATAAAATCATCATCACGTTTTTCGTCCACGGAAAAATCCGCATCACGGTGTATCCTGAAAAGGAGCCGTTCCTTTACTTCGTAGCCCGGAAAAAATGAGTCACCCCACAGCATAAGAAGATCGTCCAACAGCGCCCAGCGTTGTTTTGAGCTGTTTTCCGCATCAAGACGGATAATGCGATCAAGAATGGGAGGAATCCCAACAATTGAAATATGCTGCCCTGTTTCGGAAGGCTGCGGATTTTCGGAGCTAATTGCCGTTTCAAGAAGGAATGCGCCGTAAAGGATTCCGCTGGTAATGGATGGCGTTGTTTTTGTTTGTACTGAAGAAAGCGGCCGTTCACCCTGTTCGTCCGTAAACCGGGAAGAATCATTGTCATTGGCTGCCGCCGGACCGAAACGCAAGGGAGTTAAGATTGGCAGGATTTCCCGTTTAAAAAACGGTCTAAGGTAAGCGGTCTCGTCGGCTGTATACGGAGGCCGCCGCAGTTCCAGACCCCCTGCAGCCAGGGCGGGGAATACTTCTTCGTTTAAACATTTGTAGAGTTTTGCAAAGCTCTCTTGTATCAATGCGGATGCGTCCTGAAGCACCTGGGCGGCATTTCCGGCATAATTATCCGATAACAATGCATGTTTAAGGGCGGCAATGCGTATCATAAAAAATTCATCAAAATTGGATGTTGCTATTGAAATAAAACGGAATCGTTCCAGAGGAGGCAGGTCTTTTCTGAGCGCCTCTTCCAAAACCCGGGTGTTGTAATTAATCCAGGATAATTCCCTGTCTAAATATTCTGTCATGCACATACCGCCTCCTGGCGGTAAACTATAATAATTTCCTTACGCTCGAGGGTCAAAGACCCTCATATTAACATCACCTTATACCCAAATACATCCTGAAACAAATCCGCTTTTTCTTTAAGTCCCATCTGTTCCAGAGGAAAATCACTGTAGCCGTATCTTCTTTCTGCCGTAACGGAATTTTCTTTATCTGATAGATTACTGCCGCCGCTGCGGATGATTAATGTTTCTTCCCGTTTTTCTATAACAAGATCGCCGATTCGCTGCAGATGACTTCGATCCATTGCATCGGCTATGCGCAGTATTGCGGCAATTTTAAGCACTATCATCCTTTCTTCTCTCTGAAGGGCGATATATTCTATATGAGCAGGAGAGGGAAGTTCATCCCGGTGGTAGCGGATTACATTGCCGATAATGTCCAGTTCTTCCTGTTTAAGGCCGAAGATTTCCGAATTTGTTACAATGTATTGGCCGTGCAGTTGATGCCGTGAACCCCGAATGAACATTCCTATGTCGTGAAGGAGGGCAGCTATTTCCAGCAGCATTCGTTCATGCTCGCCCATGCCGTGTTCTTTTGTCAGAGCGTCAAAGAGGGCAAGGCACAATTCCGTAACATGGCGGTTGTGCGCTTCGTCAAAGTGATATTTACGTCCCAGATTAAGTGCGGAAGCGATAACCTGGGAATAAAAATCATCCTGCAATTTCCGGTCTATGCCTCTGACAAGGCTTATCAGATAGCCTTCGCGTATTGACACTTCCGGCACTGCAAGTTCTTCCGCTGCCAGCCGTTCCATAAAGGTACGGTAGATTACAAGTCCCGGCACAAATCCTTCTGCATCAACAAAGGGTATACCCAGACGGCGGACACAATCTTCTACCGAATAATTTTCGACGGATTTGACAAAGCGGAAAAAATCATCTCTGGTAATTATTTTACAGCGTTCGTTCAGTGTCTTTCCGATTTGACGGGCTGCCTGCTGTGCGTCTGAACCGGTCGCAGCCAAAGTACGGATATTGGAAAGGTCCAGTTCTTCGTTAAGAAAATCCTGAGCGTTATGCACGTTTTCGTTCAGGTATCGTTCTGTAAAGCGAGCCGACCCGGTGCCCTGCCGGACTTTTTGATCGATAAGAATGGTACCCAGTTTCAGGCTGTGAGCGGCTACCATTTTTCCCCGCCGCAGCAGCATGATTTCCGTTGAACCGCCGCCAACATCCAGTATCATTGAATTGGATCGCCAGAATTGCGGAAGGTTGTTTTTTATTGCAAAGCGTACCGCCAGATACACCAGGCGGTTTTCTTCGATTCCTTCGATAATTTCTATGTCCAGTCCTGTTTCCCGGCTTAACCTGTCGGTAATAATATCCCGGTTGCGTGCAGCCCGGACAGCGCTTGTAGCTATAATGTGAACATCTTCTTTTTGTATTCCCCATGCACCCAGTTGTTCTTTAAAACCCTGAAGCACCGAAAGACATTCCACAAACGATTCCCTGCTGACCGCCCCTGAGGTAAAAACATCCCTGCCCAGCGCCACCGGTTTTCCCGACTGATCCAGAATACGCCATTCTCCCGCATGATTGTATTCGACAAGGAGGAGCCGTATACCGGTAGAGCCTATCTCAATAACCGCGACGGGGTGGGGATTTTCCATCAATATTAAGTATATTTTATATAGAAAGAAATATCCATATTTGTTTAATCCCAGGTAAGCCGGCCGTCTCCGGTAATTGGTATTTTGTCTCCCAAATACCGGGGTTTTGGTTTTGTTACAATGGATAATCCTTCTTTAACCAATATGGGAAAATTGATGCGTTCAGTTCATTACATTGGGGATTTATAGCAATCATTGCAGAGATTTAAAGTTACGGGTATAGTATTACCATGACCGGAAAAGAACTGCTGCAGAAACTTGAAGAACCTTCTTCCCTGTCGATCTTTGAAAAACTCTATGGAACGGAAAGAACGGTAACAGACAAAAAACGTTATGTTTCTTTAATAGAAACCCTGCTTTCAGAAAAAGATTTTCCCTGCATTATCTTTCCGGAAGCAAAAGGAAACCTCCGGCTTTTTACCGCAGCAGGCCGCACGGAATTGGGAGGCAACCACACGGACCATAACCAGGGCCGGGTTCTTGCGGCGGCAATACAACTGGATCAGGCCGCTGTTGTTGCGCAAAGAACCGACAACCGTATTTTTTTTCGTTCAACAGGTTACCCTGATGTTATTGTCGAACTTGCCGGCGAAGACGGACAGCCCGACCTTGAACCTAAAGAAAATGAAAAAGGAAAAACCGAATCTCTTGTCCGAGGTATTGCAGCGGAGTTTGCAAACAGAGGAGCGGTAGTAAAAGGTTTTACCGTTAATGCCGATTCTACGGTATTGCCCGGTTCGGGCCTTTCTTCTTCTGCGGCGGTGGAAGTACTTTTCGGAAGAATAATCAACAATTTATACTACGGGGGTAAATGCAGTTCTCTGGAAATCGCCCAAATAGGACAAAAAGCGGAAAACATCTACTTTGGAAAACCCTGCGGCCTTATGGATCAAACTGCCTGTGCATACGGAGGAGCGGTTGCTATTGACTTTGCCGATCCCGCAAAACCTCTGGTCAGGCAAGTTGATGTTGACTTATCTTCTGCAGGGTATGTTCTTTGTGTAGTAAACACCAGAGGAAGCCATGCCGACCTGACACCTGACTATGCTGCTATCCCGGCTGAGATGAAGGCAGTAGCTGCTTATTTTGGCAAAGAAGTGCTGCGTGAATGTACAAAAGAAATAATAGAGAAAAATGCACCGGATATACGGCAGAAGCTGGGAGACCGGGCACTGCTGCGAGCGTTCCATTTTTTTGACGAAAACCAGCGGGCCGCAGAAATGCATACTGCGCTGGAAAAATTTACAGATGTTTCTGCAAAACAGGAAGCAATCAAAAACTATATAAAGCTGGTTAATGAATCCGGAGACTCATCCTGGGAACTGCTGCAAAATGTTTACTCAACACAGAATACTAAAGAACAGGGGATTACCGTAGCCTTGGCTTTAACCAGAAATTTCCTTCAGACCAGGTCTTTACAGGGCGCATGCCGTGTTCATGGCGGCGGTTTTGCCGGAACAATTCAGGCTTACATCCCCGTAAATGCGCTGGAAAGCTATCGTTCTGTAATGGATGGAATTTTCGGCGCCGGGTCGGTTACGATTCTGCAGATACGTCCCGTGGGTGCAGAAGAATTGATCGTATAAAACGAATGTTATCCTCCTTAATCACCATTATGCATAAAATAATATTCAGGTCTTTTTATTTCGGCAACCGGCATCTTTAATAACGGTGCAAAAAAATATTCTTTATAATCTTCGAATTCTTCAATATCATCAGATTCAGATTCAGATTCAGGAACTTCCTCTTCTTCCTCCATGTCTTCTTCGGCAGGCGGAAGAATTAGTGGCTCTTTGGATTCTTCCGGTTCTATTTTTGCAGGTTCAGGTTCAGGTTCAGCTTCAACAGGTTTTACATCATTACCCTTGCCGGTATATTCCCTGATTACAACCTCCTTAAAGCCGGCATTGCCTAACCGATCAACAGCGTGTCGTACTTCGGCGGCTTTAACCAAAACAAACACCCGGACAAGATCACCTTTCTTTTCACATTGAGGTACAAAACCGTTCCTTGTTAATATACCGGAAGCCTTGCTTACATTGGCCGCAAGACGATACGCGCCGATTTGCAACTGATATAATTTTCCCGTATCGGTTTTGGGAACAATCCCGATTACCTTAATACTCTGGGCAAAAGAAACAGTGCAAAGCATCAGAAGGGTTTGGAAAAAGAAAAGTCTTTTAAAAATGGTATTATTCATGCCTTTCCTCTGATTCGGTCTTTGCAGCAGCCTGCTGATCCGAGGCAGACTGTGACGGACCTGATGATTGTGCCGGAGAAGCGCTTTGATTTGCCGGAGCAGGTGAATCTGCAGGGGCAAATGCCGGAATTAACGGTTGTACTTTTAATCCCGCAGAATCGATCCCTTCTTTAGTCCGGGTAAGTATTCCTTCCAGGGCAGAATCTGCAGGTTGCTGAACACCGTTAATTAATTCATAAAACCCTCCGGTTGTTTTAAGATACACATGGGTTTTATTGTCACCGTAATAAATATCCCTGATCATAAAAATCGCATCAGCCACATACCAAATTCGAAATCTGGCTATAATAAGGCCATTGTTGATATGCTGAAACAGTACGGCTTTAACTTCATCATTCCGGGAACTGATCTGGAATTCATCAAAATCGTTGTTCGGCCCGTTCCGCTTGGAAGTAGCTGTAAATGCGCCCGGAGCATAATCCGCAATAATACTGATATTTTTTAAAAGGCCGTCTTGTTTCGAATCAAAAAGCATATCCCAAAAAGCTTTGGTTACCCTGCCGTCCTGCGGAAAACCCATAAAGTACTGTATTATCTTAACCGATCCTTCGGTTAAAGGACCGTACCAGCCGTCGGCGGCTCCGGTTTTTCTGAACCCCAGTGATAAAAGCCGCCGCTGAACCCTGGTAACATCGGGTCCGTTCATCCTGCTGCGCTGCAACTGGATTACCCGGGAAAAATTCTGCGCATCCAGACTGGACAACGCGGTAATCAGCAAAAGAATAAGAATTGCAATAAAAGATTTTTTCACAATATTCAATACCCCTTATTCTGCTTCGGAATCCAATTCTTCAAATTCTTCCTGTTCCACACTTTCCAGTTTTTTGGTAATCTGTACAGCCATTTTTTTACCGATTACACCGGGCAGGCACAAAAATTTCTTTTTATTTCCAACATTGAGCGAGTAATGATCTCCGACCCGTACATTGTACAAATTGATAATGTCGCCGATCCGCAGGGTTACAACCTCTTTTATGGGAAGCTGAATCCGGCCTATTTCGGCGGTAACGGGAACATCCACCGTAGTCAGTTTTTCTTTTAGAACAGCCAGGTTCTCTGTGGTAGTGGTACGCCGGGCAGACGAATACCAGAACTGTACCGACAGCTTGTTCACTATCGGCTCTATCGTCAGATACGGTATGCAGAAATTCATCATCCCTTCCACATCCCCTACCTTCGTTTCCAGTGTTACCAATACCACC
>Ga0082212_10009914_pt1 | contig 12235 bp, 13 predicted proteins | sample TergutNt197P3_FD_71548 | JGI IMG/M metagenome (GOLD analysis project Ga0082212, IMG submission 71548) | Neocapritermes taracua P3 segment gut microbial communities from Petit-Saut dam, French Guiana - Nt197 P3 | ecosystem: Host-associated > Arthropoda: Insects > Digestive system > Gut ... | reverse complement strand
GGTGTTCCACACTTCGTTCGTCAACCACTTCCTTGGTTTCGGGATAGTGCGCAAGCGCACTCTCCGCTCAACCTGCGTCGTGGTGCTGCGGAGCCCGCCAGGGCGACTCGCAGTGCTCCGCAGAATGACGGAGTGGGTGTCACTCTGACTCCTCCTCGGTCACCCTGCGGAGCGAAGCGACTCGCAGGGTCCAGAAATCACATTTGCCTCATTGTGGAGTCTGGTGTGTTGATCAGGCCAGGGTTGTGTCGGGGGAATCCTGAGGATCCTCAGGTGCGATCTCAGGTATCCGAATCGTGAATTGGGCACCACCACTGGAGGCCACTTCGTATTCGATCGTACCCCCATGGGCACTGATAGTGTGGTCCACAATAGACAGCCCCAACCCCGTACCAGGAGTGTTGCGTGACAGATCTGAGCGATAGAAACGCTCGTAAATATGGGGAAGATCCTCGGCAGCGATCCCAGGGCCCTCATCGGAGATGACGAGTCCATCAGAATCCAGCCACACTCGAATCGTTGAATCATGGGGAGAAAACTTCACGGCATTGTCGAGAAGATTAGTCACTGCCCTCTCCAGGCTCGCTGCATCCCCCATGACATAGATCGGGGTCAGGGCGACATCGTAGTTCAGGTGCGGGCCACGACGCTGTACGCGAGCAATAGCCCGATCAACAACATCCGAAAAATCAACTTCACCAAAATCGACTGGCGCACTTTGGTCTCGGCTGAGAACCACCAGGTCGTTGATCAGTGATGTGAATTCCCCTAATTGCCCTGCCACATCAGAGAGGATTTCTTTACGAGCCCCAGCAGGGAGCATCTGTGCAGATTCGTCAGCGATCAGCAATTCCACATTTGTTCGCAGGCTCGTCAATGGAGTACGAAGTTCATGGCCAGCATCCGCAATGAGACGGTTCTGTTGTCGCCTGGATTGAATAAGTGAAGTCATCATCGTGTTGAAGGACTGTTGGAGGTCAGCCACCTCTGAAGGCCCGTGTACATCAATGGTGGTGAGCTCATCTGCTGATGCAATGTTCTCGACGACATCGGTCAGGTTGCGAATCGGGTTGAGGGTTGCCCCAGCAACAAAGATGGCCGCAATGATAGAGAGCATGACGGCGCAGAACCCGATAATCCACTGGAGGAGTGACAGGTTTGCCAAACTTGCTGACGTGGGTTCCAGTACGCGGGCAATGACCAGTGCGTACGCGTTGTCGTTGGCACTATCAGTGAAAGGTACGGCGACCACACGATAGGTGACCCCAACCTCTGAGGTGCCATTACGTGCACTCGATCCTGTTTGTATACGTGCGACAGCAATCTCAGCAGCTGTGGTGATCAATGGGTTGTCTCGATCCCCAACAAGGATCTCTTTGTTCCCATTGGCAGCCACAACCACGACGACCACGTTTTGAGCATCCAGTGAGGTGGTTTCTGCGATAGCTGATCCTTGGAAATCTAAGGCTAGTTGTGAGGCAACCTTGTCAGCAATAGAGAGCAGCTCCAAATCAAGTTGACTATAGAGTGACACACGGGCAGCTTGGTAGGTGCCTATGCCGGCCATGGCAGCTCCCGCCACGATGGTGAGGGCTGTCAGTAAGACGAGTCGATAGCGTAGCGAGGTTCGTACTTGGTGAACAAAGGAACCAACCGCAGACGCAAGCCAACTCATTTATCCAGTTTCCTTGAGGACATAACCGATGCCTCGTACAGTGTGGATTAGCCGAGAGCTGTCAGCGGTCTCGATTTTCCGTCGAAGATAGCCGATGTACACTTCGAGAGAGTTTGCAGTCGTGGGGAAATCGAACCCCCAGACTTCGTTGAGCAGCCATCCGCGTTCGAGTACGCGACGCGGGTTTTCCATGAATGCCAGCAGGAGGGCAAACTCCGTACGTGTTAAAGAAATCTGGCGACCAGCGCGGGTCACTTCGCGGGTTTGAGGATCCAAGGTGAGATCCGAGAAGGTCAACAGCTGTAGCGGGTTCCCTTCTTCCCCACTTTGGGCTCGGCGAGTGAGTGCGCGCAGGCGGGCCTGGAGTTCATCGAGGGCGAAAGGTTTGACCATATAGTCGTCAGCGCCAGCGTCGAGTCCATCGACGCGATCTTCGATCGCATCACGGGCTGTCAGGATGAGAATGGGTACGTCGTTCCCTGAAGATCTCAGCATGCGTGTGGCTTCGAGGCCATCGAGTCGAGGCATCATGACATCCATGATGACGGCATCGACATGCCCGTTGGAGAGTTTAGCCAGGGCATCAATCCCGTCAGTGGCAGTGGTCACCTGGTACCCGGTGTACGTCAGGGAGCGCGCCAGGGAATCGCGTACGGCTTGATCATCATCAACGACAAGGAGTTGCATGGTATTAACTGTGCCACGAAAGTGAAGCGAGTGCCACAATGCCAATGCTGGGTTGAGGCGTTCTTGGCTTTGTTGGGCTCGACTTCATGGAACGTACGAAGGTAGCGGCTCGTGGCCTGTAGACTCGTTGTGGTTTTGATGAGTACGGGGGGTGACTCCCTCTCAGTGTCCAGGTGAGGAAGTAGACGATGGGAAAACCTGTCAGGGAAGAACCGGCGTACTTGATGACGATGGCTGATGGGACGATCAAACAGGTCAACCCGTCAACAGGTACTCGGGTGTGGACGGTACCAGGGCGAAGTGAGCGCCCCCTTCTTCGTCAGGAAGTGACCGCAGGTCCTGTTTCTGATACTGACTGGACTCATGGGTGTCCTTTCTGTTCAGCTCGCTATTTGGAGACCCCGCCAGAAAAGGCCAGGATTGTTGGTGAAGATGGGGAACTCGTGGCGAACACCTCTGCCGAGCAACTCTTCGATACTGTGGCGGAATTCCGGGTCGTACCTAACCTTTTTGAGATCGTCAGCTATGCGTACTGGCATGAAAATTATGGCTTTGAACTCTCGCCACAGGAGGCTCAGCGTAAAGCAGACTATCTGTCGACGGATCATGGCCGTCGCCATGTCATGGCTGTACAGTCAGCGAAGATGCGTCTGGCAGGTATGAGTGCTGAAGAGATTTCGGCGATGGACCATGAGCGCATCATCGAGCAGGCGGATAGCTTTTTCGGTGGCGGGCATGATGTGGTCATTTCGCGGCGTCACTGGGTGGATGGTGCGCGCTCTACTGCTGAGCTGGCATCGGCGGGGTGCCTGAGTGTGGACGAGCATGAGTTGTACACGCGGTTGACGATTTTTGCGATGAAGAACCTTTATGAGGGCAATCCGTATGTGCGTTATGTTGCGGTTTTCCAGAATTGGTTGAAAGAAGCTGGTGCGAGTTTTGATCATCTGCATAAACAGCTGGTCGCTATTGACGAGTTTGGGGACAATGTTGATCGGGTGGTAGCGCGCGTACGGGAGAATGCGAATTTCTTCAACGACAATGGTGTTGACTATGCGGCTCGCCGCGGGTTGTTGATTGCCGAGAATGATTCAGCGATTGCGTACGCTGGTTTTGGGCATCGCTATCCGACGATCGAGATCTTTTCGAAGTCGGATCATGTTTATCCGTGGGAGCACAGTGATCGGGAGGTACGCGAGATGTCGGACCTCATTCATGCGATACATCGGGGTGCCGGGCGTGAGGTTCCCTGTAATGAGGAGTGGCACCACGTACCTCCCAAGGTTGGCGTTCCCATCCCGTGGAGGATCAATATTAAGTGGCGGGTGTCTACGGTCGCTGGTTTTGAGGGTGACACGAAGATCTACATCAACACTTTGTCGCCGTACGAAATTAAACAGCAGTTGGTTGCTCGTTTGTTGGAGATGCGAGCTGAGGGCAGCATTGCAGAGATCCGGATTGGCGACGAATGCTCGGATGTCCGAAACCAACTGAGGTACTCTTCCCACTGATCGGGCGACCAAGAAAACCTGAGTTTCTATCCGGAAATTCAACTTATGTACGATTCTTCCCCAGGGATCGACCTGGCATCTTCCGGCAGTACGCCTGAGGTCGGCCCCTGCACGAAAAAGTACGAGCTATCAGTCATGCATAACTCGCATTTTGGGGGGAATCGCCTGTCGCTTGGTTCCGACACGGCATCCCGTACCCCGTCTTCCTGCGCGCGAAGCGTGGCTGGACCCATGACCACCGCGGGGAAGACGCTCATTTTCCGAGTAGAGAGCCCGACCGGTATAGTAAGTCCGGCTACTTTCTTAGTACGCCGCCTTAGCTCAGTCGGTAGAGCGGCTCACTCGTAATGAGCAGGTCTCGGGTTCGATTCCCGAAGGTGGCTCCAGTGTTTCTCCTAGTCAGGGCATACTAGCCTTCGACCCGCGCATCTGTCCTTTCCGTTTTCATTGCTCCCTCATTGCACCCATACTGATTGAGAAGGGCTAGACCCGCCTTATCAGCAGAGGTGCCGAGGTAGTGAATGTATCGATTGGTAGTCGCTATGGATTCATGCCCCATCCAAGCTTGAACCGTTCCAGGATCAACCCCAAGAGATAACCACAAGCAAGCAGCAGTGTGGCGCAGATCGTGGATTCTTCGCCCTCTACCAGTCTTCTTCCAGTGAATAAGGCGCAAGAAGGCAGTACGCCATAATTGCCCACCATCAACCCCAGTGAACAACAGATCATCGACAGAAGCTGACTGGCATCGATCCTCAACTATGGGACGAACGCGATCAGCAACAGGTACAGAGCGTGATCTGCGCCCCTTAGTCACTTTGACCGAGTTTCCTTCTGGTTGAGATCGACAGACACGAATAGCCATATGCGGAACTTGCATCACATCAGCGACACGCACCGCCCGAAGTTCACCCCACCGAAGACCAGTCCATCCAGCAACAAGGACAATGTCAGCAAGTTCTGGACGAAACTCGCAACAAGCACGATAGACCTCTTCCAATTCATCGAGAGAGAAGGGCTTCATCTCTACCCGCTCTTCAAGCTGTGGAGGAACACGGGAAGCAGACACTGGGTTGGAAACTACCCTTCCTTCGTCTATGCACCAAGCAAAGAAGGCAGACAGACTTGCACGGTGTCGAACAATAGAAGCCCGAGACAGGCCCTTACTCCGCAAATAGTCAAACCAATCTTGCACATTGCGTTTCTCTACCATCGATACAAATAAGGCACCTAGAGCCGGAGACACCAGGCGCAGTAATTCCCTGTCAGCTCGGGCAGTTTTAGGAGCAACGCGGATTTCTCTCGTAGCTATCCAATCACCCAAGAGGTTACGCACTCGCACCTTGCCCGCGCGAGGATCAATTCCACTTCTGACCTTTACTTTTTCACCAGCTAACCAGTCCTCAGCCTGTTTCTTAGTGTTGAAGGTGGCAGAACCAGCAAAAGCCCGTCCAACTCTATGAACTGCCTGCCACCGCCCAGATTTGAGTTTCAGCACTCCCATCATCGAGCCTTTCTGCTACGCAACCACTCGTCCACATCGTCAATGTGATAACGAGGAGTGCCAGCAGTAACAGCCACCCACGGTGGACCCTCACCAGTGCCACGGAGTCGAGACAAGGTAGAAGGGTTCACGCGGAGATAAACAGCAACCTCAGCAGTATTGCCCCATGGCGTCGAGCCACGTGGCCATATAGGTTGTTTTTCTTCTGTCATGGATACTCCTGCGAGAAATGGGGGGCACCCTGGGAGGTGTGCCCCCTGCGGTCTAGCCCTTCACTTGCTGAAGTGGCTGAGCGCTCTTCACAATGTCTGCTATTTGATAGTATTTTTCTAAGTCGCTTGAGAGCTGGTGTTCGCGGGCGTCAATTTTGGCGAGCCACCCGTTGGCTTCTACAAGTTTCTCGCGGGCAGCGGTGAGGAATTTAGCTAGCTTGGGGGATCCATCGAGGGCCTCTATGCTATCTAGTATCAGTCCCAGTTCAAATAGAGGCGCTATCATATTAAACACCCGCCTTCAACGGGCTAACGGCTGAGGCGGACCAGTACAGCCCCCCACCCCTACCAGAATCAGATACCCATTGACCTACCCGTAATCCCTCCAATTTTACTGGTCCGGTGACGGCTGGTTTTTGCGTCGCAGGAACCGTGACGGTCATGGTACCGGCTTTGCCAGTCGTAAAGGTTACGAAGGCGTCAATAGTCCATAGCGGTACCAGTTTTTCATTCTTTTTTTGTTCGCTATCAGGTTTGCCGTCGATTGTCTTCGGGCCGACCGCAACAGCTGTAATAGTTGCCCCTGGCAGTTCACAGGGGAGGGGCGCCACCCCAAGCGGTTTCAGTGCCATGATAATTTCCTTTCTATTGGTGCTTGGCGCACCGTTAATAAGTATATTACTAGAAAGAAAATCAATTGTCAAAATGCGGAGAGAGCAAAGCGCAACACAGTTATTGACAAGAATGCCTCAGCCGTCATACGATCAAGACATGAACTATGAAGACAACGAAGCAACTCTCCGGGACTGGGAAGACGATGCACAAGCGCGCGACATGATCAATCCCCTAATTGTCAAAGAGATTATGCGCCCGCTACATGAGAGCATCGTAAAGCTATCTACTAAGATTCGGGCAGATGAATCGCCAGCGGAGACAGCAATCGCTCAAGCCTGGATTTCGTCACAGCTTGAGGATTTGTTGCCCATGGAAACAGCCGTGCATCTTGCGAAGGCCGAGAAACACGGCGTTCTCATTCAAAGGCTAGCCCAAGTAGTCGGTGCAAGTGGTTCGAGTCACCTTCGATACACGTATCCAGAAATGAAGCACATGCTAGATGCGATGAAGGCCGCCGATCTAACGAAGACTGCTATCAAAGTCCAGGGGCGGAAGAAACCCCGAGTGAAGAATGATGAGCCAGCAGACCCTCGTGGCTACCAATGGACTGTCAAAATATCTCCTGACTCAGACTAGCCCCAGTCAGAAGCAGTCACAGTAGAACGACGACCCAGAGCCGTGAACATCATCTCGCAGAAGTCCTCTTCGCCGTACTTGCAGATACCGTTCGTGAACAGGTTTCGATGTCGTTGGAATGCTTTCACCAGGCGTACGTCTAATTCGTCTTTGGATTTCTTGGTGTCGGCTCGTATGAGTTGTGGAGCGAAACCTTCCACCAACAGCGGAGCGAGAAGACTCGCCCACCGGCAGTAGCCCCAGATGTTGTCAGGTGTCGCTCGCGATGCTTCCACCCGCTGGTTCTTTTGCGGACGGATAACTAGCTCAACCCGTACCCAGGTGCTCTTCGGGTTTCCCAGTTGTTTGCCCTTTTCGTAGCACCGGAGAAACGCAGGCGATTTCCGAGAGCCGATATAAAGAGTGCGCCCATGAGGAGCGCCCTCTTCAAGATCATTGAAACTACTTCTTTTAATGTGGTGTTCTTCGGCGAAGGCGAGAAGGCAAGAATAGAGAGCATCCCAGGTTCCTTCACCCTCAAATTCAATAGCGGAGTCAACTCGGGATACTGTGTGACTATAGGGCAGGGAACGAAGCATCGATGCAATACCAGGGGAATGTTTCCCTCGTCCATGCACACTAGGATCTGCACCCATGTTTCCATCGCACCACAAAGTGAACTCATGACCGTCGTGAGTCATTCCATCGTAGGCTCGGGAATACCCGAACTTCCCGCGATCATTGAGAGACAGGGCAAGACAGTCATCCTGGAGATATTGCACGAGGGCTTGCCAGTCAGCTCGCACAGTCGCGCTGTAATAGTCGAAATGCGAGAAACAAGCGCTCTCACCACAAATGCTCTGGGGTTTCAATTTCCAGGGAGATGAGTCTTTGCATTCATTTTGACCCCCGTTATTACTGCGCCGGGGGTCTTGCTGGTCCGGTCCGCAGGCTTCGCCCGCGCCCCGTCCCGCGCCTATCGGCGCGATAGAACTGGGACCAGATGCCCGCACGACTCCACCCCTGGACTTGACTCCATGGCTAATGGTGCCGTCTTTTCCCTCAACCGCGACCCCAACAGCGGGAGGAGCTTCGCTCACGGTGCCACCCACACAATGCCCAGAAATCTCATCCTGGGAAGCAGTAAGGGCATTGTCCGGGACCCTGGCACCTCTCCCTTGTGAGGTCACTCCCTCATTCAGGGTATGGCACCCCGCCATGGAGTCAAGTCCAGGGGTAGAGGAGCGTTCATCCTCCTTGGTGAGTAAGTCAGCCTCGAATAACTCCATGACTAAGAGTGCAGCTTCGTCTGCTGGATTCAAGACAATGTCATCACTGTCCGTATTACTAGTCACTTCGAGCATTTCTACACCGATAGGCGGGTTCTGGGTGATTGCTCCCTCATTGCTCCCAAGTCATCATCCGGTGCATTTCATGCACTCAAATCAGCTAAACTTAGGCGTAAGAGCCAGTCTTGGAGCCGTCCTTACCCTCTCGTAATGAGCAGGTCTGCGGTTCGATTCCGCAAGGCGGCTCTGATGTTTCTGCTAGTCAAGGGAGTTTCTCTTCGACCTGCGCATCTGTCTTTTCTGTTTTCATTGCCCCCATGGGGCCCCGACTTTTTGCCGATGTGTGACAACACTGCCGGCCGCTGGCGACTTCGCCGTTTCATGGTGTCCATTGGCCGCAGCTGCTTAACGGCGAATACCTAGAAACGTCACGTGGCGGCTGATTCTCCGCGACCACCAGGCAGAGCACTTAGAGGATCGTAATCCTATACTGTCCCAGACCACAGAGAATCCACGGAAGGAAGGACTTTTTATCCGAAAACGCCTCTCGTGCACAACTCTGACCGGGCAAACTATGACCACGACCAGAAAAACCATGACTTTCATCAGGTAAACAGGGAAAAAATCGGCTGCACGAGTCCCCTGAAGCCACTTTTGCTATCACTGCATTGTGCACGAGGGCCATTTTCGGATAAAAATCCACTAAATCCGTTTCCTCCCGCTTTTTCTGTGCTGCCACCGTACCCAGTTACCCCACCACGTCACAGTAGTGCCCGTCAGTGACAGGTGATGATCCACAGACTCATCTTTGTGGTTGATCACTAGTCTGGATTCCGCGAGTCGCTTCGCTCCGCGGAATGACGGGGTAAGTGTCACCCCGCGGAGTGAAGTGGCTCGCAGGCCCAGAATCCACACTGGCCACCGTGCTGACCATCGGTGATGTGTGATCACCCACAGACTCATTTTCATAGTTGATCGCTTCACTGGATTCCGCGAGTCGGGCTAGCGCCCTCCGCGGAATGACGGGGTAAGTGTCACCCTGCGGAACGAAGTGACTCGCAGGGTCCAGATATCACATCAAGTTCGATGGTGGGTCTGTCGAATATGCTCACCACTAACAGACTCCGTACTGTGGTTGGTCACCTGTCTGTTCCTCACTTCGCTCGTCAACCACTTCCTTGACCTCGCTAGGTTCGCAAGCGCCCCTGGCCTCGGTCTTCGTCGTGGTGGAGTCCGTGAGTCGCTTCGCTCCGCGGAACGACGCGGGAGTGGGAATTAGTTGTGGCTTCACCTCCTTTGATTGGTGATACACTGAAAGCACTTGGGCTGGTCTTTGACCCGGGCCCACATCATGGCGGGGGGAACCCCCCGCCACTTTTTGTCTTCGGTGGTGCTGTGACCCAACTAAGCTTGTTCGTTGATGAGTCAGGAGACTTTGGGCCACATTCCGACTACTATGTTGTCTCACTTGTCCTCCACGAACAGAAAGACGATATTAGTCAGGAGATCACGCACCTCAATCGACATTTGAGGGAGGATGGGCTTGATCCTCATCACCCCATTCATTCGGGAGCAGCCATCCGAGGCGAAGCTGAATATCGGAATACTCCTGTGGAAATGCGGGTGAGAGAGTTCTCCCATTTGTTTGAATTCTCATTGCGCATTCCGGTCACCTTCCAGTCGTTTCGAATCAGAAAATGGGAATACTCGGATCGGCTGAAACTGAAGAACGCGATTTCGCGGGCAATTGGGACTTTTCTTCAAGAAAACGCTGATTATCTTCTAGGGTTTGATCAGGTGATTGTCTACTATGACAACGGTCAGGCTGAAATCACCGACGTACTCAATACGTTGTTCGGCGCGTTTTTCTTTGACGCTGATTTCCGCAGAGTTTTGCCGGCACAGTATCGACTATTCCAGGTTGCTGATTTGTGCTGCACTCTGGAATTACTCGCAGGCAAGTCTGAGGATGGAAGGCTCTCCCGCTCAGACTTATATTTCTTCGGGAGCCGTCGTGCCCTCATCAAGAATTTCCTAAGAAAGAGCAACCGAAAACGGTTTACATCTCGTCCGTTCTAACACACCGTTGTGTAGATGCGTATTGCTGGCTGGAAGCGAGTCGCCCTGGCGGGCTCCGCAGAATGACAGTGGGAGGGGGTAACAATGCTGTTCCACCCTCGCAGTCTTGCTTATCTAACATCACCTTGTGGAAGTCCTGGGTACTAGACCAGTTCCACACCGTTGAGTGCAAAATAGGTGTAGTGTTTGTCAACTTCGCCCCAGATGAAAAACCCGTTGTCGTATCTGATGCTGTCGAAGGCAGGTTCTATCAAGAAATCACCAGTTGCAAAACTGTAGACACCTATTCGCCCATCTACTTTAACTTTTGCGAAGTCAGCTGCCTCCGCATGACCGCCAAGATCTCCAAGATACCCCTCGAGTACGATCTCACCAGTGGAATCAATCAAGATCCTGCCGCCGCTTTCTTCGTCCTGAGCTCTCAACAAAGAAAAATACTCGTTGCGCACCACTCCAACGTCATGCCCCTTCCAACTCTTAATGGTGGCGTTCCTCGTATCTGGGAAACTCTGAATCGTATTCCCCTGATCATCAAGTAAGTGAACGATTGAGCAATCATCAGCATCGAAGACAGCAAAAACAGTCTTGTCGTCCGCGCTCATCGCTGCAGTAGGCATCCCGTGGCAGCCTAGCCAGTCCCGCCGGTGACCCACAGTTTCCAACACCTTATGCCCCTGATAATTAAAGACGCCCCAGGTGCGCTTGGTGATGTCCCGATCAATTCTTTCGTCTGCCAGAGGAACTGCGTAATAACCTGACCCAAGAGGATGTATATCGGAACCAAGTCTCTGATACTCTGTCATGCCATGTTTCGTCAGCACCTTGCGCATTGGCTCGTCAGCTGTGTCGATGACTAACGGCCCCTCGGCACTGAAGGATACATCTACGTGGTCATTTGGGAACACCACTTCGCTGAGGATTATCCCTTCAACAGGGTCATAGATCGCTCTTTGTCCATTGATCGGACTTTCGCCATCTTTGACATCTCGGCCATAGAGAACCCACAGGTCACCAGAGTCAACTCGAGCATCACTCCACCCTTCGATCCTGGTGGCCTGCCCACCATGAACCACATAGAGACCCAAGCTGTTTGAGAAAAACCCATAATCATCCGGGTGAGTGAACCTGTATTCACTGATTGAACCTCTAAGATTGTGTTCATTGCGATCATGATCTGTTGACAGCACGACTTGCCCAAAGGCCAGCATGTAGAGTTTTCCACCGCCGTTGACAGACGAGAGATTTCCTCTGGCACTCGTTTCGATACGGTCGTGCCCTTCTGGCTTAGCGTTAGTGGGTTCGACCAATACTTTGCCATATTCATCAATGATCCCCCACGTATCATCATCATTTTCGACAATGATGTATTTCACATCTGAGCGGCGATCATTGAGAGAACTCTCATAGTTGTACCAGCGATACTTTCCATAATCGACAATCACTTTCCCACTGTGGTCGACGAGCCCATGATCTCTCTCCTCATTGATAACCTCATAAGCATCAGGAGCGAATTTCTTGATCTCTTTTTCGCTCTCGAAAGTCACCTCTCCTTTGACACTCACAATTTGATATTTGCCATCCTTTTTGAGGACACCATACCCACCATCAAACCCGAACAGACTGTTGACAACCTCATTTTCAGGAAAGGACACCAAGTTCTCGCCAGTCGTAGAAAAGACAGTGGCCGTGTCATTTCGCGTGATGGTGATGAAGTATTGACCACTCGGTTGATTTGGGTCGAATTCGCTGTTGTCAGTGCCAGCACGATCACCCGATGAGCAGCCACTGACCACGACAGCTACCGCCATGAAAGCCACCAGTAGTAGTGATCTCTTTGTTCGTGTTGTTGTCGCGTACGTACGCGCAGAACTGCTTAGGTTGGACATGATTACCCCCCGGTATTTTCCTGGCCACTGCTGCCATCACGACACTGTGTCGAGCAAGTGCTTCTCAATAAGGATACCCCCCCCCCCCCCCCCCGCCCTACAAACAATAACGGTGCCCAATGAGTTGCCCAAGGGAAGCACCAAAACAACAACAAAATTTAA
>Ga0082212_10009913_pt1 | contig 12236 bp, 9 predicted proteins | sample TergutNt197P3_FD_71548 | JGI IMG/M metagenome (GOLD analysis project Ga0082212, IMG submission 71548) | Neocapritermes taracua P3 segment gut microbial communities from Petit-Saut dam, French Guiana - Nt197 P3 | ecosystem: Host-associated > Arthropoda: Insects > Digestive system > Gut ... | reverse complement strand
GGTTTACCCGTGCTGCTTGCCTTTAATATGGCCTCATATTTACCTGCTGTAAGCCCCGCAGCTATATCAAGTTTCTTTGTATCTTTGTTCCATGTGATCTTACCGTCGCCTGATGCCTTTGTGACCTCCGGCGCGGGATCGCCCGTAACGGTATAAGCGCCCGTCGAAGTCGCCGAGTACCCGGTTGTGAGGCTCATCGCTGTCGGTCCGGTAATTGTGGGCGCAATAGACGCTGCCGCTGTTACGGTGATGGTCAAGGTGGGGCTTGTCCCGCCGCTGAAATTAAAAGTAAGCGTGTGAGTGCCTACATCAAGCGTGTTGAGATAAGCGGCTTTAAGCGTCATGGAAGTCATACTGTTTATGACGAAATCCGTATCCGGTTGAAGCGTGAAGTCGCCATTTTTGATATTCTGCGGGCTATGCCCGGCCGTATCCCCGCTTATTGTAATATCTCCGCTGTTGCCTTTTTCAAAGGCCACAGACGTCGGGCTAAGGGTTGCTCCGGCCGAGGATTGCTTTACTACATCCCACTTACCGGTGGTGGTGTTGCATTTCTTGATAGTGGTAGCGTCGGCTGTAACCACATATATGTCGACATCTTTACTCTTCGCGGCATTCAAAATTACGTCTGAATCCCAAGTGCCGCCCGCAAGTATCGGCACACCAAGACCCATGGAATCGGCCTGCTCGAATATCAGAACACCGGCTTCCGTTTGAACTGGTGCGAAAATAACATCGGCTCCCTGAGCTCTTGCGTTTAACAAGTAGGTGCTGAAATCAGACGTGCCCGTAGGGAATGATTCGTAAACACATTTCGCGCTGCCAAACGCTTCTCTGAAGGAGCTGCATAGACCTGTAGAGTAGGCGTCTCCTAATTGAGCCAAACAATAAGCCTTTTGGGCGGCAAATTGTTCTTTCGCAAAGTTTGCCATAACAGTTCCCTGATCCGCCGCGCCTGCCGTCAGCGGGAAAGCCGCAAACAGGCCGAACGCCATCATCACCGTAAGCAGGGTTGATAAGAGCCGTCTCGATTTCGTTTTCATATTATTACATCTCCTCTTTACTTGTATTGGGCAAAAAGCGTATGCCTGAAATTTCGGAAGCAGCCCGATGTAACACTCTAATTCGACGCATACATTGTACCACATAAACAAACCGCGCCACAAGTAGAAAAATATTAATTTTTCGGTTAATTATTCATAACACATTACATTTATGGGCTTGTTGAAATATCATTACCGCCGCCCCTATTATCCTTTTGCTTTTGCCATATAAAAACCCCCTCCGGCACCGTAAAGGCGCGGCGGGGGGTTTTTATGACAGGTTACATAGACCTTACTTTGGCTGCCAGCTGCCTGTCCGCTTCCAGATGGGCATCCACCGTAGCGTCCATCAAAGCGCAATAATCCGCCACGCAGCTTTCTATACCGGCTTTTATCTCCGCCTTTACCTTGGTAAATTTTTCCATAAACGCCGCGCCGGATTCGCCCTTCCACCAGGACTGCACATTATTTACTTCCCTTTGCAGCCTTTCCAGGCTGGCCACGATATTTTCCCGCTCTGTGTTAAACTTTTTTTTCGACGCTTCTTTTGCCTCTATAGAAACCTGTATATCCGCGTTTGTTGCCATATTCTCACCTCCTTTATACCGCGTTTATTGTATATAAACAGCAATCTTTGTCTGCTGTCTGCTTAAGCCTTCTTATTTGTTTTTACAGCAGGCGGATATCCGCCGCCGCCTTTATACCGGCGTATTTGTTTTTAAGCACCAGGTAGCCTTCCCCAACGGCAAATTCCTTTTTTTCGTAGCTGCCGTAGGGCATCCTTACATTAAATACGCCCTGCTCTTTAAGGCTGCCTAATAAAACGCCGCATTGCGCGTTTTTAAAGGCCTTTACAAAGCTGTCGTAGGAAACGCTGATGTCACTGTTATTGCCCGCGGCCCAGATAGATATTTTTAGGCCGTACTCCTTTTTGGCTATCCTTTCCAGCAGGTCAAGCAGAGGCCCCGCGCTTTTTTCAACAAAATCCGCCAGATCGTCCACTATAAATACTATATGCTCCCAGCTATCCTTTAACGCGGATATATCCCGGCCGTTTTTGCGGTATTCTAGCATTTGTGTGCGGCGGTCCTGCAGCAAAGCGTCTATTTCCTCCGCAAACGCGTATTCGTCGCCCATACCCCCTATATCTGTCACATTATCCATGCCCAGCAGGGGATAAAGGCCGGATGAGGCGCTGTCTTTTATATATACCCTGGCGCTTGCAAGGCCTAAAAGCAGACCGGCCAGAGAAACAAGCAGGGTACTTTTGCCGCAGCCGGGTTCGCCCGTTACCAGCAACAAATGGTTGATATCCAGATCCAGTGCGGCGGGCTGTAAATTATCGTTTAACAACCCAACATTTATAACGCTGCTGTAAGTATGCCTGTTTAAATCAAATATATCTACGACATCCGGCATCTGCGGTATGGGCAAGGCCGGTCTTATGCGCCCTACTTTTACAAAGGAAGCGAATACTTCCAGTATATCCTCCGGGCTTTTTTCCCTAAAGCGGCAGCAGGCCGCTTGGAACTCCAGCGGGGGATTGTTGCGCAGCAGGGCGCGCCCGGCATTTTTCGCGGGCTCCAAACCATGACATCTGCCCACTATGGCCTCGTAATCCCCTTTATCGTTCATTTCGAAGGTCACCGCCATTTTAAAATTGGCGGAAAAACGATAGGCCCTTTCCTGATTGGCGGCGGCAACTATATATATGCCGTATTTAAAGCCTTCCCGCGCCAAAGTTATCATTTGTTCGGCGATATTATCGTAAACCTCCGCCAAAGCGGTGTAATTATCCAGCAGAACGAATACCGCCGGCATCCGTTGCCCGGATGTTTCCTTAAACCCGGCAAAACTATCCGCGCCGGCGCTTAAAAAGGCTTTTTTTCTTTCCTCTATCATGCGGAATATAAAGACCATAAATTGATTTAGCCTGTGTTCTTCCTCCACCGTAATTACGCCGCCTATATGGGGCAAGGCTTCCCATCGCTTAAAGGCGCCGCCGCCGAGATCCATTACATATATGCTGACCTCCTGCGGGGTATAGCTATGGGCCAACGAGAGACAAAGGGTCTGCAAAAACACCGTTTTTCCGCTGCCGGGCATACCGTAAACGAACAAATTACCGTTTGCCGTAAAATCCAGAGCCAGCTTATCCTGTATCTGATTACGAGGGTCGTCGTAAATGCCCACCACCGGCTTTATAGCTGTCGGTGTGTCTGCGGCGCACTTCCTCCATTCCCCTGTCTTATAATCGAAACCGCCGTTTGTATCCAGTATATCCTCTAAATACAGGCTTTCCTCCAAAGGCGGCGGCCAGGGGCCCGGCAGCGCGGATAAAGACATATTTGCAGCAGTATTCATAATATGCTCTGTCATGGCTTTAAGCTGGCTGGGCAATTCTGTTTCGGTAATTTTTTCCTCCCTTTGCGGGTAAACTTTATCGCAGCGCCCGTTTAGGGCCACTTTGTAAATATGATGTTCTTCTTTTCGCGTTTTTTCGTTTAAAGGGTCGATATCCGCGCCGGAATAGGCCGATTGAAACATCTCGAAAAACTCGTCATTGCCCACCTGTATATAGGCCCGGCCCGGCTCCTTTATATAGGCGGCATCGTCCCTTTTTATAACATCCCTGCTATCTCCGGCATCCTGTACCTTAAGGCATATTTTGAATTTGGAGTTGCTCCATATCTGATCGTCAACTATGCCGCCCGGCTTTTGGGTAGCCAGTATCAGATGCACGCCCAGGCTGCGCCCTACCCGCGCCGCGCTTACCAGCTCCTTCATAAACTCCGGCTGCTCTGCCTTAAGCTCGGCAAATTCGTCGGCTATCATTATAAGATGAGGTATGGGCAAAGCGGCCCCGGCATTGTGATACAGCTTTTGGTATTTGTCTATGTTGTTTACGCCGTAATGGGAAAATGTTTTTTGCCGCCTTTGCAACTCGCTTTTTATGGAGATAAGGGCCCGGGCGGTTTGATTGCCCCCCAGGTTGGTAATTGTCCCCACCAGATGCGGCAGGCCTTTAAAGGCATCCGCCATACCGCCGCCTTTATAATCTATCAAAACAAATACCACGTCGTGGGGGTGATAATTAATGGCCAGCGAGATCATCAAAGACTGCAACATCTCGCTTTTGCCGGAGCCGGTGGTACCGGCCACCAGCCCATGAGGGCCAAAGCCTGTTTCGTGCATATCCAGGTAAAACAATTCCCCGCCCGCGCGGGCCCCTACAGGCACGCTCATGCCCATATAAGTCCTGTTATTAAGCCATTTGTCCCGCAGGTCTATTTCCTCCGGCGTTTTTATGCCGTACATACGGTTCAAGGTTATGTATCTGGGCAGACCAAAGTGAGAAAAAGAGCTTTTTATCCTTAAGGATGCCAGCTGCCTGCCGACGAAACCAAGCTTGCTTTCGTCCACCTTGTCGGGGGTAAAAGTGGCTTTACCGCCATGATCTTTATTGCTTATCTCGTGGGCTTTAGCACCGGTTACTATAACCGTTTTACAGTTCATAGGCAAATAGGCCTTGTTACCGGCCAAAAACAAGCTGGAAACGCCCAGGTCTTTATTAGGTTCGTACAGATACTTTGCTATGGGCTCTTTATCCAGAAGGGAGCTATCATCCACAACAAACACATAATGGGGCAGCATAAGCGGGGCAGAGCGGGAATCGTCTTTTTTGCGAAGCTCCCTGCCGCGCAGTATATCGTAAAGAACAGCCAGTGTTTGATGGGTCATTACGGCGCCGCAGGAAATAAAGCGTATCTTATATTCCGCATCCCAGACATGGGGCAAAAACCTCATCCAGGACAATTTTTCCACGTTTTCTTCTTTAAGCAACAGCACTATATTTACGTCATCATAACCGTGATTGGTTACAAGTTGCGTCATAACAGCGTTAAGCAAGCTTATTACACGCTCGTTATCCCCCGCTATACCGCAAATCTCGCCATTATATATATCCAGGCATACCGGAACATCATTTACTTTTTCGAAATCCAGGGCTATTTTTTCCGGTTCCCCGGCCAAAGGGTCTTCCTCCAGGTCGAAACGCTGCCGCTCGCAGCATAATTTTACCGCAAAGGGCACATTGCCCATGCCTGCACGCGCGGAAAGAAAATCGCTGTGGGCCGGTGTTCTTTCCCATAATTTGCTATCCGTGTTTCGTATGCGGGTAACGCATACTTCCGGGTCCGGGTTCATCTCGCTCATGGCCGCGGCCTGAAGTTTTGTTTGCATGGTCAGTTCCGCCCGTATATCCGATATATATTGCAGGTAGCGGCTTTCCCGCAGTTCCTTGCTTGCCCGGTATTTTTTGTTTTGCCGGGATACGGATATAAGAGAATTTATCAGCGCCGCTATTGTCATTGCCAGTGAGATAAACATAAACGAGCTGTGGGCGCTCATCACCACGAATACCGTAACGGCTATCATGATAAGCGGGGGCAGAATTATGCTTAACCAGGATATCTCCGGCTTTTGCGGCATTGGCGGAGGGGATCCTATATTTTTTTCTCCCGCGGGCATTTCCGGCAAAAAGCGTGGCTGCCGCGTAAATTCCTTTTGTGCCATGGCCTATATCTCCCTATATTTTATGATACCCGCTAAAAGCATACGCCGCGCTTATTACAGCTTTGAGGCTATTTTTATGCTTTGCCCGCTTAGGCTTTTACCGTTGGCGTGTATAGTTTTCAACTGTTTGTTGAATTCCTTTAAATGATCGCTGAAGGCTTCCATATCCTTGATATAGAGGGAAAAGCTTTCCGCAAAGGCTTCTTGGGTGTCGCCCTCCCAACCTTGGCGCGCCAAACTGTTTGCGGTATTCCGGGCGACATTTATGGCCCGGCCTATATCCTGTATTTTTTTGCCGGTAAACACTATTATATCTGTATTAAGTTGTTCTAAATCCAGGTAGATATCCTGTTGCGCCATTGTTATGACCCCCGCATCTGTGTTAACCCCGCTGTTTCAGCATTTCGTGATGGCGGCGATCCTCGTTTTCGTAAGCGGCGCGCTTGCCGCGTATCCGCGCCGATTCCCCGCAGCGTTTGGCCTGGGCATTACTTATCCGGCCTTCCTGATTTTTTTTCATCGCGGCCAAACGCGTTTCTATTCTTGCCATATCGCCTACAAAAGCCGCTGCCGCCAAATCTTTGCCCAAAGAGGAAATAAGCCGGTCGCAAAGATCGCAGGTTTGCTGCGCAGCGTTAAGCTCCCGCGCCATATCGCTTTCCAAAAGCCGTATATCCTGCCCGCATTTTTGTATCTCCTTGCAACGGCAAGTCATAATAATTACCTCCGCGTCTGGCTATCCTTTACCGATTTGGCCAGTTGGCTGTCCATATCTGCCGATAGCTTTTCCACTTGCCTGATATCCAGAATAAACTTACCCAGCTTTGCTATGTTAAGCTCCAAACCGGAGATAATACTTTGGGAACGCTCCGCAAAAGCGCAGCCGGCCTCGCCCTTCCAGGTTTCCCCCATAAATTCGTATTTTTGGGACATCTCGCCTTTATAGCTTTTAAGCATATCCAGAACATCTTGCAGCTCCGCGGCTGTCTTTTGAAATTCCGCGTGGGATACCTTTACTTTATCCGCCAATTTTTACCCCTCCCTTTATTCAATGGATAAATGTGCCCATTGATCTGTTTCAGGAATGTTTCACGTGAAACATTTATGTTTAAACCGCCTTTATTAGCTGGCGACCGGCTTGTATGGATATGTTTCACGTGAAACATTTGCGGTAAGCGTCGTGTTTTTGCTTTTGCGTTTTTTAGCGGTCGTCGTACATGGAACCGCTGACCGTTACTTTAAGGGCATCCAGATTGAACCCTTCCATTGTAAGCGCGCCGTTGCTCCCGCGGTGGTCAAACGCTAATTCCATAGGCTTTACCCTGGCACGTACCGTGTATTCCCCGTTTTTCATATTTACATGGGTATATAGTTTGCCCGCCGGAACCTCTACCTTAAAAGATATTACCGTGGTTTCCTCCACCAAATATATATCCTGCCCGGATACGCTATCATCCGTGCGCTCCATATACCTGTACTTTCTATAACTCTCCTCCGTGCGCGATTCCCCGTACCCTTCCATAGCCTCCTTGTACAGACCGCTTACCTCCAAAACCGCGTCCTCCTCCCTGGCCGCTGTAGTTGCCAGCCAGGCGGTATCTTTGTCCGTGGGCCCCGCATCTATCACCAGCAGGCCGTTGCCGTCGGTGCCCCACTTTATCTCCCCCAGCCTGGAGGGCTCCATATCCTTTCTTACATAAAGCAGGGCGGAATCGTAACAGAAGGCTTTTTTTACTTTATCCACCAGCTCCGCGTGTTCTTCTGTTTTGCTTTCGCTGTTTTTGTACTGCGCCGTATAGACCGTGCATTTGTATTCCCCCACCGGGTTGAAATAATATCCCGATTTTATGGGCCAATCATATTTTTCCCGCAGCAGCTTGTCCGTGGCGAATACCGCGTGTGTGTAATTTGCCTTAACGGCGGCCTTGTCCGGCCCGTACAGTTCCTCCATGGTTTTAACGGTCTCCCAGGTAAGGGTGGCGCTGCTTTGGCCGGTAAAGGCGCGTATGTATTGCCCCGGCACGCTTTCCCAGCCGTATTCCTCGTCGTTTTCGTCCAGATGGCACATCCAGCGTACCACATTAAAATCGTAGTTTTCGCCCTTCCAAAACAGATCGAACTTATCCTCCGAATCCTTGCCCCCGGGCAGCCTGCGCTTTTTATGTTTTTCGGCGAAGATATTCATAGCGCCGCTATCGAAGGGCTTTTCGTAATTAAGCGGTTTTTGGTAAGGCAGCTCCTCCAGGCCGTTGTAAACATCAAAGGCGTATGACCGCTCATCGTCTATGGCGCCGAAATGCCCTATGGCCGTGCCGGTTATCCTGTCTTTTTCGCGCGTTCCGTCGGAATAACGGGTCGTTACGGTATAATGATAATCCCTGCTGGCCGAGCCGTAGCCGGTTATCCTGCCACTTTCGCTTAAAGGAACAAGGTTGTCGCCAAAATACCCTCCTTTGGGGTCGTCGCCGAAATCCGCCCTATCCAGGGTGGCCGTTATTTGCGGGTTACGTATAAAACTGTTTTGCGGAGCGTTTACAGCAGGATTATTTTTTACCTCAAAATTATTGTAGATATCCGGGGGACCGGAAACATTTTCCACAATAAGGCCGCCGGTAGCGTTGCCATCCCAGGTAACTGACCTGGCGGCGGATATGCTTACGGAAGATCCCAGGCTGAAGTATAAATCCTTGGTCAATATCCAAGGCGGGATGTTTTCCAGCGCTACCACCAGGTTTTCCAGCGTAAGGATATTGTTATCGTAATTTATTTCCTCAAAGGCCCTGTTTGGGTTTATTTCCGCAGTTATGGAAAGCAAACCGCTCTTTGGTGCGGTAAACCAGAATTCCACCGTCTTAACATCCCTGCCATCGGGGTCCCCCTTATGCTTTAGGCCGGTAACGGTAGTTACGCTTTCTTTTATGCCCGGTATAGTTACTTTAAGTTGGGGGTCATGCTCTGTTACGCCGTAATTGGCTACCGTTACAAAGACTGTGGCCGTGCCAAAGGGCTCAAGATCCCCGCAATCTATGCTGACGACCGCCACGTCCTCCATATTTTCCAAAAAGAAGGTCAATTCCAGCGGATACCAAAACCACAGACCTATATCGGCTCCTTCCTCAAAGCTGCCGCCACTGCCTATCCTTACTTCGCCGGAGTTGCGATAGATAACATTATCGTCCTTCCAAATGCCTATCTCGAAGGGCCGCTTGCCGTCCTGATGGCCCGTAAGGTAGCCGTTGGCATCCTGTATCTGAGAGAAGTGTATCCATTTTTTTTCCGCACATTCCTCCAATTCTTTTTGTATCTCCTTTTGTTGTTGGTAGGAGAGGTTTTGCCCTTTTTTAAACAGATCCGCATCGTTTATAAAGGTGGAGGTAGAGCCCAGGGGCTTTCCGTCAAGATCGTATATGCCATGAGGATTTGTACCGTAACGCGGTTCCACCAGTGGTATTGCTTTATCAAAACGGTCTATTATCTTATGATAATAAACGTCCTGATGCATTTGCGCCCGGGGATAGCAGTTTATATAAAGGCGATCGTCTTCCAGCCTGTATTGCAATGGCCCCCGCTCCAGGTAGAAGAGCATATCCGTTTGCAGGCCCCAGGCGGCTTTGGCGGATACCCCTACCGTGTAGCCCTCGTTTATTTTATCCGCCACCTCGTCGGGGAGCGCCATATTGAATTCCCATTCCCGCTCCAATGCCTGTATCAAAATATCCTCGTCCGTAAGGTTTTTGTCCGCGTCGATTATTTTACCGCTTACCTCCTCCTTCCAGGAACCGTCTGTATTGCGCCAGGGGCTTATAACAAATTCATGTGTGATGTTTAGCAGTATCTCCCGCCCTTTTGGCGGTGTATCCGGCAGCAAAAGCCAATATCCGTCCCCTGCCATATGGCCATCTTCCGCCGCCGCACCGGCCGGGTCTTGCCCGCACGGCCATATGAAGAACAAAACAAGCATAGCCGTTAACGCCACGGCAAGCTGCAACAGGCGGCCTTTTGCCGATACAGATGATAATTCAAACATTTTTACTGCCTCCTAATGTTCACCACTGAAATATCTGAGAAAAGTCATAAAACTTATGTGAGGCATTTATTTCTTCAATATAATCAAATACGTTTATCCTGTTATCGTAGATGGAATAAAACGACCAGAGTATTTCAAAACTTTTTTTATCGTATTCTTTGTTGGTATGACCGGGAGCTTCGACCATCATAATTATTTGAACATAGTTTATCTGGTCCAGGCTGTTCATGCCCTTTATCTCTTCCTTAAACGTGCCTTTATCCGGCAGATCCATGTCTGTTTTAAAAGGGTACGAGCTGTAACTGGCAATTGGCAGACCGGAACCTTTTTTAAATTCTACCGCTATATTAAGGTTGTTTTTGAATCCTTCCGGCACCTCCGCCACTTCGCCCTCGAAGTAAAACTTGCCGCCTTCCATATAAAAGCGCAGGCTACGCAGGTTTTTCATCAGATATTGCTCTGCCTTGGCCAGCTTCATACGCCCGTCCGCCGCCACATCCGCAGCCGGGTCGAAGGTTATCTCGCGCAGGCGGTAACAGGGATCCAGCAACCTTACCAGCATAGTGGAGGCTTCCGCTCTGGTGGCCTGCCGCCCTCCGCCAAAGCTGCCGTCCGGGTAGCCCGTTACCAGACCTTTGGCATAGGCCTGGGCTATATAGGGCCGGTAACTTTCGCTTATATCCGCAAAATCCGCTATATTAGCCGTATAACTTCCGGTGTCGGGTACAGGCGCTTCCTTTTGAACATATTGGGTGGCGCGGGTCATTATCTTAGCCATCTCCTGCCGTATTATGGGCGTATTCCAGGTATCCGGGGCGAACTCTCCGGCTTCCAGCAGGCCGTTATCCTCCGCGGCTTGTATTATATTAGCCGCCCAATGCTGACCGGCGGGTGGTGCTTGAGGTCTGCCCTGCAAAGCGCCCACCGTAAGCGCTACAAATTCCGCCCGGGTTATGCTGCGTTCCGGGCCAAAAGCGCCGTCCGGGTAGCCGGTTATAGCACCCTCGTAGGTAAGGCGCATTACAAAGGTGGAGGCCCAATGGCTTTGAGGTACATCAGGGTACTTTTGTATTTTGGAGGTTACGCGGTCACCCGCAGGTATATATATTCTTTCCGGCTCTTTTTCCTCCGCCGAAACAACGCCGCTTACGATTAGCGGCAGACACAAAGCCAAAATGCCCAAAAATGCCGCTACGGTTTTCTTCGCAATAAAATTTTTCAATTCGGCGCCTCCTTTAAAGTTTAATCGACCAGCGGTCCGGATATGTTTCACGTGAAACATTTTAGGCCATACCGCTTCTGTTAGCTGGCGACCGGCGTATAAACGAATGTTTCACGTGAAACATACCGATTATTTTGCTCAACTTTGACCACCCGCTGTCATAAGGGCAAAGCAGGTAGCAAGCGTATGCTGCGGCCGCCGGATAAAGGCATTTTATACCAGGCATTTTTATCGTTTTGGTTTAAAAAATACAGGTGATCCTCTATTATATGCAGTTTCTCCGCCCTTTCCCCGCAAAACCTTATAGCGCCGCCGCCTTCCGTATGCAGCCTTACTACGGAACAATCATCCGTAAGATCGGCTGCGTAAATGTAGCGGCCTTCCACTGCCAGGCTTTGCGTTTTTACGCGGCCTGCTTTATCGGGCGTACGCTGCCCGTCCTTAAGGACGCTTAAGGCAAAATTGTGGGAGACGTCGGCAAATACCGGCCCCAAAGCGCTGTACGCCAGGCATAAAGGGATATGCTCCGTAAGCAGATCGCCTTTGCCGCCGTACAAACCGAACCTTAAGAGCCCTTTGGCAGAGGCGCAATAGAACGCCCCTTCCCAAAGGATAAAAGAGGATACCCGCTCCCTCATCACAGGGGACGTTTTACCGGTTTTAAGGTCTAGCTCATGTATAAGGCTTTCTGTTTCGTCCAGAAAGAACAGTCTGTCATCAAAGACCGTTATATATCCGCAAGGCCTTTTTAACAGGCAATTTTCGCTTAAGCTTTCCGTATCCAGGCAATACAGGTAGTCCTTATCCCTTTGGTCGCTGTAATAAAGGCTTGTGCCAAGAGTGGCGGCAAACCACATCAGGCCCTCTATCCTACCTGCTACGCCACACTCTTCGTCCAGGATATATGTGCCCCGATAATTTTCCAGATCGCATACATACAGGCGGCCTTTATGTTTGGTTATAAGCGCTCCGTTGGAGATATTCACAACAATCCGCTCCTTCGCGCGTAGTTTTAACACGATTTTACGCGCACAGAATCATAGTATGGTCAGCAAGGCTCCCTGCCCCACGCCCTCCGCGTCCAGAGTCTGGCTGTTATCCAGTATTCTGCCCAAAGGTTCCGCCTGTATCTTGCTGCCCGGAGCCAGGCCGCCTTTTGTTATAGTTGTAAGCATTTTTAAAAGTTCTTCGCCGGTAACAAAGGCCGGTATTTTAAGATCCAGTTGCGTCTTGCCCGGCATTTTTAAGGTTATAAATATGTATCTCATAACAACACCTCAGTTAAATACTTCCATAGTATAGGCGCGGCTGCTTGTCAGTTGATAGCCGATGCCGCCGGGGCTTTCGTTAAGAAGCCTCATATAGCCTT
>Ga0082212_10009912_pt1 | contig 12236 bp, 10 predicted proteins | sample TergutNt197P3_FD_71548 | JGI IMG/M metagenome (GOLD analysis project Ga0082212, IMG submission 71548) | Neocapritermes taracua P3 segment gut microbial communities from Petit-Saut dam, French Guiana - Nt197 P3 | ecosystem: Host-associated > Arthropoda: Insects > Digestive system > Gut ... | reverse complement strand
TACATCATCCATTACCCTGACAGGAGTGAGTTTATTGTGATCCTCGGCCAGAACCCGCTCTTCATATTCATCATCGGCCTGTTGTTCAAAGCGATAAATATTACGGGTCCCGTCACCGATCTCTCCATAGTCATTAGTGCCCCAGGCCCACAAACTGTTGTCCCCTTTGATGACCAAGGTATGGGCACTGCCCACTGAAACCGCGGAATGGCTTTCGCCTTTCGCCAGGACTTTCTGGGGTGCAAAAGCGAATAAACCAACCAGGAGCGCCAAGGTGAAAGCGAGGGGAAAGGCATATTTTTTCATATCGGTCACCCACATATTAAAGGCCGTCGGTGCTTATTTCGCTGTGCCTGTCAATTGAATACTATTGGCCCCCACCACCCCCACCACCGCTGCCGCCGCCGCCGCTCTGCCCTAACGGAACGCATATCGCACGCGCGTACTTGTCACTCTGGACTACTTTGGAGACCCCGACTCTGGCGGAACCGGGGTCGATTCTAACGGCAAGTGCGCTCGAATACTCTTTCGGCCCGTTATAGATTATCTCCGTGCCCGTCCAGAAGTAGATATTGTCCAGGCCGGATGAGGACCAGTAGTCCATTGCGGCGCCGAAACCATCTATAAGAGTCCCCTGAGCCGGGAACGGGGTGTAATTGTCGCGGGCATCGAAGCTGTCCAGGCCGCCGACAAGGGGCGGTCTTCCGCCGCGAGCCGCGCACCAATCCTTGACCTCCGCCCAGGGCATACCCGCCTCGGACAGAGCGATGAACCCTGCCGCTTTCGCCGCCGCCTGCTCCTTCTCTTGGCGTTCCTTATCAAGGGCCTCTTGCGCCTTGCGGGCCTCTTCCTGGCGTTGCTCCTCCTGGCGTCGCTCTTCCGCCGCATAGACGCTCCCGGCGGATTTTTCCCGAACACAGATCGCGCGCAGCATGGTATCGGAATAGCGATCGCTCTGAAGATAGACTTCATTGAATTCTTTTTTGATGAACATCGGGACCTTGCGCGGCGGTCTTCCGGGAACCACATAATCGCTGGGACCTACCGTGCCCGTCCAGTAGTTTGCGTCGGGCAGGCCTTGGGGCCAGGAGCCATCCTTGCTGAAATCTTTTATGGGACCATATTTTCCGTCAAAAACGTCACTGCCGTTGATCAAGGGCACTCTTCCGCCCTTTTGCTGGCAGAAGGTTTGGGCGTCGGCCAGGGTCATTTTGGTATCGGATACCGCGATGATTCCGGCGAAATCCAACGCTTCTTTCGCCTTGCGTTCCACCCTCGCCTTGCGCGCCTCCTCCTGTTCCGCGAGTTTTCCGATTTGTTGTTCGTATGCCTGCCCGCCCCAAAAACAGGCCGCGCGTTTGGGTTCGCTCCAGGGAGCGCCGTTTCCGGCGGGGACGGTGCCGTTTCGGACGCGGACGCTTAGCGCCAGTTTCTTGCCGTCGAACACCGTGCCCGTCCAGTACCAGGCGTCGGGCAAGTCAAGGGGCGAAGAATCCCGAATCTCACCTTTGGCCCCAAGATGCTGCCCGCCGGTGCGGGTGGCTAAAAGGCCGAACCCCTCTATACGAGAAGCCGTGCTGAAGCGGTAGGTTTCGACCGTGAGCGCTTTGTCGACCAAGGGCAGTCTTCCGCCCTGTTGCAGGCAATAGGCCTGGGCTGCCTCCCAGGGCATTTCGGTATCGGATACCGCGATGAACCCGGGGGATTCAGATGTCTTTTCAGGCTTGTGCGGCTCTTCCGCCGTGGTCTCCGGCTCCTGCGTTTCGGGCGCTCCCTTCGCCGCCGTGGGCGGCTTTTGCGTGGGCGGGTCGTCCCACCACATCGCAGGCGGCTCTGGCGCCTTGCTCACTTCATTCACCTTGCCCGTCTCTTCGGCCTTGGACACTTCATTCACCTTGCCCGTCCCTTCGGCCTTGGGCACCTCATTCACCTTGCCCGTCTCTTCGGCCTTGGGCGCCTCATTCACCTTGCCCGCCCCTTCGGCCTTGGGCACCTCGTTCACCTTGCCCGTCCCTTCGGCCTTGGGCGCCTCGTTCACCTTGCCAGTCTCTTCCTGACCTGACGGAGGAGGCGGTGGCGGTTCAACAGGTGGCCGTTGAGCGGATTTTGCCCCGGCCTTTTCCACCTGGCACATGGCCCGCTCGCCGTTGGCAAAAAACACTGTCAGGCGGAATTCCGTGGCCTGGCCGGCAAAGGCCCCGTTATCCTGGAGAGACAAAGAGAGCAAAATTTCCGCCTCGCCCGCGGCCAGATTCATGGTCTGCGCGCCGGAACTGAGGGTTTGGCCGTTATGGCTGACGGAAAGGGGCGCGGCCTTATCCTTGCCGTCGCTGCGCCAGAGGGAAGATACCCCGCCCAGGTTGTCAAGGCGCACGGCTTCTATGGTTTTGCCCGGGGCCAGCACCTGGAGGGCCAGTTCCACCAGGCCGTTCTCTAAGCGCGCCAAGTGCGCCGCCGCTTTGGGCTTGCCGTCAACGGCGGTCAGCGGGGGATAGGATGACGCGGGCGCGGCCTGCGCTGCGCCGCTTATCACCGAGAGCATAACTGACGCTAGAAAAAGCAAAAATCCCCGTCTCATAATGTCTCTACCTTTTCCGCCAACAAAGGCTCAAAAACTTTTCCAGCTTGCTCAAATCAGTCTTTCCCGGTCAGCTTGATACTATAAAAAATTTGCAGGTTATTTTCAACCATTTCCCCGTCAGGCGTCATCTCCGCAAATACATACTCATACGCCGAGACGGTGACTGTATAATCCCCGGCCGCCAAGCGCTCGGGCGGTTTATCCCAAGTCGCTTCACCCTGATGCATCCCGACTATCGGCAGAGCATCGCTGTGAACATCAAAGCCTGTCCCGTTGGATGAACGTATGCTTATATACCACTCAATTTTTTCAACCGAGTGTTGATGGCCAGTGCGGGCGAACATGATAAAACCCACGTCCGTCGGGCTGTCAAGATGCAACTGGTAATCATGCCGGGTATTTCCCGCCGATAAAATATCGGTCACGGGCGTCTTCAGATGAATGCTTTTGGTTGCCCCCGCCGCCGGAATCGGTGATGTGAACGCGATTGCTATAAGCATACCTATAGACAAGGTAACCGATAATAATACCGCTAAGATTTTTCTTTTTAACATTTTTATTTCTCTTTAAATTTTATCCCAAGGCTTTGTCCCAGGAGATGCCTGGTTCGGACAGCGCGATGAAGCCGGCGGGCAAATCGGAAGCCGCATCGGCCATGGCGGGCAAGGAAAAAATGAAGGCAAGAAGGCAGATAAGGCGGGCCAGGCCGCCCGGGCCTTTTCCACAGCGGATAAAAGCGGTTGTGGTTTTCATAATTCTTCCTGATCTCAGTAGTTTTTCCAGTGTGCTCAAATCAGTCTAAGGCGTTTCCGGTTTAATAAATAATGTTGATCAGTTGGGCGTCAGGCACCCAATTGACCGTGCAGCCGAGGTTTTCAGCCGCAAAGCGTAAGGGAACCATGATCCTTCCGTTGATGGAAACGGGCGGGACGTCCATTGTCCTGGCTTCTCCGTTTACCGTGGCCCTCGTTTGGCCAAGAGTCATACGCACGGTGTTCTGTTTATAGGTCAGGGTAATTTCGTTCTCGTCCACGCTGCCCCCCAGGCTTTCCACGATAGCCCGGATCGGCGCCATAACGTGACCATCCTGGAGCACGGGGGCCGTGCCGCGGCCGGGATCGATTTCCCGCTTTTCACCGTTGACGACCATGTAAGGGTCACCAACCGTCAGCATGATATATTTGGGAACCACCAAATGCTCCGGCGGAATGGAGTTCCACAATTCCGTTGGGAGGGTGAATGTTCCTGGCGCATCCTGAAATCCTGGAATCGGCGCTGAATGATCAGATAGGGTTTCCGGAGTTGGCTTTGTCCGCGGCGCCGGCGTTGAACTTCCGGAGGGCGTTGTTTTTATGGTCAGCGTTATGCTTACCACGCCCTTGGAGTGCGAGTTGGAAAGAACATGAAATGAATGTTCTCCCGCGTCAAGGGCATATTCCTTGGTAAAAGTATCGCTGAACCCCGCCTCCCGCGTAGCCGTCTGAGCGTGTCCGATGACAGCCTCCCGCTTTCCGTTCATCCAGAACTCGGCGCCTGTAAGAGAGTTTTTGTGCCTGGGGTGGATGCTGATGGCAATATCCGGGGCGACAACTTTAAAAGAGGCCGTGCCCGCGCCGGGCATGGTAAATGTGTAGTAATGAGCCAAAGGCTTCCCGAGTTCCTTAAAAGCCTGCACATAATGGAGCTGGGTGGCCGTCCCCTTATCCGGCAGCTTCTCCGATGACGCGGCGCCCTGGCCCGTGGCCAGGGCATTTACTGTAAACAGGCTGAAAACCAGCGCCACCGACATTAAGGCCGAAGCTAATTTTATCATTATTGATTCATCTCCGCCAGAGCCTCAAGCGATTTAAAAGGTTGGCGGAGCCGGCTTACCGGGACCGGACCTTTTAAATCGCTTGGCTCTAAGGGAGAAGCCTTTCTCTCCTATAGCGTGGCCAACAGGCGTTTATTATGATTCTTGATACTGTTCATCGCCACGATTACGGTAATAATATGCCAGGGGATAAGCAATAAGAGACCAAGCCCCAGAGTAAAGACGGCGACGATAATGAGCACGATTTCAACAATAACTCCAATCACGCCCCAGAGTATATTGGCGTAAAGCAAGCCTAAACCTCCGAAAAAGAGGGTCAGGAAAACCCCAAGCCCCACATTTTTGGACATCAGATTGGCGGTGGCCAGAACTTTAGCGTCAGACATAAATGCTCCTTTCTGATTGAGATTCCCAAGGAATCTTGGCTAGTTATCCGCAACTGGCGTAGCCCGGCCGCTTTACACCAAACGGGCTATCACTTGATAAATATGCTACCCGATTAAAATGCCTTTGGGTATAGACTAAATTCATAAAAATATGGATTATCTCACGCGAGAAACAAATTCTTTTAAATCAAATTTTAAGGAAGTGCTGATTAATGAGGATTTTTGTTTCCTGGCTAGGCGCGAATGTTTTTTAAGCGAGAGGATATATGGATATATTTTGAGCATTAAAAAACATAAGCAACGCCGCCAGGGAACAAAAAGACCATTAATCAACATCCGAGGTCGCCGGGAGTATGATAGTCACGGTCGTCCCTTCACCGAGCACGCTGTCTATTGACAGGCCGTAACCGTCCCCAAACCGCAGGCGTATTCTCCGCTGGATATTGGAAAGCGACACGCCCGAAAGCCCCGGCTCCGGGAAGTTCCCGCTCCCGGACGTTTCCAGCGTATTTTGTATTTCCTTCAGTTTAACAGGGGTCAGGCCGGAACCGTTGTCGGACACTTCAAGAATAATGCTATTGTCTTTCATATACCCGCGTATATGCAGTATCGCCTTACCGGCTTTATTTTGCAGGCCGTGGGTCAGCGCGTTTTCCACGACAGGCTGCAAAACGAATCCCGGTATGAGGCAGGTGGTCAGGCTGTCATCCACGTCGTATTCCGCGGTGAACTTATCGTCATGCCGAATATTCATAAGTGCGACGTATTGTTCTAAAATTTCAAATTCGACAAACAAGTTGCAGAGCGCGTCGCCCATGTGCCTGTGCTTGATGATCCGCGCCAGGCCGTCCGCCATGCGCCCGGCTTTTTCATTGTCGCCTTCAATGGACAAAGTGCGAATGCTGGTGATCGCGTTGACCACGAAATGGGCGTCTATTTGCGAAATCAACAGGCCGATCCGCATATTCCGTTGCAACAACTCCGCCTCGAACAGCTTTTGCCGCTCGGCCGAGAGTTCCTGGCTGTACTGTTCCGTGCGGTCAAGCATCCCGTTAATGGCCAGCACCAGCGCTTGAAAATCCGGCTTGCCTATAACCGGCGTTTCGGGGAGCCTTTCGGTCAGTTCCCCGCTGAGCGAGGTTACGCCGCCGATCACGCTTGACATCGGCTTGACCATGTAGGCCGACAAATATATATAGAGAACGACCACGGCGATCAGCATCAGACCCAGCAGGATAAACGAAGTTGTCAAAAACAACGTGCGCCCGGGAAACAGGGCTTCATTTTTCACCGCCGCGGCGACCGAAAGGCCGGTCCCCGCAATGTTTTTATAAATAACCAGCCCGTAGTCACGGCCGATCTCGACGCCGGATTTTCCTTCAAGGCTTCTTTCGCTCGACAACAAAATAATTCCGTCTTGTATGACAGCTGTATCAATACCCATATGCGTGGTTGCGCCAAGCGCCGTCAGCGGCCTGTTCAGATTGGTCAACAGGACAACCGCGCCGGCGTAATCAGGCGTATGGCCCTCGGCTGTATAGACCGGCTGGCTGTGGCCAAAATACAAGATCCCGTCCAGCTCAATAATGGTATGGAAAATTTTAGAACCCTGGAAATTATTGGCCAGCGTTGCGCAAGCGGCCTGTGACAGGCCGCCTGAAAAGCGGAAGTACTCACCGGATTTATTTATGGCGACTATACTGTCAACCAGGGAGATCGGATAAGCGGCGTTCCGTATGACCTCGAAAACCGTGCCCGCCGTGGCGTAAAACGCCGCCATCGTGCCTGTGGATAAAGCATATTGCACATAGGGTGAAGCGGCGATGATCTCCGCGACGCTTTTCATCTGGGCGAACTCGGCGCTGATTCGTTCTGAAAGATGCCCGGCGGCCAGCTCCGCGTTTTCTTTCGCGCCGCGGCTGAATGAGCCGTAGGTTATGGTGTGATATCCGAACCATAGCCCAAGGATGATGGCCGCGAACAGCACAAGCGCCCACATGAACCGTTTTCGCAGCGACGCCCCCTTCACTCCGGCGCCTCCCGGTATTTGGTGGGGGGGCAACGGTAGGCGTCCCGGAACACGCGGCAGAAATAGAAATAATCCTGATAGCCGCATAGCGCCGCGATTTCCTTCACCGGCTTTCGGGTGGTTTTGAGCAGTTCCGCCGCTTTTTCCATGCGGAGGCCTGTCATATAAGCCACAAAAGTCGTATCAAGATAACGGGAAAAAAGATTACAGATATAGTTGGGTTTCAAGTCGAATTTCTCGCCGATGGCTTCCAAGGTATGTTTCAGGCCCACATGGCTGTGCAAATACGCGGTTATCTTGTTGAGTTCGGGCGACGGCGTTTCTGTGGCCGGGGCGGCTCCTTTTTTACCGGCCAATTTCCCTGAGAGTTTTTCCAGCAAAGTTTCCAGGTCATGTTCAGATACGGGCTTAATAAGGTAATCAAAGCCGCCCATTTTGAAAAAACGCCGGGTTTCCTTAAATTCGCCGTAGGCGCTGATTACGACAAACTCTCCGCCATAACCGCCGCGCTTCAATTCCTCCATCATTTCCACGCCGCTTAAGCCCGGCATCTTCAAGTCGGTAAAAACAACATCGGGGTTTTTCTCTTTAATTATTTTGACAGCCTCGACCGGATTCGTGGAGTGACCCTCGTTGATATAGCCGCACTCCAAAAACATCGGCATGGACATGAATAATTTCAAGACCAGCGGTTCGTCATCCACAAAAAAAGCGCGGTGCAAATGAACACCTTCCACCCGGCGTTATTTACAAGTCATTATATAATCAGCCGCCGGCCTTGGGTATGGACTAAATTCACTAAAATATGGATTATTTCACGTTTTCATACCAAGTTGCATTCAACCCAAATCAGTTAGGGAAATGCAAACCAGGCTGAGTGAGGCATGGACCCCTATTGTATTTTCAAAGAACACATAGCCCGTTCGCCGCCGGCGAAAAATATCGTCACGCGGAAATTGGTGGCGTTTCCGGCGAACGCCCCGTTATCTTTGAGAAACAGAGAAAGCAGCACTTCCGCGTCGCCCGCGTTGAAGCTCAGGCCTTGCGTACCGTCGCTGAGGCTTTGGCCGGCGCGGCTGACGGAAAGGGGCGCGGCCTGGTCTTGGCCGTCGCTGCGCCAGAGACAGGAGACGCCGCCAATGTTGTCGATGCGCACGGCTTCGATGGTTTTGCCCGGGGCCAGCACCTGGAGAGCCAGTTCCACCTGGCCGTTTTCTAAGCGCACCCGGTGGGCCGCGGCTTTGGGCTTGCCGTCAACGGCGGCCAGCGGGGGATAGGCCGTGGCGGCGGGCTCGGGGCTGGCCGCCGCCGGTGCGACGGGTATCGCGGCCTCGATTTTTTTGAATACCAGGGTCATGTCGCCCTGTTTTCCGGACACACCTTCGGCGGTCAGCGCAAGAGACACGGTGTTAGATGAGTATCGGTGGTCGTTCAGCATATGCTGGGTACTGTGTTGCTGCCGGGTGAATTTACCACTCAGGTCCGAACCGGCGGGAACAAGCGTGAACCGCGTTTCGTCTCCCTCGCCGCTGATGGAGCCGTTATACGCCCAGGCCACATCGGGTTCTGCCGGATCGAACATGGCCGCGGTGAAGACCAGCCCGCTGCTGCCCAAAGTCAGCATCTTCAGGCCGATTTCTCTGGTAATATTACCTTCCTGCCAGGTGCCCGCATATTCCGTTCCGGGCCGCACAACCTCTTGGACGGCCTCCTGGCGCTTTTTTTCCGCCTCCTGGTCCTGGGCCAGGAGTTCGGCAAAGTTCGGCACAGGCGCCAGGTCAAGGGCGTAATTTGTGTTTGTCTGTCCGGTCCACCCGTTATCTTTCAGCTTGAGCCTGACGATATATTGCGTATCGGATTTCAGCCAGGAGCGCTGCGTATTAGTGAGATCCGGGGAGTCGGCCAGCCCTTGCCCGCGAGTCGGCCTCAGAACCAGCGCATTTTGCGCTTCATGGTCTCTGTTGATGATGCCGGTGAACGGCTTGCGCTTGAAGCGGTCATGGGGGTCAAAAAGATATCCGGCGCAGGAAAGGCCGTTGCCGCCGATGCTTTCGATGGCTAGGCCAAGCCCGCCGCGCCGGTTGTCGTAAGTCCACACGCCCTGAAAAGCGCTGCCGACAGCGATGGCCCTGGCCAGGGCCGCCTGATAGACCTCCAACTGTTTCGTGTGCTCCGCTTCCATCGCGACCGCGGCGGCAATTTTCGCCTCCAGGGCGGCCTGGTCGGCGGACGCCCAGGAAATGACCCCTCTTTCGTTTTCGCCGGTGAGATGAATGATCGTACCGACCAGGCGCCCGTCCTGAAGATCCAGCTCGGCAACCGCGTCCTGGTTATTATTTGTGGAAATATTGAGCATCACGGGCTTGTCGGCCTCGCGCACGGCGCCCGTGAAAGAATGTTTCCGCCTCGGATCCGCGCTGAAAAACATAAAGCCTTTGACCAGGCCAGTTCCGGTCTCCAATGTTTCAACCGCCAGTCCCGTTTCGGTCACCAGGTTCTTTTGGGTATCTTCCAGGGTGCCCATAAATATTGATCCCGGCTCAAGGGCATCCAAGAGGACCTTGCGTTTTTGGATTTTGGCTTCGGCCTGAGCCTTGACCGTATCCTCAATGGATTTTTCCACCAGGGCGGCATATTGGCGTGTCGCCTCAATGCCTTCTTTGACCAGTTTTTCCGCTTCGGGCGAGCTTACGACCAGAGCTTTGGCGAGCATGGCCGACCTGGTCCGTCCCGTCAACGGGCGGGACATGGAAATATTCTGAATTTCCAGGCTCCAGCCATCCGCAGTCTTTACGGCCAGCAGAGAAACCTCGGCGGACAAGGTATCACCTGATTTTTCGGACAGTTTGATGAACGGCTGTTTTTCAAGCGGTTGCTTGGGCGCTTTTTCCAATAGGGAGGAACGCAGGGGTTCAACTTGCATCTCCGCCTGGGAGAGCGCATGCCGCAAGAGAGACGTTTCAGCGGAGTCAATCTTGAGGGCGGCCAGTTCTTCATCCAACGAAGCCCACAAATAGCAATTTTCCTTCAGCCTAAGGCTGACGAAGGTTTTACCTTCCAGCCTGCCTTCTCCTGTTTTTATCCACTTGGGCTCCACTCTAAGCAGTTCCACCGGCCATTCTCGCGCGAATGAGGGTTCAAGGGCGATTTTGACGTGGTCTTTCAACGGCTCATCAATGAGGCAACCAGGCAGCAGCACGACCGCCAGAAGTGAAAACGTGGCCAGAAGCGATATACGAGAGCATTTCGAGGGCCACATAGTTGATTCTCCTCTGTATTGCTTTCAAAAGAGCGCTTTTAGCATTAAGGGCTTTGAGGCTGAGAACGGCCGGTTGCCCGCTCGGTCATGATTTTGGCAATAACGGCGAACGCTTCTTTAGTGCGGGCATAATAGTCTTTGTCCCGGCCGGAGTCGCGCAAGGGGAGTCGGGGGGGTAAACCTTTATTATTGAAAGATTTATTGTCGGGCGCGAATAATTCGCCGGTGGTGATGATGAAGAGGCCGCCATCCGGAGCCGGAAAAGTTTCCTGAACCAGGCCTTTACCGAAGGTGGGGCGGCCGACGGTGATTGCCGCGCCGTGGTGGGTCAGGGCCGCGATAAAGACTTCCGAAGCGCTGGCGGTCATCTGGTCCTGCCAGATCACTATCCGCCGGCCGGCATAGTTACCGCCCGCAGGGCCCACCTGGTGCCGTTTAGGCAGGCCATCAACTCCGGGCCGGCCCGTCACGGAGGCGAGAAGACTGCCGGGCGGCAGAAACAAGGCGGCGGTATCCAAGGCGGCTTTCAGTTCGCCGCCTATGTTGCCGCGCAGATCAATCAATACCTTTAAGGCCTTCCCCTGGTCCGGGGCTGACCGGACTCCTTCAGCTACCAGGTTCGGCGTTTCCTTCTCGAAACGATAGATCCTGATTTTCAATATGTCGTCTTCAAAGCCGGATTCCACCACCCGGCGGTTGACCTGGTCACGGAAGACCTTGACCTCCCGCTTATGCCCGTCGGCGCCGGCGACGGTCAGGACGACCGGTTTTCCGACCGGGCCGCGCACCAGGGAGGGCAGCAGTTCCAGCGAGGCCGCGGCAATGTTTTTATTGTCAACGGCCAACAGGCGGTCTCCAGACCGGATGCCGGCCTGATGGGCCGGGCCGGCATCGAAAGGCACGCATAATATCCCTTTTCCGGGGGCCCGGATGACTTCCATGCCCACGCCGGCATAGTTAGGCTGATCCAGATCCTCCAGGACCCGGCGTTCTTCCCGGCTGAGATAGGTGGAATATGGATCTCCCAAGGCGCTTAAATAGTCCCGAACGTCCCTGGCCGCGGCCAGGGCCTCATCGGGAGGGGGATAAAGAGCCCGGGTCCGGACGAGTTCCGCAGCTTCCCGCAGGATGGACGGGTCTTCACTGTTCGGAACCGCCGTCTCGGCCCAGGCCGGAAAAGACAGCAGTCCCGTCAACCACAGGCTGACTATCAGACAGCGTATCAAAAATATCTCTCCCGCCTTAGAGGCTTCAGGGAAGCTCTGATTTTCCCTTAGAGATCCACTAGGACCAGGGCCTCCTCTTCCATCTTCTGGACATCCTTACGCAGTTGCGCGAGTTCCCGTTCCAGGCGGCTGATTTCGGCCGCCTCGGCGGCGCTCGGGCTCGGCCCGGCGGCGGAGCTTTTTTTCTTCAAGGCGTCCAATTCCTTTTGCTTGGCGTTGATCTGGCTCTGGAGCCGGCCTTTTTCGGCCTTAAGTTCAGCGCTCCGCTTTTCTTCCCTTTCCAGAGCGGCCCGGGCCTCGGCCTGACGGTCCTTGGCCTTGGATTCGCTCCAACCGAAAAGTCCCCCGGCTTTCGGATCGCCCGTGGTGGCGCAGCCGGTGAGCGCCAGGGACAGGACAAGCGCCAGGATAGGAAAAAATGTTTTACTCATGACGAACCTCCTCTAAATAGCCAAGCGGTTGCTGATGGCCGCCAGCTCCCGGTTTTGCTGTTCCAAAATCTTTTTCTGCTTCTCCATCTCGGCGATCTCTTTCTGCAGCTGCTTGGTCTGGGCGCTGCTTTGGGTCGAGGCGACGACCTGCTGCTGGCTGCTTATTTCCTGGTCCAGATAGGCCAGAATTTCCCCGCTCTCTTTCAGGTCTCGCTTGATGGCCTGGTTCACTTGTTTTTGGTCGGACTTGCCGGACTGGTCGGACCCGGCGAAGTTATATCCCGTCCCCGCGGCGGCGCCTTTCTGGTAACCGGCCAGGGAGGTCTTAAGGCGGCTGTTGTAGGCCGCGGCCTGTTGGTTGGTGTTTTGGGTTTCGGCCAGGCAGGCGGAGAGCCATTCCTCCTCGGAAGCGTAGTCCGCTTTTTTGTTGGCCACGCTGGTGCCGTAGGCGAAGCCGCTCAAAGCCCCGACCCCGGCCCCGATCGCGGCGCCTTTCAAGGCCCCGTCACGT
>Ga0082212_10009911_pt1 | contig 12238 bp, 13 predicted proteins | sample TergutNt197P3_FD_71548 | JGI IMG/M metagenome (GOLD analysis project Ga0082212, IMG submission 71548) | Neocapritermes taracua P3 segment gut microbial communities from Petit-Saut dam, French Guiana - Nt197 P3 | ecosystem: Host-associated > Arthropoda: Insects > Digestive system > Gut ... | reverse complement strand
TAATTGTCACTTATTGTATCATACCCTGTTCCTTAGAAAATGTAAATCATTTTTTGTTTTACTTTACAAATCACACAAAACGTGGTATATTCATTTTAGAAATAGGAACAACCGCCCACAAGGTGGTTGACCTTGAAGAGTAGAAAATCCACCCATCACCGGTCAAGTTCAGGGTGGATTTTCTATGTAAAATTACTTAACAAAACGTAAAAACGAATGTAAGTAATGCCAAAATGAAAAGGCCAAAACATATCAAATCCCCAAAATCAAATTGATTTTCCATAGGCATCACCCCCCATTCCATCAAGAATAAAGGTCAACGCACCCTGTAACACGATTGCTCCATAAAAATATTCTATCATATTATTTTTATTCAAACAATCCATATGACCGTCGTTTCAGAACAAAAATCTATTTTAATATATGATTTTTTCTTAAATAGTTTTCTATGTCTTGAAAACTTTCCACTCCAACAAAACCAATTCCTTCTTTTCTTAACATGTTTTGCAAACTCCCCTTTGCAAATACCACATCTGCCAATTTGCTTGGCGCAATGTCAGGACGAGAATCCCCCGCAAAAAAAACCTTGTCATATTGCTTTTTATAATTAAGCAATATCTTTCCTTTATCAATCCCATACATTTCTGAATAATAAGGACTTTCCTTGTCAGGCTGCATATGGATTCCTCCATCTTTATAAATGCCCGGATTGGAATAAACCTGAATATCACCCATGCCTCTAGCCTCTAGCAATCTTTCAATGTAATAACTAGTGCCCGCACTTAAAATAACGAACTCTCCGCCGTTTTCCCTTACTCTTTCAATAAATGGAATTGCCGTTTCATCTAACGGAATAGACAATATATCCTCTAAAATTTCTGCTTCTGTCCTATTCATGGAACGGTATATAAGAGCTAAAAAATTTCTGTCCAAGTATTTGTCTTTCTTCCATTCGCGAAGTAATACGCGCCCTTCTTCGCCCATATATCGGTCAATTACAATCTGGTAAAAATCCTTCTCCGACAGCGTACCGTCAAAATCCGAAAGAAATACAAATTTCCCTTTCATATCGTTCTCCTTATAAATTTAGTTGATGTGTTATTAGTTATTAGTACGATGAAATTTGCTGACGACTTTTTGGTCGTATGCGCAATGCAGGCATTTACCCATTCCAACTTAAATATTTTGTTGTCTATGTAGGTGTGTCCTATTATCCAAAATAGAATAGGGGTTCGTTTTTATATGCATGAACATCCTATATCCAATAGGACGCGTTCTCACTCAATTGCCCACGTAGCAGTGCTAAGACTGAGTAAGACACCTCAGTCAAGCACTGACGTGTTCAAATGGTCCTATTTGGATTATAGGAATATTCATGCATATACCTACGTTTTCTGATTTTGGATAATAGGATAACACCTACATATTATTCACGTTTTTTTAAGTTGGAATAGAAACATGCCTGCATTGTATTTACATTTTTCGCTCGTCAGCAAATTTCATCTGTATATCGAACTCCTATCAATAAACCCCATTTAAAAAATCGGGAGAACGATATGATGATTGCCTCCCCCCAACAAGCCATTTGACCGCATAAAGCCCCTCTGTTAAGAGGGAACTTGCCAAAATAGCGTCAAAGTTCCTTGTGCGATTAGCATATTAGGGAAATCTATTTAATTACCCTGTAACCAATACTTAGATGAAGCAACTGACAGTCGAAAACGTAAATACATGAGGGTATTATTCCAATTAAAAAACGTAGAGAATATGTAGAAATAGCCCTATCATCCAAATAAGAAAAACGTAGGATATGCAAGAGTGTACCTGTAATCTCAATAATGACCGTTTGGACACGCCAGTACTTGGCTGAAATGTCTTATTCAGCCTTAGTACTGCTGCGTGGACAACCGAGTGCGAACGTGTCTTATTGAGATACAGGTATTCTCTTGCATATAAAAACGACTACCTATCCTATTTGGATATAGGGCAACTCCTACATATGAAAACGCTACCCTTTCAATTGGAATAATCCCCTCATGCACACACGAAACCACAATGTCAGTCGCTTCATCGTCCTGTAGGGTTCATTGCAACTAACCGGATTTCCCTACTGACAAGCGTATGAGGGAACGTTTTAGGGCAAGTTCTGCGCGGTGCAAATCAATGGGGTCAGCGCTCTGCATACGTCGTTCTGCCCGAATCTTGGCTTCTTCAGCACGGTTCATATCTATTTCGTCCGGCCATTCTACAGACTCCGCTAAGATGTTTACTTCTTCTTGTAAAATCTCAATGAAACCAGATAGTAATGCCGCTTCTTTGACTTCGTTCTCCTGATGGATTTTTAATATGCCGGGGGCAATCACCGCCGTTATCGGTATATGCTTGGGATAAACGCCGATATCGCCTTCGGTGGTAGTGAGTTCCAAAAAGGTCGTATCCCCTTCATAAAAAATCTTTTCAGGTGCAACAATCTTTATTTTCATTTTTTCTGCCATGATGCTTCCTCCTTTTGGTAATTTACTTCACCTTTGCGAGTACGTCATCAATATTTCCGGCATTCAAGAAATAACTTTCCGGTATGTCATCATGCTTACCTTCAATAATTTCTTTAAAACCTTGTATGGTTTCTGCAATCGGCACATATTTACCTTCCAAGCCTGTAAACTGTCCTGCAACGAAGAATGGCTGTGATAAAAATCTTTGTACCTTTCTTGCACGGGATACGGTAAGTTTATCTGCCTCTGAAAGCTCATCCATACCAAGAATCGCAATAATGTCTTGCAATTCTTTGTATTTTTGTAAAACTTCCTGAACGCCCCTGGCTACTGCATAATGCTCTTCGCCGACAATACGCGGGTCAAGAATTCTGGAAGTGGAATCCAACGGATCTACGGCAGGATAAATGCCAAGTTCTACAATCGAACGCGCCAGTACGGTGGTTGCGTCCAAATGGGCGAATGTCGTAGCCGGAGCCGGATCTGTTAAGTCATCCGCAGGCACATATACTGCCTGTACAGATGTGATGGAACCGTTCTTTGTAGAGGTAATACGCTCCTGCAAAGTACCCATTTCCGTCTGTAATGTAGGCTGATAACCTACTGCGGAAGGAATACGTCCAAGCAATGCGGATACTTCCGAGCCCGCTTGTGTGAAACGGAAAATATTGTCAATAAATAAAAGTACGTCCTTGCCGCCTTCATCACGGAAATACTCCGCCATCGTAAGACCTGCAAGACCCACTCGCATTCTTGCTCCGGGCGGTTCATTCATCTGACCGAATACCATCGTTGTTTTATTGATAACGCCGGATTCTTTCATTTCATAGTAAAGGTCGTTTCCTTCCCTTGTTCGCTCTCCAACGCCTGTAAATACAGAGTATCCACCATGTTCCGTTGCAATATTACGAATTAATTCCTGAATCAATACTGTTTTTCCTACGCCTGCACCGCCGAAAAGACCGATTTTACCGCCTTTTTGATATGGGCAAAGTAAGTCTACTACCTTGATACCTGTTTCCAGCATTTCCGTTTCGGTAGATTGCTCCGAAAACGTAGGTGCCTTTCTATGGATTGGGAAATATTGTACACCTTCCGGTTCCGGTCCGTTATCAATCGGTTTTCCCAATACATTAAATATACGTCCCAAAGTGTTTTCTCCTACAGGGACTGCTATCGGAGCACCTGTAGCAACTGCTTCCATGCCACGAACCAAGCCGTCAGTAGGACCCATTGCGATACATCTTACTGTATCATCACCCAAATGTTGCGATACTTCTACCACAAGTTTATCGCCATCGTCTTTTGTGATTTCAATGGCATCGTTGATTTCCGGAAGACTGCCCTCCTGAAACCGGATATCTAATACCGCACTGATAATCTGTGTGATTTTACCGATATTTTTATCCATTCTTTCGCTCCTTATCTTTTATTTTTTCAAATACGCTTCGGCATACTTGCGCGCCGAGCGAGATATTTAACTAATAGATTCCGCGCCTGCTATAATTTCTGTTAATTCTTGCGTAATCGAACCTTGCCTTGCTCTATTATATTTCAGCGTTAAATCCGCAATCATGTCTTCGGCATTTTTGGTTGCCGAATCCATTGCCTGCATACGAGCGCCATTTTCACTGGCGATTGCTTCAATAAATGCGCCATATAAAATATTATTCATATACTTTGGAATAATTACATTCAAAGCTTCTTCTTCATTCGGTTCAAAATTCATCAATGTATTATAATCTTGAGATTCCTCTGTTATAATTTCGCCCCTCTCAATCGGAAGAATTTTAACAAGCTTTGCTTCTTGTGATACGGTATTTTTAAAGTGAGTATATGCTAAATAAATTTCTCCTACCTCACCTTTTTCATACGAAGCCAAAACCTCCTGACCGATATGAATGGCATCTGCATAAAGCGGTGCTTGCATGACCTCTGAATAATCTTTGGCAATTTTATACTGTCTACGAGCAAGGCTTTCATAACCTTTTCGCCCTACAGTATAAACATCCACATCTGCCTTTGAAAAGTCTGCCTTTTCAATAATTTTTACCACGTTTGAATTATAACCACCCGCAAGTCCTCTGTTAGAAGTAATGGAAATAACTGCTTTACGTTTACTTCCATTTGACTTTAAATAAGGGTGATCCACCATTTTGCTCCGTACAAGAATGGAACACATAGTATCATATAACATAGTAAAATAAGGATTATTGCTTTCTGCACGTGCCTTGGCTTTTTGAAGCTTGACCGTAGAAACCAATTTCATAGCCTTTGTAATTTGTTGTGTGCTTTGTATACCGACCTTACGCCTTTTTATATCTATCATTGAAGCCAAGACAATTCACCTCTTTCTACCCTACAAATTCTGCTTTGAATTCAGTGATTGCCTTTACCAGTACTTCTTCAGTCGCTTCATTCATTTGCTTAGATTCCCTGATATTTGAAAAGATTTCAGGATACTTGGTATCTATATATTCAAACAGTTCCTTTTCAAATTCCAGTATTTTATCCGTTTCAATGTCCAATAAGTATTTATTTGTCACCGCATAAATAATGACAACCTGTTTTTCAACTGCCATAGGCTCATATTGTTTTTGTTTTAGCATTTCTTTGATGCGTTCACCCTGTGCCAGTTTTTCTTTTGTATCATCATCTAATTCCGAACCAAACTGTGAAAATGCAGCAAGTTCTCTGTATTGTGCCAATTCTACACGAATCGGAGCCGCAATTTTCTTCATTGCTTTAATCTGTGCCGCACCGCCTACACGAGATACGGAAAGACCTGCATTAATAGCCGGACGGAAGCCTGCATTGAACATTTCGGTTTCTAAATAAATTTGTCCGTCTGTAATGGAAATAACATTGGTCGGAATATATGCGGAAATATCTCCCGCCTGCGTTTCTATAATCGGCAATGCGGTTAAAGAGCCGCCGCCCAATTCATCAGAAAGTCTTGCCGCACGTTCCAACAATCTAGAATGCAAATAGAATACGTCTCCCGGATAAGCTTCACGTCCCGGAGGTCTTCTAAGAAGCAAGGAAAGCGTACGATAAGCGGTTGCATGTTTGCTCAAATCATCATACACGACTAAGACGTCTTTGCCTTCTTCCATCCATTCCTCGCCGATTGCGCAACCTGTATACGGCGCAATATATTGTAACGGTGCCATTTCGGAAGCTGTGGACGCAACAACGGTTGTATAATCCATTGCGCCATATTCCGTTAATGTTTTTACGATATTGGCAACGGTAGATGCCTTTTGCCCAATTGCAACATAAATACAATTTACATCTTGACCCTTTTGATTGATAATGGTATCAATCATAATCGCCGTCTTACCGGTTTGTCTGTCACCGATAATCAATTCACGTTGACCTCTTCCAATCGGAACCATTGCATCAATCGCCTTAACGCCTGTTTGTATCGGCGTATCGACTGACTTACGCGCAATAACGCCGGAAGCCACACGTTCAATCGGTCTTGTTTTACTGGTTTCAATCGGTCCCTTGCCGTCAATGGGCTGTCCCAATGCATTGACAACGCGTCCAAGCATGGCATCTCCCACGGGAACCTCTACTATTCTTTCTGTTCTCTTTACAATGTCACCTTCATTAATGTTTTTAAAATCACCCATTAAAACGGCTCCGACATTATCTTCTTCCAGATTCAGCACCATGCCGTATACCTCACCCGGAAATTCCAAAAGCTCGCCTTGCATTGCCTTTTCCAATCCATGCACGCGGGCAATTCCGTCGGCTACCTGAATGACTGTTCCAATATCAGAAGTTTCTAATTGCTTAGAGTAATTTTTAATCTGCTCTTTGATCACAGAACTGATCTCTTCCGGTTTTAAATTCATGGAATTTCTGCACCTTCTTCCTTTCAAATAATTGCTTAAAAGATTTATCCTCTAAGCGTTTTTGCCATATTTTCAATCTGTGTCTTGATACTGCTATCTACTACCCTGTCATCAATACGAATCACCATGCCGCCTATTAAGCTTTCATTTACGGCATAATTGCCTTCTATTTCACGATAAGAAGTAGTTTCTAATAGTTTGGCCTCTATGTTTGATTTTTGCTCGTCATTTAAATGAATGGCTGATGTAATAAATGCAACACCGATTCCTTTATATTTTTTGACTTTCTCAATAAACGCATCCAGTACTGCAAGAATTTCATGTTGTCGATCCTTTTTAATCATCATAATAAAAAGACCTGTTAAATCATTATCAGCCTTATCTTTAAAGATGTTTTCTACCACATCTATTTTTTGGGACTGATCTATGCTTGGGTGACAAAGAAGTTTTAAAAATTCCTTGTTTTGTTCTATTCCTTCTCTTACGGCAAGCACTTCTGAAAATAAAGCATCTATTTTATTTTGTTCTAATGCCAAGCCAAACAGGGCATTACTGTAAGTTGTACTTACTTGCTTAGCCATGTACTCTCACCCATTTCTTTTAAAGTTTCTTCAATCAAAGCATCCTGCTTGCTTTCCTCAATCTCTGACCCTATGATTTTAGATGCCATAGCAGTTGCCACGCGAATAATTTCCACTCGCATATCATCAGTTACCTTGCTTTTTTCCAGTGCAATTTCCTGATTTGCCCTTGTAAGGATTCTGCCTGCTTCTGCATTTGCTCCCTCAATAATTTCATTTTCTTTTTTTAAGGCTTTTTTACGGGCATCGCTTAGAATTTCGTTCTTTTCTTTGCTGATTTCTTTTAATTTTTCGTCATATTCCGTTTTTAACTGAGCCGCTGTCTCCTTATCTGTTTTTGCAGATTCAATATCCTTGCGAATCCGTTCTTCACGATTTTTCAATAGTTTCTTTACCGGTTCAAACAAAATATATGACAACAAAAGAAATAAAATAAATATGGAAACTCCCTGTATCAGCACATCAGCCAATAACTGCGCATCCAAACCAAATATACGATCTTCCAGTACCATGACCCGGCTAAAGCCCAGTTCCAATACTATATCTGCCACAATCTAGCCTCCTTTCGGTTCATTCTCCTGTTACCTATTTCTATAGTTTTAAGAATCTTGCTAACATCGGATTACCGTACATTAAGATTAATGCAATAACCAAACCATAAATACCTGTGGTTTCGGCAACCGCCTGACCCAAAAGCATGGTTGACATGACATCGCCCTTTGCACCCGGATTACGTCCTACTGCAGATGCGCCTTGACCTGCCGCATATCCTTGTCCGATACCAGGTCCAATACCGGCTATCATGGCAAGCCCTGCGCCAATTGTTGAACATGCTAAAATTAAACCTTCGTTTGTGATTCCTTCCATAATCAATTCCTCCATTTTAAAATCTTTATTTTTGTATCCTAATGTTTCAAGCGGATATGCTTGCATAAGCTTAATCGCCTAATTTATCTGTCACAAATACCATTGTCAGCATACTAAATACATATGCCTGAATCGCACCTGAAAACAAATCAAAATATGCATGAAAAAATGACGGAACGCCCAACTTGACAAACAAGGGGAGCAACCCGTAAAACAATGCCAATAAAACCGTACCTGCCATGACATTACCGAATAAACGCAATGAAAGCGAAACAGGAACTGCAACTTCTCCGATTAAATTAATCGGAAATAAAAAAGGCAGCGGTTTAAATAAGTTTGTAAATGCGCCAAATTTATTGACTCTTAAATTGTTGTATTGAATCAACGTAAACGTAATCAGCGCCATGCAAAAAGTGACTCCATAATCCGCCGTAGGCGGTCTTAATCCAAATAAGCCTGAGATGTTGGACAAAAAGATAAACATAAATAAAGTTCCCACATAATTAAAGTATTTTGTATGATGCTTACCCATAGTAGACTGTACAAACTTCATCAGAAGCTCCACTATTGTTTCCACAACATTTTGAACGCCTGTCGGGACTTCCTTTGCCTTCATAATATGCCTTCTGGCTAATAATGCAAGAATCACCATTGTCACCATTACAATGATAGTGCAAATATGCGTAGAAGTAATATATACTTCTTGACCGAAAAACTGATACGGTATTAACGTATGAATAAAGAAATCCACCTCTGTATCAGATAACAGCATGACATTCATTCCATATTCCATTTTTTCACCCTCTTTCCTATGTATCTATTAATCAACGGCTCAAAAAACGCAGAAATCTTAAGCCCTAAAATCCCTATGATGACTGCAATAAAATCAAGCCCCGGGACAACTCTTCCAAGAAATAAAAAAATCAGCATTAGAAAAAGCCGGAACAAGCTACAGTTTCTGACATACTTAGTAGCTCCGGTCGGGTCCATATCTAATGCTTTGTCTAAAGATTGGTACATATGCCATGCCAACAAGGTCGCAAGCATACAACCTAACAACAAGCCAAGGCTATAGGCAAGTTTATCCTGCACCATCAAAAGTCCGATGATTTCCGTTAAGACAAAATAAAATCCTATTCCCAGTATCAATTCTTTTAAAGTATGATTCGCATCGTTCATTATGATACCTTGCCCCTCATATAGCATCTGCTGAATTTCTTTTGCAGAAAGTCAACAGGTATATTATACTAATTTTTTCTCTCTATGTCTATACCTTCCTCAAATTTTATTATTTTTGCTTTGGTCTTTTTCCTTTTCAGCATCTATAAATCTCTGTACCAAACTGTAAACTGCACGGTAGCCTCCTGCAACCCCTAAAAAAATAAAAAATATTAAAAAATGAGTGTCAAACCGATTGTCAACCCAATAGCCCAACGCCACACATAAAAAAATGGAGGTCAGCATAGTAATTGCAATTTGTGAAACCAATGCAAACATTTTCATAAAATAGAACTCTCCTTTGCTTCTTCTATCATTTGAATACGCTTGGTATGCCGCTCCTCATGAGAAAAATTTGTATTCAAAAAAACATCCGTTATGCTTAGAGCAAGTCCTGCACCTATTACCCTTGCACCCATTGCCAATATATTGGCTTGGTTATGTTCCTTTGCTGCCTTTGCACTAAAACAATCATGACAAAGTGCCGCACGAATACCGTTTACCTTGTTTGCTGCGATAGAAATACCGATTCCGGTACCGCAAATCAAGATGCCCTCTGTGCATTTTCCTGATGCCACGGCATGAGCAACCTCTTTTGCATATACAGGATAATCACAGGCTTCTTCTGCGTCACATCCGTAATCTTTATATGCAATTTCTCGTTTTTCTAAGTGTTTTTTGATTTCTTCCTTTAGCACATAACCACCATGGTCACTTCCGATTCCTATCATATGTTTTCCCCCCTTAAATTTTGATAATCCTATTTCCTGCAGCTTTTAACAAGCGATTCATAATAGCATGTCCTAAATCATCGCCTTGAAAGCTTTCAGAATAGATAAATTGTATATCTGCATAATCGAACTTTCGCAACGCGGCATATAATTTTGCCGCAACTGTTTCTCTATTACTTCTTTCTCCTACCGGCAATACCAAATCTGCCTTATATTTATCATAAGTTTCTGCTGTTGCCAGAATACCTGTCTTATATCCTTCTTTTCTTTTTTGTGCAGACAGGTAATTAATCTCTATGATTGCCCTTTCCATATCCCCTTCTGAAAAAACTCCGCTTTTGCTGATTGGCTCTACTATGCTAAGTTCCCCCTTTGGTGCATAATGCGTATATTTCATACCTGGTGCAAGACAGAAATCTTGATGAGCAAGAGCCGGAGCAACATGCGAAGGTTCAGAATAGAATTTAACGTTCCCAATTACCTGTTCTAACATGGTTTTTGTAATAAAACCCGGACGTAATATCACAGGAATCTCGTTACTGACATCTACAATGGTAGATTCAATGCCAATGCCGACTTCTCCTGCATCTACAATTATGTCAATTTTACCTTTCATGTCTTCCATAACATGACCTGCCGTTGTAGGAGAAGGTCTCCCCGAAGCGTTTGCACTGGGAGCTGCCACATATACGCCTGATTTTTCTATTAATTCTAATGCCGCGGGGTGCGACGGCATACGAACGGCAACCGTTTCCAATCCTCCCGTAGTAGCATTCGGTACAATATCTCTTTTGGGCAAGACGATAGTAAGAGGACCCGGCCAAAATGCCTGTGCCAAAATAAGAGCCCTGTCATTTACATATGCCAGTTCGTTCAATTCCTCCGCTCTTGTAATATGCAATATCAAAGGATTATCGGCATGCCTTCCCTTTGCTTCATAAATACGAGCAACAGCTTCCCCGCTTAGTCCGTCCGCACCCAATCCATATACCGTTTCCGTAGGAAATGCAACAAGACCGCCTTTTGCAAGGCAGTCTGATGCTGGTTTTAATAGATTTAATTGCTGCTTTTTCAGTACCGCATTATTCTCCGGTATCTGAATGGTAATGATTTTTGTATCCATTTACTATTTTACCTTTACGCTTTTAATTACTTCTTTGCCATAACATTTCTGTTTTTTTATGGTCTTATATGGACTTACTTTAAAGTAATATGTTTTTCCGCTTTTTAAATTCTTTTTGGTACAAGATACTGTTTTATTATTGGTAATTGTCTGTAATGTTTTATATTTTCCATTCTTGGATGTGGCATATGAAATCTCGTATCCGCTTGCTTTTTTACTTTGATTCCACGTTAAATTTACTGTCTTCTTTGCTGTGCTTGTTACTTTTAGACCCGTTACTGGCTTTGGCCCCACCGTTACCTTACAAGTTACTTTTTTCGTTCCTGCACCATCTTTCACCGATGCTGTAATGGCCACAGAACCCATTTTCTTGCCCGTTACCTTTCCATTCTTTACAGTGGCAACTTTTTTATCGCTGGATGACCACGAAATAGTACCCGCTAAGTTACTTGGGCTGTAGCTTGCCTTTAATTTAACAGTTTGCCCGACACTCATAACAACTTCTTTTTTATCAATCTTAATCGATCTAATCGATTGGGTATGCGTATATTTGGAAAACGCCTTTATTCGGAAACAAACAGAAGGTTTCAGTACGGAAGCATCTTGCCATTTTCCGTTTACAGTAACAAAACTTTGATTTTTATTTAGTTTTGCTTGAAAAGCAATCCAACTATTCGCGTAAGATTCTTCAGTGCCAACAGCTACGGTTTTACTTTTTCCCTTTACCGCAATAACAACGGAATAGTATTCTCCTTTTGCAACAGTAATATTTTGTCCTAACTCTATCGTATGAATTCCGGCAGCTCCTGTTTTTCCAGTGATTTCATTAGAAAATGCTTTTGTACCGCTTATCGGATTTTTGGAATCTGTCAGACCTTTATAAATCTGTATGCTATAATTTACATCAGGTTCAAAAAAAGTAATACCTACTGCTTGAATAAGTTCATCTCCTCCTGTAGGACTTCCCTTTGCCTGATATATATTGGCAACTTTCGTATTGTTTGCTAATTCTCTATAACCTGTATAAGCATTGCCATCATATTGATAATTGTAATCATATTGATTAGGCAATTGCAATTCATATGCGGTAATGGTTGAAATGCTTTTATCCTCATAAGAAATGTATATATAACCTTGATCTCCCTCGTCTGTCCCCCAGCTATTCTTCACAATCCATGCTCCGTTTGATTTTACGTCCGAATCAGAAACAAAATTCGACTTTGAAAAGGAATCATCCCAACCTACAATGGTAACCGCGTGATTACCTCCCGATTGGGGAGAACAATAAGCATATGTCTTACTATTATAAAATTGATTACTATCATAGTATCCCATTGCAACCGCGCCATAACGCGTAATC
>Ga0082212_10009910_pt1 | contig 12239 bp, 14 predicted proteins | sample TergutNt197P3_FD_71548 | JGI IMG/M metagenome (GOLD analysis project Ga0082212, IMG submission 71548) | Neocapritermes taracua P3 segment gut microbial communities from Petit-Saut dam, French Guiana - Nt197 P3 | ecosystem: Host-associated > Arthropoda: Insects > Digestive system > Gut ... | reverse complement strand
GCATCACCCACGACCAGATCGCCAATGGCGGAACTTTGGCGTTCGTGATGGGGCCGAAGCCTGCGGCAAATGGCGGCTATTAAAATTTGTAAAGCGCTTGCAATTGCCTCCATTTTGTGATATGATATCTATGGAGCGAGAACAAAGCAACGGCATCTTTTTCAGCGTACCATTACATGAAAAGACTCCAAAATGGAGACAACATCAAGCGAGGCAAAAGGCTATAATATAGCCTTTTGTCATTTCTAGAGGTCCGCCGCCGTGAATGTCAAGGTTCACAGCGGCGGATTTTTTTCGTTTTCGGGGATCGTGAAAAGGGCTTCGGGAAGTTTACGGTGTTGAACAGGCGTTGAATGAAATAAAACAAGGGCGGCACTGTCATGGTGCCGCCTCATAATATGCCAATCGCTAGAAAACAGTCTATGGAAAAGCGCTCCCGCAACGCCGAGTTTGCAGCTCAGCGCCTCCCTCCACCAACTCTCTGTACAGCTTCGCCCCTGCTTTCATTCCTAACTCAAAATAAATTGGGCTTATTTTTGCCTGATATCCACTTATTATATCCTGTGCTTCTTCATTAGTCCGCGGCTCCAATCCCAAGCCATCAATCTGCTGCTGCAATTCGCTTTCAGCCGCTTTTAGTCTCTCCTCGCATGACAAGGAATCCTCTTGCTCTTCCGGGAGAGCACCAAATAGGAGCACTTCTGATAGCGTGCTTATATCCACCCGCTCAAACAACTGATCAAGCATTACTATTATCCCCTTGCCTTTCTTTAGTGATTATTTTGATTGTAGCCAGACGATGACCTGCCCAAATGCCAGATTTCAAAAGGAGCAAAAAAAGATAAGAATATGGTTGCTTTTTATCACAATTACGTGGTATAATTAGGAAACTTGGAAAACTTGTCCAAAGATCTTGGAAAACTTATCCAAATCCATAGAAAGGAGGGAGCAACCATGCACGAAAAAATCCGTGAACTACGCAAAGAAAAAGGTCTCACCCAAGAGCAAGTAGCCCAATATTTAAACATTGACCGTTCTACATACGCCTATTACGAAAGCGGCCGCACTAGAATCAATATCGACGTCGTCGTCAAACTGGCGCATTTTTTCCAAGTGAGCTATGCCACCATCATCGGCCAGCCCGAACCTGTGCCCGCGACAAGCACAGGCGCGGCGGTACCGAGTGATTAGGCAGACATGTCTAGGCGCAGTATGAATTTGGCGTGCTGCGCCTTATCACCTTTATATGTACGGAGAGATGAATCATGTTGCGAATCCTGATAGTCGATGATGACGAGGCGCATCGCGATGCGTATTTGAGCCACATTAAGTCGCTGACGTTCCCCATTGAGCCGATGACCGCTGACAATGGTGCTGCTGCGCTGAAAATCCTTCAAAGAAAAGAGAACCGGCCACACGTTGTGTTGCTTGACTTGATGATGCCTGACAGCGGCATTGGCCTCCTGCAAAAACTATCAAAGTCAATCAAGAAAGAGCTTTACATCATAGTCGTTACGAACGTTGAGTCGCCAAAGACGGAACAGCTGGCGCTTCGGCTGGGCGCTGATTTCTACTACTGCAAGAGATCGGCGGGAAGCTCCCCGGAGGAAATTATTGCGCATGCGATTGCCTGCTACAGAGATGACCATCCCGAGCACGCCACCACGCCAGTAACCTACAATGTGGAAGCATTGGTGAAAGCGGAAATGACGCTCATTGAGCTGCCGGACGACAAGGGCTACGACTACCTCGTTGACGCACTCCTGATGAACGTGGAGGAAGTGCAGCAAGGGAAAGCAAGGTTTCCAGTCACACATCTCCGCCGCATGCTTGCGGTGAAATACAAAACGTCAGAGTCCAGTGTCGAGACCGCTATGAATCGAATTATCAAAAAAACTTGGAGTGTGACCGACCCGGATAAATTGGAGAAATATTATAAGGGCCAAATTGATCCGGAAAGGGGCTGCCCGGCCTCGAAGGACTTTGTCGCATACTACACGCGCGTTATTATGGACACCATCCGTATGGTAGGGAAATCATAAGCGCTCTATTGACGTTGGTTCTGCCCTGACTATGATAGCACTTCGGAATGAAAGAAAGCGCCGAATCGCGACGCAGCGAAACCAGGCGGAATTCAGTGAAATTCAGCGGTTTATTTAGCAACGAAAAAATGACACCTTTTTCAATGGTGTCATTAGTGCTTAGGGAAATTAGAGCAAGCGCGCGATCCAAGCCAAGAAATCAGCAAAAGCCTGCCACATGGTATTGCCTCCTTTCATTCCTAAGGAAATTGTTCTTGTTTACATAATCACAATAACACTTTGGAACGAAAAAGAATGCTTTATCGCAACGCCTTGGAAATAGTCGGATTCCAGTGTAATCCAGCAACTAATGTTGCAATGCGAAAATGGAGGTAGCATGTTTGATCTTATGAAAGCAATTCTGCTCGGAATCTTTTCTTATATATTCTATTTGAGCATATCCAAACCGAAGATTGGTATGCTCTCTACAGCATTGATAGGAATAGCTTTTTCGAGTGTGTCTGCGTTCATTGCGCTTTTTCTATCATGGTATATTCCAGAGCCATATAAAATGATCTTGCTCATTTGGATTTGCAGCATGTTTTTCTGGATTATTTATAAAGAAAAAATTGAAGTTGCGCTTGCATATACAGCGGTGTCTTATGTGCTGGGCTTTTTGCTTTTCCATACTGCGGCAATAGCAGCTTTTTGGGCATCTTACTATTTAACAGGAGCCGAAGAAGTCAACACTTTTGGCTTTGCTCTCACAGCATTCTTTTCGACAGTTTTCGCTTTGCTCATCGCATGGCTCATATATAAAAAAGTGAAGCGGCCCCAAATAAACAAACCTACAATTGTGATGGGGCTTGGTATCATTGTCACAGCGGCCGTTTTTTACAGTGTGATACGTGATGAAGGGATCTCTGCAACGAGGGTTATCATGATTTTTGTTGGCTTCGTCTTCTTTTCCTTGATGTCCGTGCTTTCGCTGTGGTGGGTAACACGGACACAGGAGAAAGAGCATGAGTTGAAGTTGTTAAAGGAGTGGCAGCATAGGGATAGTCACAGGCTACCAGCCATGGAAAAAGCGTTGAGAAAGATCATTAATACCGGGGACATACCAGCCGCAAAGCAAATGATGGAAGAACTCAAAATTGCAAATGCAGAGCTTTCAGAGGAACGGGTAAAGGATACGCAACTCGAAAAAGCGCTGCCCTCAACAGGCATGATGCTTCTGGATGCGGTGCTGGAGCACATGCTTGAAATCGCCACAGAAAAGGGCATTGCTTTTTATTTCTCTGTCACCGGGAATTTGAAGGGCATAAAAAAGGAAGTCAACCAAACCCAGTTGACAAGGCTTTTTTCTGATCTGATAAAAAACGCCATCGTTGCGGTTGAGCAAACCGATGGCGAATTTAAAGAAATCCGGGTCTATTTTCGAAAGACAAAAATTGGTTATGCCCTGAGTGTGCAGGACAGAGGCATCCCCTTTGATATAAAAGTCCTCAGCAATTTGGGGGTGAGAGAGGTTACTACCTACGCGGAAAAAGGCGGCAACGGCATTGGCTATAAGACCATTTTTGAAACACTCCGATCATGTAACGCAAGCTTGATTATCACGGAGCATGATGCCAGCTCAAAAATAGTCGAAGTAAATTTTGACGACAGGAATGAATTGATTTATCGCTCCTATAGGGCGGCCGAATTACAAGAAGCCTGCGCCAGAACAAAAAATGGTGCAACCATAGAGGGCGAGGAACTTCCGCCAATTTTTCCGCCCGCTCCGCTTGACATTTTGGTCTAAGGCGGAAAAATTCATCGCCATGCTGTTCCTGCTCGTGCCCCAGGTGGTGCACGGGGGCAGCAATATCTCATGCAAGACATTGACGGGGTATTCAAGAGCGGCAATGCCGATAAAATTTTATATTTGACTTGACTCTTTGGCTGCATTCGGTTATAATAAGATTATACCTTGTTTTAACCGAAGCGAGATAAGCTCATGGATTACATCAAGCGGGACATTGATTCCACAATTCTGGCTGTTGCCGGGGAGTATGCCGCCCTGATTCTCACCGGCCCGCGGCAGGTCGGCAAAACGACAACCCTTCGGCATTTGCTCGGCGAAGGGCGTGGTTTTGTTTCGCTGGACAACAAAGAGAACAGGCAATTGGCGCAGACCGACCCGGAGATGTTCCTCACGCTTCACCCTGCGCCGGTGATCATCGACGAGGTGCAGTATGCGCCGGAACTGTTCCCATACATCAAAATGGCGATTGACAACGGCGCGTCCGCTGGCAGTTATTGTATGACCGGCTCGCAGATGTACCGCCTGATGAAGCTGGCGGGAGAATCCTTGGCGGGCCGCGCGGCCATTCTGCGGATGTCCGGGCTGTCGCAGCACGAAATCTATGGCAAGGGCGCGTGTCAGTCGTTCAGCCTGGACGTGAAAGCGCTGATGGAGCGGGCAAAGACCGGCGCGCAGACGGATGTATTCGGCCAATACGAGCGCATCTGGAGCGGTTCCCTGCCGGCGCACATCAGCGGCAAGCACAGCAACCGCGACGTGTTTTACAACAGCTATATCGATACCTACATCGACCGCGACATCAAGGAAATGGTTGCTGTTCGGGACGAATTTACCTTCCGCGACTTTATCCGCGCCGCGGCCTGCCGTGCCGGGCAGCTGCTGAACGTCCACGCCATTGCCGAGGATGTCGGCGTATCCGACGATACGGCGAAGACCTGGCTGAACTGCATGGAGAAGTCCGGGGTGATTTTCTACCTGCGGCCATTTTCAAACAACCTGCTGCACCGCACCGTAAAAAAAGCGCCGAAGATGTACTTCTTCGACACCGGCCTCGTCGCGCACCTGACGAAGTACTCGTCCCCTGAGATTCTGATGAACGGCGCGGTCAACGGCGCGATTCTTGAAAATTATGTCATTTCGGAAATCATCAAGACGTACACGAACAATGGTCTGAAATACTATGCCCACTATTACCGCAACCTGGACAGCAAAGAGATCGACGTTGTGCTGGAAATCGACGGCAAGCTGCATCCGATTGAAATCAAGAAGACCTCTTCCCCGCCGCCGGAAATCACACGGGGCTTCAAGGTGCTGGACGCCGCAAGCATCCCGCGCGGAACCGGCGCGGTGATCTGCACAAAGCCGGAGTTTTCGGCCATCGACCGCGATACGGTGATTGTGCCTGTTTGGATGATTTAGAACACTCCGCATGGGAGGCCGAATATAGCAAAAAAGGGATATAATATGGACAAAAACCTCACGATGATTTCAGAGGGCGGGTATTCGACCCTGATCGGACGGTTCGGCGGTTGCCCGGAAAGCCCCGATGGCCGGTTGTTGGTTTATACAAGAAAGGTTAGCTTGGAAAACGACGCGACCGAAATTTGGCTGTGCGGAACGGATTTAACCGACCATATAAAAATGTATGACGCTGGGTCGGGCAATCACAACAGCGTCCAGGCTACGTTTGTCGACAACGACAGGATTGTTTTCGTCGACTGCGCCGACGGCGTCAGTTCGATCTGTGTTCTGAACGTGCGCACCGGCGCCGTCGAGCAAAAGAGAGCCGGCCGGGCGGGCCACCGGGCGAGGCGGGGTAAATTCCCGTTTTGCCTTGGCGGCGCGGGCGCGGCCGTCTATTGGTTTGACTGCTACACGGGCGAAACCGAAAAGCTGTTTGATACGGCAAGCCTGGCCGACGCCATGGTACAGGCCGGGTTCCCCGACGACCCCGCTCTGCGCACACGGACCTTCAGCCATCTGCAGCTCAACCCGTCGGCCGACAAGATTATGATGCGCATCGGGGATGTCCTGGGCTGCCACGACATCAAAACCGGCGCATATTTCTTTATCCCGAACAAGCCCGTCCATTAATTGTGGTATGACGACGACAGCTATATGGCGATGGCCCAGCCGCATGACGGCATAGGAGGGGACGCATGAAAAAGCTGCTTTACCAAAACCCGCTCGCTTCGCCCGCCGATATAGCGGGTTTTCGCCTGGAAGGCCGGGCTGAGATCAGCTTTGGCGCCGGCGCGATGGAAATGAAAAACAGCCTTGATCCGTCGCCCGGCCAAAATGCCAACTTTGTTTTCTGGTGTCCCGAGGAGTTTCCGGGCGACATCGAAATCGGCTGGCAGTTTTCGCCTGTAAAAGAGCCGGGGCTGTGTATTATGTTGGTGGCTGAACTACAGGCCGATTGCCGAAAGGCCAACCCCATCGAAACCTTTGACACCTGCGTCATAAAACTGCGTACGGCGAAGGGGCAGGCGCTGCTGTTTATCGCGTCCCACGCGGCGGACCGGAATATCGATCCTATATTTGAAATCACGTGCGAAAAAGCCGTGATCACCTGCGATTTTTCCAGAGAGAACGGACTGCTGGCCGCCAGGCTGCCGGATGGCCAAGTGAAGCATTATGGGGCGCTTAACACCCTCGAACAGGAGCAAAAAAAGATCGTCAACACCATCCGCTGGCTGGGCGGCGCGCCGGGGGCAGAAAAACCTGTCTCCACGGTCATGACCACGCAACCGTTCGCAGGCGTGATCGACTATATTTTCGAAAACACAGAATTCAAGCCCTTTGATCAAGAAGTCATTTTTGATCAGGCGGCCAAGCGGTATTATGTGCCGGGTCTGTCGGATGCCCTGATGGATTTATATAACAATTATGAATGCGGGAGGAATCCATAGAATGGATCAGGTGAAGTATATCGAGGACGCGAACTATAACTATGACGCGGGGTATTACACCTTCAACAAATGGGCCGACAACAGGCGGCTGGTTTTAGCAAAATGGGAGAGCGGCGATGGCGCGCCCCATGTGCATGTGCTGCGCGACATCGACACGGGGGAGGAACAGGTGCTGTGCGAGAGCGCCGGGTTCCCTGTCGTAAACGGCGGCCGGTTCTACTTCACGAAGGGCCCGTCTTTGTTCGTGGGCGACATCAATACCGCTGCCGCGCAAGAGGTGTGGCGCAATGAAGAGGGCCTCCCCCTCTCCTATGCGCACGTCACGAACGACGGGCGGTATGCCGGTCTGCGGGCGAGCCTGCCGGACGGCACCGCTATACTTCTGATGTGCGACACGTACACCGGGGAGTGCCGCGAGATATACAGGAAGCGATTCCGGGAGCCGTTCCCCTCCGCCAACCACGTCATGATCTGTCCAACAGACCCGGACCTGCTGTTTTTCGCCCACGAAGGCAAGACCGAATACATCACCAACCGGATCTGGGTGGCGGATGGCCGGGACGGGAGCGCCAGGTGCATCGCCAAACAAAGCCTGACCCCGGACGGCGACCTCGCCGACTGCTTTGGCCATGAAATGTGGGCCCCGGACGGCAAGGGGATATATTTCGTGAAGTACCCGGTCTCCCTGACGCAGCCGAAGGGCATCTGCTATGTGGACCTCAAAACCTCCGGGATAACGCTGGTCGCGTCGGGATTCCGATACTGGCATGTGGGCGTATCGGCGGATGGGAAAAAGCTTGCCGCCGATACCCACCCCGATTGGGACACCCTGTCCCCCGGCGACGACTGCGAGGTCGTCTGCGTGGACCTGGAACGCGGCACCGAAACCCTGGTCGCGAGGGCGGCGTCCACCTGGAAGCACCCCTGTCACCCGCATCCCCAGTTCAGCCCGGACGCGGATCAAATCTGCTTTACCACGCTGAATGAACATGGCAAGGTGTGTGTCGGGATTGCAAAATGTTAGAGCATAACATCAATCTCTCCGTTCACGCTGCAAACATATTCCCTCGCCGTCCCGTCGCACAGGCACAGAGTGATGTGATACGCGCCGCCCGCCCGTTCCATCTCCAGGTCGAAGTCGCTGCTGAACGCCTTGATTGCTTTCAGCTTCACTACTCCGAGCGCTTCGGGGAACGAGGGCCGCAGGGTAAATTTGCCGAAGCCCGTGGGCGTGATCCCGGCGATGCCCTCGGTGATCACCCGGCAATAGAGCGCGCTTTCGGCCGAGAGGTGCCGCGGGTGCTCCGCCTCTCCCGAGGCCTCGACCGGGTAGGGCATTGGGTGTCCCTCCTGCGTTGTAGTGCTGAAGGTATTGTAGCACAAATATTTGCCTGTTACAATGCTTTTCTAAATAGCACAATGAAAAACAGTTCACATTGCTGCTAATAGCGATTTGCGCGATGAGATAATTTGTCACATCTACCAAATTTTAGCTCGACGAAAAATTCTTCTTGACCATGCTCGAAAAATGTGATAAAATACCAACATATTACATACGCATAAATCAGTCTTGGTGGAATAAATAAATAGCCCAAAGTAAAACTTGTCCTCTATCTGTGTTGATTATACCTTAGTATTCGTCGAATTTCAACAAATCCCTTTTTATTAGCTCCTGCTATGCAGGGGCGTTATTTTTCTCTTCTCTTTCACGTTTTAACTGCTCTTCTCTCATTTGCTTTTTCCTTGGGATTGAAGTCCTCAAGAAGAATTGCATCATCTCAATTTGCAGTTGCTTTGGCAAAATGAATTTCCCGTTTTCATCTTTTGGTAACTCACTCATGTTCACTTTATCGCCTCCTCTTATGCAAGTATATCAAACCGCCATAATTTTTGCAAGCCCTTTTTCGCCTTGCTCAAGCAAGGCCTTGCTTGCCGCTAAAGCGACATATGGTTCGCGAGAGCCGCCCGAGCAATTCGTCAACGCTAGCTTTGCCACGTTGTCTATGCCCGCCAGCCAGCGCAAACCACCGAAGGGCGCACTTATACATCGCTCCGCGATGTGTGCACCGTCCAAGCCCTCTACGCATACCATGGAAAAGGATATGCGAGGGGGCGAGAGTGTGTCAATCTATCATCTACACGTTGACATTGCCACAAGCTGTCTATCCTCGTTCTGGTCTATGCTTGCTTGATCCGCTTGTATTTAGCGCAATGGAAAAAACCATGCGCAAATTCGAAGTCTGTTTGATATCCCCGAATCATAATAATATGTTCGATAAATATTGTAGTTCACAGGGAGATCAGCACCTGCGGCAGGAAGCCGCACAGGAGGCGATGGTCATCATCATGCCGCTCTTGGTGGCAGTGCACGGAGGGCGCAATGTCAAGATTTTTCTTGACTTTTCTCTCAAAGATGTTATAATAAAAATAGGGGGACGTTCAGCCGCGTCCCCCTATTTTCTTGCGGGAGGCGCGCGGTGACATGCGGGAATTCGTTGTCTACTTCTTTTTCGGCGTCCTGACCACCTTGGTGAATTTCGCGGTATTCGAGGGCCTGGAGTTGCTGCTCAAGCCCCGCTGGGGGAAGCGCAGCTATCTCTTCAGCAACATCGTGGCGTTCGTGGCGTCACTGGTGTTCGGCTTCGTGGTCAACAAGCTGTTCGTCTTCCGGTCAACGAGCTGGGAACGCAGCCTGGTGCTCCATGAGGCCTGGACGTTCTCCGCCGCGCGGCTGTGCTCCTTCGGCCTGGATTACCTGCTTACCTATGTGTTCTTCGACCTGCTCTGGCCCCGCTGCGAGGCTTGGTTCACGTCCCTTTGGCGGCGTGTGCCAATCAAAAAAATCGCCGGAATCCCCCCCGAGAAGGCGTTCCGGCTGCTGGTCAAGTGGGGGTTCATCGCGGTGCTGGTGACGGTATCGAATTATTTCTTCAGCAAGCTTGTTGTATTTAAGGAGGCAGCATGAAACTCATTTCCTGGAACGTCAATGGCATCCGCGCCTGCCTCAAATGGGGTTTTAAAGACGCTTTCAATGCATTTGGTGCGGACGTAGTTTGCCTTCAAGAGACTAAGGCCGAGGCCGAACAAGTCGATACCTCCCTGTTCCTGCCCGAGGGCTACGACGCCTACTGGAGCTCCGCGCAGAAGAAGGGCTACGCCGGCACCGCAATTTTCACCCGGGTGGAGCCTATCGACGCGAGCTTCGGTATAGGGATTGAAGAGCATGACCGGGAGGGCCGGGTCATCACCCTGGAGTTCGGGGAATTCTATCTCGTCAACGTCTACGTGCCCAACTCCCGCGACGGCCTGGTGCGCCTGCCCTATCGCATGGAGTGGGAGGACGCCTTCCGCGCCTACCTGCTGGGCCTGGACGCAAAAAAGCCCGTGGTCGTGTGCGGGGACATGAACGTGGCCCACGAGGAAATCGACATCGCAAGGCCGAAAACGAACCACTTCAACGCGGGGTTCACCGACCAGGAGCGGGGCAAAATGACCGAGCTGCTGGCCGCCGGGTTCGTCGATACATTCCGGTATTTCTACCCCGACAAGAAAGATATGTACTCCTGGTGGAGCTACCGCGGCGGCGCGCGGGACCGCAACGTGGGGTGGAGGATCGACTACTTTCTTGCCTCGAAGCGCTTCACCCCAAGGCTGGCCAGGGCCGGGATTCTGGCCGACGTGCACGGGGCGGACCACTGCCCGGTGTTTCTGAACATCAGATGTTAGACATTAGACGGAGGCCATCATGCGGCATTCAAAAATACAAAGAAGCCTCATCGCCGTGCACATTTGCCAGTGGCTTCCGTTGTTGGGTTTCGCCCTATTGATCGCCTTCGGCCTTAAAAATGGTGCACCGGCATTTCTTCCCCTGTCTCTCGTCATTGCCAGCTGGCTGCTCACGCCGATATTCGTGCTGCGGAACATCACCCATGCGCTGCGAATGCTGGCGGCCGGATTCGACCCCACTATCCTGCGTATAGCCAAATGCCACAAAATGGCCATGATTCCCTACTTTTTTCTCAGCGTTTCGTTTTGGTTGATTCTGCCCATGGGCATGCTCAACCCGTGGCTGGTTTGGTTCATACCGCTTCTGATCCCGCTGAGCTTTCTGGGCTTGGGCAGCGCCTGGCTGACGATGCTGTCGACCTCATCCTACGTGATTGCCCAGATTGTGCTGCTGCGGCAGAACGGGACGTTTACGCTCAAGCAGTGCGGCACAGGTATCGTTCTGCAGCTTCTGCCCGTGACGAGTTTGCTGGGCTGCATAAACCTAAGCAAAATGCCCCCTACACCTTCCCCGGGTCAAAGTCAATCGTGATGCTCTCCCGCTCCAGTGCCAGCTGCGTGAACCTCACCCCCGCCGCCGCGAACATGCGCTTGCCCGCCTCGAAATAAGGGCTGCCGGCGTATTTGTCCGAGAGATAGAGCACCTCCTTAATCCCGCATTGGATGATGGCCTTCGCGCATTCGTTGCAGGGGAACAGGGCAACATATATTTTGCAGCCCTCCAGGCTGCGCCCCCCCGCGTTGAGGATGGCGTTGAGCTCCGCATGGCATACGTACGGGTACTTGGTATCCATGTGCTCGCCCTGGGCCTCCCAGGGGAACGCGTCGTCGTCGCAGCCCGTGGGCAGGCCGTTGTAGCCCATGGACATGATCCGGTTCTGCGCGTTGACGATGCACGCGCCCACCTGGGTGTTCGGGTCCTTGCTGCGGTGGGCCGAAAGCAGCGCGATGCCCATGAAATATTCGTCCCAGGTGATGTAATCCGAACGCTTTGGCATGGGGAAATCCTCCTATATTTCAGGTGTAATATGAACACAACCCGTATCTACTCCTCCAACGCGACCTACCAGATGTTTGAAACCCTCAAATCCAACCGCAACAAGCGCCACAGGCAGGGCGTCTTCCTCGTGGAGGGCGTCAAGTGCATCAACGAGGCCCTGCGCGCCGGCTGGGAAATCCAGTCCTTCCTGTATCCCTTCGAGCGCCCGCTCTCCGACTGGGCAGCCTGCCTGCTTGCGGGCATCCCCACCGAGGTGAACTATGAGCTCGCGCAGCCCTTGATGGACAGCTTAAGCGATAAGACCGACACATCAGAATTGCTGGCCGTCGCCCGCATGAGGGGCGAAGCCCCCTTCGAACGCGCGGAGAATCCCCTGTTCGTGCTGTTCGACCGGCCCTCCAACAAGGGGAACCTCGGCACCCTGCTGCGCTCCTGCGACGCGCTGGGCGTCACCGGCCTGGTCCTCACCGGCCACGGCGTGGACATCTACGACCCGGAGGTCGTGCGCAGCTCCATGGGTTCATTTTTCCGGGTGCCGTTCCGGCGGCTGGGCTCCAACGGGGAGATTGAGGCCTTCCTCGCCGCCCTGCGAGGCGAATACCCCGGCCTGCAATTGATCGGCACGACGGCGCACCGCAAGCACGTCGTCTGCGAGCTCGACCTCACCGGCCCCGCGCTGTTCATGATAGGCAACGAAACCGAGGGCCTCAACC
>Ga0082212_10009909_pt1 | contig 12239 bp, 11 predicted proteins | sample TergutNt197P3_FD_71548 | JGI IMG/M metagenome (GOLD analysis project Ga0082212, IMG submission 71548) | Neocapritermes taracua P3 segment gut microbial communities from Petit-Saut dam, French Guiana - Nt197 P3 | ecosystem: Host-associated > Arthropoda: Insects > Digestive system > Gut ... | reverse complement strand
TTCTAAATTTCATCCCTTCTAGAAAAACTCCACCAGTATCTTCAGATCAGATATTTTACCAGCAAACATATCAAAATCCCTATCATCATGTAATAACAATAATTCATTCTTTAATGCGGTAAGCGCTATCAATGCATCTGCCACTCGAACCGGTAGCCCACATCGCGGATGGTTTTGATGAAGACAGGATCGGCGGGATTGCGTTCGATTTTATTGCGCAGCGTATTGACGCAGCGGTCAACACTGCGCGTGGTGACAAGAATATCGCCGCCCCAGACGCGCCTGAGAATTTCATCGCGCGTAAGCGCGCATCCGGAGCGTTTGACAAACAGCGCCAGCAGACCGAATTCCTTGGGCGTCAGTTCGATTTCATTTCCTTCCCTGAACAGTTGCCGTGAGTTCATACTAAGCGTGAAATCTCCGAAGCGGAATTCCAGAGATTCATCTTTACGTCGGCGGCGCAGGAAAGCGTTGGCTCGCGCCAGCAGTTCCTGAATATTGAACGGCTTCGTAACGTAATCATCCGCGCCGAGATTCAGTCCAAGTATGATGTCCGATTCCTGTCCCTTGGCGGTCAGCATTATGATCGGCATATCAAGGCTTTCCGCGCGAATCAGTCGGCATATTTCATAACCGTTGATTTTCGGAAGCATGATGTCGAGTAAAATCAAGTCGGGCTTTGCGTTAAGCGCCGCGGAAAGGCCCGCCTCGCCGTCCGGCGCGGTCATGACGCGGTATCCCTTGAAGGTAAAATTGTCCTTCAATCCCCGCAGCATTACAGGATCATCTTCGATAATCAGAATCGTTTCCATATACAATTTTTGATTTTTGATTGCCGATTTTTGATTGATTGAACGCCATGCGACTGATCTTTAATCAAAAAATATTAAAAATCAGAATCGTTTTACCGGACATTTCTATCCTACGAGAGTGGGACACTAAGCTCATAAAGCTCGTGCGGCGCCAAATCCTGTCCGTGTGGCCATTCAATTCCATCTCCATCATCTATTATACGTACCGCGTTGAAATATGCGCGGTCGTGCAACTCATTAAACCATTTGCCGCGAATATACGGGGTGACATCAAAAATTTTAGTTTCTCCACTTTCATAATCAAGCCGCAGTCTGTAGTCTGCAAGCGGCTTAACAAATAGAATCCTCGGCTCCATTACCGTATTCTCCTATTTTAGCGGGGCAATCCGGAAATATTCATCGCCGGCCGATAATAGTTCCCAGTTTGCAATAAGTTCATCGCGATGGAGTTCTATCCACGCTTCAAGCAGTATCATTTTGCTTTTTGTAATTTCTCCTTCCAGGATTTCGCCATCAAGAGAAACAACCGCCCTTTGGTCGGAATACTTTACATGAATGTGCGGTTTATGATGCTTACCGCCAATTTCACTGAACATCTGAACGATTATCCCATAAAACATTGACAGTACCGGCATGTTTTATCCTCCAAACAGGCAAAAATCTAATATTACCGGAGATACTCGCAAAACATTATCGAAACGTTTACGCATTTTTTAATTTTTGATTGATTGAAAGCCATGCGAATGACATTCAATCAAAAATCGGTAATCTTAAAGTAAAGACGCTTCCCTTTCCCTGCCCCGGCCGGCTTTGTGCGGAAACCTCGCCGCCGTGCTCCGTAATGATAAATTTTACAATACTCAGACCCAAGCCGCAGCCGCCCGCGTGCCGGGAAAGCGAGCGATCAACCTGGTAGAAGCGGTCGAAAATCTTTTTGGCCGCGCGGCGCGGAAAGCCTATGCCGTTATCCCGCACTTCAAAACACACGCGGCCGTCCGCGGCGAAACACGACGCCTGAATCTTTTTTATATCGCCGGAATATTTGATTGCGTTATCCAACAGATTCACAAGCGCAGTCACCAGCGCGTCGCGGTCGCCGATAATATCCGGGATTTCCGGCGCGATGTTTACTTCCAGCTCGCATCCGGGCGCGCGCAAACGATCGCTGACAACCTCGAGCGCCGCCTCCACGATTTCGCGCGGACGCAATAAAGCGCGTTCAAATTTCGCCCCTTTGCGCTCCATACGCGAAAATGTAAGGAAATCTTCAATAAGGCGGCTAAGTCGTGCGTTTTCCTTCGCCATCAGCCCCGTGTATTCCTCGACAAGCCGCGCGTCGTTACACCGCCCGTCCCGCAGCGTGTCCACCAGCAGACGCATGGATGCCAGCGGCGTTTTCAGTTCATGCGAGACTATGGCAATCAGATCGTTTTTCATCCGCGTAAGCCTGACCTGCCGCCGCAGCCATGCCGCAAGCAGAACGGACAATGCGACAACACCGCATGTCAGCAGAACTCCGCTCCACATATATAACGCGATTCTTTGGCCTGCCGCCGATCTGAAAGGATCAGTGCCGGCCAGAACAAGCGAAATTTTCCATGACGGAAACAAATTTCCAATTTCACCGGTCGAGAACGCCGATGACCCTCCCGCCTCGCCCGCGCCGGGCGGCGTCACGGAAAAATGAACGCCCGGAATCGCCTCCTGCCGCGCCAGAACATCATTCATAAATGCCATGATATGGTTATGGCTGAAAAGCGCTATCATGGCGCGGTCGGGAGTCAGGTACGCCCATGTATCTGAAACATTAGTAGCGCGCATTTGTCCCGGGCTGAGGAGTTCGCCCAGGGAGATTTCGTTGAATGGCGCGGCCAGTTCCTCGGCGTCCCGCGTTGGAAACGGCGGGCATTCAGGCCAGATCGTTTGCAGCCGTCGCATAAGAAAACGTCTTTGACCTGAAGGCATGGCCGGAGCGGCGTAATCGTTGAGACATTCCGCGAGCGTTTCAGCCGTTTTCTGGAAAAGCGGATGTCCAGGCTGCGCCATCAAATCAAGCGCGAACATCAGCGCGTTGGCTCTGACAATCCTCCGTTCGAGATCCAAAGCGTTTTTATAACGATTATTGCTATTGTTGCCGTCGCCGGAAAATTCCCGGATAATCATTTCGATTGCGTCTTCGGGACGTCCCGCCTTATTCAGGCAGCGGGCTTCGGCCATCAGCGCCATAGCAGACTCGCGCGTTCCGGCAATTTCGGCTATCCTTGCATAAGCGGCGGCGGCAGCGCCGGGATTATTCCATATATATTCCTGGTCGCGAGCCTCGCGCCATAACGGAGAGTCGAATTCCGCCGCAGATGCCGGAGCGGCGGCCAACTCAGGATAAATCAAAATGCCGCGACTGAAAAAGAGCGCCGCGTCAGCATGCCCGTTTTTCACTATGGCGGCAAAAGTCTCCGATGCCCGCGCTTCCATCTCCGGAACGGGAAACGTCAGTTTTCCGCGCCATGCGTCATCTATGCCGCGAGCCGCGGCTTGAATCTGCGATGCGTAGATTTCCCGCAGACGCTGCTCCGCGGCAAGTTCCTCGTTCCGCATGGCCTGGTTCATAAACCAGAGCACGCCGCAAGCCGGAAGCGCCGCCACGGCTATCAGCAAAACAAACACAGGCCAGAGCCGCTGACCGGCATTTGCGGAGTTTCTTTTATGAAAAAACATATAGTGTTAAGGCCACTCGGCTATAGTCAAGCCGGGCACAAGGCTAAAATGCTTTTTATTATTGGTAACCAGCGGCGCATTCGTCGCGCGCGCCGCAGCCGCTATCAACATATCCATATTTCCGATGGGCGCGCCGTTTTTTTTCAAATAATCTTTAATATCGGCATAATGTCTTGCCGCCGCTTCGTTCCAATCCAGCACGTTTACCAATGACAGGAAACGCCTGACTTCCGTTTCTATACGCCTGGATCCGGAATTTTTTACTCCATACAGAAGCTCGGCGCGGGTGATAACCGATATGCAAATGTCATCGTTTTGCCGCCTGATAAAAGCATCCGCCAATTCCCGCTGATTTTTGATGACGTAACTGCAAATATCCGTATCCAGCAGGTATGTTTTCGGCATTAGAACAAATCTCTTTCCTGCGGCGCCGCGTTATCCGACCTGTCAAGCTCAAAATCCTGGTTATCCCGAAATCGGGATAACCAGGATAATGCCGAAGGAATAGTTATTCCGAAAAAAATGCCATCAGGTTGGAGAAACATAGTAGTCGCCACGTTTTATTATGGCTGTTACCCTGAAAATTTCGGAATAACAAAGAACATTCATTCTTTGCACTCATAATAGAAAAGGCAGGGTTGACCTGACTATCAAAGCAAAGAAGGTAAAACGAATGTATACATTTAACGTAAGACAGGCCGTAGAGCAGTCGCTTAGATTGTTGAAACAAGGCGGCACCAGCGAAAAAACAGTGGATGCGTATCGCACTGTAGGCTTCGACACGATTATTCAGTATTTTGCTCGACAAGGTGCGCTTGACGTGACCACCGAGATGCTTGATGCGTTCATCCTTGCGCAACGCAAGCTATTTGATCAAGGCAAATTTTTAGAATGGAAATGGCGGCTTTTACGTCGCGCTGGCGAATTGTTAAAACATTATGTCAAAACCGGAAAAGTGGAAATGCCTCCGCTCAGACCGTGGGAACCTGTTATACAGAAGCCTCGCCAAAGCGTTGAGATTGATACACCAACATCTGAACAATTGGCAGATCCGAATGACCTTTTTGCTCTTATCTGGCGCGTCAAACAAGAGCTTCATAGCATGGGATTGGCAAAACTCTCGATCCGTCACTACACCACCGAAGGGCTTACAGTCATTTTGCGCAAGCACACCAGTCGTGGCTTGACCCATTATTCCGAATTACTGGTATCTGAAATGGTATCAGAAAAACGGATCAAATACGAAAAGAGGCAAACGTCAAGGAATTCCTACCAAAATCTGCGTAAAGCCGGTTTTTTATTATCCGAAATGTATCGCACAGGGCGAATAACATTATCCAAACTTCCGATTTGGGGTAAACGGGAACCGGCTCCGGCATTCGGGAGCCTGCTCGGACATTTTTGCGATAGCACCAGCCGCTCAGGCATTTTTACAATGAGTACGATCAAAACTGCGAAAAGTGCGATCCGCTCATTTTTCTTTGAATTGGAAATGCGTGGCTTTAAATCTTTTAACGACATCACCCTTGCAGAAATCAACAAGAGCATAACCCATATTGCAACACGGTACACGGGCGGGCTACATGCCGCCATTTTCTCTGTACGGGTTTTCTTAAAACATTTATATGAAAACGATTTTACATCAGAAGATTTGAGCCTTGCGATACCAGGAATGGTTGCCCGCAGAAATGTATTCCGAGAGGGATTTACTGATGCTGAAATCGCACGTTTATTGGAAATGCCAGACCTCGAAACGCCTATAGGTAAACGTGATTATGCCATTATGCTTTTAGCCGCTCAAACAGGTCTACGGGCATGTGATATTGTAAATCTTAAACGCGAAGATATTGAATGGCGGGCAAAAGAAATCCGTATAATGCAGCAAAAGACAGGCAAGCCACTGTCGTTGCCTCTTGAACCCGATAGCGGCAACGCTATAGTGGACTATTTATTATATGCCCGCCCCGAAAGCGATTTGCCATATGTTTTTTTGTGCAATACAGGTGTGTTGCGCCCTATCAATAATCGTAGCGCCAGCACTATTGTTACAAAATACCTGAAGCGTGCCGGGATTGTTTCCATCATTCCTCGACGAGGCTTTCACAGTTTCCGTCGGTCGTTCGGAACTCGCTTGCTCAAAAATGAGATACCGCTTGAACTGCTCCGACAACTTTTGGGACATTCAAAGATTGATTCGGCCAAACCATATCTTTCGGTAGACGAACAGGGATTGAAAAACTGCGCACTGGGACTTGTCGCCACTGTAAAGGATGGTGATTTGTCATGATATATATTTTTGAAAGCCTTTTTGCCGAACGACTAAATGAGTTTTTAAGGCAAAAGCATGCCGTTGGATTCCCGTATGTAGAATCTTCCCGCATCCTGCGTGTATTTGACAGGTTTTGTTTGAACAAATTCCCGGCCGAGACCGCTTTGACAAAAGAACTATGTTTAGCTTGGGCAATTCGAAAAAACACTGAAGGCAACAACGCTTTTCGCAATCGTTTAATGCCGGTCAGAGAGTTTGCCCGTTATTTGAATCGAAGCGGAGAATCAGCTTTCGTTTTACCGCCGAATTACGCAAAGAAAGGCAAGCGGCATATTCCTCATATTTACAACGAGGTGGAGATTGCCACACTATGGAATGTTTTAGACCATCTTGAACCACGCAAAGGCTATCCAGTCCGCCATTTTGTTATTCCAACCTTTGTCCGGCTACTGTATTGCTGCGGGTTGCGTCCCTGCGAAGCCCGAAAACTCCGTGTTGCCGATGTCGATTTGATAAAAGGTCTTCTGAACATTATAGAGAGCAAGGGTCACAAAAACCGTATTGTAATGATGACGGATGACGTGACGGAGAAATGCCGCCAGTACGATGAAGCAGTTTCAAAGCTTATGCCGGGCCGCGAACTGTTCTTTCCTGATTCAGACGGAAATCTTTACAAAAAAGGATGGTTTTATAAAACCTTTCGCATTGCGAAAGTAAAAGCAGGGATCGGGACGTCAGGCGCACATACACCGAGGCTTTATGACTTTCGGCATACTTTCGCCACGCACCGCCTTTACCAATGGATGAGGGACGGGAAAGATGTGACTGCTATGTTGCCCTATCTCAGTGCATACATGGGACATGTACAGCTTAGTGACACGTATTACTACATCCATCTGGTGCCAGGATTATTCGAGCAAATTGCGGGCTTTGATTATTCAGCGTCAGAAAATCTCCTGCCGGAGGTGGAATGCGATGAATGATTTCTTTAACGTCATCAGAAGCTATCTGCTGGAATATCTCCCAAATCAAAGGTGTTTCAGCGAAAATACCGCGCGTTCATATCGTCAGGCGCTGAATCTATTTGTCCTGTTTTTACGCGAAAACCAAGGAATGACCATCAAACAAATCCGGTTTGAAACCATCGACAGAGTGATGATTCTGAATTTTCTGAACTGGCTGGAAACAGAACGGCATTGTGGAACCAGTACCCGCAACCAGCGACTTATGGTGCTGCGCTCATTTTTAAATTACGCCGCGAAACTCGACTGTACGCAAGTCGCTTTAAGTCTGGTCGTCCAAAATGTTCCGATTAAAACACAGCAAGGTAAAGTGGTTGAATATCTTTCGGAACCGGCACTGGAGGCTTTGCTAAAACAGCCAGACCCCTCAAATCGTACAGGGCTTCGCAACCTCTTTTTTATGGTTTTGATGTATGATACGGCAGCCCGCTGTGGTGAACTTCTCAATATGAAGATTCGCGATCTGCGCATCCATGTAAAGCACCCAATCGCGTATTTGCACGGAAAAGGCGGCAAGACTCGCACAGTTCCTGTACTTTCCAGAACCATTCAGCATTGTGAACGATATTTGCGGCAATTTCATCCCGAAGAACCCTCCGACAGTGAAAAACCGTTGTTTTACACAATGATTCACGGGATACAGCATTCTATGTCACAAGATACCGTTGCATTGTTTATAAAAAAATACGGCAAGATGGCTTGCGGTGCTTGTTCTGAGGTTCCATCGTACATTCACCCACATATGCTTCGGCATACTCGTGCTATGCACCTGTACCATCAGGGAATGCCTATGATGCTTTTGTCCGAGTATCTTGGTCACGCCAGCGCAGAAACAACCAAGGTGTACGCCTATGCTGACACTGAAATGAAACGCGCCGCGATTGACAAAGCGGATATTGTTCGCAACGGTAAAACGCCACCAGTTCCAGTTTGGATTAATGACGAGGAAATGATTCTTAAATTATCAGGGCTGGCTTTATGAACACCTTTTTTATTATCCCGATATTTTTAGCTGTGAATTCTCCATTAACAAGGGGAATAACATGAATATCGGGATAATTATTTTCTCGGCATTATCAGGACAGGGTTCGTGTTTGGCGAAAAACTCCTCCCAGGTAATTTTAGGTTTTGGGAAAAGAATAATGTTGTCGCCTTCCTTTGATACGAAAACTTCCTCGGTATCGAAGCGAAACTCTTTTGGCAGCCGGATAGCCTGCGATTGCCCATTTTTAAAGACCTTTGCAACACGCATAACCATAATAACGCCTCCGAATAGTCTATATTAATAATATAGACTATTCGGAGATATAAAGCAATGACAATATTCTCACTTCACGAACACTACTTCAGTTTAATGCTCTCGATGATGGAATCGAACACCGGCTTGAACCTGTCGAAATCTTCATTTCTGGCTCTAAGGAAACCCCTGACGGATTTATCTCCGGCGGCAATGAAAAAGCTATATGAAACATAGCCACGGTTGAATTGAGCAATGAATCGGATGCCTGGAAAGCCCGATATTGTGATATTTTCCCTGCTCCCGGGTTTTTCATGATAGTATGTATAAAACCTTTGATTATAGGCTATCAACCCCTCGACAGTTTCCGTCAACAACAATTGCGCGTCTTTTGTCGAAGGAAATTTTATTAGTGTGATATTATTAGACGTTTCAAATTCCGGGTCGTTGAAACGTACGCCAGTCCACTCTTCGTTGTGTCCTTCGTTTGCAAACCTCGTAAAAGTGTCTATTGAAAACCAACCTGAAGGAAAGGAAACACGAAAGTCATCATTTTCGTATACAACCGGTTTGTCCTTTTTGATTTTTGAAATTAACACTAATTCATCAGCGTTTTCGTTTGTCGGAGATGATTGTATTTTTACCGGATACCGGTGATTGTCGTCAGAAATCCAGTAATAAGTTTCAACGCCCTTGTTCCCGTAAGCTACTTTCCAGGCGTTAAACTTCCCGGCTGGCGTTACAATCGTCTCCCGGCCTTCAACGGATATTTTCTGGTTTGAAATTGTCATTGAACCGGAACCGTATGAACTGTTGAATATGGGAAGAGTTGTTTCAAATCCCAAACGCAGCGGAAGGCAGCGGAGGAGAAAAACAATCTGACTGCTGTCATAATAAACGGAAGGCAGGTCAACACTTGTAACCATTCCACCTTGCCTCCTGACTACAACGGTATTCTGGTTATACTGTATAGGTAAATTTTTAACCGAAAAACCATCAGTAGTTGCATTTGAAGAACGATTCTCAACGGGCATAAACGTATCATAATTTGCCAAAACGGTAATGTTATCCAAAGCACTTCTCATTGGAGATGTTAATGAGTGAAATCGCCATGTCTTTTCACCATTTTCTGATATCGATTCAGCAATAAACGCCTGACTGTAGGACAATAGGGAATTGTCCGCCGGATCTGTACGCCTCGCCCACCCCCAATGTATAATTGCATCCGTAGTTGCAGTTTTGGTGGAAACCGTCGGTATAACATCCTTATCGCTAAATGAATACGTCAGCATTTCGCCGTCTTCCCAGGGAGCGGGAAGAAATTGAGGAATTTCCAACTGCGTATTGGCAAGGCCGGGAACACGGAAAATCAGTTCCTTCTGTTCCGGAAATTGTTTCGCAAGACGCTCGAAAGCCGCTTTCGATTCCGCGCTGCGCCCGCGCCCTTCGTAATACTTCCCAAGGCGATAAAGCGCCTGCGCCGCCGCCGAGCGTCCGGATTCCGCGTTGTCCGCTATTTGCAGATAGATGCGCGCGGCTTCGTCGAAATCGCCGAGCGTTTCCTCGATATAAATCGCTTCTTCTAGGAGGATGGCGGCATCATCCGCTGAGAAAGCGATGCTGCCAAAAGACAGCGCCAGTATTAAAACCAATCCGATTCGTTTCATGTAATTCATCGTACACTTCCTTTCATGGTTATTCCAACGTGAAGTCCGAATTCTGATTCCCCGCTGAATCACCCGAAAATCCAGGCTTCATTGAAAACACGAAAAGAGCATAGCTTTCCAATGTTACGGTTATGTTACGCCGCCGTCCTTTTATCATCCTTTTTTGACCTGGGAGCGCGTCCCTGGGAGCGCGGGCGTCCCCGCCGGCGTACAATAAATAAAATAATCGCGGGCTTTGCCCGCTTCAATTGAAGCGCCTTCGGCGCGCCCTTTTTTTAATTGTACGCCGGCGGGGACGCCCGCGCTCCCAGGGACGCGCTCCCAGGGACGCGCTTTCAATCCCATAAAAAAGATGTACCATATTGCGAAGTTACGCAGTAAAATCAATTTTTGCGGTTACGGAGGCAGGTTCCGAAATCATTCGTAATCCGAAAAATCAGCTTGACGGCATTAATCAGAAGCTGGAAAACCTTAAATTAGAAGGGATAATATGAATTCCATTCTGAAAAAAGTCCTGTTTTTACTTGCCATGTTTAATATGACGGCTCTGGCCGCGGTTGCCCAGAACAATGTATTCGATGTGTTCAGCCGTTCCATCGACAACGCAATGAATAAATATTTTACAGCGGAAGTCATATTCATATTAATTACAGGCACACTGCTGCTGATTATTATCGCGGTGTTTAACGAAGCACGCCGGTCAAACAAAATAAAAAATGAAATGCGGGCTTTGGCTATAGCAAAATTCGAACTTCAGGCGGAAAAATTAAACCTGCGCCTGTCCAGCGCGGCGATATTAAAAAGAATAGCCCTGCGATCCGGATTGCAGGACCTGAGTTCAATATTGCAATTTTCGCATGTGTTTGAAAGTTCGGTTGAGAAATACTACGAAAACGAAAAAATTGATTCAATATCGGAAGAAGTGCTCACGCAAATAAGCGCTTTGAGGAAAGTGCTCGGTTTTTCGCCTTTACCCAGAGGAATAGCGCTTACATCGACAAGGCAGTTTTGCATCGGTGATGAGTGCACGATACAAATTTCTGAAAACGGCCAAACAACCCAAAAAGGAACGTGCCAGGTGCTTGAATCCGATGAACGACAGTGGTCCATAAGCCATCCTGCCGGGCTTCAGTTGCAAACCGGAGACTCGTTAAATATGAGCCTGACCAAACCCGGCGACGCGGAATATGTTTTTAAAACACAGGTACTGAGAGATTCAGTCAATGAACTTATTTTGAGTCACACAAGTGAATTGACCCGCACCCAGCAAAGGAACTGGCTGCGAGTAAATGTCAACATCCCGGTTAAAGCGACTCTAATCGAAGACTCCCATATGGGCGAAATTATATCCGGCAGGATAACGGATCTGTCCGGCGGCGGTCTGGGCATGGCTCTTCCAGTTACATTAAATAAAGATGCCATGCTTTTATTGAATTTTGAGATTCCCGGACGCGGTAAAATAATTGATTTGTTCGTTAAGGTGGTCAGAGTCGGCGAACCATTTGACAGAGACCCTTCAAAAATCGTGCATAGCGCGGCTTTTGCCGGAGAAATCGATTTGGCTCACGAAAAAATAATACAGTACGTATTTGGAAAACAGAGGGAAGGTCTCCTTATCAGGAAAACCCAAGCGACTGAGGAACCCCGAAAAACCCTGGAAGCAAACCAGGCGACTCAGGAAACAAAGGAGATAAATGAAGATATTCAGGGAATCCAGGCAAACACCGTATAGGCGAAAGTTGTCCAATGTATAGTTACCGGGTTTACATATAAAACGGATATCCTGAAATCTGGAGGTTTATTATGTCGCGCAGGCTTATAACAGTATTTTTTCTCGTTTTGTGTATCGCGGCGTCCGCGCCGGCGGACGGTTTCGCGGCCGGCGCGGACGGTTTGATTCTGGGCGGTTCGGATGAATCACCGGTTAAACTTGAAGTATTCTCGGACTTTGAGTGTCCCTTCTGCAGCTATCTCTTTTTCAATGCCATACAGCCGGTTCTGAAAAATTACAAAGACAGGGTCTGTGTCATTTATTATGAATTTCCTTTGAACATGCATCAATACGCGCGTCCGGCCTCACGTTATGTTTCCGCCGCCGCCCGGCTTGGAGATCAGAAAAAAGTATTGATGTTGTTTGACACGCTCTTTGCCGAGCAGGATGAATGGGCAAGAAACGGCAATCTGGAAGCTTCCGTTTCCAAAGCGCTTTCTCCTGATGATTTTAAAAAAGTACAGGAAATCATGGAGACGGAGCGCGAGAGCATCGAACAGGACATAGACAGGAGCGTTCAGTTGGGGTTAAAAAGAGAGATCACCGGAACGCCCACATTATTCCTTACTCACGCGGGCAAACAGGAAAGGGTTGTTATGCCGTCCAATATCAAGGATATGTATTTGCTGCTGTCGTGGCGTTTGAATGGATTGCTGGGGCAGCAAAAATGAATACGCGAATATTTCAAATACTGAATTGGGGATGCCGCATACTCCTGGCGGCGATGTTTTTTTACACTGGTTGGA
>Ga0082212_10009908_pt1 | contig 12240 bp, 8 predicted proteins | sample TergutNt197P3_FD_71548 | JGI IMG/M metagenome (GOLD analysis project Ga0082212, IMG submission 71548) | Neocapritermes taracua P3 segment gut microbial communities from Petit-Saut dam, French Guiana - Nt197 P3 | ecosystem: Host-associated > Arthropoda: Insects > Digestive system > Gut ... | reverse complement strand
TGAGGAGGGGGGGTGTTCGCGTGAAAAAAAAAAAAACAATAAAAAAAAAAAAAAAAAAACAAGCCCAAAAAAATTTCCTTTTTTTTTACCCGCGGGGGGGGGGGGGGGGGGGCAACGTAAATCCTTTCCCAATAATGGCTTATGTCGACGCAATGCCGCCTTTACACTCGTTGAACTCCTCGTTGTTATCGCGATTATCGGAATGTTAATCGCTTTACTCTTGCCTGCCGTTCAGGCTGCCCGCGAAGCCGCAAGGCGGATGCAATGTACCAATAATCTCAAACAGATCGGTATTGCCGTCCATAATTTCCACATTACAAAGGAAGGGCTTCCGCCTATTACCACCGGTTGGGCGAGACCAACGGTCTTGTTCACGTTGATGCCGTTTTACGAGCAACAGCAGGCATACGACGTAATCATGAGAAGGACGGAAGATAATTATTGGCAGTTACCGGAACGTCCGTTTCACACTTGGTCACCAGAAGACAAAAGAGCGGTAAGTTCGACTTCTATCATTCGTTGTCCTACGCGTCGGAATACCGTACAGATAATGGATGTCGAATCAGGACTTGCATTTTTGGATGGTAACGCATTGCATTACCCCAATGGTCCACGAGGGGACTACGTGGCGGCGATGATTATGGCACCTGTTATTGAGCCAAATAGAGGTCCGGTGTACTACTTCCACAGTCCCAATGGAAACTGGTGGGAGTATTACAATTACAATCCTAATTCCACAACGGCTAACGGACGTCACCGAGGTCCCATTCGGGCGGCAACTGTTGATCCGCCGACCACCAATTATAACGGCGATAATTACAAGGCTTGGACTTGCACAGACAACTTTTCGTGGCTTTCCGACGGAACAAGCAACCAAATCCTCTTCGGTGAGAAACATGTTCCCACTTCCAAGATGGGTACGTGTCAGGGTAATGGGGATGTCTGGGATTGCGGTATCATGTTGCCTGCAAATGCTTGGAGAGAGATGCATGGTGCCAGAGGTCCTACCATGCAATACAGCACCGGGGATACTCGAATTCCCGAAGCGATTGTCGGCAATCCTGCAAAACTCTTCGATAATCCCGATTTCAGTGCATTCGGCTCAGGGCATCCGAGTGTTTGTAACTTCCTGCTCGGAGATGGAGCGGTGCGTTCAATGAGTGCGTCGACTCCGAATTTGCTCGTCTGTCAACTCGTCGATGCCAGGGATGGTGTTGCCGTGTCCGTACCGTAATGTGTACGGTTGTTTTTAGCGGTTTTCGAATCGCCTAATGGTGTTCTGATGGGAAAAATCGAACACCATTCCTTCCTTTGTTAACACGATAACGCATTGAAATGCGACGACTCGTTGTTATGCAGAATATATCCATTTTCATCCACTACCCTTGAAACCAATATGACTAAACTTCATTCCTTTTTTTCACTCTTCATTCTCGTTGTTGCTAGTCTTTTTTCCGGCTGCGGCGGTAACGCACGAATCACTGGTCAAGTCAAATTTGACGACGGAACTCCATTGACGATTGGGGAAGTAATCTTTGAATCAAACACAGTGCAAGCACGAGGTCCGATAGACACGGCTGGAAAATATACCATGGGAACTATTAAGGACGGTGATGGTGTTCCCCCAGGACAATACCGAGTTTACGTTTCTGGTGCCGTCGAACCAACGGGCAAACAACTGCCCTACTACCCCGGTGGCGAGCCTATGCCAACGGATACACCGACGACCTATCCTGAAATGCGGTCGTTGATTGATGTTAAACACACTCAATCGATAACATCGGGTTTGACCTGTGACGTGACAGGTTCTCAAAAATTCGATATTACCGTTTCAAAGCCGTCGAATTAGCCGCTATAAAACGGTCAGTGGGTATTGACCGTCTGTGGTTCGTACCATAGAATAGCCGGTGCTCCGTCGAAATTGACGAATGCGGTCTATCGCAGGTTGCTGACCACTGATGCGGCAACTTGCTTGTACCCTATTGGCACCTTCAACAACCTAACATCTATGCCGAAACCTCCCATTTACCTTGTCGCCAGCGGCGATTTCCGACCCGTTGCCAACGAAACCTGTTGGTCCACCCAAGTCGCAATGGAAAAACAACTCATTGCCGCCATCCAAAAATTTGGTCGAAAGGTCGTGCGTGCTCACGACTACGATCCCATCCGGCACCACGGTTTTCTCGCTTCTCAGCGGGAAGGACTCGATGTCCTTGCCAAAATTCCTGCCAATGCTCCCATCGTCGTTGCCGAGTCCGTTTGGCAATTTTCCCATCACGTCTATCCCGGTTTGCTTTTGCACAAGGGACCGATCCTCACCGTCGGAAACTGGTCGCCGACTTGGCCCGGTCTCGTCGGATTGCTCAATCTGAACGGTTGCCTGCTCAAAGCAAAGCGGGAATTCTCCACGCTTTGGAGCGAAGATTTTACCGACAACTGGTTCCTCAATCGTTTGGAAAAATGGCTCACTACCGGTAAAGTCAAGCACGAGAACAAACACGTTCGTCCTATTAAGAAAATCGCCATTTCTGGAAAAGATCAAAAACTCGGTTGTAAATTGGTAACCGAACTGCGAAAAAGCAAGCCGATCATGGGAATCTTCGACGAAGGATGCATGGGAATGTACAACGCTCTCATCCCGGACGAATTGCTCTTTCCGCTTGGCATTTTCAAGGAGCGGCTCAGTCAATCGGCACTTTTCCACGATACGATGCAGGTTTCCGACGACGAAGCGCACGCAGTTTATGATTGGATCAAACACAAAGGGTTGACCTTCCATTACGGACATGATCCAGAGCGTGATTTGACGAAAGAGCATGTTTTGCTTCAATGCAAAATGTACGTTGCGGCGGTTCGGACTGCCGCCCGATTCGGCTGTGCGATGATCGGAATTCAATACCAACTCGGTCTGACAGATGTTCTTCCGGCAAGCGATTTTGTTGAGGGACTTCTCAACAATGCCGACCGTCCGCCGGTGCGTGATACGAAAGGCAACGTCTTGTTTGCCGGCAAACCGGTCATTCATTTCAACGAAGTCGATGAAGGTTCCGCATTGGATGCACTCCTAAACAACCGAGTGGCAACGGCACTCGGACAACCGGTCGAAACGACGCTTCACGATGTCCGTTGGGGTGCCGACGATCCGACAGGAACGGTGGACGGGTTCGTTTGGCTCCTGATGATTTCCGGGGCGGTACCGCCGGCACACATTGAAGGCGGTTGGGCAGGTTCCCAAGCGTATCGGCAATCGCCGGTATTCTTCAAGAAAGGGGGCGCAACTCTGGCAGGCATCGGACGACCGGGCGAAATTGTGTGGTCGAGAGTTTGCGTGGTCGGTAACAAACTGCGGATGGACATCGGACGCGGTCGAGTCGTGAAATTACCGGAAGCGGAATCTCATCGCCGGGCAAAACTTGCCAATCCCGAGTGGCCCGTCGTCAATGCGATCCTTGACGGAATGACACGAGATCAATTCATGGGTCGTCATCCGGCAAACCACATTCAAGTCGTTTATGCGAACAGTGCGAAGGAAGCCGACCGGCTGCTTGCCGTCAAAGCGGCGATGGCAACGGAACTCGGCATTGACGTTTTTGCCTGCGGCATTTAGAGCGGCGGCGCAACATTGACATTGCTTTGCCTTGCGTGAATCACTTCACTGAAACAAGTCGTCAAATTCGTTTTCGAAGAACGTTTCCGGTGGTGGTTCGGGAAGTTGAACTCTTTCGGCAGGAACCCAGCGGAGCAGTTGATATTTCACGCCGATCAATGTACCGTCGGGCGCAAAGTGCTGTGCCGAAAGATGCAAAACATAAAGATCGCTCTGCGATGCCGGATAAATATCGACTCGAATCTTCCAATGCGGTAAATGCTCCACTGCTTTTTCTTCCTCCGGCTGAATGGGAGAAGACCGGGCAAGTAATTCACTAAGAACCGCCTGACACGCATTTTGGGCTTCTGTCAGTTCCTTTGCCATCGCCATTCTTTGCAATGCTGACCGGGTTGTCTGAAATATCGCCGTCAACCCGATGCCTAAGATGGTCATTGCGAGGAGGATTTCCAGCAAGGTGAAGGCACGGTTTTTCCGCCAACCTCTCCACAGGCGGGAAAAACGTCGTTTTTTCAAGCAGGATATTTTGGCAAACGAGCGGCACATTGTCACTATTTTAGCAAAACAGGCAGTTGTTGGGATAGCCCTCATTTCCGGTTTTTTTACGATCTGATATTCAGGTCTCATTATCACTCATAAACAACATTTACCAGATAGAGACCGTGTGCCGGTGCCGTCGGACCTGCTAGGGTTCGATTGCGTGATTCGATGATATTTTTCATTTGTTCGTCCGGGGACTGCGCTGCGCTCCGTCCCCGGCTCTTTGCGTTGTCGCTCCGTTCCCGGCTCTTTGACAAGAGTACGAGCGTGCCAGTAATCGTTCGCATCATGTTGTACAGAAAACCATCCGCCTCGACTTCGATTTGAATCAACGAAGGCAATAACGACGATGCAGCAATCCGCCGCACCGACACATCAGTAATGGTACGGACGGTCGTTTCTCTGGGAGAACCTTGCGTTTGAAAACATGCAAAATCATGCGTTCCTCGCAGTTCTTCTGCCGCCGCTTGCATCGTCGGTACATCGAGCGGTTCCCGATAAATCCAACAGTAATTCCGAGTGATTGGACAAAACGGACGCTGATTGTCAATCAAATATCGATACCGTTTGGAGACCGCATCGCGGATCGGATGAAACGACATCGGCACTTCTTCGGCACGCAAAATCCGAATGTCGTCGGGCAGATGACCATTGAGAGCACGATGAAAAATTTCCGGCGTGAGTGCGCTTTCCGTCGAAAAGGCGGCGATTTGTTTCAAGGCGTGAACCCCTGCGTCGGTACGTCCGCTCCCGGTCACGGCAACGCTCTCGCCGGTAATTTTCAGGAGAACTTTTTCGAGCGTTTCCTGAATGCTGGAAGCGTCCGGCTGCCGTTGCCAACCGTGATAGCGTGTGCCGTCGTAGGCAATTTCAAGTTTGATACGCCGCATGAAGAGGAAACAGGGTTATGTTAGCAATCGTTTTGTTCACAGTTCCGTTCCCGTGTGCCATTCTTGAATTGCTGTTCTGATTGTCCAAAACAATCTATCCAAGTCGCCGCTAAATTCGGGAGCAGAACCCGGTCGGAAATTCACTAAAATCACCCAATTAAATCCCGATGAACTGCGCGCCATTTCCGTCGAAGTACCCGGCAGACTTCCCGTGTGCCACCAATTATTACTGCGATTCACACTCCAACCAAGAGCATAACCATTGTTCTGCGCCGATGGAGTTGTCATCGTCTTGATCGTTTCACTTTCCAAAATATCCGGCACATTTGAAAAACCGTCAACACGAACAAGCAATTTCAAAAGTTCGATAGGATTGGCAACCCAGCCGCCGTGCGCATCCATGTGCAACGGTGAAACAGAGTAGGGATTTTGCCCACTGACTCCAATGTATTCCACTTCATCAGGTTCGGAAGTCTTTCCGCCAATTCTCATTCCGTCGATTCCACACGGCTTCAAAATGTGCGTCTTGACGTAATCTTCATACGACATGCCGCTTTTTTTTTCGATCACTCTTCCGAGTACACAATAGCCGAAGTTGGAATAGTCATACTTCGTTCCCGGCGAATTTTCAAGAGGATACTCTTTAACGACAGTGCGTATGAATTCATCACCGGTCACGTTCCGTACTGAAAACATTGGGTCTCGTCTTGAATTACCCCAACCGCCGGCTGTGTGTTCGAGCAACTGTTTGACCGTTATTTTTACGGAGTCATTTTCATATTCGGGAATACCATACTTGCCGTCGAAAATACCGGTGTCGCCGAACACTTCGTCGTGAAGATGGAGTTTTTTCTCTTCCACTAATTTCATGACGGCAATCGACGTAATCGGTTTGGACAGCGACGCAATTCGCATTCGGTGTTCCGGCGTGAGCGGAATTTTGTGATCTTTGTCGGCGTAACCAATCGCTCCGGCATAGACGAGTTTTTCCCGATAGGAAATCGCCATCGAGATACCGCCGGGCAAGGAGTATTTGTTGTAAAAATCTCGCAGAACGTCATCAATCGTTTCTTGGATGTTTGCCGGAGTTTCCACGCGGACTTCTTCGGCATTGATGGCAAAGACAAGCAAAAGGCAAAAGCAAGCGGCGGAACAAATCGTTTTTCTCATAGTGTTTTTTTCCAAAGGCATGTTAAATGTACGGCAATTCTGTCAGATTTTCAAGTTAGGGAGCATGGAAGTTTACACACCGCGCGCCATACCCACCTTGTTTTTATCTTCCTGCTCACTGCCCCTTGAACGCTTGCTGTACCGCTTTATAGGCAGGCTTCTCTTGACCATCAATCGTCGTCAGTCCCCAACGTGTTTCAATCGGACAATCTTCTTGACCACAGACATAACATCGCGCTGAGTCTCGATAATTGTAGATAAACACTCCCAGCAGATAAGGGGTTTTCATCAGCCGAGGCAAGATGTCTCGATAAAAAGCCCCTTGCCCTTCGGGAGTGTGCGGATAAGCAGGAATCACTGTTTCCGCAGGCAATTCTGTGTACAGATGATCCTTGAAGTCGGAGATAAACAGAAAATTTCCTTGATCGCCGGAAGCCTCACGGCGAACACGATCCTGCATCCTCTGCGGCAATCGGGAGACAAAATCGGCGATATTTTTTCTCGCTTCCTCTTCACTGGCAACACCGTAACGTTTGAGAACTGCCTGTTTTTCTTCGAGATTCTTCGGTTTGCCGCCGCCGATATAACCGAATTCACAAAGCAAAATAGGTTTGCCGGTGAAACTCCAAAGATACGCCAACAGGACATCGTACATCCAGAGATAATTGCCCCGTGAACTAAAACAACCGATGTAAATGTCGATTCCCACGTAGTCGCAGAATTGATGGTAAGGACGCATCATCATGTGAACATCGACTTGCGGACCAGCAGAGTTATAGCCGACAAGCACCTCTCCGCGAACCGGATGAATTGCCGCAAGTTGCAACCCCATAAAGCGGACGGCTTCTTTCGTTGTCAGCGGCAATGTAAAACGTGGCAGTCCCATCTCGTTGGTAATTTGTAACGCACCGATGAGTCCTTGCAGGTCTTGTATCAGAAAGACGGCAATTTCTTTGACCCGCTTTTCGTTTGCCCGTAGCCGGGGATCAATGCCGTGGGCGATAAATTCTCTGGGATACGGCGTAACCGCCATGATTTTTATGCCGTTGTCGGCGTATTCCCGAAGCCGCTGTTTATAATTCGTGTATTCTTCCCGCTGATTGCCGGACGCATCGAACGGAAAGGGAATATCGCTGCGATTCCACTCGATTCCTGCCGCTTTGATTTGCTCGTAATTCGTGTTGCCATGACAGACTCCTTTGATGAATCCTCCCGCTTTTTGTTTGGCAATTTTGACTTCCGCCGACGTTCGAGGTTTGAGCGGATAGGAAAACAACGACGACGGCAAATAGGCAAGTGAAGGTCCAAATTGCGAATAAACGAATTCTTCATATCCTTGCGACTTGCCGATGGCGTTGCCTACCAAGGTGAACAGCGGCTCTAATTGTTCCCAACGGTGGAGCGGTGTATTCACCGTATCCGTTTGGGCAGACGCAAAAGGAGCGAGAAAGAGCATTCCCAAAAATGATGCCAAGAACAATTTTTTGTTTGTCATTGTTGTTTCTTCCGTAAGGGCGTACTGATTGTATCATAAATGCAAACGTGCGAGTCGATGAGTCTCTCGCATTTACCGGCATACTTACGTATGACGCTCTTGCGCCCTCGTATGCCGGTCGTCTGAAAATTCTTGATTCTTTTTCCTTTCCCTGTACAATGAAGGAAATCATCATTTATTCTCCACAAAGCCATGTCGAATTCGATTGCCAAAACGATGTTCCAAAAAATCTGGGACACCCACGTCGTTGCTCCCATTGAAGACGGAGTTGACCTGCTCTACGTCGATATGCACCTTTGCCACGAAGTGACTTCGCCGCAAGCCTTTGAAGGACTTCGACTTGCCAAACGCCACGTCCGGCGACCAAATAAAACCTTTGCTGTGCAGGATCACTGCGTTCCGACCATTGATCGCAATTTGCCGATTGCCGATGTTGTCGCCAAAACGCAAATCGAAGCCCTGCAAAAAAATTGTCGGCAATTCTACATCAAACTATACGATTTGCACGATCCCAAACAGGGAGTGATTCACGTTCTCGGTCCCGATGTTGGTCTCATTCATCCCGGCATGACCGTCGTTTGCGGTGACTCACACACCGTAACGCACGGCGCATTCGGGGCAATCGCCTTCGGTATCGGGACGAGTGAAGTCGAACACGTCTTGGCAACGCAAACGATTCGGCAGAAAAAACCGAAGACGTTTCGCATTCTTGGCGAAAATACTCTTTCCGCCGGTTGTTCCGCCAAGGATTTGATTCTGTACATCATCGGTCAACTCTCCGTTTCCGGCGGAGCAGGTTTCGCCGTTGAATTCGCAGGAAACCCCTTTACGGAACTGTCGATGGAAGGACGCATGACCGTGTGCAACATGGCAATCGAGATGGGCGCACGCGTTGGAATGATTGCACCGGACAAAAAAACGTCCAACTACATTCTGGGTCGGGACTATGCACCCGACAGAAATTTTTGGGCGACCGCCGTGAAGAATTGGGCAGAACTGCCGAGCGATGCCGATGCCGTCTTCGATAAAACGTGGACGTTCGACGCAGCCAAAGTCGAGCCGATGGTCACGTGGGGAACGAATCCGGGACAGTCCGCTCCGATCAGCGGTAAGATTCCGACTCTTGATTCGTACGATGATCCGACCGAACGCAAAGCGGCGGAGTCGGCGCTGAAATATATGAATTTGCAACCTGGTTTGGCAATTCGCAATATCGAGATTCAACGTGTGTTCATCGGTTCCTGTACGAATGGTCGGCTCGAAGATTTGCGTGAAGCGGCGGCAGTAGTGAAGGGAAAGCGACTTGCCAGCGGCGTGCGAGGCATGGTCGTGCCGGGTAGCGGATCGGTCAAGCGGCAGGCGGAAGCGGAAGGGCTGCATCAGATTTTCGTGTCGGCAGGTTTCGATTGGCGCGAACCGGGTTGCAGTATGTGTCTTGGTATGAATGCCGACTTGATTAAGCCGGACGAACATTGTGCTTCGACGAGCAACCGCAATTTTGAAGGTCGGCAGGGAAAGGATGGTCGCACGCACCTCGTTTCACCGGCAATGGCTGCCGCCGCTGGGATTGCCGGGCATTTTGTCGATACACGGGAGTAAAAAGAAGAGCGGCATGCGCAAGTATGCCAGTGAGTCCGCTCGTTGTCGTTTGTATTAGAATTGTCAATATGATCCTGATGCCATCGCTTTTTCAAATTATACCGGTTCCCTACGAAGGAACGGTCTGTTTTCTCGGCGGCACCGCAAAGGGTCCCGAAGCGATTCTTGCCGTTACCGATCAGATGGAACAATTCGACGAAGAATTGCTCCGCAACTTTCCTCCGATTACCGATGCGGTACAACCGCCGATTTTGCCTGCCGATACACCGGAAAAAATGTACGACCGCATTTACCAAACGGTCAAGCGGGAATCATATTTTCAGTCCGACAAATTGCCGATTTTTCTCGGCGGAGAACACGGCATCACGCCGCCGATAGTCCGTGCCGCCGCCGAATGTTACGGTATGATCAGCGTGCTGCAATTCGATGCTCACGCCGACCTTCGGGATGCTTACACGGGGGGAAAGTTTTCTCATGCCTCGGCAATGCGCCGGGTGTTGGAAATCACGCCGAACCTCGTGCAAGTTGGTGTCCGCAGTTTCAGTGAAGAGGAATATCAGGAATGTCCAGAGCAGATTGCAGCGTTGATCTCGCCAAGAATGTTAGCACAGGACAGAGAACGTTGTATCACGAAAATTCTCGATTCGTTGACGGAACGAGTGTACATCACGGTGGACATTGACGCATTTGATCCGGCGTTTGCGCCGGGAACGGGTACGCCGGAGCCGGGAGGACTCGATTGGTTGCAGGTTACGGAAATCCTTCGCCGGGTTTGCGAAGCGAAAAACGTGATCGGAGCGGACATTGTCGAGGTCGCTCCACTCGGCGGCAACAATGTCATTACGGAGTTTCTTGCCGCTCGGCTCGTGGGAAAAATCATGGTTTATACAAAGTCCAAGAGCGAAACGTGCTAGCACAAGAGCGGCATACGCAAGTATGCCGATAAACGCGAGAGACTCACCGGCACCCTTGCGGGTGCCGCTCTTGCAGAGTACTTCTTGCGCCGGAGTACCGGCTAAATATGCTCTTGACATTTTCCGCAGAAAATCGGACAATGGAAAAACGATTGCCACTTGAAACTATTTACAGGAGGCTGCCAATGATCCGTCTATTCTCGCTGACCGGTGCGGCATGTGTTCTCATCTTCGCAACGTCGATTTACGTTTACCTGCATACCGCCGCCTTGAATCCGTCCGAAGTTCCAGACGAAGTCAAGGAACAATTGGGACTCTACGGATGTCTCGACTTCGGCGTGATTCCAACCGATCCCGCCCAGTGGGATGGGGAGACGCAAAAAGAATTCTTCGGCAATCTACCGACGGAACATCGCCAACGTTATATCGAAACCTTCGCAAAACTACACAAAGCAAATACCGAGTATTGGAAAATTCGTGCCGAATTATTCAACGTCATTCATCCGCTCTTCGAGCGAGGTGAACTCGAACAAACATTGAAACAAGAGAAAGAAATTCTGGCAAGCCGCAAAAAAGACTACGACAATGCCCTCCGAGTCGACCATCCCGAGTCAAGTAATCAACGCGTTTGGGCTTGGAAACAGTACGAGAAAATTCTTGCCAAATGCAACGCATTCGAGGCAATGTTAAAGGGTAATTACAGCATTTATGCCGAACAACAGGCACACCGACGTGAGGTAGAGTTTTTGTGGGACAACCATCACGATTTTTACCAATATCCCGATGTTCTTGATCCCAATAAGGAAGCGGAATTTTGGAACACACTCGCCGAAGAGACCCTGTACAATTACGATAAAGTCATCGAAGGTTTTCAACGGAATACCGCAGAACACAAGAAGCAGATGGTGGAGTTCAAAAAGCGGCTCGGCACGATGAATTGGATTCTCGCACAATCTCCGATGACGAAAGAAGATTTGCCCGACGATATGCGGGGAATGCTTTATCTTCATGTCGGCGGCTATAGTAATATCGTCTCCCAACTGACTGACGAACAGAAATTGCGACTCATCAATGATGAACCACTGTTTATCAAGACAGGAGTACGGTACAACAGCTACCTGCCGCAGTTTGCGATGTACAACATCCTCAAAGAAGCCCGTGATGCCGAGCGGGAACAATGGAAAGTCGATGCCACACCGGAACTGTCGGAACTCGGTATCGACCAAGCGGAAGTCGCCCGCTGGGATGGCTCACTCAGTTTGCATCCCTTTATCCGCACCATTGCCGAACGATGCGAAGATATTGACCTCACGCCGTTACAGACGACCATCCATCATGGTTCGATGTGGGGATTTGGAGAATTTAGTATGGCGAAAGCTGCCGCACTCTCAAACACGCAACCTGCACTGCTGGCACTGGTACGCAATGAAAAAGATGTCGTCTTTTCGGCACGCCGATTTTCGCCGGCGGATATTGAAACCATTGCAAGACAGAGAGAGGGAAAAACGGAAGCACTACTGATAACAGCGTCCGGCGAAACTCGTTTCAAGGATGGGGATGCCTCGCCGGAAACCATAAAATTGGTTGCGGCGGAATTGGATGATAAACTCGTTTACGTTCCCTTTGCGAAAGATGCGTTCGTCTTTTTGCAGAATCGGCGAAATCCTGTTCGGAATATGACGGTAGAACAGTACCAGGGTGTTTTCAGCGGTCAACATAAGTCGTGGAAAGATGTCGGCGGTTTCGGCGGCGAGATTAGACCGTTTGTTCGGAACACGGGTTCCGGCAGCAAAGAACTCATGCAAACGCTCGTGATGCGGGACATTCTTGTCCATGAAAATTTCAAACCGAAAAAACTGAATCTCATGAGTGCGGTCTTTGAATTATTGGAAAGTTCTCCCGGCGGCATTGCGTATTCGATTTACCACTATGACCGGTACATGGTTTTCAACGCCCATACCAGAGTGATGGCAGTGGACGGCGTATTTCCCAATGCGGAAACGATTGCGTCGGGAGCATATCCGC
>Ga0082212_10009907_pt1 | contig 12241 bp, 7 predicted proteins | sample TergutNt197P3_FD_71548 | JGI IMG/M metagenome (GOLD analysis project Ga0082212, IMG submission 71548) | Neocapritermes taracua P3 segment gut microbial communities from Petit-Saut dam, French Guiana - Nt197 P3 | ecosystem: Host-associated > Arthropoda: Insects > Digestive system > Gut ... | reverse complement strand
GCCTAAATGCCGTCATAAGCGGGCTTGTCATTGTGATCCCGCGCATGATAAAGGCTTACGCGAACAAGACAGAGTGCCACATTGCCGTCACGTCGTCCATGGGCGGCTGGAGCGGAGGCATGACGACCGCTCCGTATTCCGCAGCAAAGGCTGCAGTAAACAATTTGATGGAGAGCTATTATCAAGCGCTCAAGCCCTATGGGATCGGCGTGACGTCTCTGTGCCCCACAAACATCGCTTCCGAGATATGGGCGACGGAGCTGCGCCGGCCTGAGCAGTTCAAAAACAGCGGCTACAACACGACCCCCGAAGTCATCGATTTGCTGAAGGAGCATGTCTCGACAGGCATAGACCCAGTCGAGCTCGCGGAGCGGTTTAAAAAAGCTGTTGAAAACAACATAGTCTTCTGCATACCGTATCCCGATGCGTTTGAGAACATCGTCCGCATACAGGAGCGCCACCGCAACATGATGTCCGCTGAGGGGATGGCGAAGGAAGCCGCAGCTGACGAGTTCCGCGCGAAGATGATGGCTGAACGCAGAGCATCGGGCGTCAAGGACACAGGCGTCAACCATGTGCTGGCAAACAAAGGATACACTGTGGACTTCGGCAAAGCGCGAGCAGACCTCGACTGGGTCGATGGCAGCCACAGCGTAAAAAAGAAGTAGCAATACCTGAGAACAGATAAATAAAACAGCCGCGCCGTTTGTAGTTTTTGTTACATACAGTGCGGCTGTTTTTGCGGCTGCTTTTTGAGCTTTTTGAATGCCCGCTGCATCGCAGCTCCGATTTAATAATCGTCAAGAAGCTCGTTCAGTCTTTCAGCGATTTTTGACAGGTCGTATTGCGACGCCGTCGTCTTCAGCCAGTCGACCAAACCACCGTCGGATTCGTAACGGTAATTGTCAAGCTCAGCCATCGCGCTTTCCAAAGCGTCCATGCTGTATTTCTGGCAGGCAAGAAGGATATTGTTGATTACCGCCCTGTCGGGCTTGCTTTTTACCGGTTTGTACAGCGCAGCCTCAGCGTGTTCCACAGTTTTCAGCACCACATCGATGCTGCTAATGAGTTTTCTGACGGAAACGATGAACTCCCGGTTGTACTCAACGACGAAATCCAGATCTCCGCGCTTAGCTGCCTTTTCCAACGCTTCCGCCTGGGTTCCTATCGTTTCCGCGTAAATGCCGCGGCTCGAGCCTTTTATCCCGTGCACGATAATGGCGTAATCGGCAAGAGAGTCGCCTCTGACTTCACTGATATCGTCAAGGAGCGGTTTTGTATTGACGGAAAATGAGCGAAGGATGTCGTAATATACCTCTTTGTCTCCTCCGAATCGTCCGATCCCTCTTTCAACGTCGAGCACATTGTTCAAACCTACAAGCGCGCGCCTGTCGAACCCGCTGCGGCGGCCTCCCACGGCGTTGGCGCGGCGTTCATTTCCGGTGCGTGAATCGGGTATGGCGCGGCCGTTCACATTGACGACCCTTTCGAAGTATTGGGTTTCAAGGCTTTTATCACGTATCCAGGTCCTTATGACTTCATCCAGCTTTTGCACGTCTATCGGTTTGGAAATAAAAGCCTGGAAGCCATTTGCGAGAAACATTTCATTACTGCCGAGTATCGCATTGGCGGTGCAGGCAATGATGGGGATGTTCTTTGCGTAGTCAGAATCTAGAGCTCTGATGCGCTTCACTGCTTCGACCCCGTCTATGTCGGGCATCATGTGATCCATGAAAATAGCATTGTACCTGACGGTTTCATCACTGATAGCGTCAATAGCCTCCTGCCCGCCGGTCACGCAGTCGACTTGCATGTCATAAGGTTTCAGGAGCCCTTTAGCCACATCGAGGTTTGTTATGGTATCGTCGACCACAAGCACGTGCGCATACGGCAGGCGCACCCTCACCATTCCGGCGTTGATGCTGCGTTTCTGGTCTGAGTAGCGGAAGCTTTTCAGGTTTTCCACCACATCCGGGCCTATCGTGTCGTCTCCGACATAGCCTTGTAATATTCTGACAGTGAACAAACTGCCTTTTCCGTACTCGCTTTCCACTGTGATCGTACCATTCATTAGCTCGACCATCTTTTTTGTTATGGGAAGCCCTAGCCCCGTTCCCATGACCTGACGGTTAGCTTGTTCGTCGATCTTGATAAACTCGTCAAACAGTGATGCAATGTGCTCAGTCTTGATCCCTACGCCGCTGTCGCGGACTTGCGCTGTCATCCACACCTTGTCTTCGCTTGCGCGTTCGCAGTGGACGCCTAGTTCGACGCTTCCTTCCTGCGTGTATTTGAATGCGTTTGACAGCAGATTGTTGAGGATTTGCCTTATGCGCAGGTCGTCGCCGAATAGTTGCACCGGCAAAGACTCGTCTATGTCAAGAATAAAGCTGATTGGCTTTTCTTCTATGTGCATAATGCTCTGCGTGACGGTGTCGTTGAGAAGACTTGGCAGGTCGTATGAAATAGGGTTGAGTTCGAGTTTTCCTGCTTCTATTTTGGACATGTCCAAAATATCGTTGACAGTGTTGAGCAGAATAACTCCTGCGTTATTTACCCTCTCTATGCTCAGCCGCGACTCTTTTTCTATCGTCTCGTCTTCAAGCGCTAGTTCCGACAAGCCTATTATCGCGTTGAGCGGGGTGCGCATCTCATGGCTCATTTTTGCCAGGAAGTCGCTTTTTGCCCGGTTTGCCGTCTGGAGGTTGAGCATCATTTCATCGATTTCGGCAAGCATGCGCTTTTGCTCGCGCAGGTCGCGTACGTATGCAGCCACGACGTAGTCGCCGCTGTGAGTGATGCGCACAACAGTTACCTCGCATGGTATCGGCGTACCGTCAAGCGTTTGGTGCATCCATTCGGTCACGCATATGCCTTCTTCAAAAGCCTTGTTCAGAACATACGCGGATTTCTCACTGGAAAGCCAGCCGTCCGGCTGATATTTCGGCGAAAAATCGTCAAATCTTTCCAGGAACACCGACTTATCGCTGATTTCAAACATGCGAACGCTGCCTTCATTACATTTGAAGAGCTTATTATTCCTGTCCCACAGGTTGCAGGAGAATGGCATGGCCTCAAGCAGTAGCTCGGTGTATTCGTTCGCCTCGCGTATCTTTGCCACTTGGTCTCCGCGGTTAAAAGCGCTGGCCATCATCAGGCTTACAGAGCGCAGTATGCGGATTTCGTCCTCGCTGAAGGTGCGTTCGACCCGGCAATCGTCAATGCTGAAGAAACCCCAGAACTCGTCATGTAAAAACAGAGGGATTATCGCGATCGATTTCATGTCGTATTTGTTCAGAAATTCCTGGTCTTTAATGGGGAGATTTGAAACGGGACCGTTTATGCACTCGTTGCGCATGAACATACGCTCCCATTCGGGTTTATCCGCATATGCGAATCTCAGTCCGAATGGTATTGGAACCCTTAGCTTTCCCACTTCACTGAGCCATTCATACGTATGGACGAAGTATAACTGGCCGTCAATAGTCTCATTGCGCCATATCTGCACGCGGTCGACGTCCACTGTGCGGCCGACCAGCTCCATACTTTGCATAAGCGATACTTCGATGTTTGCTACGTCTTCCAGGGAAAGAAGGGATTCTGCAGTGCTGTTGCCGATGTTGAGCAGCTCGTCGCGCCTATGTATCGCTTCCATCATGACATTATGTTCGCGCAGATCCCGGGTATACCCGGCTATGACATAATCGTCCTCATATTTGACGCGTACAAGCGTGACTTCGCTGGGAATCAGCGTTCCGTCCGGTTTCTGATGCATCCACTCAAAGGAATCATATCCAACCTCAAATACTTTCTTCAGGATGCTTATTGTCGTCTCGCGGGAAGGACGGCCGTCCGGCTGGAACGGCGGAGAATAATCGAATATATGGTCCATGAACTCCTGTCTGTCGCTCAGCCCGAAGAGTGTGACCGTCGCCTCGTTGCACTCGAAGACCCTGTAATCCTTATTCCACAATCTGCACGCGAGAGGGGTGGCGTCCAGCAGGACTTTTATGCGCTCGCGCTCATCCAGAAGCAAAGTGGCCTGCTCTTGAACTGTTGCGTTCAGCTTTTCCAGGTTGCGGTTCTGCGCTTCGATCCGCACGAATGGTTTAACGGCAAACCTGGAGATGAAGATTGAAAGTACGAAGCCGACCGCCGTAAAAAGCATGGCGGCATACAGTAAGCTGTTTTTAACGCTGTACTGCGGGCTTTCGGCCAGAGGGGCAGCCACGCCTATGCGCCACCCCACGATTGAGTTTGTGACGTATTTGAATACGCAAAGGCGCTCTTTTTCCTCAAAGAAATATTTTCCGGTGCCCGATTCCCTTGTCGATATCATGCGCTGGTAGAATTCTCCGGCTGTTTTCATGCCGGGGTCTGTTTCCGCATCCTTGATAAAGTTCCGCTGCTCGAGGACGAGGTCGGAACGGTAGTTTGCCACAAATGTGCCTTCCGAGTCGATTATGAAGAAGCTGCCTGACTGCCACAGCCTGTACTGGGAGAGCAGGTCTGAAAAGAGCATCCCCGGTATTGTTGCGGAAAGGATCCTGTGCTGGTCCATAGGCACGAAGACATGCATTACCAGATCCCCGCTCTTGCTGTTGAAATGCGGAGAAGTTAGTATACGCATGCCTTCGAACGTGGCCTGGATATAGTTGCTCTCATCGTTGAATACATCGTGCGCGAGCGGTATCCCGTAGTTGGCGTAGATCCCTTCCCTGTCATATACTGTCAGCGCAATGAAGTCTGTGAACTCCTCCATTTGTGCTGCCATTCCCGCTTTCATATCTTCGGACGTCTCGTTGTTTATCAGCCGCTCTGCTACAGTTTCAGCGTTGGACTTGAGCAGCCCTATGTTCGTCGCCACTACAGTGTCAGCAATATCCAGCGCAAGCAGGAGCTCCTGTTCCATGGTCTCGGTAATGCTCGTTGTTGTGAAAACAAGGCTTGAAAAGTAGTTTGCGGTTGTAACTGCAACAAAAACAAGCATGATCACGAACGCGGTCCTGATTCGCATAGACATAGAGGTATCCCCTTCATTTTATTTATACGGCGTCTCCCTGTACGCTTCGTACTCCTCGGTAATCCACCGCTTCTTGTTGTTGGTCTCCTCGTCGCCCTCCGGGCCATAGACGCTGCCCCAGAACATGAAGCCCCCGCCGGCGGCGTATCTGTCGATCGTCTTGCGTACTTCAGCCCTGACGACTTCTTCCGGAGTGTGCGGCCAGCCCGCGGGGCCGGATGAGTCCCAGCAACCGATCAGCACAAGCGAATTGCCGTACTTTTTCTTTATCCCGTCCAGATCGTTGACTATTTGCGCCGGATTCCAGGAGTTGACGCCGAAATCGCGCCAATCGTCTATGGAGTCTTCGCAGCGGCCGCAGTTATGCATCATTACCGGAATGCCGCGGTCTTTTGCGAATTTTGCGGTGCGCGTCACGTACGGTTTTATCATCTCGCGGTACATTTCCGGTGAAATAAACGGGTTTGTCGCGGTCGCAGTGTCATCAGTGACATTGAAGACGTCCACGGGGTACCTGTCAATGGTCTGCTCTATGTTATAACAGTACCAGGTAGCCATATGGTCGAACATCTCATGCACCAGCTCCGGCTCTTCGTAAAGCGCCATGAGCCCGTTTGTGAACCCCATCATGTTCATCAGAGGCATGAAAAAACCGCCTCCGCCAACGCCGCCGTACATCACAGCTACGTCGTCCGGGTTGATATTCATCTCGTCTACATCTTTTTTACAGGCGGCCTCCCAATCGACGCCGGTGAGGTCGGGGAGCTTGATTACATCGCGCCAGTTGCGGATGTCGTCCATTATGAACTGGTTCGGTTTTGGCAGTGACATCCAGCCTGTTTCCTTCGTCGCAACGTACTCGACGCCGAAAACATCTGTATATCCGCGCTCTTCGCCGGTCGGCCTCATCGGGAGTACGGAGGATCTGATCGATGTGCACTGAGGCGGATTCTTTGCGTAGGGGTCCGGGCCGAATGTGTATCTCGGCACCCAGTCCGGGGTCTCGCCATTGATCACCTTCATGAAGTTTTGCTTCTCAGTCAATTTTGCCATTTTTGCTCTCCTCCTATAATACTTAACTGATATAGTCGATAATTCTTTGGCTTGTGATGAAGCGGCTGTACAGGGGCTGTACAGGGGGCGGTCGAAAAACTGATTTTTCAGCTTTTACAGCAGCGTGACGTTATCTTCAGATACGATAGCGTATATCGTCTTCGCAGCGGCCGGAGCGGAGTCTTCGATAGTGATTGCTGAAGATAGTATTGCCTCCGCTTCTCGAAGCTTCCCGTCGCTGGAAGTATGGAGCGTTGCTACAGGTTCGCCGGCAGCTACTTTATCGCCTGTTTTTTTATGCAGGAGGATCCCCGCGCTGTAGTCGATGCTGTCTTCCTTGCGGACCCTTCCGGCGCCCAGCGAGAGCGAGGCCATGCCGCATGCTTCCGCATCCATATGGGTTATATATCCGCTTGCGCCTGCGTTGAAACCGGATTTTACCGGGGCTTCTTTAAACCCGTATGTCAAGACAGATATATCGCCGCCCTGGGCTTCCGCCATGACACAGAGCTTTCTAAGAGCCCTGCCGCTGCTTATGGCGCTCCGGGCCTTCTGCCTGCAAGATTCTATGTCGCGCTCCGAGCCGGCCAAAAGGAGCATATATGACGCAAGCTCGACGCATACAGCTGTGAGGTCGTCCGGCCCCTGTCCCCGCAGTGTATCCACTGCTTCCTGCACTTCGAGCGCATTGCCTATAGCGCTGCCCAGCGGCGTGTCCATATCTGTGATGAGAGCCATCACGCGCCGCCCGAAGCGCACCCCGATCGAAACCATCGCCTGAGCGAGCGTTATTGATTCATCCAGGGACTTCATAAAAGCTCCGCTGCCGGTCTTTACGTCCAGCAGTATCGCGTCTGAGCCGGAAGCGAGCTTTTTACTCATGATCGACGACGCTATGAGCGGGATCGAATCGATTGTTGCGGTCACATCGCGCAGCGCGTAGAGTTTTTTATCGGCGGGGGCGACGTCTCCCGACTGCCCGATAATGGCGATGCCGGCTGAACGGACAATATCGCAAAACCGCGATATATCGAGCGATGTTTGCAGGCCTGGTATCGATTCCAGTTTGTCGATCGTTCCGCCTGTATGCCCCAGCCCGCGTCCGCTCATCTTTGCGACCGGAATGCCGCAGGACGCAACGATGGGGCCTATGATCATGCTGGTTTTGTCTCCAACGCCCCCGGTGCTGTGTTTGTCGACTTTAATGCCAGGTATTGACGAAAGGTCGGCAAAATCGCCGGAGTGCAGCATGGCTTCGGTCAGTGCGGCAGTCTCCTCCTCGTCCATGCCCTTCAAGCAAATTGCCATGAGCAGCGCAGCCGCCTGGTAGTCCGGGATCTCGCCGCGCGTGAACCCGTCGATGAAAAAGCGTATCTCTTTGCCGGACAGTGCGTTACCGTTTTTCTTATGGGAAATAACGTCATACATATGCATTGCTTACATGTTCCTTCATAATAAACGTTCTTGGGATATCTGCGCGAAGCGCTCACCGGCTCCCCTTGTCATACGGCTCGCCGGACGCCTTGGGCGCCATGGAGTTGCGGGAAGTGAATGCCAGAACTATGAGAGTTGCGACGTATGGTATCATTTTATACACTGCGCTTGGAATGGGCGCGCTGCTCAGGAAGGATATGCTCGTATATGCCACCGAAATGGTCTTCATAAGCCCGAAGAAGAATGCGGCGAGCAGGATGCGCCACGGCCTCCACTGCCCGAAAATCAAAACTGCAAGCGCGAGGAAGCCGTACCCAGCCACCGTCGCGTCAAACGTAGTCGCCGTGGGAACGACGAAAACCAGCCCGCCTATGCCGCCGAGCGCGCCGGATATCACGACTCCCGCGTACCTCATCCTGTACACGCTGACGCCGACGGAATCCGCAGCTTGCGGATGCTCTCCGCATGAGCGCAAGCGGAGACCGAACGGTGTTTTGTAAAGGACTATCCACGATACGACCAGTATGAGAAACCCTATATATGTGGTGATATATGTTTCCTGGAAGAAGAAACGCCCTATCACCGGAATGTCCCCCAGCAAAGGAACGGACTTGATGCGGAATATGTTGTCGAACGGTATCTGCTGAACGGAGCGGATCATACGGGCGACATAGACCGCGAATGCAGGCGCGAACATATTTATCGCAGTGCCGCTGATGACCTGGTTGGCTTTCATGTGGATAGACGCGTAGCCGTGCGGCAGCGCAATAACCGCTCCGAATATCGCAGCGATAAGGAGCGATACGATCAGCAGCAAATGCCCCGTCAATGCGCTTGCCCCGGTGTTCTGGACGAGATAGATGAACAGCACCCCTGTGAAAGCGCCTACAATCATGATGCCCTCCAGAGCTATGTTGACGACGCCGCTCCGCTCGGAAAACATGCCGCCAAGCGCGACGATCAAAAGCGGGATGGAGAAAAACATCATTTGCTGCACAAGGAACACAAGTGTGTTAAAGTCCATGCTTACCTCCTCCCTCATCACTAGTTCGCTTGTCTTTGATGAACATCTGGATGAAGCCTTTCAGGAGCAGCGCGAGCGCTGAGAAGTAGATAATGATCGATACTATTATCTCGATTATTTCAGGCGCGAAGTCGAGGCGCTGCAGCAGGAAACCGCTTTGGGTGAGATATGCTATCAAAAAGCCTGAGAACAGGATGCCTATAGGGTTATACAAACCGAGCAGGGCGACCGGGATGCCCTGGAAGCCCTCGTTCGCCAGCACTTCGACCACAGTTACGCCCCTGCCGGTTCCAGCCAGCGCCAGCACAGCGCCGCCGAGGCCGGAAAGCGCGCCCGCTATCAGCATTGAGAGCATGATCCCGCGGTTTTCGTTTATTCCGGCATATCGCGCGGCTTCCCTGTTGAACCCGCATGATTTCAGCTCGTATCCGAATTTAGTCTTTTCGAGAACGATATATAGAATAACGCACACGACGACAGCGATCAGGATCCCGCTTCCGACGCTTGAAGGCCGCGCGCCGCCTTGCGCAGTTGCCGTGGAGAACACCTTTTCAAGACCCAGCGTCGGCAGGTTGGCTCCTGTAGGCACCCTCATAGTCATGTTTTTCAGTTGGTCGTATATGCCTGTTTCCTTTATGAGATGGTTGACAAGGTACATGCCGATGTAGTTCATCATGATGCATGCGATGACTTCGTGGACGTTGCGCAGCGCTTTCAGCATGCCTGGTATAAGGCCCCATATTGCGCCCGCAAGCACTCCCGCCGCCAGCGCTGCTATGCATTGCAGCGAGCCGGGGAGGAATGAGCATTTGATCGCGACCAGTATCGATGCGTACATGCCGCAGGTGAACTGCCCCGACGCGCCGATGTTGAATAAACCGGTCTTTCCGGCGAAACCCACGGAGAGGCCGGTCATGATGATAGGGGTCGCATAATACAAGACCTGCCCAAGATTGAACATGTCTGAAAAACCACCGGTCAGTATTGTAATGAAGCCCTTGAACGCTTGGGAGGGATTCGATATCAGCAATATCACAAACCCGGCAATGAGACCGGCGATTATCGCCATGATAGAGGATAACGCGTTCATTCCGCCCAAAGTTGTGAGAAAGCGACGGGCCTTTTTCATGCGTCTTCCCCCCTATCCGCTGAATCATCCGGGTCATCTCCGGAAGCCGCGCCGCGCTCTGATTCCTGCCTCTTTGAGCCTGCCATGTAAAGCCCCAGCTCTCGAAGGGTTATGTCGCCGGGTTTGGCGTCCGCTACGATCTGCCCCTCGTAAATGACGAGGATGCGGTCGCTGACGTTCATCACCTCGTCGAGCTCCAACGACACCAGCAGCACTGCCGCGCCGCCTGTGCGCTCGGTCACAAGCTGCTCATGAATGTACTCTATCGCGCCTACGTCGAGCCCGCGCGTCGGCTGCACGGCTACCATCAGTTTTGGCCTGCGGTCGATTTCCCTCGCGATAATAGCTTTCTGCTGGTTCCCGCCGGACATGCTCCTGGTCGGTGTGCGGCTGCCCTCGCCGCTGCGGATGTCGAAGCGTCCTATTAGCTCGTCGGCATAGCTGTATATTTCGTCGTAACGCAAAAAGCCGTGCTTTTGAAAGCGCGGCGTAAAGTATGTCTGAAGAACAAGATTGTACGCAAGGTTATAGTCCAGCACGAGGCCGTGGCGGTGCCTGTCTTCGGGGATGTGCGCCATGCCCGCGTTGCTGCGCCGGCGTATCGGCGCTTTGAGGATATCTTTGCCGTCGAGCAGGATCGAGCCTTCGTCGGCCTGATGCAATCCTGTGATTGCGTAGACAAGCTCGCTCTGCCCGTTCCCGTCGATTCCCGCTACGCAGACTATCTCTCCGGCGCGCACGTTGAACGAGACGTCGTTGACTACAGGTTTCCCGCTTGATTTTGACCTCACCGTCAGGCCGTTGACTTCGAGTACGACGCGCCCGGTCTCTATTTCGGGCTTTTCAACCACCATGCTGACCTTGCGGCCCACCATCATCTCTGAGAGCTGTTCTACGTCTGTGCCCGCGACGTCCACCGTCCCGATCAACTGTCCTTTTCGAAGGACGGTGCAGCGGTCGGCGACACGTTTGATCTCAGCGAGTTTATGGGTGATGAAGAGTATGGATTTTCCTTCTGATACCAGACCCTTCATAATGTTCATCAGTTCGTCGATCTCCTGGGGCGTCAGAACTGCCGTCGGCTCGTCAAATATCAGTATCTCGTTGTCGCGATACAGCATCTTTAGTATTTCTACACGCTGCTGCATCCCGACAGTGATGTCGGATATGTAAGCATCCGGATCGATTGCGAGCCCGTATTGTTCGGACAGCGACAGGACCCGCGCGCGGGCGTCCTCCATGCGCAGGAACCCGCGGCGGGTCGTTTCGACCCCCAGCACTATGTTCTCAAGGACGGTAAAGTTATGCACTAGCTTGAAATGCTGGTGCACCATGCCGATGCCGAGCCGCGTGGCGTCGTTGGGACCGTGGATGCTGACGGTTTTACCGTTTTTGAGGATGTCTCCCGTATCCGGGCTGTACAATCCGAATAGTATGCTCATCAGCGTCGACTTGCCAGCGCCGTTTTCACCCAGCAGTGCATGTATCTCTCCGCGCCGCAGGTCAAGCGTTATGTTGTCGTTTGCTATGATGCCGGGGAAGGTTTTAGTAATGTTTCGCATTTGGATGACTGTTTCCATGCAAAACTCCCTTATTATCCGCAATTACATTTTGCGCCCCCGAAAACTTTGAATAGTACTTTTACGTTTTCAGGGGCGCTTTTGCAGTATTACTTCTTTTTTTCCTTCTTAGGTAGTTCGATAACGACTCCCTCTGCATTGGCTATTTTTGCAACGCGTTCAAATGCTTCTTCAAAGGTACTTGAGGTTCGCAGTATGTCAGCGACTGCACCCAATATGACTTTCGTTTCATATCGCATGACATAACCTCCTCACTGAAAATTTTACTTATTTAACTCTACGCCTACCCTAAGTTGTTGACTTTGACCGCTTTTGTCGGAATCTTGTCGGGAGCGATATCAATGTCGTTGTCGACTACCAGCTCTCCGCTTGCCAGTTTTGCGTAGACGGCTTCATAGTCGTCTTTTGTGAAAGTGTTGAACTGCGACGTGTCCATCGGCAAGCCTACTCCGCGGCTTGTGGCTGAGAATATGAGTGTCTGCCCGCCCTGGAACTTGCCGTCGTAATAGTCCTTCAAGCAGTCATAGACCGACTTTGTCAGCATCTTCATAGCGCTGGTAATGACCGACGGCGATTCTCCGGATTGATCCACATCGACGCCGATTACTTTGTTGTCGGAACTCATAGCGGCTGGGAAAATGGAGAAGCAAATGCCGCCGCCGCATGAAAAGATGACTTCAACTCCTTCGTTATACCACGCGGCCGCCCTTGTTTGAATATCCGGCGACGGGGCAAATACTCCCGTATAGAAGTAGTTAATGGTGACGGCGCCGTCCGCAAGGCCTAACTCCTGCGCGGCATACTCCGCCCCCTGTATGTATCCGTGGCCGAAACGTATGACCGCGGGGACCGCCATGCCTCCCATGAACCCCAGGCTGCGGTATCCGTCTTTAACCGCGGCGTATCCCGCAAGGAATCCTGACTGTTCTTCAGCATAGAACACCGCGACTGTATTAGGGCTGACTTTTTCTTCACGGGTTTCGTCCCAAACTCCGTTA
>Ga0082212_10009906_pt1 | contig 12241 bp, 16 predicted proteins | sample TergutNt197P3_FD_71548 | JGI IMG/M metagenome (GOLD analysis project Ga0082212, IMG submission 71548) | Neocapritermes taracua P3 segment gut microbial communities from Petit-Saut dam, French Guiana - Nt197 P3 | ecosystem: Host-associated > Arthropoda: Insects > Digestive system > Gut ... | reverse complement strand
CTGATCGGGCCGTATGTCCAGCGCCTGACCGGGGAGATCGCGCTGGCGGGCCGCGCGGCCTCGGAGCTGGGCCTGCGCCCTGTGACGCTGTATATCGGCGGCGGCACGCCGACCGTGCTGGAGCCGGACGGCTTGCGCCGCGTGCTGGAAGCCCTGGATACCGCGTTCGGGCTGGGGTCTTGCACTGAGATCACCGTGGAGGCCGGACGGCCCGACACGGTCACGGCGGAGAAGCTGGACGTCCTGCGCGCGTGCGGCGTCACCCGCGTCAGCGTCAACCCGCAGAGCCTGCGAGACGAAGTGCTGCAAGCCATCGGGCGCAAGCACACGGCCCGGCAGGCGCGCGGCGCGTTCGCGCTGGCCCGGCAGGCGGGTTTCCGCACGCTGAACGCCGACCTGATCGCCGGACTGCCCGGCGACACGCCGGAGGGTTTTGCGTCCGGTTTTGCGGAACTGCTTGCGCTGGGGCCGGAAAATCTGACGATCCACACCCTGGCGCTGAAAAAAGGCGCGGCGGTCTGGGAGCAGGGCGGGACCATCCCCGGCGCGAAGGCCGTCCGCCGGATGCTGGACGGTGCGTATTCCGATTTGCGCCAGGCCGGGTACAGGCCCTATTACCTCTACCGCCAGAAATTCATGGCCGGGGGCTTTGAAAACACCGGCTGGACCCTGCCGGGGCACATCAATCGCTATAACCTTCATATGATGGAGGAACTGGCCACGGTGCTGGCCACGGGCTCCGGCGTGACCAAGGTGGTGCGCCCGACAGGCGGCCCGGACACCGCGTATCGGATCGACCGCATAGCCAATTGTAAATTTCCCTTGGAATATCTCGAAAAATGTGATAAGATAGAGCGCAACCTAGACCGGTTCAAAACGCTTTGGGAAAGGAAGACCGCCGTTTTATGAGTTTGTCCTTTGAATTTGACGAGATCAACCGCCGCGCCGCGGCCGACCCGCGCGGGTTTCTGGCCGAATGTGACGCGCAGCTGTGCAAGCGTCTGTCCATGGCGTCGGCGCAGATCGCCGACCGCGCCGCGGACAGGCCGATCGTCCTGCTGGCGGGGCCGTCCGGCTCCGGCAAGACCACCTCGGCCGGCAAGCTGGCCGAAGGGCTGGAGCTGATCGGCATCGGGGCGCACGTGATCTCGATGGACGATTACTACCTGACCGTGACCGAGGAGACGCACCGCAGGGACGCGAAAGGCAATCTGGATTACGAGACGCCGGATATCCTCGACCTGCCGCTGATGCGCAAGCATTTCGCGGAATTGGCCGAGGGACGCGAGGTTTTGGTCCCCCGCTTCGACTTTACGAAGCAGGCGCGTTCCGACGCGTCCCACCCGCTGCGCCTGAAGCGCGGCGAGGTGGCGATTTTCGAGGGCATCCACGCGCTGAACCCGGCGCTGCTGGACGGCGGGGCGCACGCCGCGCGCGTCTATGTCTCGGCGCGCAGCAATATCCGCCGCGACGGCGGCATCTATTTCAAGGGCACGTGGCTGCGTCTGGTGCGCCGCGCCATCCGCGACGCCAATTTCCGCGGCGCGGACGCCGGGTATACCTTTTCGCTCTGGGCCGGGGTGCGCCGGGGGGAGAAGAAGTATATCTCCCCGTACAAGGATTTGGCCGACATCATCATCGACACCGCGCTGAACTGCGAGGTCTGCGCCCTGCGCGACACGGCCCTGCCGCTGCTGCGCGACGTGCCCGACGTCGAACGCGGGGCCGAAATCCGCGAGATCGCCCCGAAGCTGGAGCAGTTCACGCCGATCCCGCTGGCGTATTTGAGCAAACAGTCGCTGCTGCGGGAGTTTGTGGGGTAACGATATGCAGTACCATGTGATCGACGTGTTTACCGACACGCTGTTCGGCGGCAACCCCGCCGGGGTCTGCCTGCCGGACCGATGGCCGGGCGATGAGGTCCTGCAAAGCGTCGCCTATGAAAACAATTTGTCCGAAACGGCGTTTTTGGTCAAACAGGACGGCTATTACGACCTGCGCTGGTTTACGCCGGAGATCGAGGTCGACCTTTGCGGCCACGCCACTATGGCCGGCGCGTTCGTGCTGTTTGAGGAACGGGAACGGGACGCCGCCGAGATCCGGTTCAAAACCAAGAGCGGCATGGTCGCGGTCACCCGGGAGAACGATTTGCTGTACCTCGACTTTCCCTCGCGCCCGGTCAAGCCCTGCCCGGTGTACCCGGCGTTTGAAAAAGCGTTCGGGGTCACGCCGGCCGGGGCGTATCAGGCGGCGGACTTTTTGGTTTTGCTGGACAGCGAGGACGCCGTGCGCGCCCTCCGGCCCGACCTTTTGGCCCTCGGCGCGGTCAAGGGGGAAGCGGGGCTTCAGGATGACAGCTTCGGGATCATCATCACCGCGCGCGGCAGCGGCTGCGACTTCGTATCCCGTTTCTTCGCGCCCAACGCCGGGATCGGCGAGGACCCGGTCACGGGACGCGCCCACTGCTCGCTGATCCCGTTTTGGAAACAGCGGCTCGGCAAGGATACAATGACCGCGCGGCAGTTATCCAAGCGCGGCGGCGCGCTGTTCTGCGAGGACCGCGGCGGCCGGGTCAGGATCGGCGGGCGGGCCGTCCGGTATTTACGGGGAGAAATCGAAATACAATAGAACTGAAAGGAGCATGATCCCTATGAACGACAACGTGAGCAACCTGTTTGAGCGGCTGAAACGCGGGGCCGCGCAGGCCGGCAAGGCGGCCGAAACGGTGGTCAAGACCGCCGGGGAAAAGACCGGGGAGCTGGTCGAAACGGCGCGCCTGAACCTGCACATCGCGGACTTGCAGATGCGCGTGAAGGAGGTCCACCGCGACATCGGCGCGCTGGTCTACGCCGCGCACAGGGACGCCAACACCGACACGGAAAAGGTCGACAAAATGCTGGAGGAGCTGGAGAGCATCCACAAGGAGATCGCCGACTACCGGGAACGCGTGTCGGCGCTGAACCACCGCAAATTCTGCCGCGAGTGCGAGGCCGAGGTCGGGCGCAAGGACGAGTTCTGCCGCTACTGCGGCGCGCGCCTGCAGCTGTGAGCGCCGCCGCCCCGCTTGAGCGCGGCCTGCGCGAAGGGGAAGCGTTCCTGAAGGCGCGCCTGGACGGGTTCGCGCCCGAAATCGCGCTTGTTTTGGGAAGCGGTCTGGGCTTTTTGGGCGACGCCTGCGAGGGCGCGGCCGTGATCCCGTACGCGGATATCCCCGGTTTCCCGCTGTCCACCGCGCCGGGCCATGCCGGGCGCATGGTGTTCGGCAAGCTGGCGGGCAAGCGCGTGGCCGTGATGCAGGGGCGTTTTCACTACTACGAGGGCTATGACATGGATACCGTCGTCCACGGCGTGCGCGTCCTGCGGATGCTGGGGGCCGGTACGCTGCTGGTCACCAACGCCTCGGGCGGCGTCAACGCCAATTTCAAGCCGGGCGATATCATGCTGATCACCGACCATATGCAGTTGTTCGGCGTCTCGCCGCTGCGCGGGCCGAACGCGGCGTTTCTGGGCGAACGCTTCCCGGACATGTCGCATGTATACACCCCAAGACTGCAAGACGCCGCGCGTGGGGCGGCCCGCAAAACCGGCGCCGCGCTGCGCGAGGGCGTCTATCTGATGACCTCGGGGCCGCAGTACGAGACGCCCGCCGAGGTGCGCGCCTACCGGGCGCTGGGCGCCGACGCCGTGGGCATGTCCACCGTGCCCGAGGCCGTCGCGGCCCGCCACGCCGGGATGGACGTGCTGGGGCTGTCTTTGATCTGCAACGCCGCCGCAGGCCTGACCGCCGGGCATGAACTCAGCGAACAGGAAGTGCTGGACACCGCCGAGGCCAGCAAGGGGCAATTCTCCAAGCTGGTCATGGCGTGTCTGGAGGCCATAACGACATCTTAACACGTAGGGAGGCGCATCTGAATATGGATACGCTGTTTTCCGGCATCACCGCCGTTCCGCTGGACGGGCGGGACACCGTACTGCGGGACGCTTATGTCGGGGTCACGGACGACAAGATCGCGTATATCGGGGACAAGCCCCCGAAGGAAAAAGCCAAGCGCGTGATCCCCGGGGCCCATAGGGTGCTGATGCCGGGGCTGTGCAACGCGCACACGCATACCCCCATGACGCTGCTGCGCGGCTACGCCGACGACTATGACCTGCACACATGGCTGCACGAACACATCTTCCCGGCCGAGGACCGCATGACGGGGGATATGATCTACTGGGGCACGTCGCTGGCCTTGATGGAAATGCTGGCCGGCGGCACGACGGCGTTTACCGAAATGTACGGCAACATGCTCCACGTGGGGCGCGCCGTCGCGGAAAGCGGCATGAAGGCCAATATCGCGCAGGCGCTGATGCACATCGGGGAAGAGGAGTACGACGTCAAAAATGACCCCCGCTTCGCGCAGACGCGCGAGCTTGTGGACGAATATCACGACTACGACGTCGGGCGCATCCGGGTGGACGTGTCCGTCCACGCCGAGTATACCTCCACCCGCCCCGTATGGCAGGAGGCGGCGCGGTACGCCATCGACAAGGGTCTGGGCATGAACGTCCACCTCTCCGAGACGCGGGAGGAGCATGAAGCCTGCAAGGAGCGCTATCACGGGCGCACGCCCGCGTACCTCTTCGACGCGGCCCATGTGTTCCATGTCCGCGCGACCGCCGCGCATTGCGTATGGGTGGAAAACGACGATATCGAGATCATGCGCGAGATGGGCGTGACCGCCGCCCACTGCCCGGTCAGCAACGCGAAGCTGGCCTGCGGCACGGCCAACGTGCCGCTGATGCTGGAGCGGGGCGTCAACGTCGCGCTGGGCACGGACGGCGTGGCCTCCAACAACAGCCACGACATGTTTGAGGAAATGAAGGCCGCCGCGACGCTGAACAAGCTGGCGCGGCGCGACCCGGAGGCGGTCAGAGCCGCCGACGTGTTGCGCATGGCCACAAGGAACGGCTACCTCGCCCAAGGCCGCGCCGGGGAGGGCGGGCAGATCGAAATCGGCTGCGAGGCCGACCTGACCATGCTGGACTTTGACAAGCCGCACCTGACGCCGTGCCACAACGCGGTATCCAACCTTGTCTACGCCGCCAAGGGCTCCGATGTCTGCCTGACGATGGTACGGGGCAGAATACTGTATGAGAACGGCGAGTTCCTCACGCTGGACGCCGAGCGCGTCAAAGCCGAGGTGCGCAAGGCAATCGGTATTTTTGCCTGACTAATTCCCCCCGCCGTTTCATAGATTGTCTACGAGACAAGCTAAACGGGCAGACGTCTGCCATGCCGGGCTTGTCATCCTGGACATGGATGTGGGCGGTATGGGGAAACAACGCGCGGCGGGCGGGCAGGGCTTTCTGGCCGGTACGCTGATCCTTTCGGCGGCGACGGCGGCGGTCAAGGTCTTTGGGTTTGTCTACAAGATACCCATCCAGAACTTGCTGGGTCCGGCGGCGTCGGGGTATTTTACGGCGGCGTACGACGTGTTCGCCGCGCTGTTCGTCCTTTCCACGGCGGGACTGCCGGTGGCCGTCAGCGCGCTGGTCAGCGAGGCCCGCGCCGTGGGCGGCGCGAAGCAGGCCGCGCGCACGCTGCGCGTATCGCTGGCGGTGTTTTGCGCATTGGGCGTACTGGGCACGCTGGCCTTGTGCCTGGGCGCGGGCCATATCGCCGCCCTCGGGCGCAGCCCGCACATCGCGCCGGCCCTGCGCATCGTGGGGCCGTCGATGCTGCTGATCTGCATCACCGGGGCGTTCCGGGGGTATCATCAGGGCCACGGCGACATGGCCCCGACCGCCGTCAGCCAGACCCTCGAAGCCGCCGTCAAGGCCGCCCTTGGGCTGGCGCTGGCCTACGCCGCCGCGTCGCTGGGCGCGCCGGACGAGATCAAAGCCGCCGCCGCCATGGGCGGCGTGACCGCCGGTTCCCTGGCCGCCGTAGTCTATATGGTGTTTACGCGCCGCCGCCGCGCCGCGCGGGAGCCGTCCGGGCTCCATGAAAAAACGCGGCCCGTGCTGAGGCGGCTGTTACAGATCGCCATCCCCGCGACCCTGAGCGCCATGGCGGTGAACCTAGCCAGCCTGATCGACACGCTGACCATCAACGCCCGGTTGATCGGCGGCGCGGGCTTCTCCAGTGCAAAGGCGGAATACTGCTTCGGCGCGTACAGCTACGCGCGCACGCTGTTCGGCGTCGCCCCGTCGTTCATGCTGGCAATGGCCGTCAGCGTCATCCCCGCCGTCGCCGCCCGCCGCGCCCGCCGCGACAGCGAGGGCGAGGCCAACGTGATCACGTCGGGCCTGCGGCTGGCCGCGCTGTTTTCGCTCCCGGCCGCGTCGGGGCTGTATTTTCTGGCCCAGCCGATCTTGAACCTGCTGTACGGGCGGCACGGACAGGCCGTGGCCGTCGCCGAGCCGCTGATGGAGATATTGGGCGTCGCCACGGTGTTTGTCTGCCTTGTCTCGGTCACCAACGCGATGTTACAGGCGCGCGGGCAGGCGATGCTTCCGGTGCTGACGATGCTGGCCGGCGCGGCGGTCAAGCTGATTGTCAGCATGACGCTGGTCGGGCGGCCCGAGATCAACATTCTGGGCGCGCCCATCGGCACGCTGGCGTGCTACGCGGCCATCGCCGGGCTGAATCTTTGGGCGCTGGCGCGGACGGTCGGCATCCGTCCGGTCTTGGGCGTGTTTCCGGGGCCACTGGCCGCGGCGGTGCTGATGGGATGGATGTGCAGGGGCTTTTACGGGTTCGCCGCGCACCTGCTGAATGGCCCGAAAGCCTTTCCAATAGCGGCTTTGACGGCTGTCACGCTGGGCGCCGCGAGCTACGCCGCGCTGGCGGTTTTGTTCCGCGCGGTGAAAAGAGAGGATCTGGAATGGCTTCCAAAAGGAGACAGGCTGGCGGCTTTGCTGAAAATTTATTAAACAAATTTCAAAAAAAGACTTGTTAAAGGGCGTTTTCTATGGTAGATTTTGTTTGCGGGCCTTGCGAGGGGCTGGACAAGCTCCGGGAACTGCTCCAAATCCTCCGCTCGCCGGAGGGCTGTCCGTGGGACCGGGAGCAGACGCATACGAGCTTGCGCACCGCGCTGATCGAGGAAGCCTACGAGGTCGCCGACGCCATTGAATCCGGCGGCGGCGCGGACCTTCAAGAAGAGTTGGGCGATTTATTGCTGCAGGTCGTGTTCCACGCCGCGCTGGCCGAAGAGGCCGGGCGCTTCACCTTGGAAGAGGTGATCGGCGGCGTTTGCCAAAAGCTTGTGCGGCGGCATCCCCACGTGTTCGGCGATACCGTCGCCAATGACGCCGGGCAGGTCCTGCGCAACTGGGACGCCATCAAGCGCGGCGAGAAGGCCCAGCAGACCCCCGCCGACGCGCTGCGGGCCGTTCCCCGGTCGTTCCCCGCCCTGCTCCGGGCGGACAAGCTGGTCTCCCGCGCCGGACGCGCCGGGTACGCCCTGGCCGGGCCGGAGGAAGCCCAAACGCTGACGGAAGCGGATGTGGGCGGAGAGCTGTTCCAAACCGTCCTGCGCGCCCGCGGTGCGGGCATCGACCCCGAGATGGCCTTGCAGAAAAGACTGGAGCGTTTTATCGCAGAGGTTGATCAGGAGCTGGCGGCGCAAGCCGGACGCTCCGCTCAAGAGGCCATTTGACTAAGGCTATGCAGACATGCGGAACCGTGTGTCTATAGCATACTGTTTACCCCGCCCGGCTCACCGGCTTGGGGTAAAACAAGAATACTGAGGAGGATCCTACATGAACAAAGCAGATCTGATCTCCGCGGTCGCGGACAAGGCCGGGCTCTCGAAGAAGAGCGCGGAAGGCGCAGTCAACGCGTTGACTGACATCATCGGCGACGCCTTAGCCAAGGGCGACAAGGTGCAGCTCGTGGGCTTCGGCTCCTTTGAGGTGCGCAAGCGCGAAGCCAGGACCGGCCGTAACCCCAAGACCAAAGAGGAAATCAAGATCCCCGCTTCCAAATCCCCTGTCTTTAAGCCCGGCAAGGCTCTGAAAGACACTGTAAACAAGTAAGAAACCCCTTTTCAGGTCGGGGCGCCAAGGCCAAAGCCCGGCGCCCCGTACCGCCGCACAGCCACTTTGGAAACGGAGCTGTACTCATGCGTCTGGATAAATACCTGAAAGTCTCGCGCATCATCAAGCGGCGCACGGTGGCCAACGAAGCCTGTGACCACGAGCGCGTGACGGTCAACGGAAGGCCCGCCAAGGCGTCGTACGACGTCAAAGCCGGGGATATCTTAGAAATCCGTTTCGGGGCCAAGACCCTGAAGGCTGAGGTCCTGGCGGTCGGCGAGCATGTCAGGAAGGACGAAGCGGCGCAGATGTACAGGGAAATTGAGAATTGAAATTTGAAAATGCAGGAGAACGGCACGGATAGGCTTGCGCCTATGAAACGGTTTTGCGCGTAACGCGTCGGTTTTGCGCGCGTGAATCCTTTCTTGATTTTCAATTTTCAATTCTTAAAGCCCTCCTTGTCCCATATATTAACACCAAACGCCGCGGCGCGCCGCGGACGCTTTGGAGGGACAAATCATGAGGGATGAACGCATGACTTCGGAGATGCCGCACCACGTCATCATGGAGGGGCGCAGCCGCCTGTCCGTTTCGGGCGTGGAGGACGTGGAGAGTTTTGACGAGCAGAGCATTGTCTGCGCCACCTCGCGCGGGGTCCTGGTCATCCGGGGCCGCGATTTGCGCATCGGACGGCTCAACACCGAGGGCGGCGACCTGAACGTGGAGGGGACTGTCGACGCGCTGGAGTACGAGGACACCACCGCGCCGAGCGGCGGGTTTTTCTCGCGCATCTTCCGCTAGGCGCGCATGGGGCTTTCCATTGCCTGGCAGATCGTTGCCTTTTTGGGCGCGATGGCGCTGGGGGCGGCTTTGGGCGTCGTATACGACTGTATGCGGGTCTTCCGGTCGCGTGTCCGGGGATGGCCGGTGACGGTCGCGCTGGACATCGTGTTCTGGGGCCTGTGCGCCGCCGCCGCGTTTTGGTTTGCCATGGGCGTTGGCGGGGGCCGGCTGCGTATTTTCGCCGTGCTGGGCATCTGCGTGGCCGCCGCGCTGTATTTCCGGTTTCTCAGCGCGCCGGTGCGCGCGGCGGCCGCGTTTTTGACGGACGGGTTTGCCGCGCTTTGCCGCTTGCTGGCCGCGCCGGTCAGGGCCATGGGGCGCCGGCTCGCGTTTTTGGGCAAAAAACTGTGGCGGATGCTTGCTTTTTATCAAAAAATGTGTACAATAAAAAGTACGCCCCATACCATGCGCCGGCTGCGCGCCCAACAAATGCGCGGTGAGGAAAGAGGACGGTACAGTGAAGAAACGAAAAAAAAGGACCGGCCTGCTGATGAGGGTCACGGTAGCCGTGTTTATCGTTTACGCGTTGGTGTCCCTGACCGTTTTGCAAGCCAAGATCAACCGCCAGCGGGAAGTGTCGCGCCAGCTGTCGGAACAGATCGCCGAGCAGATGGTCTTGGGGGCCGGCCTGCGCGAGGCTACCGGCTCTGAGTTGGACCCCGCCGCGATCGCCCGTCTGGCCCGCGAGAAGCTGGGCTATGTGTTCCCGGGCGAGGTCGTGCTGGTGGACGTTTCCAAATAAAAGCAATTTCCAAATCGTCGTATGTCCTCCGTTTTGATGCGGATGAAGTATAAAGCTCACAGGAGGGGCTGTTGCGGCGTATGGAGAACGGGTCGATCGTTACGGGCAAGGTGACAAGCATCACGAAATTCGGTGCGTTTGTGACCCTGCCGGACAACCGAACGGGGCTGGTACATATCTCGGAGGTCGCCTTTACGTATGTAACCGATATCCGGGAGCATCTGACCGAGGGCCAGGAGGTCCCGGTCAGGATCATCGGCGCCGACAAGGGGGGGAAGATCAACCTCTCCATCAAGCAGGCGCTTCCCGCGCCCGCCGGACAGCGCCGCGCGCCGCCAGGGGGGCAGGGGCAGACCTTTGAGGACAAGCTAAAGGCGTTTATGAGCGACTCGGAAAGCAAGATGGGCGACCTGCGGCATCAGGAGAAACGCCCGGCGCGAAGAAGAAAGTAGACAGACGCCCGTCCGCGCTGCTGCGGACGGGCGGTTTTGATGCAGGAGAGGTTCACTCGACATAATTCCGTATGGCTTCTTCCACGGCGGTATTCAGGGTTTTGCCGTGTGAGGCTGAAAAAAGCGCGAGCTGTCTGTGCAGTGTCGGGGTTATGCGTACGTTGAATGTGCCTTTATAGGTTTTCTCCGGCGTTTTTCCCAATTGCGCGCAGGTTTCGAGATATTCGTCGACGGCTTCCTCAAAATCACGGCGCAGGGACCGGACGGTGTCGCCCTCGAAGAGGATGCGGTCGTTGATCCCGACGATCCGGCCGAAAAATACATTGTCATCCTCTGAAAATTCGACGCTGCCGTAGTATCCTTTATAGCTCATGGTGTTTTTCACAACAATCCCTCCTGTTTCAATTCGTCGATTAATTCTTTGATTTGATACGCGAGGAGTTCCTTTCTTGGATGCGGCATGTGCATACGGAATACTTTTTTGTCTTTAATAAAGCAAACGCGGGAGCCGCTTGTTTTCCCCGAGTTTGACATGACGTAGCCGCATAATTCCAGCAAGGTCTTCGTCTCGCCGAAAGAAAAATCCTTTGGTTTGGACTTCAAACGGGTCATCAGTTTTTCTTTCTTGCCCATCCCATCACCGCCTACCATACAGCATACACTATGGAAACGGAAAATGCAACTAAAAATTAGTTGCTGTTCTGCTTTAAGGAGGCCACCCTCTATGTACCTTCACCTAGGCGCCGATACGGTCGTCCACAGCGGCGACATCATTGGCATATTTGACCTTGACCATATCGGCGTCACGCGTGACGGTTTGGGCTTTCTGCGGGCGGCGGAGCGCGAGGGGCGCGCGGAAACCGTCGGCGGCGACCTGCCCAAAGCCGCCGTGGTCTGCGCCGATCGCGTTTATCTGACACAAATCGCGTCGGTGACGCTGCTGAAACGCGCGGGGGCGTAAATTTTTTACTCTGAAGGGTAGGAAAACCAAGCGCGTTGTGCTATAATAACAATGTTGCGATATCGGCGGCGGGGGCGGTCCCCCGCGCTCAAATGGGAGTGAACATATCTTGCGGGAAGAACACAGCTACGACGCTTCTCAAATCCAAGTTTTAGAGGGCCTTGAGGCGGTACGGAAACGTCCGGGCATGTATATCGGGACCACCTCCATCCAAGGGCTGCACCATCTGGTCTACGAGATTGTCGACAACGCCATTGACGAGGCGCTGGCCGGGGTCTGCACCCACATCGAGGTCGCCCTTCACGACGACGGCTCCGTGTCCGTGCAGGACGACGGGCGCGGCATCCCGACCGGGCGGCAGGAGCAGACCGGCCGCAGCGCCGCCGAGGTCGTCTTTACCGTGCTGCACGCCGGCGGCAAATTCGGCGGCACGGGGTACAAAGTCTCCGGCGGGCTCCATGGCGTGGGCGCGAGCGTCGTCAACGCCCTCAGCGAATGGACGGAGGTCCGCATCTGCAACGAGGGCCGCTGCCATGAAATGGCCTTTTCACGCGGCGACATCACGCGGGAGCTGGCTGACGTCGGCGCCAGCCAAACCAGCGGCACGTGGGTGCGCTTCAAGCCCGACCCGGATATTTTCGAGGAGACGGCCTTCGACTTTGAAACCTTGCAGTCCCGCCTGCGCCAGCAGGCGTTCCTGAACGCCGGGCTGCGCATCACGCTGACCGACGAGCGCGAGCCGGAGGATACCGCGCGCCCCCGTTCCGTATCCTTTCGCTATGAGGGCGGCATCCGCTCGTTCGTGGAATGGATCAACCGCAACAAGACGCCGATCCACGAACAGGTCATCTTCCTGACCGGCGGCAAAGACGATACGCTTTGCGAAATCGCGCTGCAATATAACGATTCGTATACCGAAAACCTGCTCTCGTTCGCCAACAACATCGCCACGACCGAAGGCGGTATGCACGAGACGGGCTTCAAAGCCGCGCTGACGCGCGTGCTGTCGGACTACGGCAAGTCCCACAACATCCTCAAGGAAGACCAAAAACTCAGCGGCGAGGACGTGCGCGAGGGCATCACGGCGGTCATCTCCATCAAACTGACCGACGCGCAGTTTGAGGGCCAGACCAAGACCAAGCTGGGCAACTCCCACGTACGCTCGCTGGTGGACAGCACCGTCGCCGAGAAACTGGCCGATTTTCTGGAAGAGAA
>Ga0082212_10009905_pt1 | contig 12242 bp, 12 predicted proteins | sample TergutNt197P3_FD_71548 | JGI IMG/M metagenome (GOLD analysis project Ga0082212, IMG submission 71548) | Neocapritermes taracua P3 segment gut microbial communities from Petit-Saut dam, French Guiana - Nt197 P3 | ecosystem: Host-associated > Arthropoda: Insects > Digestive system > Gut ... | reverse complement strand
ATCATCGCCGATGGAATCAGGGGTACTGACGAAATTGATGTGCCCGTAAAAGGCGGTGAGTACTGCAAGGTCGCGCACATCGGCAGGGCGATAATGGACGCGGACATTGTTATCTCCCTTAACCATTTTAAGGGCCATGAGATTTCCGGTTTTGGCGGCGCCCTCAAGAATGTCGGCATGGGATCAGGCAGCAGGGCCGGGAAAATGGACATGCACAACGAAGGCAAGCCCATTATCGATCAGAGATTGTGTACCGGCTGTAAGGTTTGCACCCGGTTCTGCGCCCAGGGCGCCATCAGCTTTGATAAGGACAACAGGGCCGTGATCGATCTAAAAAAATGCGCGGGCTGCGGGCGCTGCATTGGCGCGTGCAGTAAAAACGCCATCGCCAGCAAGTGGGATTCCAACAGCGTGGCCCTGTGTTCAAAGATCGCCGAGTATTGCAAGGCGGTATTGGACGGGCGGCCAAATTTCCACATTAATGTGGTGAACCAGGTTTCTCCCTTCTGCGACTGCCACAATGAAAACGACGCCGCGATTATTCCAGACATTGGTATCTTCGCCAGTTTTGATCCCGTGGCCCTGGATCAGGCTTGTATAGACGCGGTAAACGCCGCTCCTGCCCTGGCGGGAACGGTTTTGTCCGAGCGTAAGGAGCTGTCCAATGCCTCACCGGATCACTTTACAAAGATCCATCCAACCACGGAATGGCGCACACAGCTTTCCCACGGTGAAAAGATTGGCCTTGGGACCAGGAAGTATAACCTTGTTACGGTAAAGTAGGAAATATGTCCTGTCCGAATGTAAAGGAATGTCCCTGTACCAATGTGGGCTGCGCAAATTACGCTCAATGCTGCGCCTGCGTAGCCGCCCACCGCGATAATGGCAGCATCCCCATATGCCTCCGCCCGAAAGACGCGGAAGAAAAAAAATAATGGATCCATTTGAGGGCGGTTCCGGGGAAGGCAGTGAAACGTAGGGTTTTTTTGTTCACAAATGTCCTCATTATCCTGGCGGTTATGCTCATTCAGGGAGGATGCCGCCGGGCCGCTCCGCCAAGGGAGGAAGGGAAACTCAATGTAACATCGGTTATTTTTCCTCCCTATGATTTTGTCAGGGCCATTGCCGGTGACAGGGTGAACCTGGTCATGCTCCTGCCGCCGGGCGCGGAAAGCCACTCTTATGAACCCAGCCCAAGAGACATGATCACCATAAGAGACAGTGATGTTTTCATTTACTCAGGAGGCGAAAGCTCTGTGTGGGTGGACAGAATCCTTGATTCTCTGGAATTGCCCGAAGGTTCCATGTTGATTATGCGCCTAATGGATCTGGTTAATGCTGTGGAAGAAGAGATTGTGGAAGGCATGCAGGATGATGATGACGATGACTCCCCTAACCTTGACGAACATGTCTGGACCTCTCCGGGAAACGCCAAAGCCATCGCCCTTTCCATAGGAGAAGCACTGTGCGGCCTTGATCCGGCCAACGAGGAATTTTACAGGAAAAATGCTCTAGACTATGCGGACAGTCTGGATGAACTTGATGCATCCTTCCGGGCGGTGGCTGCAGGAGGAAACCGGCAAACCATAATTTTCGGCGATCGCTTTCCATTTAGATACCTGGCCGACGCTTACGGGCTTTCCTATTACGCCGCTTTTCCCGGCTGTTCCACCGATGCAGAACCCAGCGCCGCCACTGTGGCGTTTCTCATCAACAAGGTAAGAAGTGAAAACATTCCAGTCATATTTCACCTTGAACTTTCAAATGAAAGAATGGCGGACACCATTGCTGAGGCTACAGGCGCAAAGAAGCTCCTCCTTCATTCGGCTCACAATCTTACCAAAAGGGATTTTGACAACGGCGTTACATATCTGGACCTACAGAGAGCCAACCTGGAGCATCTGAGGGAGGCTCTACGGTGATGGATCGTTTATGCTGATAAGCTGCCAGAATGTCAGCCTTGGCTACGAGGGACATTCGGTAATCCGGGATGTAAGCTTTACTGTGGATCCTGGTGATTACCTCTGGGTGGTAGGCGAAAACGGTTCAGGCAAAACCACCCTTATCAAGGGAATCTTGAGGCTCCTTAACCCCTTTGAAGGCAGTATAGAATTTTGTGATGAACTGAAACATGGCAGGATAGGCTATCTTTCCCAGCTATCAGCGGGTAAAAAAGATTTTCCCGCGGGAGTACTGGAGATCGTGCTTTCAGGAAGCCTTGGCGGCATGGGCCTGCGTCCCTTTTACCTGCCAAAAGAAAAGAGATCCGCCGAAGAAGCAATGCAAGAGCTTGGGATAGAAAATCTTTCACGAAAATGCTACCGGGAACTCTCCAGCGGGCAGCAGCGGCGGGTTCTCCTGGCAAGGGCACTTGTTTCCGCCCGGATTGACACCACCCCTGGTAATGATGATTCTGGCTCTTCCCGCCGCCTCCTTGTTCTAGATGAGCCCGCCGCCGGCCTGGATCCCCTGATTACCGTGGAAGTTTACGAGCTGCTAGAAAGGTTAAACCGGGAGACAGGCATCACCATCATCATGGTTTCACATGACTTAAGGGCTGCAGCGCAGTACGCGAACAGGATTTTGCACGTAGAAGAAGGCAATGTTTTTTTTAGCGGGACTGCAGAGTATCTGCAATCTCCAATGGGCAAAAAATTTGTGGGCCAGGAATACCAATAGCTGCTGGAAGGACGGTGGTTGTTTGGACCGCATTCATAACGATTGTATACTTTAGGTTAAAATGGAGTTTATTGACATGCTCTCTGTTATTATAGAAATGTTTTCATTCACCTTTCTCGTGAGGGCATTTGTTGTGGGATTGCTTGTCTCACTGTGCGCTTCGCTCCTCGGCTTGAGCCTTGTGATGAAACGCTATTCCATGATTGGCGACGGCCTTTCACATGTTGGCTTTGGCGCTCTGGCAATAGCGGCGGCAATGAACGCCGCTCCCCTGGCTGTGGCTATTCCTGTTGTTGTCGCAGCGGCTTTCCTTCTCCTCCGCCTTAGCGAAAGCAGCAGGATAAGAGGGGACGCAGCGATAGCGCTCATTTCCACCAGCGCCCTGGCAATAGGAGTTATGATAATTTCACAGACCAGCGGGATGAACACAGACGTGTATAACTTTCTATTTGGCAGTATCCTCGCCATGAGCAGGAACGATGTGTATCTAAGCGTTGTTTTGTCAGTAACGGTGTTTATTCTTTTTATCTTTTTTTACCACAAAATATTTGCAATTACCTTTGATGAGAGCTTCGCCAGGACGGCGGGTGTGAAAACGGGCGTATACAACATGCTAATCGCCCTTTTAACTGCCCTTACCATTGTTCTGGGAATGCGTATGATGGGTGCAATGCTTATTTCGAGCCTTATCATTTTTCCTGCGCTAACATCCATGAGGATTTTCAAGAGATTCAAAACAGTAACCATCTGCTCCGCCATTGTTGCCGCAGTCTGTTTTTTCACCGGCGTTGTTATTTCATATTTGTATGCTACTCCGGCGGGCGCAAGCGTGGTGGTGGTAAATATCATCGCCTTTATGCTTTTTTGGGCCATGAGCGGTATTTTGCGGAAAAAGGCACAACGGTCCGGGATGCTGCGGTGATGATTGGCAGGTATTGCGACTAATGTGCCCCTGGGCCCTTACGCTGACGCATTACTTCGTAAAAGAGTACTCCTGCCGCAACGGACACGTTGAGTGAATCAATGCGGCCCATACAGGGTATTGTGATCATTGCGTCGCAGCACTCCCTGAGCAGGCGGGAGATGCCCGTGCCTTCGCCGCCGAGTATGATGGCGGTCCTGCCCCGTAGATCCCGGCTGTAGGCATTTTCACCTTCCGTATCGGCACCGAAAATCCAGAAACCGGCATTCTTTAGATCTTCCGCCGCCCGGGGCAGGTTGGCTGTCTCTGCCTGGGGGACCCATGCGGATGCTCCCGCTGATGTCTTTGAGACTACGTCCGCGTGTTTGGCTGTGCGGCGGTGGCGGGTCAGAACCAGGTTCACGCCGAATTGATCGCAGGAACGCAGAATCGCGCCGTAATTGTGGGGGTCGGTAATTTCATCCAGTACTGTTACCAGGACATCCCTGGTTTCACCAAGACCGCCGAGGAATTCCTCCAGGGTTGTTTCCGCTCCCTGGCCGCCTTCATCCACTTCCAGGGCAATGCCCCGGTGATCCGGCGCGAGGCGGTCAAGATCCGCGGTGCCTACCCGGTCTATATGGATTTTTCTTTCTTTCGCCAAAACAGTAAGCTCCCTTGCCCTGGGGCCGGGCTTGGCGACGAGAAGGGGACCGCAGAGCCGGTCCGATTTTATTCTTTCTTCAATGGCGTGAAAACCTGTAAGGTAAATCATTAGGCGCTATCCTTATGGGGATGTCTGATTATTGTCTGCATCCTGCCGTACTCTTATTGTATGATATTGCACTGTCTGCTTCAATACATGGCAGTGGTGTTAACTACCAAAGGTGTCGTGACACCTAAGGTGTCTTGCCCTTGACAAAAAATATGGAGACTCGCATAATACCAAAAGGAGCAAATAATGGGTTATTTACTGGGATTAATAATCCCACTGTGCGCATTTTCCATACCGGTAACAGCAATAATTCTTTCATACAAGCAGAAAGCCCAAAAAGGAAAAATCAGGGAACTGGAATTGCAGAAGGAACTGCTGGAACTGGAAATAGAGAAGCAAAACAGCAGGGTAAGATTGCTGGAAGAAGAAAATAGGAATATCGACAAAACCCTGTTGGAAAAATTTTAACCGCCCTCCTGAATCACCGCTCTCTTGACTTCCCCGTTTTTCTATGGTTAAATGCCCATAATGAATATTCTTGCGATATGCGGTGCAGGCGATAAGACCCGCAATACCGCCACCATGTTAAAAAGCGCCTTTGACGGCGCAATGAGCGTCAGCGGCGCCTCAGGTGAAATCATCTATCTTTACGATCTTGCCTTCCGTGGATGTATGGGCTGCCACTCCTGCAAACTGCTGGAGGAAAGCAAGATCAGCCGCTGCGCCATGCAGGATGATCTGACTCCGGTACTGAAAAAGGCGATAGACGCCGACGTACTGCTTATTGGTTCGCCGATTTACTTCAGCGACGTTACCGGGGAAACCCGTTCGTTTCTGGAGCGGTACCTTTTCCCCGGAATGACCTACAACAAAGACCGCGTACAAATGTATCCCAGGAAGACCAAAGTTGGCTGGGTTTTTACAATGAATGCCCCCGGTGATTTTTACAAGGATTACTTCGCATCCCTTACGGGCCTCACAGGGCGCATAATCGGCGAAAGCGAGTATGTCATGGCTTATCAGACCCAGCAGTTTGAGGATTATTCAAAATACGCTGCCACAATGTTTAACGTAGAAATGGTCAAGAAACGCCATATAGAGCAATTCCCCAAAGACTGCGAAGCGGCCTTTAACATGGGGAAGAAGCTGGCAGAATCCTACAGAATGAACTAGCGGCGAAAGCGCCGAGTATTTATGAAAAAACATGGCGGAACCGGTTTTCTGGTAATAATCGCCTTCAGAAATATCTGGCGGAACAAGAGGAGGACTTTCTTTTGTACCTCCGCTGTGGGAATTACTGTTTTCATCATGGTGGTAAACACAGGCCTTAACGACGGAATGTACAGGTGTATCTACGACACTGTGCAGGTTTTTCAGGAAGGACACGTCAGGGCAGTTTCAGCCATGTATCATACTGAAAGGGAATATATGCCTGTGCAGTACCCTGTGGCAGACGGAAAAAGCTGGAGAGATCTCGCGGCTTCCATCAGCATGATTCCCGGAGTGTGCTCGGTTCTCCCCCGGATTTCTTCCATGGCCACATTACAGGAAAGTACAATCAAACACGCGATTCTTTGGGGGCTGGACATACAGGGCGAAATGGAGGCGAATCATTTTAATTTGGCGGATCGCGGCGACGGCCTTCAGCAGGGCCGCTGGCCTGCCCCGCTTTCCAACGAATGTGCCGTTGGGGTAGTTTTCGCCCGGAAATCGGGGCTGGGCATTGGCGACAGAATTCCCCTTAAAACAGTATCAGCCCAGTTTTCCGACAAGATCTGGAGCCCGGTAATCACCGGAATCTTCAACTTCGATTATTACCACTATGATGAACAGTACATTGTCACGGATTTTGACCGCCTTAGGCAGCTCCTGGTGCTGGATGAAGGAACCCAGTCTCTTGTTATTTTCGCTGATCATGAGGGAAAGAGCAGCGCCATTGCCGCCTCTGTACAGAATCTTTTGGGGCAGGACAATGTAGTTACAGACTGGTATGACAGCATCTGGGTTGCCCAGACCAGGGCGGAAGCGCCGATTTACATTACCGCCTACATTGTTGTCCTTATTGTCGCAAGTTTCCTGATTATCAACACCCTGACAATGATCATCCAGGAGCGGATGAGGGAAATTGGTATGATGGGGAGTCTTGGCATGACCAGGGCAGAGATAGTTGTGGTTTTTTTCCTTGAGTCCTTTTTTCTCGCGGTTCTTGGGGCATCGGCGGGAGCTTTTCTTGGCGGGATCCTTACGGGTATACTGACATTGTTTCCCATACGCATGGGTAGTTATGATGCCATGAGCAATACAATTTTTTTCAGTTTCAGTATAATCAGGATCATGCAAGCCTGGTTAATTGGAGTAGCTGTCACCTCTCTCTTCACCCTGATCCCGTCGCTCAAAAGCGCGTCGGTGGATCCTGTTGAAGCGCTGAGAAGATAAGGCCCGTTAGGAGTTTATATGCAGGTTTCCGTATTATCAATGGTCTTTATGGCCATCTCCGCAATTGTTTCAATTGGATTACCAATTGCCTTGTTTATTGTTTTGCGCAAGAAATTCAACGGGAAATTCCTCCCCATGATAATTGGAGCGGCCGCGTTTATTGTCTTTGCCCTGGTACTTGAATCGTCAGTGCATTACCTTGTTCTGAACAGGTTCGCCTTAAGGGAAAAGCCCCTTGCCTACATACTGTACGGTATTTTCATGGCCGGTATTTTCGAGGAGACAGCAAGATTCATTTCGTTTAAGATACTGCTTAAAAGAAAATACTCAGGTATAAGCACAGGTTTGTCCTATGGGATAGGCCATGGCGGGATAGAGGCGGTAATGCTTGCGGGTGTAAGCATGATAGTCAGCATCGTGTACGGCATTATGCTGAATTCAGGGAATATTGGCGCTATAACAGGCAGTCTTCAGGGAGAAGGGCTTGAGGCAGTGAATACACAGTTGGCTGCGCTCCAGACAACCGCTCCCTATATGTTCCTTGTCGGCGGGATAGAAAGAATTTTTGCGATAGCGATACAGGTATCATTGTCGGTCATTATGTTTTACTCTGTTTTTTGCAGGGGTAAAACCTGGCTGTTCCCCGTTGCGATACTGCTTCATGCCGCAATTGATATTCCCGCCGCGGCCTTTCAATCGGGCGTACTGGGAAATGTCATGGTAGTTGAAGGCATCGTGTTTATTGGCGCGGCGGCCTCAGCGGCACTTGCTTTATATATACATAAAAGGTTAAGGGAACAACTCCAGAACCCTCACCTTGAATCAACAACCCCGCCGCAAGCAGCGGGGTATTAAACCCTTCGCCACGAATAAAATCATAAGGAGAGTATTATGTCGAATCTGCTTGAAACAATGGATTCTGTTCTGTTAATGGGGCCGGGCCCGTCATCGGTAAATCCAAGGGTCTACCAGGCTTTGTCCAAACCAACCATAGGCCACCTGGATCCACAGTTCCTGGCCCTCATGGACGGTATTAAGGAAAACCTCAAGAAGGTGATGAACACTAGAAATGAGGCAACTATAACCCTTTCTGCCACGGGAAGTTCCGGCATGGAAGCGGTAATGGCGAACCTTGTTGAGGAAGGGGAACCAATGCTGGTGGCGGTGAATGGGTACTTCTCGGAGCGTATGGTCGAGGTTGCAAGCCGCCTGGGAGCGCGGGTGGATACCATTGAGTTCCCCTGGGGCAAGCCAGTTGATCCTGCTGAAGTGGCAAAAAAACTGAAATCGAAACCCTATAAACTCGTGGGAATGGTACATGGTGAAACATCAACAGGGGTGCTTAACCCTGTTAAGGAGATCGGGCCCATGGTGAGGGAAGCAGGGGCCTTCTTCATAGTGGACGCTGTAACAAGCCTGGGAGGGAATGAGTTATTTGTGGATGATTACCAGATCGATGCACTCTACAGTTGCAGTCAGAAATGCCTGGGCTGCCCTTCCGGCTTGTCCCCGGTTACCTTTTCAGCCAGGGCTATGGAAAAGATAGCAGGGCGCGGGAAGAAGGTTCCGAATTTCTACCTGGATATGACCCTTCTGATGAAATACTGGAGCGGCAGCCCCCGTGCTTACCATCACACCGCGCCCGCGAACATGTACTACGCCCTGTACGAAGCACTGTCCCTGATTCTGGAAGAAGGGGTAGAAAAGGTCTGCGCCCGCCACAAAGAAACCCATGAATACCTCGCCGCCGGTCTGGAAAACATGGGGCTTTCGCTGCTGGTGGAAAAACCCTGGCGCCTGCCAAACCTTAATACGGTGCTTATCCCGGAAGGTGTTGATGACGCCGGTGTCCGTAAGGAGCTAAGGCAGGCCTACAGGATCGAAGTTGGAGCCGGCCTGGGAAGCCTGGCGGGAAAGATTTGGCGTGTGGGCATTATGGGCCATACCGCCAGGAAGGAAAATGTGGATACTCTCCTTGGGGCGCTCAAAAAGATACTTGGGCGCTAGGCTGCTTCGTACCCGGCATCAACCACGGCGGCCCTGAGATCCTCAGGTTTCACGCTGTCTCCGTGGGTTACTTCCGCTGATTTGCCAGGAAGGCTTACATCAGCGGAGGTTACACCCATGACGGCTTCAAGGGCTTCCTTGACATGTTGCACACAGTGATCACAGGACATACCTTCAATTCGCAGAATGGTTTTCATGATTTCCTCCGTCATGCAATAATGCATGATCTTAATTCTTGATACTATTTTATCTTTACGTTATTATTATAACCTAAATGAGCAGGCGCTATAAGACACCAATTGGGAAGGCCTATCCGGATATAAAGGTTATCGAACCCAAGGTTTCACGATGGTTAATTCCATTTCTCAGGCCATGTGGCAGGATCTACCTCTTTGTGTTTTGCGGTATTGCCAGGATCGTATCCCATGGGGATAAGGCAGACAAGGCCCTCTTTGAAGCCTTCAGGCGGGCCCTGGCAGGTGAAAGCCGGTTGATAATTGCCTTCCGCCATCCCAATGGAGGCGAGCCCCAGTTACTGTCATGGTTTTTCCTGTTTAAGCTCAGGAAAATTGCCGCAAGGGTAGGCGTGCGCTTTGTCAGGCGGCCCCACGCGGTTACTGTTTACGGCTATGAAGTGGTCCGCTGGGGCGGCTGGATAGCCCGTTTTGTTATGCCAAATTTAGGTGCAATGCCCATTCACCACGCCAAAATGGACAGCCAGGGCATGGCAAGGATCTACAAGGCCATATCAGAAGGCGCCTATCCTCTGGCTTTGGCGCCCGAAGGCCAGGTTTCCTACACCTCCGATGATATTCCCCGCCTTGAGCCGGGGACTATCCGCATTGGTTTTCACGCGGCGGAACGCCTTGAGGCAAAGGGCGTTACCTGTCCGGTAGAAGTTCTTCCGGTTACGGTCCATTTCCGCTTTGGTTCCTGGGGCAGGGTAAACATTGAGGTTCTCCTAAAAAAGATTGAAAAGGTTTGCGGCCTCTCCGGCAAGAACCGGAAGGGACTCCCCTTTGTGGAGCGGTTGCGCCAGTGCAGGGATTATATACTTGCGGTGAACGAGAAGCGCTATCAGATAGAAGCCGATGAATCCCTTTCCTTTGATGCACGTCTTGGAAAGGTCATAGACGCCGCCCTTGGAACCGCCGAACGCATGATCGGGGCAAGAGGAGAAGGTGATTTTTTCTCCCGTATTTACAAGGTGCGCCAATACTACTGGGACCGGATCTTTCTGCCCGGAGTGGATAGTCTTGATGGTAAATCTTACCTGGAACGGAACGTGATGGATCTACAGGCAGGGGAAGCCTGGTACATCGGGCGGCATCAGGAGCTGATAGATTTTTGCTGGTATTTCCGTGTTCCGCTTCCTGTGGATGATGCGGCTTTTCATACAAAGATCGAGTATGTACAAAACCTCTGGGATTTTGCCAGCCGGACCATGGGCGGGGCCTATCCTGACAGGGTAAACATCTTTCCCCGGAAGGTCATTGTCCAGGCTGCTCCGGTTATCAACTTAAGCGAACGCCTTCCTTCTTACCATAGCGACAAAAAAGCCGCCATAGCCGCTGCCATGGCTGATCTGGAAAAGGCATACCGTGATTCAATAAGTGAAATGAACAGGGTTGAAAAGGGTTAATACGGCGCAGGCTATGTGGTTTACGCGTTTTTCAGGAATTCCACATGGCGATAGCGGAAAAGCATATCTGAAAAATCCCGGTTTTCCAGAGGAGGACCGGGGAAGAAAAAAAGATGGCTTTTGCAGCGGCAGTCAGAGCAGCCAAAGCCGCTGATGCCTATTCCTCCCAATTTATGAAGATCCGCAGCCAGATCACATTCCAGGTTTCCGGAAGTCAATACCGGAAAGGATTTGATAGTGCGGGCCCTGGGGGTTAGGTAGTCCAGATGCCAGTGCTTTTGTTTCCGCATCTTCCGCTGGTGCCGGGCTATCCGGAGGTAAAGATTCTTCCTGGCAGAGCCAGAGTATACATACCAGCCCGCTTTGATGGTTATCATTCCCAGGGAGCCCACGGATATTGCGCACTCTTCGGGTATTTCAAGAAATATGAGGTAATTTCCCCCGCCGGAAGCAGCCAGGCTTTCCAGTGAAGGATCAAGGCGAAGAGGTATTTCCTTTTCCACCAGGGTGGCCCAGCCGTCTTCGCCGCACCGGAGCAGCGCAGTATGAGCCTGAACGCCGCCTCCTGCCACATAGCGGCAGAGGGCCTTTGCAAAGGCTGGATCAGTGTGGAGATTCGGAATGAAGGATCGTGGCCTGCCGTGCATAATCACAAAAAGTACGTGGCATTCATAGCCCTCCCTGCTAAGGCGGTCTAGTTCTTCCAGATGTTTCAGCGCCCTTAAACTTGGAGCGTCGGGAAACATGGCGACTCCGTGCTCCACCAGGGAACAGGCCTTTACCTCCACCAGGTGCCGCTTCCCGCCGCTTCCTGTACACAGGAAATCGAACCGGGAACCACCAGCCTTGTATTCCCTGCGGATATCGCTTAGTCCGGGAATGATCCTGCTTAGAATCAGGGCTTCCGCCGCTTTATTCGCCCTGGAGGCGTAGAGGGGTACAATGCCGCTACCGTAGTTTTTCGTCCTTAAAGGCTCTTCCCGTTTCAGGGCCGCGGCGGTCCATCCAGTGCCACCATCGTGTTTTTCCAGAATCAGTGTAGTTCCCGGAAAGAGGAGTTCCGAAAGCCTGCCGGGATTTGGGCAATGGCATAAGATCTCCTTGCCTTCATTTTCCGCCATAATGAGAAAGCGGTTGGGCCGCCTGAGAAAGATGGCTTCCAGATCATTACTGAAAAGTTGAGCTTTATCTGTCATTTTTGTTGCCGCTGGGGTTTTGTGATCTTCCGTGGAGCCTGAAGACTAAAACCGGCTTGCTCATGATTGACGGCGGCGTACAATCAGCTCCCACTGGCTTACCAGCATTCCCATGAGCATGAGTCCAAAACCTGTGATTATCCAGACACCCATTGGTTCGTTAAGGAGAAGAATTCCTCCCAAAGCGGCGAAACATCCTTCCAGGCACAGAATGATGGTGGCATGTGCCGGAGGCGCGTCCTTCTGGGCTACCACCTGAAGGGTATAACCAGCGCCCACGGAGCCAAGGCTCCCATAGAGTATGGGAACGAGAGCGCCGGAGATCAGTGTGAGAGGAATCGTTCCGGAGCTGAGACCGCTTAACAGGGCAGGAAGACTTTTCCATGCGAAAAGCCCGGCGGAAAGAATTTCCGGGTCAAGCTTTTTCACCCAGTCTGACAGAAAAGGCTCTGCCAGGAAGGCGGCAACAAAAGCGTAAATCCCCGTAAAGGCGAATTGCCCCGAGGAAAGCACGATAGGATCGATCTTCTGAACCAGACGGTCAATGATGAGCACATGGAAGGCCCAGAATACGGCACTTATGGCAATGAAAATATCTCCGGGGTTAATGCCGCTCATCGGGCCCTGGAAGCTCAAAAAGTAAAGTCCCGTAAAGGTAAAAACCAC
>Ga0082212_10009904_pt1 | contig 12243 bp, 8 predicted proteins | sample TergutNt197P3_FD_71548 | JGI IMG/M metagenome (GOLD analysis project Ga0082212, IMG submission 71548) | Neocapritermes taracua P3 segment gut microbial communities from Petit-Saut dam, French Guiana - Nt197 P3 | ecosystem: Host-associated > Arthropoda: Insects > Digestive system > Gut ... | reverse complement strand
TTCCTAATTTGCGTTTCCATTTATCGTTAACCTAAGCGGCGATTCTTTTATGTTGCCATAAACATCTATTGTTTTGCTGAAATAACCTGTTTCGTCGGGTATCAATTCTACTCTGATTGTTGTTGTTTGTCCGGGCGCAATCGGGCGTTTTTCCCATTCTACATTGGTACATCCGCAAGAGGCTGAAACACGGTAAATTACAAATGGCTGGTCTCCTGTATTAGTAATAGTAAAAACAGCTGGGTTTGAACTGTCTTTCAGGATATTACCGTAATTGTGAACTATTTTATCTGCTGTAACTGCTGTAGATACTGATTGTTCGGTTTGCTTTTTACCACCAATTTGTTTTTTGTATAACTCCCAAATTTTCGGGTTTTGCACCGGATTGCCAATCATTAAAACTTTATTATCGCTGCCTAATAGAAAGCATTGGTATTCCATTGCTTGTGGAAAACGATTCTGCCTATTTATTGTACCATTTAGATCCATAAACACAGGATAGTCAAATCGGTTTTGTAAAAACAGAAAACTCATTTCCCTCGCACTTTTGGGTTGAAAGTAAAGCAGAAATCCCACTCTTCCCTGAAACAAGCTATCTGCCTCTTCAATCAACTGTGTCCACTCAAACAATTTCAAACGGCAACTGCTGCATCCTGCAGAATCAACATACATCAGAATTTTAAATTCTTTTTGGAACAGTTCGTCGCATATTCCCGAAAGTGTATCCTTCCCTGCAACATAACACGGTACATTATCCGGAAACAGAATTTCTTTTCCTGTCCATTCGCTTACTATCTGCTCTATTCCTTGCCGTTTCTTCCTGTCTTTACATGAATAAAAAGAGAAAACAGCAATTAAAGCAAACAATACCAATACCTTATATTTCATTGTACTCATCATCCTATTATATATTTTGCCCAAATATAATTTAGATTTAATTACAAAGTTCTAAATTACGCTAAAAAAATTACGCAACATATATTTTACTGACTATTTACGATGCGTTTACTGTTTGTATTTTACAAATTTATGCACAGCATATTACACAAAGTGTTCCATTTCCGAACAAAAAGTGTCCATAAATGGACACTTTTGCAAATGTTAAAATTTGTAATACTCTCATTTGCTGCATGATAAATATTTGGCATAAAGTGTGCTTAATAATGAATCAGAATTAAATTTTTAAATAAACTAACATAAAGATGGATAGACAAATTGAGAAAAAAAAATGGACAACAAAGCGAATCACGCTTATTGCGGGAGGAGGCTTATTTGCGGTGCTGCTTATATTTATTATATTCAGTACTTTTGGTAAATCGAGGTTGAATGTGGACAGCGAGCGGATGACAATAGCCGACGTGAGAAAAAGCAACTTTCGTGAGTTTATTCCGGTAACCGGAACGATACAGCCCATTTCTACCATTTACTTGGATTTACAGGAAGGCGGCCGGGTTGAGGAAATATATGTTGAAGACGGAGCTGTGCTTGCCGAAGGACAGCCTATTTTGCGACTGAGTAACACCGATTTGGAGTTAAGCTTGATTTCCAACCAAACAAGTGTATATAATACGCTGGCTCAAACACAGCTTGCACAGGTTACGGCTACTCAAAATACCGTTACTAAACAAAATCAGATGGTTGATATTGAAGGCCAGTTGATTGAAGCTACACGGGTTTATGAGATGAATAGACAATTGCTTAATAAAGGCGTAGTAGCCCGGCAGGATTTTATTGAATCTGAAAACAGATATAATTCATGGTTAGCGAAGTACCAGCTGATGACCGAGATTCTTATACAGGATTCAATCGCTGCTGAGCAGCAATTACAGCAGGCCAGTCAATCATACAGTGGGGCACAAAACGGCTTAACGCTTATGCAGCGCAAGTTTTCAGATCTTACAGTTCGCGCTCCCGTTGCAGGACAGCTCACCTCACTGGATGCAGAGATAGGTGAAAGTAAAGGTAAGAGCCAGCGTATCGGTCAGATTGATGTGTTAAGCGGGTTTAAAGTGCGTGTAGATGTTGACGAACATTATATTTCGCGTATCTACAGCGGTCTTGAAGGCCAGTACAGGCAAGGCGACACAACATACACGCTAATCATAAAGAAAGTGTATACGCAGGTTACATCAGGGCGTTTTGCCGTTGATATGGAGTTTCAAGGAAAAGCTCCGGAAACAATTCGCCGAGGACAGACACTGCAAATCCGTATTGCATTGAGCGATGAAGCCGAAGCGTTGATTATTCCGCGTGGTGGATTCTATCAGCATACCGGCGGTAACTGGATTTTCAAAATATCAAGCGACGGGAAAAAAGCCTATCGCATACCTATACGTATCGGGCGCCAGAATCCTGACTATTACGAAGTATTGGAAGGCTTGGAAGCCGGCGACCGTGTGGTAACCAACAGTTACGAAAACTATGGAGACGTGATGGAGTTGGTAATTAAAGATTAAAATTTATTGGAGCATGGTTAATAAATATAAGTATTTTATCTAAAAAAATGAATGTTGAACAAATTAATACATAATGAAATGGAGATGATTAAAATTACAGACCTTGAGAAAATTTTCCGCACAGAAGAAGTGGAAACAGTAGCGCTGAACAAAATGTGTTTAGAAGTAAATGAACGTGAATTTGTAGCCATTATGGGGCCTTCGGGATGTGGCAAATCTACATTGCTTAATATTTTGGGAATGTTAGACGAACCTACATCGGGCAGTTTTCAGTTTAACGGAGTTGAAATATCTAAATTCAACGAGAACAAACGAAGCGACCTTAGGAAAGCCAATATCGGCTTTGTTTTTCAAAGTTTCAATTTGATTGACGAATTGAGCGTATTTGAAAATGTGGAACTGCCTTTGGTTTATAACAATGTGAAAGTGTCGGATCGTAAGAAGTTAGTGGAAGATGCGCTGGAGCAGGTGCAAATGATGCATCGCAGAAACCACTTCCCATCACAGCTGTCGGGCGGCCAGCAGCAGCGCGCTGCCGTAGCTCGCGCGGTAGTCAACAATCCGAAACTGATTTTGGCCGATGAGCCTACCGGAAACTTGGACAGCCAAAACGGAGGCGAAGTAATGCAAATGCTTACTCAGTTGAACGAAAAAGGAACAACTATAATAATGGTAACACACAGTGTACACGATTCGCACTATGCTCACCGGGTTGTTCACATGCTCGACGGAAGAACGGTAACAGAAAATTTCCTGAAAGAACTGGTTTATTTGGCGCCGTAATGATGAATTGTGAGTAATAAGTATCTAAATAAGTATCTGGTTAAGTTAGTTTGAGGGGCAGTAAGAGGTGGGAATATAAGATGAAACGATTATCGAACAAGTCAAAACAATTAATAAAACGGTAACCGCTTAATTCCTGTAGACTCACCATCTTACGCTCACATATTATTAAAATAAAAAAAAATGAAAGAGTTTATCCGTAATTTCAAAAAACAGCAAACAGTGGGTTTGTTAAATATTTGCAGCCTTTCGCTGGGCATCATGGTGACTGTCGTAGTAGGATTATGGGCTATCAATGAATTGAGTTTCGACCGGTTTCATAAAAATAAAGACAGAATATACCGGTCAGTAGTATCTGCACCTATGAGCGGAAGCACTGTAAAATTAGGTTCTACTTTTCGCCCCTTTGGCGAGCAGGCCCAAGAAGAGTTTCCGGCAATAGAGAATATGTGCAGGGTTCGTCCCTCAAGCGGAGATTCAGGCGGAGATTATATAAACATTGATAATGTTATGCATCAGGTAACCAGTGTTTTTACGGCCGACTCTAATTTTTTTACATTTTTTACATTTCCGTTAAAAGCAGGCAACCCGGCTCAAGTCCTTTCCACCCGCGACAAAGTGGTAATTAGCGAATCGGCGGCGGCAAAGTATTTCGCGGGGCAAGATCCCGTTGGCCGGATACTCAAGTATCAGGGCAGGGACTTTGCCATAAGCGGGATTATGAAAGATATGCCGAAAAACTCAAGCCTGCAAACCGATTTTGTGTTTCCTTTTTTTGGCTGGTTTGCCGAAAATGATTGGGGAAGCAATGACAGTTATTTAACTTTTTTCCTGCTGCATGAGGGCGTAACGCCGGAGTCTCTGTCAGAACCCATGACTCAGCTTTCGTATAGAAAATTTCCGGTATTTGAGAATTTCGGAGCTATCTACACTTTGGAACCGCTGAGCGGCATACATTTCACCCGGGGAATGGCATTCGACCGTATCGATACTACAGGCAGCAAATCAATGGTCATGGTATTTGTAATAACAGCATTAGTTATACTGGTGATTTCATGTATAAATTTCACAAATCTGTTTGTTTCTACCTCGTTTATCCGCGCAAAAGCAATTGGTATAAGAAAAACAGTTGGGGCTAAGAGATGGCACCTTATGCGTGATTTTTATTTCGAAACCGCCTGCTATGTACTTCTTTCAATAGGCGCCGGCTTATTATTGACCACGCTGGCCATACCGGTATTCAATAATTTTACACAGGCAAACGTGAGCCTCGATTTCACTGCACCGCAGATATATGTTTTCCTTTCGGCATTATTAGTATTTGTAGTGCTACTGGCGGGTTCGTTTCCAGCGCTGTATATGACGCGCTTTAATATCCTCGAAACCCTCAATGGAAAATTTAAAGGGAAAAAAATGTCGTTATTGCAGGAAAGTCTGGTGGTTACTCAATTTGCAGCTTCCATAACACTGTTGATTGTGGTGAGTTTTATGCAGAAACAGGTGGAATATATTCTTTCTTATGATTTAGGGTTCGACAAGGAGCATATTATTTATGTGCAGCCTTATGAAAGTTTTAAACAAAATTATAAAGCGCTTGAAGGAGAATTTCTTCAGGAACCGTCTATTGCGGCCGTTAGCAGAAAATCAGGACTTCCCTCGGAATGGAATAATGGCTGGTCAATAAAGAGAGTGCCGTGGGACAATACTCAGCAACCGATTTTGATGGAAATGTGCCGGATTCATCCTAACTATTTTGATTTTTTAGGCATGGAAATCATTGCCGGCGAAAATCCGTTCTTTCTCGAGTCGGATGATTTGACCGATGTTGTTATCAACGAAAGCGCCGCACGATTGCTGGGATATGAAAATCCGGTAGGAGAAATGATTGAATCAGATGGCGACGAACGCAGGTTTACCATCAGGGGAGTTGTGCGCAATGCCTATACCAAATCGCTTCATCAGGATGTTGATCCTCAGGTATATTTCAAGTTAAAGGAAAATGAATGGTGGGATCCCGCAATATTATTTAAAGTCAGCGGTGACCCACAGCGTGCTATTGCTTTCATCGGGCAGAAATGGAAAGAGCGCGAAGCCGAATATCCGTTTGAATATCATTTTTTAGATGACACATATCAACAGTTATACACTTCGGAAATGAACGCCGGCAAGGTCTTTTCGTTTGCCATGCTCATAAGCATTATAATAACCGTTGCCGGACTGTTTGCCATGGCTTATTACGCCACCCAGCGCCGCATGAAAGAGGTAGCCATACGCAAGGTTTACGGAGCTTCGCTGAAAAACATTTTTGTATTGCTCAACAGAAGTTTTTTGTTTTGGGTGGGCATTGCCTTTGCTGTTGCCTGTCCGGTGGCATACTACGCACTGCAAAAATGGCTGGGCGGTTTTGTAGTAAAAACGTCTTTGAGCATCTGGGTGTTCGCACTGGTAGGCGTTTTAGCCTTGGTGATTACATTGATGACCACAGGTTATCAAACATGGAAAGTAGCTGCGGCTAATCCGGTAAAATATTTGAAAACAGAATAAATAAAATAAATCAAATCAATAAAAATAAAAAAGCCTATTATCATGAAAGAGTTTATCCGTAATTTCAAAAAACAGCAAACAGTTGGCGTGCTGAATATTTGCAGCCTTTCGCTGGGCATAATGGTAGCCGTAGTCGTAGGATTATGGACTATAAATGAGTTAAGTTTCGACAGTTTCCACAAAAATAAAGACCGTATATACCGGACAGTAGAAAACATAGACATGGGTGGAAGTTCAATAAAATTAGGTTCTACTTTTCGTCCCTTTGGCGAGCAGGCCAAAGATGAATTTCCCATGATAGAGGATATGTGCAGAGTTCTTCACCGAAACCATGATGTAACCATTGATAATGTGTTGCACCTTGATATTAAGACTTTTATGGCAGATCCGAATCTCTTTACATTTTTTACATTTCCGTTAAAAGAAGGCGATCCTGCTCAGGTTCTTTCCACTCCCGACCGCGTGGTTATCAGCGAATCGGCAGTGGCAAGATATTTTCAGGGGCAAGACCCCATTGGCCGGACAATAAAATATCAGGGATATGATTTTGCAGTAAGTGGAATTATGAAAGATATGCCTAAAAATTCGAGCCTGCAAACCGATTTTGTATTTCCCTTTTTCGGTCAGTATGCCGAATACAGCTGGGGAGATATGGACGGATATATGACTTTTTTCCTTCTGCAGGAAGGTATAACGCCGAAATCGATGGAAGAACCGTTTACACAGCTTTTATATAGAAATTTTGAGCTGTTTAAAAATTCAGGAGCAACCTTAACGCTGGAATCGCTGGGAGACATGCATTTCAGTCAGGGAATGATATTCAATCCTATCGTTAAAGGCAGCAAGTCATTAATCATAGTATTTGCAATTACGGCTTTGGCAATATTGCTCATTTCCTGCATTAATTTTACCAATCTGTTTGTGTCCACATCGTTTATCCGCGCAAAAACCATCGGCATAAAAAAAGCGCTCGGAGCAAAAAAACTGCGGCTGATGAGCGAATTTTACTGGGAAACAGCCTGTTACGTGCTACTTTCTATCGGTATAGGCTTGGTGTTGGCTACAGCGGTAATACCTACTTTCAACAATTTCACGCAGGCAAGTGTAAATCTTGATTTCACTGCGCCGCAGATATACGTTTTTCTTGCAGTGTTGTTGATATTGGTTGTACTGCTGGCAGGATCGTTTCCGGCGCTGTATATGACACGCTTTAATGTTCTCGAAACCCTAAAGGGAAAATTTAAGGGAAAGAAAATGTCGTTATTGCAGAAAGGCCTTGTAATCACACAATTTACAACATCAATAGCATTGCTGATTGTAGTCGCATTTATGCAAAAACAGGTGAATTACATACTTTCTTATGATTTGGGGTTCGATAAGGAAAATGTTGTTTATGTGCGTGGGCGCGAAAGTTTCAGGCAAAATTATCAGGCACTTGAAGGAGAATTTCTTCAGGAACCGTCTATTACGGCTGTAAGCAGAAAAAATGCACTTCCAACCGAATGGATGCAAGGCTGGTCGGTAAGCAAAGTACCGTCCGACAACACTCAGTCTCTTTTGGTGGAAGCGTGCCATGTTAACCCTAACTATTTCGATTTTTTCGACATGAAAATCATTGACGGCGAAAATCCGTTTTTCCTTGAATCGCCCGACTTGGCAGGCGTAGTTATTAATGAAAGCGCCGCTCGCTTACTTGGATATGAAAATCCGGTGGGAGAAACTATCGAAGTAAATGAACGCGAAAAATATATCATCAGGGGAGTAGTGCGTAATGCCTACACCAAATCACTCCATCAGGATGTTGACCCTCAGTTGTATATAAAATTAAACGAATGGTGGGATCCCGTGTTGTTATTCAAAATAAACGGTGACCCGCGGCGTGCCATTGCTTTCATCGAGCAGAAATGGAAAGAGCGCGAAGCCGAATATCCGTTTGAATATCACTTTTTAGACGACACATACCAGCAGTTATATACTTCGGAAATGAACTCCGGCAAGGTTTTTTCGTTTGCCATGCTCATAAGCATTATAATAACCGTTGCCGGGCTGTTTGCCATGGCATACTACGCTACCCAGCGCCGTATGAAAGAGGTAGCTATACGCAAAGTTTACGGTGCTTCGTTAAAAGACATTTTTGTGTTGCTCAATAAAAGTTTTGTGCTTTGGGTGGGCATTGCCTTTGCTGTTGCCTGTCCGGTGGCATACTACGGACTGCAAAAATGGATGGCCGGTTTTGTAATTAAAACATCGTTAAGTATCTGGGTGTTTGTACTTGTAGGCATTTTAGCCTTGGTGATTACCCTGCTGACAACAGGTTATCAAACATGGAAAGTGGCAAAAGCCAATCCGGTAAATGCGATAAAGAGTGAATAACAGAATAACTGAATAACTGAAAATTATGAACTTAGATAAATTTTATTTACGTATGAAACGAATTATATTTACAGGAATTGCAATAATCATGCTTTTGGGCAGGATAAATGCACAGGATACTCCCAAACTTTGGACACTGGAAGAATGTATCCGTTATGCTATCGACAACAACATCAACCTGAAACAGCGGGAGCAGGAAGAAGAATCAAGAAAGATAGATCTGAATACGGCCAAAAACAGTTGGTTGCCCGGTCTTAGTGCAGGTGGCAACCAGAGTTTCGGTTTTGGGCGTTCGCAATCGCGCGAAGGTACTATTGTTGACCGCAACTCTGCAAGTACGTCATTCAATGCAGGAGTGAGTATGCCTGTATTTGATGGATTTAGAATATCGAACACTATTGCCGCCCGCAAACTGAATCTTATGGCGGCCACCGAAGCCTTAAACAAGGCCAAGGAAGACATTGCCATCGGTATAGCTTCTTATTTTTTACAGGCGCTGTATAGCAAGGAGATATTACATATATCAGAGTTACAGGTTAATCTGGCCGAAGAACAGGTAACGCGCACCGAAGCCATGGTGGAGGCAGGAAAAGTCCCGCTGTCACAGCTTTATGATATTAAGGCGCAGTTGGCTAAAGACGAAGTAACGCTTACCGAAGCCAAAAATAATGTCAGCTTGGCGTTGTTGGATTTGGTGCAGGCGTTGGAACTTGAACGCCTTGCCGATGACTTCGACATTGCTCAACCGGAAATAACCTACGGCATGGTGGATAATGTGGGAAGTATAATGCTGCCTGACCATATCTATGATAATGCAGTAAGTTTTAAACCGCAAATCAAGGAGCAGGAATACCTGTTGGAAAGCCGGAAAAAGATGTTGAGAGTGGCGCAGGCCGATTATTATCCGCGGTTAAGCATGAGTGCATCCTACAGTAATGGCTATTATCGATTTTTGGGGGGCGAAGACGTGGTTAATGTGCCTCTTAGAGATCAGTTGAATCAGAACGCCCAGAAAGGAGTCGGATTAAGCCTGAATATACCTATCTTTAACCGCTTTGGCGTTCGCAACAACACACGTCAGGCGCGTATAGGCATTTTCAGTCAGGAATTATCTATGGAAAACAGTAAAAAAGTGCTTTACAAAGAAATTCAGCAGGCTTATTTTAATGCCACTGCCGCGCAGGAAAAATACATGGCTTCGGAAAAATCAGTCACCGCCAGCCGCGAAGCATTCTCGTATGCCGAAGAACGTTATGCTGTTGGCAAAAGCTCGGTATATGAATACAACGAATCAAAATTGAATTACGCGCGAAGCCTTTCGGAACAGGCAAATGCGAAATACAATTTTATTTTCCGCACTAAGTTGCTTGACTTTTACAATGGAATTGAAATACGGTTATGAGTTATGATAGTTATGAGTTATGAGTTAAGAACTAAGAGTTATGAGAAAAACAATTACGAATTTTCAGTTATTCCGTTATCTGTGGAATTAAATTTTAGATATTAAAAAGAAAATAAATAATAAAACAGTTTTAAAATGTTAAAGATAAATCATATCACTAAATGGGTGAACAGCGGCGCAGGGCGTATTTTTCTGTTGCGCGACATCAACATGAGTATAGCCAAAGGCGAGTTTGTTTCTATAATGGGGCCTTCGGGTTCGGGTAAAAGTACACTGCTCAATGTGTTGGGCATGCTCGACGGCTTCGACGAAGGCGAGTATGAATTTATGGGGCATCAGGTGCATGCGCTCAAGGAAAGCCACCGTTCCGATCTCCACCGAAACTATATCGGGTTTATATTTCAGGCGTATCACCTGATTGACGAACTCACCGTTGCCGAAAACATTGAGGCTCCGCTGCTTTACCACGGCTTTAAGCAAAGCGAACGCAAAGCCGCCGTTGCCGACATACTCGACCGCTTTAATATAGTAGGCAAAAAAGATCTGTTCCCCACACAGCTTTCGGGCGGGCAACAACAGTTGGTTGGTATAGCGCGGGCGCTCATCATCAAACCAAAACTGCTGTTAGCCGACGAGCCTACAGGCAATCTCAATTCGAAACAGGGCGAAGAAATAATGCGGGTGTTTACCACGCTGAACAAAGAAGAAGGCATGACAATTATTCAGGTAACCCACTCCGAAAAAAATGCCGCATACGGAGATAGAATTATTGAACTGTTGGACGGAAGAATAGTGAATGACTGAATAATTGAATAACTGAAAGAGGGTGGATATGGAAGAGTTAAATTACAGGGATGAATTGAAACAAAGAACAAAATTGTTTGTTTTACGAGTCATAAAGCTTTATCAATCTTTACCTAAAACTATAGAAACTCAGTTACTCAACCAATTAAATTAATTAAATTAAAATTATATGAATCCAATTATTAAAAATCTATTGAGCGTAGTCCGCCGTTTTAAGCTGGCGGCAGTTTTAAACATCCTGGGGCTTTCGGTGGCCTTTGCAGCGTTTATGGTGATTATGGTTCAACTGAATTATGATTACGGTTTCGACAGATTTCATAAAGATTATGACAGAATTTTTCGTGTGGAACGCAGAAGAGACAGCCCGCCATGGCAAAATGCTATTCACAGCGGAGGGATTATTAGCCGTTTCCTCGAACTGTCTCCCAATGTTATTGCCGGTACGGCCACCAATGCGCGGGCGAGTGATATTTTTTTCAATACCGAAAAAGACGGTGAGCAGAGTTTTTATGAAGGAAGAATGATGGGGGTAGCGTCAAATTTTACCGACGTATTTACTGTAAATTTTGTAGAAGGTTCTGAAGATGCGCTAAAAAATCACGCAGATATAATCATTCCGTTGAGCCTTTCGCGAAAGTTATTCGGCAAAGAATCGGCAGTCGGACAACAGCTCTTTGTTAATGGGAGTGGCATAACGATAGGTGCTGTATATCGCGATTTTCCTAAAAATTCTACTTTCGAAAACTGCATATACAGGCCGCTGCCTGAAACTATTTTCGATAATTTTGGCAGCGCCAGTTATTGTCTGTATATTCTTGTAAACGACCCCGCTAATGTGTCAACGCTGTTTGAGAATTTTGAGCGAAATTTCGACATTTCAACCATAATAGGCCCTCACTGGGCCGAAGATTTTTATTTGGATTTCAGGGCTTTAACCGATGTTCATTATGCAACGGGTGTGGACTTTGATTACACGCCCAAGTCGAGCAGTAAACAGGCGCTGATTATTTTGCTTTCAATAGCCATAGCGATTATAACTATTGCGGCTATCAATTTTACCAACTTCAGCACGGCTCTTACGCCCATGCGTGTTAAAAGCATAAATACGCAGTTTGTACTGGGGGCGCGGCGAAGTACCCTGCGTTTGGCTATTACTCTTGAAGCGGTGGTTTTAAGTTTTCTGTCGTTTCTTGTCGCTGTTTTATTGGTTTTTATTTTTAACAAGAGTTCGATGGCAAGATTAGTTTCCGGCGATTTGTCGTTTGCGGCCAATCCGTTGATTTTTGGCGGAACGGCTTTAGTAGCGCTGTTTGCCGGTTTGCTTGCAGGTTTGTATCCTGCCCGGTATATGACCTCGTTTTCTCCTGCATTGGTATTAAAGGGAAGTTTCGGACTTTCGCCAAAAGGGAAAAGACTGCGGAATACGCTGATAGGTATTCAGTTTGTGGCCTCGCTTGCGCTTATTATCGGAACCACGTTTATGTACCTTCAAAACTGGTTTATGCAAAATTCGCCTTTAGGTTACGATAAAAACAACCTGCTTACCGTTGATATAAGGTCAATAAGGACAAGCCGCGATGCGATTGCCAATCAACTGAAGACGCATTCGGGAATTGAGGATGTTACTTTCGGCGCAAACCTTTTGGGAAGTTCCGACATGTATAATCAGTCGAGTTTGACATATGGCGACCAAACAATTTGGATTCAGCCTTTTTATGTATATCACGATTTTCTTAAAGTTATGGATGTTGAGATTACCGGAGGCCGCGATTTCAGGCCGGAAGATTTAAATTCTAATAGAATGTTATGGATAGTTAACGATACTACTCGCCGCAGGTACGATTTTGAACCCGGCGCACTGCTGTCGGGGAACAACGAAAT
>Ga0082212_10009902_pt1 | contig 12244 bp, 8 predicted proteins | sample TergutNt197P3_FD_71548 | JGI IMG/M metagenome (GOLD analysis project Ga0082212, IMG submission 71548) | Neocapritermes taracua P3 segment gut microbial communities from Petit-Saut dam, French Guiana - Nt197 P3 | ecosystem: Host-associated > Arthropoda: Insects > Digestive system > Gut ... | reverse complement strand
AGTTGACATGATAATCAAGAAAAGTATCAATAACCGCATTCACCGCAGCGCAGCTAAATCCGTGACCGCCGCCGAATACGCAGTGCATTGCCACAGGGACTCCCGCCGCTTCGAGCGCGTCGCGCAAATATATGCTCTGTTTATACGGCACTACGTCGTCTATGTCGCCGTGGATTATCAAAAACGGCGGTAAAGAAAAGATATTTCATCCATGGTGTTCGGCATTTTAGAATCACCCCGCCATTATTATAGTGCATATTCCTCGCAATGTCAATAATTTTATATTGCTTTTTCTTTCAAAATGTTGTATAATAAAACAAAAGCGAACTTGAAAATGAAAGGGCGCGTATTTGGATGGATGTAAAAAAATGCGCGAAACTTGTTCTGCGATCTTTTATGACGGCAGGGCTGATGGCAGCCTATGTTTGCAGCGCGCATATTTTACAATACTGGAGCCAGCTCAAAGCAATAGATAATATCACAGGCGCGGCGCCGCTATTATTGCTTACCGGCATCACGGCATTTTTGGCGGCGTTAATTTGGAAGCGCCACAAGAAAGCGGAAACTTCAACTATCGTCCTCGCGGCTATGAGCATAATCTGGGCGTTTTTGCTCATTCCCGCATTGACAGGAAATTGGTATCCCTTAGCGAAAATATCCACGCCAGGCGCAAGCATGCCCGACTTTGATCTTTATGCGCCATTCACCGAAGATACCTTGGCGGCTAAACTGCCCGATACGGCTTCGTTGACTATTTATGGAAAATTACCAACGCTTGACGGCGCAACTGCCCTATATCCTGTTTACGCAGCTTTTGTGGACGCGACATACGACAAAGCAAACTATACTCCCGATGTTGCGTCATGCACCAATACGCCGAACGCCTATCAACGGATCATTACAGGCGACTGCGACATTATTTTCGTGGCGGGCGCGTCCGAAAAGCAGAAGCAGGCGGCAATCGACACAGGAAGCGAGTTAGTGTTCACCCCTATCGGGCGAGAGGCGTTCGTATTCCTCGTCGGCAAAAATAATCCGATAAATGGATTATCTTATCAACAGCTAAAGAACATTTATTCCGGCAAAACGGCATATTGGCGCACTCTTGGCTGGAACAGCGGCGGCAAAATCATCGTTTTTCAACGCCCGGAGGGGAGCGGGAGCCAAACAGGATTGCAAAACATCATGCGCGGGCTGCCAATCCAAAAACTGCAGCCGCTACCCGACGAAAGCCTGATTGGGACTGGCAGCATGATGAAGCAAATATCCGTGGAATGGCAAGGGGTCCAGCCTGCGATCGGATATTCCTACAGATATTACGCAACTGCGATGTATCCAAACCCTGACGTAAAAATTTTGGCAATAGACGGTATTTATCCGTCAAATGAAACGATAGCGAACGGGAGCTATCCGTTTGCCGACAATTTTTATGCAGTTACAAACGGACAACCGACAGGCAATACAAAATTGTTGATTGATTGGATTTTAACCGACGAGGGGCAATATTTGATTGAGCAAACAGGATATGCGCCATTAAGCAAATAAAAGCGGATGCCTCGGCGCGGGTATCAGCCCGCCCAATTCAAAACAGTGGCCGATTTATGCGGTTTCAGTCATCAAGGCAAGCAAAATTCATAAATGATTCATATATCCTGCCCCAAAAGTTCACAAATTTTTGATATAAACTAAGGTAGCAAACGCGAGGACGGAAAGAGTAAACTGCAAGCGAAGCCCACAGCGAGCCGGGGGAGGTGCGAGCCCGGCGCAAGTAGCCCGCAGCCGAAGATCGCTCCCGAGCGGCGCCCCCAAAGCCATGCGGCGAGTAGGCGGCGACGGAATCCCTCCGTGATCGGGGACGCATATGCTTGTATGGCGCAAAATGGGTGGTACAGCGAAAGAACGAACACGGCTTTCGCCCCAATGCGGAAATTTTTCGCATATGGGGCCTATTTTTTTACTCAACAACAAACTGAAAGGAACAAATATCATGCCAATCGAAACAAAACCGGATTTTGTGCAAATGGAGCGGGACATCCTCGATCTGTGGGAGGAGCGCGGCTGCTTTGCCAAGCTGCGCGAAAAGAACAAAGCCAACAAGCGCTTTCGGTTTATTGACGGGCCGATCACGGCCAACAACCCGATGGGGATACACCACGCATGGGGCAGGAGCATAAAAGACATGGTGCTGCGCTACAAGGCGATGAACGGCTACAGCTGCCATTACCGAAACGGCTTTGACACCCAGGGGCTTTGGGTGGAGGTCGAAGTCGAAAAGGAACTCGGGTTCAGGGACAAAAAAGACATCGAGGCCTATGGAATGGCCGAATTCACAAAAAAATGCGTCGAGCGCATCGAAAAATTTTCCGGCGTGATCACCGGGCAGTCCAAACGCCTCGGGCAATGGATGGACTGGGACAACTCGTACTTCACGCACACGGACGAGAATATTTCGGCGATCTGGCATTTTTTAAAAATCTGCCATGAAAGCGGCCTTGTCGACAAAGCCAACAGGCCGATGCCCTGGTGCCCGCGCTGCGGCACCTCGCTTTCGGAGCACGAGATGTCCGGCTCGCACAAGGAAATCACGCACACCGCCGTTTTCGCCGTTGCAAAAACAAAGGACGCCGATTTTGACGTGCTGGTCTGGACCACCACGCCCTGGACGCTCTCGGCCAACGTGGCGCTGGCGGTCAACGCCGAACTGGACTACGCGCTCGTGAAATGCGAAAATTTCGACAGACCGCTCGCGCTGGCAAAAAACGCGATCAAGCACATCGACGGCGAAAAACAGGTGCTGCGCCTTATCAAGGGCGAAGAATTGGTCGGGCTCGAATACGAGGCGTTTTTCCCGTGGCTTTCCGCCCAGCAGGGACTAAACCATAAAATAATCCCGTGGGAGGACGTGGGGGCGGACGAGGGAAGCGGCGTGGTCCATATAGCGCCGGGCTGCGGGGCCCAGGACTACGAACTCGGCAAAAAGTATTCGCTTGCCGAAATATGCCCGATAGACGAATCCGGCATGTTTTCGGAAATGTACGATTTTCTCGCCGGCAAAACCGCTTCGGAGGCTGCGGGGCCGGTTTTTGGCAAGCTCGGCGAACAGGGCAAGTTATTCAAAACCCACGAATACACCCACAGCTATCCCGTGTGCTGGCGGTGCAAAACCGAGGTATTGTTCCGGCTCGTCCGCGAATGGTACATCAAAACGGAAGAAATCAAGCCCCGCTTGATCGAAGCGGCCAATACGGTGCAGTGGGAACCGCCATTTATCGGGAAGCGAATGCTCGACTGGCTGGCTAATATGGGCGACTGGAACATATCGCGAAAAAGGTTCTACGGGCTTCCGCTGCCATTCTATCCCTGCCAAAGCTGCGGCCATTTGACCGTTGTGGGCTCAAAAGAAGAGCTCTTCGATTTGGGCGGCGCGGCTGCCCGCGAGCTGCCGGAGCTGCACCGGCCCTGGATCGACGATGTGAAAATAGAGTGCCCGAAATGCGGCGCGGCGGTCTCCCGCATACCCGAAGTGGGCGATGTATGGCTCGATGCGGGGATTGTCCCCTTTTCCACTCTCGGCTATTTTTCCGACAGGGCCGCATGGGAGCAAAATTTCCCGGCCGAATGGGAAATCGAAATGCAGGAACAGGTCAGGCTGTGGTTTTATTCGCAGCTGTTCATGAGCGTGGCGATCACAGGCAAGGCGCCTTACGAGCGGGTGACCACTTATTCAAGAGTGGTGAAGGAGGACGGATCGGAGTTTCATAAATCGGGGTTTATGATACGCTTCGACGAAGCGGCGGAACGAATCGGGGCGGATGCGGTGCGCTATCTCTATGCCGGAGCCTCGATGGCGAGCGACGTCCGCTTTGGGTTCGCGCTCGGCGAGGAGGCCCGCCGCAAACTGCTCGGATTTTGGAATATCTATGCGTTTTTTATGACTTACGCCCAGATCGACAACCCGGTCATCCATAAAGCTTTGTCGGACAACCTGACTGACAGGTGGCTTGGCAGCCGCGTGGCGGCTTTTGTGGGCAAGGCGACAAAGAGCTATGAAAATTACAGCGTCGCCGAGGTGGTGCGCGAATTTGAGCAGTGCGTCGACGATGTCTCGAACTGGTATGTCCGGATAAACCGCAGGCGCTTCTGGAAAGAGGGATCGGACGCCGACAAACAAAGCGCATACAGCTCCCTTTATTTCGCCATAAAACAAATCGCGCAAACCATGGCGCCAATTTTGCCCTTCATGGCCGAGCATATATGGCAGAATATGGCGCTCGCATATGAAAATGATGCGGAAGAATCGATCCACCTTTCGGAATTCCCGGAGCCGGGCGAATGCGATAGGCCCATGCTCGAGCAAGTGGAGCAGGCAAGGGCGGTAATCGCGCTGGCATTGAAGCTGCGAAACGAGCGGAATCTGAAAGTCAGGCAGCCGCTGTCCGTTTTGTATTTGGGGAAATCCTTTGAAACGGTTTCGGCTTACGATGCGATCATCCGCGAGGAATTGAATATAAGGGAAATCGTATATCTCGATGATTTTGCCGGGCTTAGCCGCGAGTATCTCTCCCTTAATTTTCAAACTGCCGGGCGGCAGCTGAAAGCCGATTTGGCAAAAGTGAAGGCGCTTTGCGAAAATTTGACGACTTCCGAGCATGAGGTGCTCATAGCCGCGGTCAAAGACGGGCGCCCGGTGACAATCGCGGGCCATGATGGCGACATACCGGCCAATTGTTTTAGCATACTATCAAAGGACAAAGAGAATATCGCGAAGGCGGCGGAGGGCGTTTTGGTGGCTATAGACACAATAATAACGCCCGAGCTAAAAGCGGAGGGCATCTGCCGCGAAGTGCTGCGCCACTGCCAGCTTCTGCGCAAAGAAGCGGGCTTCGCGGTCACGGACAGAGTCGCGCTATCCTTTGAAACGGATTCGGAGGCGATCAGGTCGGTGCTGGAAGATTACGCAGGCGAAATCGCGCGGGAGACGCTGTCGAAAATACAGCGCATAGCCGAACCCATCATGCGAAAACAAGTCGATTTGGATGACGGGAAAGTGACAATATCGATAAAATAGCCGCAATAACCGCCAGCCGGCTAAAAAATATCAAAAAAATTTAAAAAATTCGATTTAAGCCTTGACAAACTTTCATAAATCTGGTAGAATAACGAAGTAAGTCTACCGCTAATGTAGCTCAGCTGGCAGAGCAGTTGATTCGTAATCAACAGGTCGTGGGTTCAAATCCCACCATTAGCTCCACGTGTAACGAATGTGAACGAAGTATGTGAGACGAACGTGAACGATAGTTCACGTGCAGTCCACACCAATCGGTCACACATGCAGTTCACGCCAATCGACCAAAAAAAGCCCGGTATATTTCCATATATCGGGCTTTTTTGGTTTTGCGGCTCTATCGCTTCACCGCTTCGCGCAGCTTTTGTATGTTTTCGGCTATGTCCGCGCCCGCTTTGTATACGCTGGACGACCCCGCCACGAAAATGCCGGCGCCCGCTTCGCTCATCAGCCTGGCGTTTTCAAAGCTCACGTTGCCGTCCACCTCGATTTCGATGTTTGGATAACCGGACCCGTCGAGATATTCCCTGAGCCGCTTTATCTTTTTCAATGTGGCGGGGATCAGCTCCTGGCCCGCATAGCCCGGGTTCACCGTCATGACCAGCGCGGCGTCGATGTCGTCCAATACATTTTCGAGCGCGACAAGCGGCGTGGCGGGATTTAAGGCGAGCATGGGCTTTGCGCCAAGGCTCCGTATCTTTTTCAGGGCGCGCTGCGCGTGCACGGTGGATTCGCAATGTATCGAGACGTAGTCCCCCGCGCATAGCGCCGGGGCGAACCAGTCGAGCTTTCTCTCGGGTTCGGTGATCATCAAATGCAAATCGAGCGGGATTTTCGTGGCCTCCTTGAGTTTTTTGCAGTAATCGACGCCCAAGGTGTAATTGGGCACGAACTGCCCGTCCATTATGTCGATATGCAGATATTCTATGCCCGCTTTTTCGAATATGCGTATGTCGTTTTCCAGGTTCAGGAAATTCGCGCACATCATCGAGGGCGAAATCTTTTTGTTCACGGGTTGACCACCACCCTCAGGCCTTCGTAGCTCTCCGCGATCCGGAAGGCCTCGCGGATTTGGTCGAGGGGCATTTTGTGCGATATGAATTTTTTCATGTCGATTTTGCCCGATGCGATCAAATTCACCGCCTTCATGTGATGCACGGGCATCGAGCCGTGCGCCCCGTGGACGAAAAGCTCCTTGTAGTGGATTATATTCGTGTCCAAGGTCACATTCGACCTGTCTTTGGCAAGCCCGCCGAAAAAGCACACTCTGCCCCTGTTTTTGGCCATTTTCAGCGCATCCGCCTGTGTTTGGGGCACTGAATTGGCCGTATACACGATATCGGCGCCGAGACCCCCGGTCTCCTCGAGCACGCGCGCCGCCGCATCTTCATCGGCGGGGCAGATGCACACGTCCGCGCCGAATCTTTTGGCGATTTCCAGGCGCTCTTTCACGAGCTCGATAGCGATCACCTTGCACGCGCCCATCATCTTGGCGGCCTGCATCAGCATCAGCCCGATCGGCCCCGCCCCGATCAGCGCGAAGGTGTCCCCGATGTTCACCCCCGACAGCGTGAGCGCGTTTATAACGCAGCCTAGTGGCTCGGCGAGCGCCGCTTCCTCATAGCTCACATGGTCCGGGATTTTCGTTATGGGGCCGTAGCTGACCATTGTCCGGTTTAAAAGCGCGTACTCGGCGAACCCGCCGGCGAACTGGTAGCCCATCGCGTAATTTATCTGGCAGTTGTTGCCTATGCCCGCCTTGCAGAAAACGCATTCGCCGCAGGGCACGTCGGCGCCCACCGCGATCCGCTCCCCCGGCGAAAAGCCTTTCACATTGCGTCCCACGCCCTCGATCACCCCCGAAAACTCGTGGCCGATGATCTGCGGGGGGACCACCCGGCTGTTTCCGTGGTGGAATATCCTCACATCGGAACCGCAGACCGCGCAGGCCTTGACGCGCACCAGTATGCCCTCGTCGTCCACGCGCGGCGTTTCGATCTCTTTTACTTCCATGTTGTCTATGCCCTGATATATGGCAGCTTTCATATGTGTTTTTTCCTCTCTGTTATTTTAGTTTTTTACCCATTTTCTCCAATATGCCACGCTCTCTTTTAGATCTTCGATTATCGCGAATTCCGTGTCGTAATGCTCCCTGTGGCCGATCTCGAACATCAGGATCGTCTCATCGAGCCCCGATTTTTCCATTGCGGCCATCATCTTTTCGCCGGTTATTATTCCGGTTTTGTTGTGCTCGGCGGTGAATGGGGCGTGGTTGCTTTTGTGCAGCACCGTCTGCTGTATGTGGATTATCGGGCTGTATTTTCCAAGGCTCTCCACCCAGGGGTACGGGTCGCGGTAGTCGGGGTGCGGCGCATGACCCACATCGAGACATAGCCGCATCGGAACCCCGCAGTCGGCGTTGACCCGCTCCATCAGATCAATTGCTTCGGGTATCGTGTGCGCCATTTCGCGCGGCACGCTCATCGGCTCGAAGATCAGCGCCTCATAGCCCGCGTCTTTGGCGTAATGGGTGAGCTTTTGCCAGTTTTTCACCCCTTCTTCGATCAAAAATTCGCGGTTATTTTCAAATGCGTCGAATGTGAGTATGCCGAAATGGCTGCCCAAGGTTTTTGCCCCGAATTTTTGCCCGAGGTCGATGAAGCGCCGAAACCATCCAAGCCAGATCTCCCGCGCTTCGGCGTCGGGGTGCATCAGGTGGTTTACCCGGGTGTACGCGCTTGTGAACATGCTGTCGATCGATATCCCGTATTCGCTTGCGGAATTTATGACGCGGTTTGCGGTTTTGTCGATGTATTCTCCGGGCAAAAACGGGTTGAGCAGGTCGGCCACGAACTGCACGCTCGACAGCCCCAAATCCGCCGCCACTATTTTCGCCCATATTTCCGGCTCTATGTACCGGTTTATGGCAAAGCCGAGATTTGTGCCGAGTTTGAGTTTCAAAATCAAATCACCCCTTTTTTGTCATGATTTTTCGATGTAGGCGAGCTTTGCGCATATGCACAAAATTTCCGTCGCCGAAACCAGTTCCTCCACCGACGGAAATGTGGGCGACAGCCTTATGTTGCTGTCATGCGGGTCTTTTTTGTAGGGGTAGGTGGAGCCCGCAGGGGTAAGCTCAAGGCCCGCCTCCTTTGCCAGCGCGACTGTGCGCTTCGCGCAGCCGTCCGGCACATACAGGCTGATGAAATACCCCCCGTTGGGATTGGTCCAGGATGCCAGGCCCGTTTCGCCCAGGTTTTTCTCGAGCCCTTCTATGACCGCCTCGAATTTGGGCTTTATGATTTTTCTGTGCTTTGCCATGTGCGCAAAAATGCCCGCTTTGCCGCCTAAAAACAGCGCGTGGCGCATCTGGTTTATCTTGTCCGGGCAAATCGTCTGCACGAAAGCCTTTTGGCTCATATATTTTATGTTTTTTTCGCTGGCGCAGATCGCCGCCACCCCGCCGCCGCAAAAGGTGATCTTCGAGGTCGAGGCGAACATATATGCCATGTCCTCTTTTTTGTTTTTTTTGAGCTCTTCGAATATGTTCAAAAGCTCGTCGCCGGACTCGGTCAAATCGTGCACGATGTAGGCGTTGTCCCAGTATATGCGAAAATCCGCCGCCGCAGGGGAGAGGTTCGCCATGCGCTTCACCACCTCGTCGGAATACGTGACGCCGCCGGGATTCGAGTATTTCGGCACGCACCATATGCCCTTGATCGAAGGATCAAGGCTTGATAGCTTTTCCACTTCGTCCATGTCGGGGCCGTCGGGGTTCATGTTTATGTTTATCATCTCCACCCCGAGAGCTTCGCATATCGAAAAATGCCTGTCATAGCCCGGGACGGGGCAAAGGAATTTGGCCTTTTGGCCGCCTTCGAGCTTGTGCCAGGGCGTGGCGTCCTCCGACGCGCCGTATATGAATGAGCGCGCCATCGCGTCGTGCATGATGGCAAGCGAGGAATTTCCGCACACCATGACCTCCTCGGCGGAGTCCGCCCCCATCAGATCGCGAAAAAGCTCCCGCGCCTCAAAGGTCCCCATCAGCCCGCCCGGGCTGCAATAATTCCTGAAATCTCCCATATCTTTGGCCAAATAGCCGATTTCGCCCAAATCTATCTTGAGCATATCGTTTGACAGGTCGAGCTGCTCCTTGCACGGGATGCCGCGGGTCATGTTCAGCTTCAGGCCGCGCGCTTTGTATTTCTCGTATCGCTCCCGCAAAATTTTTTCGCTTTCCATCTTTTCGGTACTACCCCTTTTCTTTTTTTGTCCGAATCCCATTATACAGCATCATAGGCAAAATGTCAAGATGAATTTTGCGGCATCACAGCTTGCGGCCTTTGAGCAGCTGGTCTTTGGTCCAGGATATCATCGGGTCCCCGCATTTTAAAAGCTCGCCGTACAGTTTTATCCGGAGCTCCGAGATCAGCCCGCTGTGCGATTTGTCGTTGATCAAATTGAAAAGTTCGTTGGGGTCTGAACTCAAGTCATAGAATTCGTCGGTGTCCGAAAGGTTCCAAACGTATTTGTAGCCGTCGATTTTTATGCAGCGCGAGGAATACAGCCCGAACTGCTGCCCGTTGTAGCTGGACACCGCATAGTCCCTCTCCCAGGCCGCATTGCCTGTAAGCGCGGGGACAAGGCTCTCTCCGTGGAAAACGCCCTCGGGCTTTTCTATGCCCAAAAGATCCAAGACGGTCGGGGCGAAGTCGAGGCAGTTATGCACATAGCCCGCAAATACCTGCGGCTTGATTTGCCCGTCGCACCTAATCGCGAAGGGCACGTGGATCAGATCCTCATACATCACGTAATGCTTGTCTATCATTTTGTGGCTGCCGCAAAGGTCGCCGTGGTCGCAGGTGTAGACTATGACTGTATTTTCAAGCTGGCCGGTATCCTCGAGATTTTTTAATATCCTGCCCACCGCGTCGTCGCACTGGCTCACATAGCCGTAATAGAGCGCGACCGTCCTCGCCCAGCTCTCCCAGTCCCTGTCCTCGAGCTCCCAGTTGATCACCTGCTGCTTGTGCATGTACGGCTTGCCGGCAAATTCGTCGTCGAAGCTTCCCCATTTTTCTATGTCTTCGGGGCGGTACATGGTGTCAAACGGCTTGGAGGGGCGGCAGGGCGGGTGCGGCTCGACGAAATCCAGGTTGACGAACCAGGGCGCGTTTTGGCCCGCGAAGCCGTTTATGATTTCGTTCGCTTTTTTTGCCAAGGTGTGGGTGTGCGAGAATTCGAGCTCGATGGGGCAGGGGTCGCCGAAAATTCCGTTGGGGTAGGATATTTCGGCTGTGCCGTTTTTTTTCATCTCGGCGTAAATCTCGCCTTCGCTTATATATTTGTCAAAACCGTAGCTGTCCGGCAGAAGCGACTCGGATATGCCCCATTTGCCGCAAAAAGCGGTGTTGTATCCGTGTTCCTTTAGGTGGCGCGGGTAAATGAAGCCCTCGCGCGCCACTTCGCGCACCGGGTGGGTTATGTGGAAATTCCAGAGCCCCCCGAAGGACTCCGGCCGCTTTCCGCATATCATCGCCTGCCTGGCGGGGGCGCACACCGCTATGGGGGTGTAGGCGTTGGAGAACCAGGCGCCGTTTCTGGCGATGCTGTCGATGTTTGGCGTTTTCACCGGCCGGCGGCCCGAATAGCCCACGCAGTCGTATCTTTGCTGGTCGAACATCAGAAAAAGCAGGTTTTTTTTGTTCATAATTTTTCGGCATACCTTTCCAAAAATATTTTTGCAAATCAATATAAATTTCCCGGATATACATGGTTCAGATTTTTGCTTGCGGCCTCGACGAGCCGATGCATCGTCTCCGCCGGGGTGGGATCCGCGCGGCGCATCTTGTGCGCGGGGAAAAACCTGCTTATGTGCAGCGCTATGTTTTTGCCCAAACCCGCGATCCAGTTTGAAATGCCCTCCATTTCGGCGGCGGAGTCGTTTTTTCCCGGGATGATCAGCACAGTCACTTCCAAGTGCGCGCCCGAGGCGGCGACGGATTCTATTGTGGCTTTCACGCATTCGAGCCTGCCGCCGAGTTCTCCGTAAAACGCCGGGCTGAAAGTTTTCAAGTCTATGTTTGCCGCGTCGATATGCGGCAGAAGCTCCCTTAGAGGTTCGGGGTTGATGAAGCCGTTTGTGACGAGCGCGTTCTTTTGCCCTTGGCTGCGTATGGCCCGCGCGCAGTCTTTCACGAACTCATAGCCGACAAGCGGCTCGTTATAGGTGTACGCGACGCCTATGTTGCCTTTGTCGGCCAAGTTTTTTGATATTTCGGCTACCATTTCGGGGGAAAGCTCGCGCCCCGAAAACTCTTCGGGCTTTAGCATCGATATCGAATGGTTCTGGCAGAATGCGCAGCGAAAATTGCACCCATAGCTCCCAAGCGACAAAATTTTGCTTCCGGGATAAAATCGGTTCAGCGGCTTTTTTTCTATGGGATCCAAAGCGACCGAGGTGAGCTTTCCGTAGCTTTCGGCGATCAAGATGCCGTTCGCGTTCCGCCTCGCGGAGCACAGGCCGGTTCTGCCCTCCGCTATTTTGCACATATGGGGGCACAGCTCGCATTGCACCGTTCTGTTCTCGGCCGGCCTATAGAAAAGCGCCTCCTTGTTTTTCATTTGTGGCGCACCACTTCGAAACGTTCGATCTGGAAGCGTTCATTTTTTCCGATGCCCGCCTTTTTGCGCGCTATGTCCAATTGGTCCTCTACCGTGTCCACCCCTTCGAGGTTTGGCAGAAGCAGCCCCCTTTTGCCGCCGCTCGTCACGATGACCCCATAGCGCAAGACGTCGAGCATGGATCTGTCGTTTCCGACCGGCTCGGGTTCGGCGAGCACGTCCACGCTGTAGACGAGATCGGGCAGCTCCTCGGGCCCGACGGCAAAAAAACGCGGGTCGCGGGAGCACGAGCTCACCGCGTTTGCCATTATCTCTTCGGCGATGCTTTTTTGCGTGGGCGCTATGGTGCCGATGCAGCCCCGGAGATCCCCGTTTTTTTTGATCGACACGAAAACCCCCGCTTTGCGCCCTGTCATGGATTCGGGCAAATTTTCGGGCGGAGGCGGCATTTTTCCGGTTTTCACGTAATTTTCTATCGTATGGCGGGCGAGGCCGACAAAAGCGTCCTCTGCGGCCGCGCTGTATGCGCACACGGCGTACCCCACCCCAAAAGGA
>Ga0082212_10009901_pt1 | contig 12248 bp, 8 predicted proteins | sample TergutNt197P3_FD_71548 | JGI IMG/M metagenome (GOLD analysis project Ga0082212, IMG submission 71548) | Neocapritermes taracua P3 segment gut microbial communities from Petit-Saut dam, French Guiana - Nt197 P3 | ecosystem: Host-associated > Arthropoda: Insects > Digestive system > Gut ... | reverse complement strand
CAAAAACAGCCCGCTTGGCCATAATGATTTTGAAGATATAAAAGAGGAACTAGGGTGTTTTTTGGAGGAATCAAGAGAGAATAATATTTTCAGCTGGTTTGAAGAAGAGTTAGAAAAAGTGTTTGAGCTTAATGTCTTTGAGTTTCCTTTTGATAAAGAAAAAGGTTATACCATTATAAAAAAAGATAACATAGAAATCCTATTGTTGAAGCTAGAGAAAATGAATGATTTGATCGATGTAATTGGGGACTTTGGCGGTGTAGAAAGCTTCGCACTTGAAAATCGCAATGTAGCAAATATGAGCCCATATGCAGAGTTTTATAAAGAAGCGAAAGAAAAAATCTTATTTGACAAAGATTATGTTGATTTATTTTATCGATACAATAGCAAATTCGATTATTTTTATTCAAAAGAAGAGAAATTAGGGTTTTTAAAAAAATGGAGGAAGAATTTACCAGAAGGATATGAAATTTAAGCAATCCAATCGCTCATTTCCTTACTCGTATTGTTCCATGCAAAATCGCGTCCTGGTATATTGCAATGGCTACACATTGGTATAGGTTTTGATAGTTTTTCGTTTAGTTCCCAACCGTTTGATTCTTCATAAATATTATATTTATTTTCGCTACAGATACTGATTGTGTCACTACCTAATCCGAAATAATCATAGTAGGTTTTTATTAGTTGAGGTATGCCACAATTTGACAAGTGCCCATTTCTTAAGAAATGGCATTGCGATGATTTGCAATTTTCATAAGAACTGGTATTATTGTTTATTGGGTCAAGCGAATGCGTAGCTATAAATCTATTAGAGATACTAATTTTATAGCTCACTTCATATATATCTAACAAAATCTCCAAATCATCCTTTTTATTATACATTGGGGGATAAAGCGATATGTCAAATCTAGCGTTTTTTCCACGTACTGCGTCAAATAAGTTAGGAGGCATCTTATTTAACAAAATTCCATTTGTTGCTATACAAATTAATGAATCCGGAAAAACTTCGCCCGTTATGTCAATGAATTCATTAAGTTTATCATGAATAAGCGGCTCGCCACCCATAAGCCTAATTCTCTCGACCCCCCAAAAAAGCTCTTTTAACCTAAAGAGATCTTTTGCATATGCATCTACATCCGCATAGTATTCCTTGCTGATATTGGAAAAATGACCACAACCGGTACAATTCATATTGCAATGGTCACATATATGAAACTCAAAATATTTTAACCTTGGTTTATTAGCCTCGATTTTAAGCATGATATTACTTTTTGAGATGCCGCAAGTATTCTTACTTAAATAATAATGCGGGGTTATGAAAACATTATTTATTTTATACTCTACGAGCTGCTCGCTTATCTCCTTCAAATAAGAATTGCTAACAGCTATTAGAACGAAATCAATCTCATTTTGCTGATAAATTTCTGAAAGAGAGTGAGCAGAAATAACTGGCAAGGAATCGATGATTTTGCCATGGAGCTTGGTATTATTATCACAATAATATAAAGCCTTTAGCTCCATATTATTGAATTTTATAAGAGCATTAACTCTTCGCCCAATGGCTCCTGCTCCGAATATGGCAATTTTTTTCGGGGATGTCAACATAGACTACTCCATTTCTTTTTAAAAATATTTATGTCACTCTCGCTATAAAAATATTGGGTGCGAGTATGTGAACCATAATAAAGCGAAAGTATTTCTTCAGGAAAATGGATTGACTTCTTTATATCGCGGTATAAATCTTTGTATATTAATTCATCACCACTATTTGCATCAACGAACTTAAGATGTGGTACACCTGTGAACTCGCCAATTAATTTTTCAAGTGATTTCATTTTTTCAAGCTGAAAGATTAGGACTTCAATATTATCTTGTCTGATAATAGAGTATCCTCTTTCCTTATCAAAAGGATGTTTATACACATCAATGTCGAATACCTGTTTTAGTTCATTGTCAAACCAGCGCCATATCCAGTCATGAAACGAAGTTAGATGTGCAAACATACTATCTATGAATGATTCACCCACATCCATGTTTATTCTTAATCCAAATGATTCAAATTCATACATATATGCAGATATATTTCGTGAGAGAGGGTCGCGAATAGGGGTTATTATCTTAAGTTTACTGCCGCTTTTTATGTTATCCCGATATGAAGCTATAAGATTTTTCAGTTCTTCTGAATTGCCAATAACCTCTTGGATTAAATGTAAATGTATACATGGTACACCACACTCTAATAAGCTTTTAAAAATGGTGGTTGAGCCAACTTTTCCGGCTTGATATATCAATATATCTGATGTACCTCTGAAATGGTTTTCCATATGTTGAATAATTCGTCCGATTTTCCAAACATTCTTCTTTTCGCGTATTTGGCGATTTTTAAGAATTTCAATGCCTCCTAGATATCTATTAATGAAAGCCTGTCGTGATGAATCAGTAATTTTGAAGTGATAGATATTTTGCATGATTGAGACATCTAAAGTAAATGCTGTGTAAATTTTTTCAGTTCGAAGATGTAAACCCTTTAGTGTGTTAATAATCTGATCTGTTGCCTCGCTTTGAAGCGTTGTAATAATGATAATGATATTGCAAGCGTCATCTAATTCCTTAAGTTTTGGGACAGAAATGACTTGCCGGCCATCGATTATAGCATTACATTTATCATTATCACTATCACAAAAAAAGGCTGTCTCTATTCCTAGCAGATTCAATTTTTCTTGTGTGTTTCTGCCATTATATCCAGCACCATACAAAATCACTTTATTAATATATAGAATGTCAGGCTCATTAATAAGCGATAACTGATTCACGCTACTTTCCTTTCATCACACAAACTTAAACTTGACCCAAAATCAAATATCTGTTACGATTTTCTTGTAAGCATGAAAATTGGCATATTAATATATCTTGTAATATTTTAATTTATGCAGTGGAAAATTGCAAGAGCCGAAGCGTATCTGTTACGAACATTAAAAGCAAGCTGCTTGACAATAGTATGAGCTACTTTTGTCGAACAGGACGATTAACAATATGGGGTTATCATGGAAATTAGTATACTGATTTTAACCTATAATCATGAGAAATTTATAGGGCAGGCTCTTGACAGTGTCATGGCTCAAATAATTGATGTTCCATTTGAAATATTAATTTGTGATGACGCATCTACCGATAAAACTCAATCAATTCTTCGCGAATATCAGAAAAGAGCGCCACATATGATCAAGTTGTATTTAAGAAAGCGTAATGGATGTAACCCGACAAAATATTATTATCATCTACTATCAAAGGCAAGAGGTAGATACATTGCAGCTTTAGAAGGCGATGACTATTGGCTGGATCCCCAAAAGCTGAAAAAACAATACGAATGTATGGAAAATCATCCGGAATACTCAGCCTGTATCGGTGAAAATTTGTATGTCGATGAAAATGGTGATGATTTTGATGAAAGTGAAGCTTGGGTAAGATATCCAAACTGTGTTGATAATTTATTTACGCTAAAAGATTTTAGTATGGGATTTTTACCAGGCCCGTCGGCGGCTTTTTTTGCCCGAAATTATTTTGACAGTGAAAAATACAAAATAATTTATAAAGCTCATAATATGGTTGGAGACCATACAATATATATGCTTAGCTTATTAAAAGGGAATATATACCAAATGCCGGAGAAATTATCGGTTAGACGAATCCGCCGAAAAGAAGGCGAAACGAACTTTAACTCTATCAATGTAAATAATAAATATCTTAGATACTCAAGATTATGCCTTACAGTGAGGCTGGAAAGTTATCTCAGAGAAAATTATTCCCACAATTTTAATATTCAATATATAGCAAATAATTTTAGCAGTATTTGCCATGACTTACCAATTGCTTCGGTAGTTAGAATCATTTTGATGAGCCAAAATAAAAGACGTTATCTCAAATATGCAATGATTATGTACTTATTGTCCAGTAACTACGTTTCTGAAATTGGTAAGGGTAAAGGGAGCTTGCCATATAATATGGGGAAATTGAGTGTTAAAAATAAAAGAATCGTAATATTTGGCGCAGGAGAATGCGCTAAGGAATATTTGGATCAGGAAGGCTGGCGTGAATTTACATTATTTGTTGTAGATAACGATTGTGAGAAATGGGGTAAGTCATTTAAAGGTTATCTTATTAAGAAACCGGAGTTAATCGTTCCGATTAAGGATAAGGTTGTGGTATTGATTGCTAATTATCATCATGAAAATGAAATAGCGAGGCAACTGGAGGCAATGGGTATATGTGATTATTATTCATATCGGGCGATGAAGCAAAAAGAGCTTCGAAATATACTGGCAATCAAGATACAAAAGTCGCTTGAAAAATAAAATGTGAGTTTGGAGAAATATTATGCCCACGGTAAGTGTAATAATACCTGTTTTTAATGTTGAAGAATATGTTGACCGATGTATATCATCTGTTACCCGACAAAGTTTTACTGACATTGAGATAATTATCATTAATGACGGTAGCACAGATGACAGTGGTGGAAAATGCCTTGAGTGGCTAAAACATGATAATAGAATTATATATGTTTGTAAAAAGAATGAGGGGGCAGGCCCAGCTAGAAATTTAGGCATTCAAATGGCTTCATCAGAATATGTCGCATTTTGCGATCCTGATGATTGGTATGATATACATTTTCTGGAGATGATGCTTGCGAAGCAAAAAGAAACAAGTGCTGACATAGTAATATGCGGTTGGCATGATTATGATGGCGACTTAGGAAAAGTAGTTAATTCAGTGATACCGGAGGCGTATCAAGGACAAGGAATTCATTGGAAATGGAATATTCGCCATGCGGTTTGGCTAAAACTTTTTCGAAGAGATATATTTATTAAAAATAATATAAAGATGCCTAGTTGTATTGCCCAGGATACGGCAATACATTTTTTTATGATGGCAATCATAGAAAAAATAGCAGTTGTTGAATTGCCATTGTATTTCTATTTATTTAATAGAATGGGGAGCGCAAAAAATGATTGCTTTCGCCACACAGCTGATTTTTTTGAATACGTGCCACATGGCTTAAACTTGTTCATTGATGCAGGGTTATTCGAGAAATATAGAATAAATTTATTTGTTGACTGCTTGGATATTATAAATGGATGGTATTATAAAATTGCAAGTGATATTGAATATGCAAAGAGATGGAAAGATAAAGGCATTGGACTGCTTCATGATTATTTTGGTGATACGGCAAAATTGTTTAACTCCCGGATATGCCTTGTAGGAAGTTATAGTCTGTATAAATCGCTGTATCCAAAGATATATGCGGTTGATAATATTGGACATAGTTTTTCCGGTTTAATAAGTTATATGTCTGAAAAGGAAATGATTCCACCGGATATTGATAATGATTATCGTCAGATCTCACTAAATCATGATTTTCAAAAAACACTAATCAAGAAAATAGAAACTGATCATTTCGATTTCCTGATTATTGATTTCCTCGATGAACGGTTTGACGTAATAACAGTAGATGGAGGATACTATACAATGAGCGATCCTTTTTTAGAAGCTGATATGCCGTTTGAATATCAAGCTATTCATAAATTTGATAAGGAAACAATTGATTTATGGAAAAAAAGCTGTTTGCTTTTTATTGAAGTTTTAAAAAAGCATTTTTCTGCAGAGCGTGTAGTACTAGTTAAGAATTTATTGGCGGAAAAATATGGCAAATATGGGAAATTAAAATATTATGATAATATTGATGAGATTAGAGAAGTAAATTCATTGCTATCCGATTATTATGCATATTTCGAGTCAAATTATGCAGACATCAAGTCAGTAAGCTTTTGTGATCCGAATGATTTATATACGGATGAAGATTTTAAGCATGGATGCATGCCCTGGCATTATAATGATAATTATTACAATAAAGCTCGGGAAATAATTTATGATTGCTTGAATAAACATATTTAAAATGATAATTCAATAAAATCATTATATTTAAGTCTCTCTTTATATATTCCGCAATCTATACATGGAATGACATCATGTAAATGAAAAATATCTTGCGTAGTGACTTTACCTTGTAAAAGTAGTTTTGCAAATTTATAGCTTTCAGCAGTAAGTGCTTGTTCCAAACCTATATCAAATACATTGACGCCGAAATCTTTTTTGCCTGTAGTCCCCACAGTACAGCATCCTAACAATCTACCATCCCAGTTTATTTGTGGGCTATTCCACAGCTGATGGCAGACATCGGACTTATAAGTCTTTGAATTATTTTGATGATATTCTTCTCTAGTTAGTGAAGCTAAGCCGGTCTCTGCCTTCAACATTTCTATTTTTTGTGGTTGATAATCAGGGTTCCAAGTATACTTGAATACAACATTCATATTTAGCATTTTGGCTTGCTCTTTAACGTTTTTCACATCATCTTCATTATGGTGCATTAGTACAAATTGCCATGTTAGATCCGGATATTCAGAAGAATATTTTTCTTTATAGAAATTCAATCTTTTTATATTATTAATAACGCGGTCATAATCGCCATTAACCCTATACTGTGAATATGTTTTTTGAGATGTGCCGTCAATTGAAATGACCATTGATTTAAACTTAAACTTTACCAAAGCTTCCAGCATTTCATCAGTGACAGTGTTAAAATTTACACCATTATCTGCCTTAAGTGAAACATTTTGTTGGAATGCATATTCAATAATGTTAACAAGCTCAGGATTTAAAAAGATTTCGCCGAAATTCGATAACTCAATCGTTTGCACATAACGATTATTTTCGATAAATATTTTAAAATCTGAATACTTTAAGTTGCCTTTACCTATCGTCATCGCATTTGGCAAATGTGTAGGGCAATCTAAACATCTTAGCTGGCAAAAAGTAGAAGCATCTATTCTGACAGTAGTCGGTAAATTTTGGAAAGTATTATCAATATATGCATCCAATCCCATTTCAGTTAATTGATTTTTTATGTGTTTAGAGTGATTAGTAATAGGTGTTATGATAATTTTTAAACGCGACTTGTCTTCAGTAAGTAAGGAATGGGGAGATTTTACAGGGATTTGTAGATCTTTTATATTTGGATTATTATCAACAAAATAAGCCGGATTAATGCCGATGCTGTCTAACAAGGTCAACATTTTCATCCCGTTATTACCTGCGCCAAACAGCACAACTTTCGATTTTTTAAGAATTTCGAGCGTACTCATTGATATACCTTCCCTTATAAAATTATATACCAGAAATTAAATTTTAGTCAATAGGTTAGTCAATAGGTTGCACAGATCGTTTACCTCATTATATTATATTTTTAGTATATGTGTTATACTAGGAAATAATTGATGCTAAGCTGGAGGAAGAATGATGGAGTCTGCAAAAATTTATTTATTTGGTGCATCTGTCTTTGGCAAAGAAGCTTATCATAACTTAAAAGCTTATTACGATATCATTGGATTTATAGATAATGATGAGGCGAAATGGGGCAAAGAAATTTTTGACGGAAAAAAAGTGATGCCTCTGGCAAATGCAATAAATGATGATTATCATATTTTTATTACAAGCCAATACGCCTTCGAAATAAGTAATCAATTAAGTTATGCAGGAATAGAAAAATACTCAATATATCCTTGTTTGGAGTTTTCTGGCGGTTATGATGATATATATTTATGCCAAAGAATAAATTTGAGTGCAAAAAGGCTATTTCTAAAATTTAAAGATATTGTCATTGATAAATTAAATATCTCAGACTATAACAAAAGATACCTGGCAAGCAAAACGTGGACTGATTTTTTCACATACTCATGTATTTTATATACGATCTTATCCAAAAGACCTGAGATAAATAATTTCTTAGATTATGGCGGTGGCAGCGGCCTGCTATCATTATTGGCCATTGAATTTGGTTTGCGGGATGTATACTATAATGATATCTATGATATATCCTGTAAGGATGCATGGGAGATTGCCTCGGTGCTAGGTTATAAAAGGAAAGCATATATAGAGGGTGATGTGGATAATGTTATTCGCTTTTGTGAAAAGACAGGCATTTTATTTGATGCAGTCGGCTCTTACGATGTAATTGAACATATTTATGATTTGGAGAGTCATTTTAAGGTTTTAGGGCAAATATTAAGCAGTTATAATATTGTTTGCATGGAATCCGGGGCGAATGTTTATGATAAAGATAGCGTCGACAATTTAGCTTTAGGTCATTTGAAAGTAGAATATTTGGATAGAGATTACGTATATGGTCATAAAGAAAGGGATAGTTTAAAATCTTACTTTAATCTTAGAAAAGATATTATATATAATTTTACCGAATCAAATAATTTGAATGAGCTAGAGATAATTGGTCTTGCTTTTCTAACGAAAGGCATGGTGAAAAGTGATATTGAAAATTCAGTAGAGCAATATCTGAATACAGGGGAATTACCGATGCCGGATCCCTATGGTATTTTCCATCATAACACCTGTGATCCTTTAACCGGAAACTGGCAAGAACATTTAATCGATTTTAATAAATTGCAAGCTCTAGTTGAACAGTTAGGATATTCATTTGATTTAAAATACCGTGGTAAAAAGGAAAATTCTAAAACCGTGCAAGTTGTTTTAAGTTATCTTTAATGAGTCTGATTAGTAAAGGAATTTATTGTAATGAAGATTAGCATTATCATCCCCGTTTATAATATCGAGCAGCATTTAGAAGAATGCCTTGACAGCGTTATCAAGCAAACGTTGCCAGAAAAAGAAATTATTTGCATAAATGATGGAAGCACTGACGATTCGTTGATGATTTTAAAGAGATATCAAAATAGATATGATAATATTATTGTTATAGATCAGATGAATATGGGTGTGGCAAAAGCGAGAAACAAAGGATTGGAAATAGCAAATGGTGAGTATGCCGCTTTCATGGATCCGGATGATTATTATCCTGAAAATGATATATTAGAAAATTTATATAAATTGGCGAAGGAGCATGATGTAAGGATATGTGGCGGCTCGTTGTTGATGTTACAAAATGAAAAACAAATAACAGAATTTGATGATTTTCATAATAAATTGAAATTTGAAGAGAATAAAATAATTCAGTATCAGGACTATCAATTTCAATATGCATATCAAAGATTCATATTTCAGTTAAGGATGATCCGTAAAAATGATTTGTTTTTCCCTAATTATATTCGTTATCAAGACCCGCCTTTTTTTGTCAGGGCAATGATTTGTGCAGGAAAGTTTTATGGAACGGCAAAAATAACATATGCTTATCGGTTTGGATATAAGGCTTTATCTTTACGTGAAGAGATAATTATCGATGTGTTGAAAGGATTTTTAGATTTATTAATACTGTCGGGAAGATATAACATGGCATATTTACATGCAAATGTCGTTCAAGATATTCACAATAATTACTATCAGTATTTTTTTAAAGGCGCAATTTCTGAAAACAAAATAATAGAGAATATCATGGCAGAGATTAATCGTGAAATAGATAGAAGCCTGCTAATGAAGGCCGGATCTTCATATCAGCATATGCCTGAGTTTAATTATCAAGAAGTAAAAGCACAAAAAATAGCAATCAACAACCTCACAATGAAGTTAAAGTCATATCCATATGTATTTATTTATGGAGCAGGTGGTGTCGGGAAATCAGTTATTCATTATTTAGAATCGGAAACGGACGTTATTATATCAGGAGTAGCGGTTTCAATTATGAATGATAATGTGGAGGCAATAAATAATATATCAATCAGTCAAATAAATAAATTAGAGGATTATTACGAAGATGCAGTTTTTATTATCAGTGTATTGCCAAGCATACAAGACGAAATAATGAAAGAAATAGTAAAGCGAAATATTAAGCACTATTTAATACTTAGCAAAATGGAAATAGAATTTATGTACTGGCATAATGAAGTGGGATGACTGAGTATATATATGGCAACCTCCGAAAACCTGGTTTCACGCGATTTTCGCGGCGTAAAAATCCATATATCCAAGCTTTTTCCACCGCAAAAATCGGTTCAACTTGGGTTTTCGGAGGTTGCCATATGAATTTTACGAGGAGGTTCTGATATGCGTCATGACCTAAATGAGTTATTTGAGGATTTGTTTATAAAATATAAAATTCCAAAATTGAATTCAGATTGTGCTTTTAAAAATGACAGTGCATGTAATAGTTATAAAGAAAACTGTCTTCAACCATATATCTATAAGAAAGTCAATCAAATTTTTAATGATTTTCCTGTTGATGCTATTGTTGCTGTTAGAGGTATGGGCAGGCATACGCGGGAACTGCTTAAGATTTTGACAGAAGAATCTCGCAGAAGAATTGATTTTTTTATTGATGTGCAGCCTTTTGAAACAGATAATGAGCCGAACAAACCAATAATAACCATTGATGAAATCAATAATACTGTCATCGATTACTTTGTGATTTCTTCATATTATTTCGGACAAGAAATGAAAGCTGAGCTAATGAATCTTGGGTATAGTAATGGCGCGATTATCGATTTATACGAAATTTTTGAAATTGATGGTGTCCGATTTGATCGGCCATTTTATGTGGACGAAATGTTTTATTGTGCAGGCAAACTAGATTGTGAATCGCTGTCAAATATGCGATATGCTTGGGCAATTGAGGCGAGGCGATGCTATCAAAAGGCTTTATTAACGAGTGATGATTTATTCATAAAAATTTCACTATATAAGTTAATATTGACTTATCTGAATATAAAAGATTTCATGAATGCAAAGAAATATATTGAAGAGTATGCGACCAATCAATATAGCGGATATAAATCATTGTTGCTTCTTATTAAGGATGTAGATGATTTGCTTTTTGCGGCCAAGCAATCTATAGCTGAAAAAGCAGACGAAAACATGATTATTTATTTGATTGATAGTCTAGAGTCCGGGCAGGTAAATCGCATGGAATATTTAAGTTCATTAAAAAACGAATCTTTGGTGTTTAATAACTCCTTTTCCCAATACTACCATACGACGGGTACAATTCAAACGATGTTCACAGGCCTTGATTTAATCGATGAAAGGGCATATGAAAACGATCATTTGACATACGAAAATAGCGCAATAATGAGACAGTTGAAAGAAAATGGATATCAGTTTTTTTATATACATCCCTATGGTAGCAGAAAACGTGGATTAATAAAATTACTTGATATTTGTCATGATATTGGCACAGACACTTTGCCTGAACAAATGTGGAATTTGATATGCACAATGGCAAGCTATGAAGGGAAAGCAATATTTTTCATCCATATTTTGGAAGCGCATGCACCATTTATGTGTGGTTATTCTGATTTTCATTATCAATTTCTTGATTTTCGCGATGCCAAGACGTCGCTTAATGAAAAGGCTTTATTAATGATTAATTCACTTAAATATATTGACGAGCAGTTTAAATTTTATAATGAATTGGTTTCTGATTATAATAAAAAAATATTTATGAGCGATCATGGAAACATGGCATCAATTTTATACAATATGCCTTTATTTGATGATCCTTATCGGAGTATGTATTATGGCTGTAAAACGACCTTATTTATTACTGGAAATGACCTTGAGAAAAAGGCGCATGATGGTCTGTTCAGTTTAAATAATTTTCATAAGCTTATTGAATTTTTAATGGGGTTGAGGGAGGATGCAGATTTTGGGCAGGAGTATTCAAAACTACAATTGTTACCTTATTATAATGAAGCACGTTTATTAAGTGGAGTAGCTTTGCCCCTGCCCCAAAAGGGAATTATTACAAAAAGGGGTGTGTATACAATAGATTATAAAGGTAATGAAAGCTATTTAATTGCTCCTAATGATGACAGGATTGATGATATTGCTTACAAAGAAACCATTGAAAACCTTAGAATGATTTGTGGTTCTGATTTTCATGATATTTTTGAGCAACCTAAATTTGAGTACGCAAAAAAGGTTTATACGGATCGGGGATATATATGAAATTATCAGGATAACAATTTCTTTGCTACAAGCCTTATCAAAGTAGGGGAATCAGTTCCTAAAATAGAAAAACGATCAGATTCCATGGAGCAACTAATTTCAAAGCCGATATTTTTTAACTGCTCAATCAATAAATCAGGCCTCATGAATCTGCGATAGTGATTATCATAAAAATATTCATCGGTTCCAAGTTTTTCTCCGAGACCATATTTTGCATCATTTATTGTCCGTGCCTCTATAAAGAGTAAACCACCTTCTTTAAGCGCCCCATAAATATTATGGAA
>Ga0082212_10009900_pt1 | contig 12249 bp, 12 predicted proteins | sample TergutNt197P3_FD_71548 | JGI IMG/M metagenome (GOLD analysis project Ga0082212, IMG submission 71548) | Neocapritermes taracua P3 segment gut microbial communities from Petit-Saut dam, French Guiana - Nt197 P3 | ecosystem: Host-associated > Arthropoda: Insects > Digestive system > Gut ... | reverse complement strand
TGTTTCTGGTCAATTTTCATGATACCTCCGTAAGAATCGGCATTTCCATCGTTGCCAATTACGAAACAATTGGACAGCGATGCAATCTGAAACCTGTTCCCGATACCCGTCATTGGACTTCCCTGTGGAACGATATATTTGAAATCTTTCAACAGATCATACAACTCCTGCTCGCTCATCGGATTGGCGTACTTCCTTTCCACACGCGCCAACTCGCGGGCTATGCGCCAGTGCATATCGTCAGGCGACTGTTCGTAAATTTTTCCGTAGGAATCCTTGATGGCGTACTTGTTCACCCAAACTTTGGCAGCAAGTTCGTCGCCGTTGAAATATACGAGGGATTTCTTATACGCCTCGTCGAACGTGAAGGTTCTCTCCTGACGTTCTTCTTCTATCTGAATTTTCTCAGAAACCATTGTGCTTGTAAGCATTATCTTATAATTAACAGATCGTTTATATTCTTTAAAAAAGTTTGCAAGTTACGATTGTATACGACGACGCACAAATTTTTGTTGCCTGTCTTATTAACAATATGCAAAGAGTTATTAACTAAAAAATATATTCGTCTATTAATCTTATGCTTACAAAAATTCGATTAGTACATACCGTTCCGACATACGGCGCTCAGCATAGGCAGGGTTTTTCCGGCCGCTTTTCTGAAAAATTCTCTTCGGGAATGAATTTCTTCACTTTTCATGGTTACGATGTTATGTCAGAATTTGTAGATAAAACCTATGGTAAGACCGCCAAGACTTACTACATTGTTGGAATTGAATCCCATGTTGAAATTACTGGTTGCATCTCCTCCTTTTGGCTTGTTGATGGAGAATCCGAAACTGATAAAGTTCAGATTTGTCTGCAATGCAATGTGTTTATTCAGGTTATAGGCCACTATCGGTATCACCCGAGGCCCGAGCAGGAAATAGTTTTTACCTCCTTCCAAAAGAAACGACGCTTTTCCGATGAGTTCAAATTTCCCTGACCGGATGAAAGAATAGCGCGTGTATGGAGAAAAGAGCCAATTCGCTGACGATGCGTATGAGTCATAACCTATGCCACTGTTTAACCCTATATCCCATCTGTCGGTCAAATAATATCCGATTTCGGGATACAGACTGATATTGGTGGTTACTTTGTCGTCACTATCTGTACTGCGGGCGCTAAGATTAAACGAACCGCCCATATATATCTGCCCCTGCACATAAACTGCCGTTACGCCGGCAAACATGATTGCTAAAAAAACTTTTTTCATATCAAAAATATTTAAAAATAATAATCGCAAAAATAAAAAAAATTATGAAAATTTTATATACACCACTTTTTTCCCTTTGAAAAACGGTTCTGTGAAAAAATCACTGACCGACCAAACCGTTGTCCGGTTACGATAAAGACGGAGTTCTTCGGTAAGGTCGCCTCCTTTGAGGAAAAACATGCCATTGGGTATGTCATGCAGGTTGCGTTCCGAAAATTTGCCGTTCATCCATGGAATAAATTCATTCAGGGAAGTAACAGCGCGGCTGACCACAAAATCGTATCTGCTGTTCAACTGTTCGGCGCGTATATGTTGCACAGTAACATTCTGTAACTGTAAAGTTTCGGCTACTGCATCCACTACTTTTAGTTTTTTTCCGATGGAGTCAATTAAATGAAAATGCGTTTCAGGGAAAAGGATTGCCAGAGGTATGCCCGGAAACCCGCCGCCGGTACCGACGTCGAGTACTTCGGCGCCCGGCGGAAAATCAATCACTTTGGCAATCGCCAACGAATGTAACACGTGACGTTCGTACAAATGGCCAATATCCTTGCGCGAAATCACGTTGATCCGGTAATTCCATCCGGCGTACAAATCGCCAAGCATGGCGAACTGTTCTGTCTGACGGACGTTAAGATTCGGAAAATATTTGTTGAGATTCAATAATTCAATAATTCAAAGATTTAAAAGATTCAATAATTCAAAGATTACAAAACGACATAGAATCATGGAATTTTGGAATCGGAAATGTTGAAATTTTTTTACGGTTGAATTTTGTTTTCCTTCAAAACATTTTGCAATAATTCGCGGGCGCGGAACAGTTGCGCTTTCACCGTTCCGATAGGTAACCCCATTTCAGCGCTGATTTCTTCATACGAATATTCATAAAAATAACGCAATTCAACTAATTTCCGGTAACGGGGTTTAAGTTTGGCTACAATGTTACGCAACATAATGATTTTCTGTTCGGAAATCAGGCTTTCTTCCGGCGTAGGCTGCTCCGAACGGATACTTACCGGTATGGCGTCCGTATCGCGCAACGTATCGTCGATAGACACATTGTTGAGTTTTTTCTTTCGCATGAAATCAATTGCGTTGTTGGACGCAATTTTAAACAGCCATGTACTGAAAGCAAAACTTGCCGTGTATTGTCTGATGTTTTTAAATGCTTTACCAAACGCTTCAATGGTAAGGTCTTCGGCGTCCGATGCATTACTGACCATTTTCAGCAACATATAATATATTGCATCGCGGTAACGCTCCATCAACTCGGCGTAAGCCTTCTGGTCGCCGCCGATAGCCTGCTGAACCAACTCGACATCCAATTTTGCCTTAGGTGATAATGAATCTGATTTTATTTCCATTTGTTATGCTTTGAAAAAATCCTGTTTAATAAAAACACATAAAAATACACGAACGGGATAGCCAGATCGAAAAATATGGCATACCGCAGGATACCGGGCTCGTTCAATTTTTTGACTGCCGCTCCGGACACCAACATGAAGATCAGCATTCGCGCCAGAAATGCTGCCAGAATATACTGCCAGAACGGACTAATAACCATCAACACACAAAATGACGCCCACATCAGCGTTCGCGAAACGGGTTCAAGTGTCAGCCAGAAAGTCTGCCATCTCTTGAAATACTTTCCGGCGGTGATATGCCTGCTTTTTTGCCATATCCATTCCCTGAAAGTTTTTTGTGAAACCGAACGGGTATGCGCTTCCTTAGTATCAACCACGTCGACATTCCGATTAGTGGCCGCCTGATTGACAAACAAACCGTCGTCGCCCGACAGGATGTGCGCATGAGCGGCAAATCCGTTGTGTGCAAAGAACAACGACTTACGATAAGCCAGATTACGTCCGTCGCCCATATATGCTTTCCCTGATTTGGCAAAACCAATGTATTGAAGGGCTGTAAAACAGGTATCGTAACGAATCCATTTATTCAAAAAACCTTTCTCAGCCACATATCCGCCGTAACCCAATACAATATCTTTTTCGCCGACAAAATGCCTGCTCATGGATGCAATCCATTGCGGACTGTCGGGGCGGCAGCCGGCGTCGGTGAACAACAACCATTCGTGCTGCGCCGCCTTGATGCCCACTGTGGCGGCAAATTTCCTGCCATTACGGAACATCCCGTCCTTTTTGATAATCGTACTGCGCAAATGCGGATATTTTTGTTTGAACGCCAGCAACACCTGTTCCGTTTCATCTTCCGAACAATCATTCACTACAATCACTTCAAACGAAGGATGATCCTGTTCCAGCACCGACGCCAGATTCATGGCAAGATTCTCTTCTTCATTGCGGGCGCAAATAATCACCGAAACCGGAATAATTTCATCTGTCCGGGAAATATTTCGTTTTTTTCTACGCCATACAACTCTCGAATACGCAAACAGATAATACGACAATTGTATGATCGTTGCCAGAATAAATAACGCAAGAATAATACAGGTAAAATGATCTAATTGGTCTATGATTGTCACGCTTTCAATAAAAAAAGCCGCAAAGTACGGGCTTTTTTTTATGAAAACAAAACAAATTTTGTGTTTTTAGTAAAAAATAACAATATTAAATTTTTACAAATTCCACCCGCCTGTTTTTTGGCTTGTCCTTCGTCAGTATTATCTGGAAACATCCACAAACAAAACTTACATTCCCAGATTTATATCTAATGTTTTCAAAATCCAAAACCTCTGTTCTGAGTTCCCGGCACAAGAATCCAGCCTTTCCGTATGTATTCCTGCCATAAACCCTTACCGTTCAGTTCGCGCCACAGGGTGCGTTCAAGATGGTCGTCCGCAGCGGGCGCAGGCGACAACACTAATTTACCTTCGGGATCAATCAGAAAGCTGGCTGGAAAAACGCGGACGTCATAATGATCAAGGATATCAGGGTCGTTGGCAAAATGAAGAAAATCCCACTGATAGCCGGCCTTTGTCCTGAAATTGCGCATGTCCGAAAATCGTTCATCAGCCGACACTACCACAATCTGCAACCATTTTCCATGATCTTTGTACAATTCTTCCAACGCCTCGTACTGTTTCAGGCAAACGTAATTTTGAGTGGTACAGAACATCAGATATACATATTTTCCACGGTAATGCTGCAAATCGACCAGAACGCTGTCCTGACTGTACAGCGAAAAAGCGGGCGGCTCGAAACCTCGTAAGAGTTTGGTGATTTTCGAGCGGATTCCTCCGGCTAACTCCCTGTGCCGTTCAATTTTTGTTTGTACTATAGCCGAATCAATCAGGCAAAGCAAGGCTTTCCGTGAAAAACGGTCGTAATAAAATTCATCGTAAATGTTTTTCAGGATCACCAATTCGCAAAGACTGTCAGCGGGTAAAGCGCCGTCCTGCGCCAATAACTGTTTCAACCCGCTGAAACTTGTCTGCCGGTTGATGACCTCGTAGATAGCGTCGCCGGTACGTCCAAAATACATGAAGTACTTGTCGTAAGTGATGTTGAAAAGTTCCATGTAAGCCTCGTTATCGTACAGTACGGGTTTACCGGCAAAATAAGCGTTTGAGATGTACTTTACCCCGTTGCGTTGCGCAACATAATACAACAAACCGGAACGGTAGAACGCATAGTCGTCGGCATAACGGTTTCCCGAAGGGGAAAGTCCCGTGCGGAAAGCGTTGATTGCGGAGTCGAGTTGCGCCACAGGACGTTTTTTTGCCGCATCGACGGCCAATTGGTCGTACAACGGATTAAAAACTTCATCAAACCTGTTGATCAGCAAATTGAGTTCTTTTGCAGGATCGGGTTTTTGTCCGTCGCCGTCCCTGACCGACAGGATATTCATGTACACCGTCGCTGCCTCGAAAAACGGACTGGCAGCTTCTTCGGGCGACTTATCGATGCGCGGTGGCAGTTTCACTTCGTAACTGAACCCCGGCTCAACAAAAAAACGGACATGAAAAACGCCAAGTCGCGTATCAATCAAACGGGCATGGCGAAGCGGAATGTGAACGGTAAAATTTCCATCGGCTGCAACCGTACATTCACCAATCTTTATTTCATTGTTACAGAAATAATTATCAATGGAGCAGAAAGTCAGTACACAGCCTGCATAGTCGGGGTCGTTTCCCAAAATAGTAACTTGTTGGGCTTTAATATTATTGGCAAAGTGAAAAGCCAATACGATGACAAACAATATTTTCCGCGATTTCATATTTCAAATGTTATTTCTTTGAATCCAAATGTTTTATGTTCTCCGTTTGCAGTCGTCATTTCAATCATGCCCAAACGATTGACGCCGGTAATGGTTGCATCGAAAGAGATACCACCGGCGCTGAAACGGTTTGGTTTGCCAAAACGGTATAAATGTTGCAGATAGTCCGAATGGAGTTGATGGATATTCTCGGTTATCATCCGGTAACGATTGGCAATACAGGCACAAAGGTTTTCCAAACAGTTTTCCAGCGGATACGTGTTTCCTGTCAGTTGCCGCAACGAAACAGGATTCGGTGCATCGCTCAGAAAATGTTCCTGATTGATATTCAAACCGATACCTGCAATAGATTTTTTCAGGTAAGCGCCTTCGATGAAATTTTCGATCAGGATACCGGCGATTTTTCGATCGCCCACATACACGTCATTCGGCCATTTGACTGAAACATCAGACACGAACTGCGCGATAAAATCGTACACCGCCAGCGATATCGCCTTCGACAGAATAAACTGTCCGGAGGCTTCAACATATACAGGATACAGAATCATCGAAAATGTAAGATTCATGCCGGGTTCGCTTTCCCATGAATTGTTACCATGCCCGCGTCCCTGCGTCTGACGGTCGGTCACAACAACCGCGCCTTCCGGAAGTTCCCGCTCATTCGACAATTGCAGCAAATACGAATTGGTAGAGGCGGTTTGTGCGATACGGATGATTTCGCGATGGGGAAAAATATGATTCATTTTCTGACAATTTTATTTCCAATGCTGCACGAAAGACACCGTTTGTTCCGGCAATACTCATTGGCGAGTTGCAGCAAAGCCTGCGATGTGAATGCGTTGGGATTGTGTACGCCCAGATCATCCCACCGGGCGAGAATAGAATTTTTTTCGGGAGGAAGATTTTCGAGAAGGGTTACAGCCCGCGTACAGTAATCCTCCTTGCCACGCGCTTTTCCATACACAAACAGAAACGGAACAACGGTGTTGATCAAAACCGTTCGGACAGACATTTTTCCAAATGACTGATGATGTTTAGGAGATTCTTTACCGAAGACATAATGAGTATCCCAATATGCAGAAACCTGTAAATCAAAAAGTTTTTCAAACACATCAACGGATTTTGCCTCTATGATTTGCGAAAAGAGATGTTCGTTGTGGTGCATCAAAGCCGCGAACTGGGCAATGCGCCGGGTAGGAAAGTTGATGGGGCGCAATCGCAGGAATTTCCAGAGAAACCGGTCAATTGGCTCAAGTCTGAATTTTTTCTGCAAATACAGATATTCTTTCCGCAACATAATATAATATGTATCGTTGACGTCCGCATCCGACAACATGCCTGCCTGTCCGAACAGAAACGATTCGATTTGTTGCAGGTTGTCTCTGTGTTTCAACAAAATATTCAGCGGCAAGGATTTGGCAAGCAATTCAAAAGGCAAAGCGTTGAGGCTGAACCCGAAATTACGCGCCAACCGCTGATAAAGCGTTTCCTCCCAATTGTTTCCGGTGGCGGCGTATGTCTGCATGATGGCGTCGGCTTTTTGTTCGAGGCGCTCTACGGCCAGGCGTTCCAACCACGACGCAAGCGTAAATTCGTCCGCCATACCCAATTCGTCGCGACATGCGATAAGCGTCTTACTGTTGGCAAGCCGGTTGTAGTTCGCGTAATAGCGGGCGTCGAAATGCAATTCCATCACCGGAATCTTTTGTCGGCGGGCATTCCACGTATCAGCATCATGTTGATACACAACATGCAACACTACGTTATTGTATGCAGGGTCAATATGGTGGCCGTGCCGTTCCCAGTCGGACGATCTCAGGTGGACTTCCACGCAACCCGCCCACAATGTGTCGCCGATACGAACGCGGGCGTCCATAAAATCAGGACCGGCGTGCGTATTCGGTTGCCCTGCCTGAAGCGGTTCCACCGTTTCGCCTTCTGTGGTCAGGTTGCCTTCGGGAAGGAACAAACGGTGTTGCCAGATGTATTGCAGAAAATCTTCGGTCATTGTTTATTATTCAGGATTTCAACTGCTCCAAAATTGAACGTCAAATTTCACCTCAAAATTATATAAAATATCGTATATTTGCAAAAATCATCGTTCAACATCAAAAAGAAATGGAAAAATTGTCCGAAAATTTGCAGACATCCATGATGCAATATGCCAAACAGCGCCAGCTTCTGAACCCTGACAGTAAGGTATTGGCAGCCGTAAGCGGCGGTATAGACTCGATGACGATGCTTCGCCTGTTGCATATTTCGGGAGTGAAAACTGTGGCGGCGCATTGTAATTTCGGGCTGCGCGGCAGTGAATCGGATGCTGACGAAGCATTTGTGAAAAACGAGACCGAAAAACTTGAAATCCAGTTACATGTCTCGCATTTTGATACTTCTGCTTATGCCGCACAAAATGACCTTTCCATACAAATGGCCGCACGTGAACTTCGCTATCGCTGGTTCCACGAATTAGTCGGACAGCATGACCTTGATGCTGTCGCCATCGCTCATAACCGCGACGATCGTACCGAAACACTGTTTATCAATCTGGCGCGGGGAACCGGCATACACGGGTTAAGCGGCATTAAACCCAAAAACGGGAAAATCATACGGCCGCTCCTCTTTGCTTCGCGTGAAGAAATAGAGGCTTACGCTCAAACGCACGGCATCGCTTTTCGCGAGGATTCGAGCAATACCACCGACAAATACGTCCGTAATTATATCCGGCGTCATGTACTTCCGGGATTGGAACAGTATTTTCCGGGCCTGCGGCAAACGATTGACCGTAACATGGAGCATTTTTCTTCCGTTGAATCGTTCTACAACGAGGCAATAGAGCGGTACAAAAGCAAAATCATCACAACAAAGGATGATTTGACGTATATTGATTTGCAGGGGCTGTCAAAAAGCCCCTCCCCTCCTACTCTACTCTACGAAATCCTGAAACCGGCGGGCTTTTCCAATCATGTTGCCGCTGAAATATTAGAAGAAACCCGGTATCCTTCGGGCAGACAATTTTTCAGCGATACGCACCGGTTGCTTCACGACAGACGGTCGTTAGTGTTGCAAAAATCAGAAACAGAGCAGCCACAGGAATATTTCATCTACGGGTACACATCAGATATAGACATTCCTGTCCGGCTGAAAATTGAAAAATTCGCCAAATATCAGGATTTTATACCGGACGCTAACCCGGATGTTGCCTGTTTGGACGGTCAAAAATTACAATTCCCTCTGACGTTGCGAAGATGGAAATATGGCGATTCATTCAGACCGTTGGGTATGAAAAACATGAAAAAACTCAGCGATTTTTTTATCGATACCAAACTGTCTCTCATTGAAAAAGAGCGGCGTTGGGTATTGGTTTCCGGTGGACAAATCGTCTGGATCGTAGGTATGAGGATTGACGACCGTTTCAGAATCACCGGCGAAACAACCGAGGTGGTAAGGTTATACTGTTGAAACAGAAACAGTAAAGAACAGGAAGACCCAGGACAAACGCATCAAAACAGTATTATCAAAATTGGACAAAACGACTGTCGTGTCAAAAGCGAAAATTTCCGAAGGGAAGAAATGATTATAGAAATAATCCCGAAGGGATGGCATTTACGGGTTGAATATGTCATCCCTTCGGGATTGTGCCATACGCATCATTTCCATATCTACAATCATTTCATCCCTACAATCATTTCATCCCTTCGGGATTTGCACAACAAAAAAGGAGCGCAATTGCGCCCCTCTCTTAATTCTTAATTCTTAATTCTTAATTGAACTACGGCAATTCTTTTATCTCCTTAAAGCCTGTACCCCACAACAGATGTCCCGCGTATTTGCCCGAAGCGCCCTTCGGTATCCACAGCGTGATGTTTTCTTTGGGCGTGCCGCCGAAACAACCACTCATCGTGCATGTATCGGGGTCTTCCCATTGGAGCGTAACATCGGTCAGCAAGGAGCAATAATAAAAATTGTCACTGCCAATACTTGTTACGCTTGCGGGGATGCTAACCTCCGTAAGATTGGATTGAAATATCGCTGCATTTCCAATACTGATTACTCCGTCAGGGATAACGTATTCGCCGGTCAACTTTTCGGGAAGCCACACAAGCGTATGCAGCGGGTTGCTGCCGTTTTTCTGGTACAGCGCTTCGTTCACTACGCTGAACGTCCCGCCTGCCGCGGCAGTCAGCGACAGATTGGAGCAATGTGTGAAAGCACTTTCGCCAATATCTGTAACGGTTGACGGGATTTCGAGCGAAGCAAGCGTTGTACAATATAAGAACGCAAACTGTCCTATTCTTTGCAGCCCTTCGGGCAGCGTTATCGAAGAGAGCGCATAGCATTCTCCGAACGCTTCCTCTCCTATGGTTGTCAGCCCTGATGCGGGCAGCGTTACCGTTTCAAGCGCCATGCATGCAGTGAATGCATACCAATCTATCTCTTCAATGCCTACAGGCAGTGTAACCGAAGTGAGCGTACTTTCGAAAAACGCAGACGCGCCTATCCTTTTTACCGTATAGTTTACGCCTTCATACACCACCGTTGCCGGAACGGTTATCGCGCCGGTATAGGAAGTGGATACAGAGCAATCATCAATGTAACTGCTGTTGGTTACTTTCACGTCGGTTGAGCCTTCGCTGATGGCTTTGTAATAGATGCCGCCCACTTCAAACTGGCTGACGATAGGCGCATCTTCAATCACTCTTACGGTTGCCACGTCGGAGTGCACCGTCTCCGCGCCTGCAGCGCTTACCTCGCAGAAATAGTAGTAAACATTACCTGCGGTGAGGCTTTCAGGTATGGGGAATGTGGCTTCCCTGTATGCGTCCAGCGCGGTGCCTGTGGCATTGCTGTTTGTGGGTGCGCTGTACCAGAGGTACTCGGGCGTTGAGCCGTCGGAAACGGTTGCCTCAACGGTCAGGCTTTCGCTGATGCTGCCTTCGGTTAGTTCGGTCAGCGGCGCGGGCTGCGTGGTGATTTCGATAACGGGCGGCGTGGCGTCCGTTTCGGGAAACGTTACGCTGAATACAAGGGTTGCGCCGCTGTTGCTCACCCACGCGGGCGCAATGCCGTTGACCGTAAAGTCTGCAATGCCGGCAGTATTTTCAAATCCGCCGGCAAAGGTATATCCGCTCGCCGCCGTCAGCGTGATGGTGGCGGTATAGGCTGTGCCGTAGTCAAATGTTGCGGGGTTGCCGTTCCACGCAAGCGAAGCGGTAAATCCTGTGCCGTTGCTGACGTCCGTTGATGGCGTTGCCAACGCCGCCGGCGATGTAACGCCTGCGATGGCTGCCGCTGTTACTTTGGTGGGCGTGGGCGGTATAACGTTCCACTTGGCATAAAGCGTAATGTTTGCCGTTACTGCATCTGTGGCGAAGTTCCACGCATTGGTCAGCGCGGTTTCTTTAAACCAGCCGTCGAAGTTGTTGCCGTCTTTTATCGGGTCGGTTGGCTTGGTTGCCTTTTCGCCGTCTTTAACGGTCTGGCTGCTTACTTGGCTGCCGCCGTTGCTGTTAAACGTAACGGTAAACTCCTTTACCTTTTCGTCCTTCTTGCAGCCGTAAAAACCGAATGACAATGCGAAGGCGGCTACGATGATGTACAAAAATGATTTTTTCATGTTACTACTAATTCTAAAAATTAAACAAAATTTGAATGACTACTTTGTTGTAATTCAACCGTTTTCTGTCTGTGTCCACATGTACTTTTTCGGCTTGTCGGTTTCGGTAATGCTCTCTCGGAGCACGAAACTGTCAAATACTCTGTACATTGTCCACTGCGTTCTCGCGGCTTACATGCAACGTCCCAGTGGCTTGGCGCAGCGGCGGCTGACACTAAACGTTATGCGGGCTACTGCCGTTCGTGTTCGCACGTCACGTTCTGCGGGGTTACTGCCGCCGTTGCGCCAAACCGCGCGTTATGTGCTTGCATCTTTTTTCTTGATTTTCTCTCTCGCATTTCGCTATTACAAACTACTCCTTATTTTTTAATGAAAATAAAAAGACTGCTGCACTCACCGCCACACGCCAAAAATAACGCTTTGTCAACAGACACTTCGCCAAGACTAAAACCATAAGGATTTTTGTTTATCTCTACTATGTGCTGTGGCAAATCAGTTGTTAATAAACCATTACTAATGTTAGTTAAAGTTACATCATAAAAATGGTTTCCCATTTCAAAACCTGTGTGAAAATCAACATTGTCTGAAGAAACAGTCAAAACATTGTTTGCTTTAAACTCAAAAATGATATTCATTGGAGATAAATCAAGCAACGTAAGAATTAATCCTTCTTCTACGTTGAGTGGACTCATTGTCTGGAGTTGCCATTTTCCATAGATAATTTCATTTTCGCCTTTCAAGTCATTGTCCTTGTCACAAGCCGAAAACATTGTCATTCCTGCGAGGCAGATTGCTATTGCAACCACATTCCTCAAATTGAATTTGTTTTTGTACATAAAAATATTTTTTTTAGTTTATAATTATGTTAGGTTGTTTGCTTCTAACATCTTGGCTACTTCGTTTTTCCGCCGCACTGTCGCCCGCTTGCACATAACGACCGGCGGCTTGGCGCAGCGGCGGTTTTCACTGCACGTTCTGCGGGCTACTTCCGTTCGTGTTCGCACGTCACTTTCAGCGGAGTTACTGCCGCCGTTGCGCCAAACCGCACGTTGTGTTGCAGGCATTTTCCATCGTATTACACAGGAAGTTCATGTTGTCATCGCTGTATTTGAAGACTTTTCATTTTTTTCGATGATTGGGTTTCTGATAAGATGCAAAACGTCAAGTTTAGCTAATAAAACTTTGTTCAACA
>Ga0082212_10009899_pt1 | contig 12249 bp, 13 predicted proteins | sample TergutNt197P3_FD_71548 | JGI IMG/M metagenome (GOLD analysis project Ga0082212, IMG submission 71548) | Neocapritermes taracua P3 segment gut microbial communities from Petit-Saut dam, French Guiana - Nt197 P3 | ecosystem: Host-associated > Arthropoda: Insects > Digestive system > Gut ... | reverse complement strand
GTAGTAATCAATTTTCAGATTGTTGGCAATACGCATCACCCATTGCAAAAACTTTCCTTCTTCTTTGTAGTTTTCAGATTTCAGGGTGTTAATTACCTTAATAAAAGTATCCTGAAAAATATCCTCAGCGAGTTCGCGGTTTTTCACCGACATAAGGATATAGGAAAAAACCTTTTTCTGATGTCTGCTAATTAAATGTTTGAGGGCAATTTCATCGCCTGCGACATAACGAGTAATAAGCTCATTATCGGTTAACGTAATCGATTTCATAATCATTTGTTTGTTACTGAAACTTAGCGTAGAAATTTATTCGATAACCTATCTATTTGATGAATTAAAAATCGGTGCAAAAATATAATAACTTTAATACAAAAAGAAAAAAATTAGTAAAAAAGCACTGACAATATTTATATTATTGTTTGTCAATACAATAAAATTTGTTTATTCGTAATAATCGAACTTCAAATGCTTAATTGTCATTCCTTTGTTTATTAATTGGCGGAGAGAATCAATACCAATTTTCAAGTGTTCCAGCGAAAATTGTTGGGTAACTAACTTGTCGCTTTTTTCGGTTTTGACTCCGTCGGGAAGCATCGGCTGGTCGGAAATCATAAGTAGCGCGCCGGTGGGAATTCTGTTGTAGAACCCCACGGAGAACAAGGTTGCCGTTTCCATATCAATAGCAGTGGCTCTAATGGCTCGCAAGTATTCCTTAAAGTTATCATCATGTTCCCATAATCTACGGTTAGTAGTGTAAACGGTGCCTGTCCAATAGTCTTTATTATAATCTCTTATGGTGGAAGAGATGGCTTTTTGCATATTAAAAGCGGGCAATGCAGGTACTTCGGGCGGAAAATAGTCGTTGGAAGTTCCTTCGCCCCTAATAGCAGCTATAGGTAACAAAAGTTCCCCCAAACCGATATAGTCTTTCAGTCCGCCTGTTTTGCCGAGAAACAGCACAGCTTTGGGATTCACCGCCGTAAGCAAATCCATTATGGTGGATGCCATGGCGCTCCCCATAGAGAAGTTGATAATGGTGATATCCTCTTTCGTGGCGCTTTGCATAGGGTTGTCGGCACCCTTAATTTCAACGTTCATCAATTCTGCAAAATTGGCTACATAATCTTTGAAATTGGTAAGAATGATATATTTACCAAAATCTTGCAGAGTAGTTCCAGTGTAGCGCGGAAGCCAGTTTACGGCGATTTCAATTTTTGTTTGCATTACCAAATTATTTTACGAAACTTAAGATGTTATTTTATTTTTTTACTTTGCAAAAATATTTTTTTTAACACACCATTAAAAAAAAAATTACAAATCTGAATAACAATAGTTAAAATTAAGCGTTTTTGTGCAAATATTATACAATAATCACAAAATCATTCGCATATTATAATATACATATATTAACCTTAAATTTTAAATTTTACACGTATGAAAAATGTTACCCTTTTAATCTTTTTATCATTAATGCTTTCTGTAAGTTGCACCGCGCAAACGAAAAAAGAAGCGGTAAAAATACAAGCAACAGAATCTGTTGCAGTAGTACAAACAGATGCCGTTAAGCAAGAAGAACCTAAAAAAGAAGTTATGCAAGAAGTAGTTATTGAAACCTCAATGGGCAATATCACGATTGCCCTTTACAATGAAACGCCGCAGCACCGAGACAATTTTATCAAATTGGCAAACGACAAGTTTTATGATGGTGTGTTGTTTCACAGAATTATTCAAAACTTTATGATTCAAACCGGAGATCCGGATTCTAAGACTGCCGCAAAAGGACAAGCATTAGGAAGAGGCGGTCCAGGATACACTATTCCTGCCGAGATATTGCCGCAATTTAACCATAAACGCGGTGCAATAGGCGCTGCTCGTTTGGGCGGACCGTCAAATCCACAACGCGCCTCTTCAGGATCGCAATTTTATATTGTGGATAATCCTAATGGTTCCCATCATCTCAATGGAGAATATACCGTTTTTGGTGAAGTGCTTCAAGGTATGGATGTGGTGGATAGAATTGCCGCACAACCGAAAGACCAAGGAGATAGACCGTTGGAGGATATAAAAATCATCTCAATGAAGGTGGTCGAAAAATAAATGCAAAGGCGAATAATTATTCGCCCCCTTACTACCGCAACCTGTCTGCACTCCGTATCATCGCCTCATCTTTGGCAATCGCCTTTTTGGCAAGGAACAATCCGATAGCCGAAACAAAACTAATTAAAATGGTGTAACTGAATTTAACAGTTGCACCATTTAAGTATATGTTTTTTGCAAACACAAAATTCGGATAAACATACATAATAGTACAGATTGCTATTAAAATCACTATCATATTCAGCGTTACTAATTTCATTTGCATTTTTCTGTTTTTATATAGAAAAATAGCAATAAAAGAGAGCCCTGCACTAAGAATAAGCATCAGGGCGTTGCCCACAGTACTTAGAATAAATGTGTTATCCGGCGTAGCCTCACGAACGGCAAAAGCTGTGTATTCGTAATATGCTACCTCGGTGGCTAAATTTCCGAATGGAATAAAAAGCATAGTCAAAGGAATTAATCCTGCGAAAAAGAGGTAAAGGGTTTGTTTACGTTGAATCATTATTTTAAGTTTATAGTTTTCAGTTCATAGTTTTCAGTTTTCAGTTTTCAGTTTTCAGTTACAAGTGACATTATTATCATCTAATCATCACATCATCTAATCATCACATCATCTAATCTCTTTCCAATTTCTTCCCAATCATAATTTCTTTTAACGAATTGAAATCCGTTTTCTGATAGAGTTTGGTAAAAAGTTTTATCGGCTAAAAGGGTTGTAACGGCTTGTACATATTCTTCTACGTTATCACAAATGAGAATGTTAGTATTGTGGGTTGCATCTAACGGGTTTCCGGCAAGTGGCGAGGTGATGCACGGCAGTTTCATCGCCATGGCTTCCAACAGTTTGTTTTGCAAGCCGGTACCCAACTGCATAGGCGCGATGAAAATCTTAGATTGCGCGTAGTATTCCGCCATATCGTCCACCCAACCGGTAACGTGAATATTTTCAGAGGCTAACGCTTTGATTGCCGGAGTGGGGGTTGCTCCGCAAATACACAGCTTTAAAGCAGGATGTTTTTCTAACAGTTTGGGAAAGATAGATTTTGCCAAAAACAGCGCCGCATCCACGTTAGGTGGGTACGACATATTTCCGGAAAAAATTAAATCGTATTGTTTCTCTTTTTCAACAAAATTAAATTTCTTAAAATCAATACCATTCTGAATAATATGAATCTCCTGTTTTTGAGGATGCGGTATCAAATCTCTATCTACATTGGTAATAATGGTTTTGTTTGTAAAACAAGAGAATATATTTTTTTCGTAACGTTTTAACGCTTGATATTCATACCAAAAAACAGGTTTTTTCCAAAAAGTTGCCTTCTCATATCTTCGTTTCATTCCCATAGATAAAACATCTTGATAATCTAATGTTTTGGGGCAATTATTATATTTCTTCACATATTCCGCCATTCTAATCATAAAACAATAAATATGATCCGGCTGAATGTTCTGAATAAGTTTTTCAATTTTTCTTTGAGCATTTGAACTAAAGAAATAACCGCATTGCATTGGCAATCTTTTCATAAATGCTAAAAAAAGACCATACAATTTTGTAAAAAATGACAATTTAAACAGATGAATCTCTTTGCAATAAGGGTTAATTTTCTCCAATGCTTCCGGATGTAGCGGCGCATCTTGCAATGCCACCAAATAGATTTCGTGATATTTCGACAGTTCTTTAATTTGGTAGAATGCACGCAGTTTATCCCCTTTTTCAAGAGGATACGGAACACGGGGAAGGAGTACTAATAGTTTCATCGTTTTTTTTTGTAGCATCCATTATATTATCGGAGTTGCGGCGTGCACACACTTTCCAGCATAGCAAGTAGCGGCGAAAATAATAATTTCTTTCAAACTATGCATTGATACCACTCATAATAATCTGTAAGCAGTCGTTCAACTAAATTGAAACCAACTTCAAACTTAATTCTTCTATCTTTGCCGCCAAATTTTAAAAAATATGAAACAACTCATCGAATGTGTTCCTAATTTTAGCGAAGGACGTAATTTAGAGATTATTAAACAGATAACAGATGTTATTGAAAAATCTGAAGGCGTTAAACTTTTGGATGTTGATCCCGGATATTCTACCAACCGAACGGTAGTAACTTTTGTGGGTACCCCCAACGAAGTGGTGGAAACTGCCGTGCAAGTCATCAAAAAAGCGCAAGAACTGATTGATATGCGTCAGCATCATGGTGATCATCCGCGTTTTGGCGCCACCGATGTGTGCCCATTGGTTCCGGTAGCAAACATCACAATGGAGGAAACTGCCGAATATGCTCGACAATTAGCCAAAAGAGTGGGCGAAGAGTTGGGCATTCCCGTGTATTGCTACGAAAACGCGGCGTTTGAAGAGAAACGCAGGAATTTGGCAAACTGCCGCCGTGGCGAATATGAAGGGCTGAAAGACAGGTTGGTAAGCCCCGAATGGAAACCCGACTTCGGTCCCGCAATATTCAACGAAACAGTAGCAAAAAGCGGCGCCACTGCCGTAAGTGCAAGAGATTTTTTAATTGCGGTGAATTTCAATCTGAACACAACCTCCACGCGCCGCGCCAACGCCATTGCTTTCGATGTGCGCGAAATGGGACGCCCCAAACGAGAAGGAAACCCCATTACAGGAAAAATTTTGAAAGATGAAAACGGCAACAACCTAATGATTCCGGGCACTTTGAAAGGCACCAAAGCAATAGGTTGGTTTATTGAGGAATACGGCATTGCGCAAGTTTCGATGAATATTACCAATACCTCCGCCACGCCGCTTCATACTGCTTTTGAAGAAGTGCGAGAAAAGGCAGAAAAACGCGGCATTCGCGTTACCGGAACGGAAATTGTTGGGCTGGTACCCAAAAAATCGTTGATGGATGCCGGTTACTATTTCTTAAAAAAGCAGCAACGCTCGTTGGGCATTGATGAAAAAGAAGTGATGAAAATTGCTGTAAAATCAATGGGTTTAGACGATTTGAAAGCGTTTGACCCTGCGGAAAAAGTGATTGAATATTTGTTGGAAAAAGATAATGTTTCTAAAAAATTGATGGATATGACCTGCACCGGTTTTGCCAACGAAACGGCTTCGGAAAGTCCTGCGCCGGGCGGTGGCTCTATTGCTGCCTATATGAGTGCGCTGGGCGCGGCGCTGGGCACTATGGTGGCAAACCTGTCATCGCACAAACCCGGGTGGGACGAGCGTTGGGAAGAGTTTTCCGAATATGCCGTGCAAGGACAAAAACTGAAAGATGAATTGCTGTGGTTGGTTGATGAAGATACTCATTCGTTTAATCTGATTATGAATGCTATGGGAATGCCGAAAGGAACCGATGAAGAAAAATCCGCTCGCAAAAAAGCGATGGAAGAAACCACCAAGTATGCCATTGAAATTCCATTCCGTACAGTGCAGCGTGCCTACGAAGTGTTTGACCTTTGCGAAGCGATGATTGCCAAAGGAAACCCCAACTCCGTTACCGATGCCGGTGTGGGCGTACTGTGCGCCAAAGCCGCCGTTACCGGCGCCTACCTGAATGTGCGCATCAACGCCGCTGGTTTGGAAGACAAAGCGTTTGCGGAAGAGGTTGTTAGCAAAGCAAAAAGTTTTGTTGAAAAAGCGATAGCAAGGGAAACGGAATTGATGCAGAGGGTGGAAGAGATGATTGGATAACTATCCGCAGATTTGCACAAAAATTTAAATGTTTAAAAGCACTTAAATCCAATCCCAACCTTAAAAACGTTACTTCTATTGTACAGTGTACGATGTGGGTATATATAGCCAAGAAACGAATAACTTGCATCAACGGTAAAACGCCAAACATCTACTCCTAACCCTGCGATGATCCCAAGTTGATGAAAATAATCATCCATATAGCCTTTGAACCTCATATTAAACTCCGGTCCTGCAAAAAAACGCAATTTCAAAAATTTAAAATCAATAACTTTTATTCCTATTAGCACAGGGATATCAAGATGATGGGTTTCATATTTAATATAGGGCTCCTCCATACCGATAATAACATCTTTCGTATTTCTTATATGATAATTAATTTCCGGCTGAATATACAAACGCCCCGGAGAAAATCTAAAAAATAATCCTAAGTCTGCACCCGGAGTAAATTTTGTTTTGTATGCTCTTTTGTGGCATTCATTAGCCACATTAACTGAAAGTTTGGGACCAAATGCAAATATTTCCTTTTTATATCTGCATGGTTTAGTATCATTTTGTTGCGCAAACACATTACTAAAAGAAATTAATAGAAAAATTACTGCCAAAAAATAACATTTGGCTTGAAAAATTGTATTCATGTTTTTATGATTAAAATGGTTAATATTTTCATAACTGCATAAAAACGTTATTTTTGCCTAAAAATTTTTTACCTTAGTAAAAATGATACAAAAACTTTTCTCCATTGCCTATTTTCCTCCCATTGATTACCTGTTGGAAATGAAAAATGCAGACACTGTGTTTGTTGAAGCATTTGAAAATTATCAAAAACAAACTTATAGAAACAGGGCTACTATTTTAACAGGCAATGGATTATACGATTTAATCATTCCTGTAATAAGAAATGAGGCGAAACAAATTAAAGAAATTCAAATAGATAACAGTTACGCCTGGCAACGGCATCATTGGAAAACCATTGAATCGGCATATAATAACAGCCCCTATTTTTTGTATTACAGAGATTTTTTTGAACCTTTTTTCAAAAAAAAATGCACCTTTTTATTTGATTTTAATTTGGAATTATTACATTTGTTAAGAAATTTATTTTCAATAACAAACACTTTCGATTTAACAGATACTTTCGATTTAATTCCGAAAAATATTGCAGATTTTCGCGATGTTTTTCTGCCAAAAAACCGCACTTTTCGACAAAAAAGGATAGAATACTCGCAAGTTTTTTCAGATCGTTTCAAATTTGCTGAAAATCTTGCATGTATAGACTATTTATTTACATCTGGGCGAAATTTTTAACAAAAATTTCAAAAAAATGCAATTACCCCTTGACAAACGCCTTTTCAAAGTGTATATTTGCGCCCTCAAAAATTTACTTGATGAAATTATCACAATTCAAATATTTTTTGCCGCAAGAATTGATTGCGTTGCACCCTTTAGCAGAAAGGGATATGTCTCGTTTAATGGTACTTAACCGCAAAACTCGCACGATAGAACATCGTACTTTTAAAGATATTTTAGAATATTTTGGCGAAGGCGATGCGTTTGTAGTGAACAACACGCGCGTATTTCCGGCGCTACTTTTCGGCGAAAAAGAGAAAACACTAGCTTCAATTCGGGTGTTTTTGCTCCGAGAATTAGAAGCAGGAAGTCGTTTGTGGGACGTTTTGGTGGATCCCGCAAGAAAAATCAGAATTGGTAATAAACTCTATTTCGGCGAAGATAGCGGTCTTGAAGCTGAAGTTATTGATAATACTACTTCGCGGGGGCGTACGTTGCGCTTTTTATTTGACGGAACTTACGATGAGTTTCGCGAAAAACTGAAAAAATTGGGCAATACGCCACTTCCCGAAGATATCTTGCGTTTCAGAGATATTCTTCCCGAAGATGAAGAAAATTACCAAACCCTTTTTGCTACCGAAGAAGGCGCCGTTGCCGTGCCCACCTCCGGCTTGCATTTTAGCCGCGAACTCATTAAACGGTTTGAACTGCACGGTATTGATATTGTTCCCATTACGCTCCACTCCGGTTTGGGTAATTTCCGCGAAATTGACGTGGAAGACCTTACCAAACATAAATCCGACTCCGAACAAATGATAATTACAGAAGAGTCTGCCAATAGAATTAATGTGGCAAAAGATAACGAGAAAAAAGTTTGTGTGGTGGGAACCACAACAGTAAAAGCATTAGAATCATCAATTTATCCCACCGGAAGAATTAAACCTTACGATGGCTGGACAAGCAAGTTTATCTTTCCACCGCATCGCTTTCTTTCGGCAAATGCTATGGTTACCAACTTCCACCCTTCCGAAAGCCCAATGATGATGATTGCTGCGGCTTTTGGCGGCTACGAGTTTGTGATGAAAGCCTATAAAGAAGCCATTGCCGAAAAATATCGTTTCTTAACTTATGGCGATGCTATGCTGATAATATAGTCTTTTTTTATATTAATATGCCACATCCTCAGCCCATTGTAATTTCCGGAGTGTGCTACTTTGCCTCCGATTTTCATTTTGGAGCGCCCAATTCGGAGGCAAGTAATAAACGTGAACAATACGTTATTGCTTGGTTAGATAAAATTCAAAAAGATGCCAACCACCTGTTTCTTTTGGGCGATATTTTTGATTTTTGGTTTGAATATTCCGGAAAACCTCCTGCTTTTTATACACATTTCTTGAATAAAATTGCAGAATTGAGAAAAAAAGGCATAGAAATTTACTTTTTTACCGGAAATCACGATATGTGGGTAAAAAACTATTTATCAGAACATTTGGGTATCCATATTTTCAGGAAAAAACAAGAGTTTATAATAAATGACAAAAAGTTTTTAATTGGACACGGGGACGGCTTGGGCAAAGGTGAATTGGGCTATAAATGTTTGAAATACTTCTTAAATTGTAAAATTAATGTTTGGTTGTTTGGACTTCTCCCTCCAAAAACAGGGTTTGCTGTTGCACATTTTTTTTCAAGAAAAAGCAGAGCTATGACCCCTGAATATAAAGAGAAGTTTTTAGGAAACGATAAAGAATTATTAGTGCAATATTGTTTTCAATATATTAAAAATCATAATATTGATTATTTTATTTTCGGACATCGGCACTTACCGTTAAAAATTGAAATTAAAAAAGCCATTTATTACAATACAGGAGATTGGCTTAACCACAATTCTTATATTCAATACGAAAAAAAACCTGTATTAAGTTGTTTTAATCAATAATTTTGTACAAATAACTTCTTTGCATTTTTAATTCCTCTACAATTTGTTTTCGATTTCTTAAAGCTATTATAAAATGTTGGTTACCAACACAAACAGTTGAATTTGTGAATGAAGTAACATGCCCGATATTGATGATGATATTTCTTCTTATTTGAAAGAAAATTTCGGAAGGTAAAATGTCCAATAATTCGCGTAATGACATTCTATGTATCAATTCTTCTCCATTTTTCATTTGCAAAACAATATTATGTCCAATTACAGTAAAGTGCATAATATCTGTAAGTTGAATTGGTTGGTTATTTACCATTATGGGAAATGTAGTAATTTCATTTTTAGATAATTGCGTTACTCTATGTAATGTTTCTTTTTCTTCATACATTTTTTCAAAACGTGCTATAATTTTGGGTAAATAATACGAAAATTGCGCTTTATTGGAAAAAAATACTAAATCTTTGTCATAATATTTGTGTGCTTCAAGACTATATTGTTTTTCATACGCAGTAAGAATAACAACAAAAATTTCCTGCTCTAAAACATCTAAAAATTGAAAGCCGTTCATTTCAGGCATCTCAATATCCAAAAAAATTAGGTCAATTTTATGCTCTTTAAGAAACATTAGTGCGTTTTCCGGATTGTAAAAAACGGCTACACATTCATAATTAGGGTATCCTTTAAAATGGTGTTGCACAGCTAAATGCGATGGATATTCATCGTCAATAATGATGTATTTATACCTCTCCATAGTGTATAATAAATTTTTGCAAAAATATTTTTTTTTATTTTCGCGCAAAATTTTAATAAAATGAATACAGAGAAAATTATCTTGTTTTTTAAAAAAAGAAATTTCTTATTTTTTAAACTTATCCTTTGGATTTGCGCAGGAATTTTATTTTTTGGCTTCTCTATCGTAATTCCTACTACTTCTTATAATACAGTGAATGAATATATTATATTTTTGTGTTTGGTTATTCTAATTAATATTTACATTTCGTTTCTGTATCAAATAATTTCAAAAAAAAGTAAACTTCTTTATTTTACACTTTTGTCTTGTTCCATTTTGTTGTGCGTTTTATTTGAAATGTTTCTTTTTTCTAAAAGTTTTAATGATATATATGCTTTCGTAGATAAAAGAAATGTTTTTATTTTTATTTTTGGTTACATTGCTTTACGAAATTTTGCTCTTTTTATTTTTTTCTTTTGGGTAGAAAACATTCAACGAACATTTCTCTTATTGCAAGAAAAAGAAAATATTCACGCTAAAGAAATAGCATTATTGATTGAAAAACAAGAATTTGAAAAAAAATTTTCGAGAAAAAAATTACTACCTCACTATTTTTTTAATATTTTAGAACACATAAATATTGATTCTTTAGCTAATAACAATGATAATAAACTTATGGATAAAGTAAAATTTGTTTTATACTATTTTTTAGTAGATGCTGAAAAAGAGGAAGTTGTATTGGATAAAGAACTTATGTTTTATAAATATTATATTGAATTAGAAAATTTAAGACATCAAAAAAATGTTTTTGTCACTTTTAATATTAATGGCCAAATAGAAAATTTTAATATTATTCCATTACTATTTGAACCGCTAATTGGCAATGCTATGAAATATACAAAACATGATGGTACAGGGTGGGTGGATATCAATATCGATGCTCTACATTTTCCCGTTTTATATTTTCATTGTAAAAATAATTATTCTCAACTTTCATCAAACATAATTTCTTCAGATAATGGATTAAAGATACTTGAACAACGATTAGCCCTTTGTTATAAAAATAAACATTCTCTACAAATAATACAAAGCAATGATTTATTTGATGTTACATTGTCTGTAGAGGTAGTATAACACTGTTTTGTAAAATTGGTTTTTAACGTTTACGACATTTTGGTGCCAATTTATCTTCTACAATAATTATATCTTGTATGGTATGATATTTTTGTGGCCATGTTTAACTTAAATACATAATTATATGAAAAAAACTAAAACCACATGCCTTTTCATTGGGCTTGTATTGTCTTTTATCATTTTTGCATGCGATAAAAATGAAACAGTTTTATCTTCTGAAAATGAAAGCACTAATCTGAAACAAAATGAAGCAACCTGGATCAATTGTAATGACAATTCAAAAGGATTCCTTATTAGTTTAAAATTTTTTGTCGGGCATACTGCTGAGCAGTGTGGAGGGAGATGTATGAAGATTTTTGGACAACCTGTACATATTGATTGTCGTGGTATAGGAAATATCTGTAATCATGTTGTAATGGTAGAGTTAACAAAAGATCCAAATAGTGGCGAATTATCATTAGCGCTTCAAAATGATGAAATGTTCGGTGAGTATATAATCTTTCCTTTTCCGGACAGATGTTTTTATATCACAAATCCTCAAAATAATTTAGAACTGTGGCTAAATATTCCTGAACAGGTATTGCTTAACGATAGTTCAGTAACGGAAATAGTAATCCATGATGCTTGGTTTTCCGAAGAACCTGAACTTGAAAATGATTAGTGCAGTTTTATTTTTAGTAAACTTATTTGAAAGACGCTTATTTTTAGATATAAGCGTCTTTTTTGTTTATTTCAAAAATTGATGTTTCTTTGCCGCAAAATTTAATTGTATGGCAATTCTTCGTTTAACCCGCGTTTTTCATTTCGATATGGCGCACGTGCTGCTTAATTATCCGGGAAAATGCAAAAATATTCACGGACATACCTATAAGTTAGAGGTTACGGTGAAAGGTTGTCCCTGTAATGATGATACCTCGCCGAAAAAAGGAATGCTTATTGATTTCAGCGATTTCAAAAACCTGATTCAGAATGAAATAATTACAAAATGGGATCACGCTTTGATGATACACCACAATTCTGATTCGGTATTGTTAAAAGCTTTAAAAAAGAATTACGAAAAAATTATCATCGTGCCTTTTCAACCTACTACCGAAAATATGATTTGCGAGTTGGCTGCCATTATAAAACAAATATTGCCCACCGATTTACAATTGTTTTCATTGAGATTGTATGAAACAGAAAACTCTTACGCCGAGTGGGATGCTTCGGAAAATTATATTAAATATTATAAAGATTTATGATTCTCTTTTTTTCTGAAACCAAATTCCAATTATCTCATAAACGGCCTATTAAAAGCTGGTTAACTGCGGTTGTCAACCGAGAAAATATGAAAATAGGAGAGGTGAATATTATTTTTGTTAATGATGAACAATTATTAGAATATAACAAACAATACTTAAACCATAATAC
>Ga0082212_10009898_pt1 | contig 12249 bp, 12 predicted proteins | sample TergutNt197P3_FD_71548 | JGI IMG/M metagenome (GOLD analysis project Ga0082212, IMG submission 71548) | Neocapritermes taracua P3 segment gut microbial communities from Petit-Saut dam, French Guiana - Nt197 P3 | ecosystem: Host-associated > Arthropoda: Insects > Digestive system > Gut ... | reverse complement strand
CGCAGATGGAACAGACTGAACGGGTCTGTCAGCTGGTACAGGCAGAGATTGTCGTTCATTAAGTAATTAGGGTAAGAGCGGATAAAACCGCAAAGCTCGAGCTCCTCAAGGATCCGGGTCAGTCCGCCGCCCGACGTCAGCCCGGTTTCGCTGATAATCTCGTCCCGCGTCAGCCCTTTCATTTTTGCGCTAAGCGCTGTCACAACGCTGACATAGTTATCGGAATTCCTGAAAAGTGTTGAGTAAACCTCCCGGAACTCGCTGCGCAGAGCGCCATCGTCCGCAAAGCAAAGCGCGTCTACATTTTGAGGAATACTCAATCCTTTCCCAAGCAGACTCAAGTAATACGGAACGCCGCCGAAAATCATATACGCTTCACATGTTCGGTAACGTCCAAGGTTGAACTCCCTCTCCTTGAGATAAGCCTCTGTTTCTTTCAGTGTGAAAGGAAGCAGACGCATTCTTCTCGTCACCCTGTTGTGCAGTCCGCCTCTGTCTCTTAACAGGTTTTTCACGACCCATGACGTCGCTGAACCGCATATTATAAGAAATATATCCGGCCTCCCTGACGCCCACCCGTTCCAGAAATGCTCAAGAGCGGTCAAAAACCCGGATTTTGGCGTATCCATCCATGGCGCCTCATCGATGAATATGATCTTTCTCTGCGCTTTGCTTAGCTTCTCCAGTTTGCTTTTGAGAGTCCCGAATGCGTCCAACCAACTTGATGAGCTATCGTCAGACCCGTTGAAGTGGTCTCTGATCGCCATGTCCCACGCCATGAGTTGCTCATCTTTTCTTCCGTTAGCAAGCCCGGTCACATAGAAGTCAAACTTCCCGGAGAAGTACTCGCGTATCAGGAATGTCTTGCCAATGCGCCTTCTCCCATATACGACGAGAAACTCCGGCGCGCCCGATTCGCAGTATTGCTTCAGCGCTGATTTTTCCTTATCACGCCCGATGATATTCATTCCAGACCTCCATGATAGTCCGCCAAAACTATATGTTTTCGTCATGTTTTGGCGAATAATAATTTGCGCAATATCAAGATACCACAAGTCTCCGAGTGAGTCAATACCTCGTTAACGCTTGCAACTACACGAAATTCGTGAACATCAAGGAAATCCGCGCGAAAAAAATAATTCGCCAAAAAATAGTAATAACACATAGTTTTGGCGAGTTATAAGAAAGCAGGGGGGGGCAAAGCAGGGGGACGGTTCATTTGCTTGGCATACCAAGCAAATGAACCGTCCCCCTGCTTTCCACTGCTTTGTCTTGTAATACTCACGCAGAAGTGATAAAGTGAGGAATGAGATAGGTGAAGAGCAGCAGCTTTCGCTGCTGACACAAAACGGACGTGACAAACTATGACCGAAAAAAAGAACAACTCCGTCAGGGACAATCTGCGGCGCACATTGGTGTCGGCCGCGATTTTCGTCGCCGCGTCCGGACTCGGATACTTTTTCCGCTATATAAGTTTTCCGGACACTAATATTGTGGTCGTCTACCTGCTGGCCGTTTTGATGACCGCGTGGCTTGCCAGGAGCTTCATATACGGATTCATAGCGTCGCTGCTGGCGACGTTTCTGTTCAACTACTTTTTCGCGGAGCCGATATTTACATTTTCTGTCAACGATCCCAACTATATAATCACGTTCATTACGATGACTGTCACCGCGCTCATTACCAGCACGCTGACGTCCCACGCCAAGCGAAGCGCGACAGAAGCCAGGGAGAAAGAAACTGAAACAAAGGCAATATATAACCTTACAAACCATCTGACCGACGCGAAAGGTATCCACGACATTGCCGGGATCGCCGCGTTTGCCATCAGCGAGTGTTTTATGTGCAACGCGGCGTGCCTTTGCTTCAGCGAGGGAAACATACCGGAAAACACATACATCCAGCAAACTCTTGGCGGAGAGCAGATACGGCGCGAGGTCGCGGATATTGAAGAAATGAAACATCATGTGGAAGGCTTGCGCACAGGGTTTGACGTCGGACCGGAGTTCACGGACTGGCCCATTTACGGCCGCGAGAGCATACTCGGAGTCATCCGCATCCCCAACGACAGGGCCAGAAACATGAATGAAGCGCAAATGAGACTGCTGCGCTCTATGATTGAAAGCGCGGCCCTCGCGATGGACAGGTTCAGATCAGTAGAGCAGCGGATAAACTCAAGGGAGGAAACCGAAAAAGAACGATACCGGGCCAACCTGCTCCGCGCTATTTCGCACGACATACGCACCCCTCTGTCCGGCATGATAGGGACGACGGAAATGCTTATGGACATGACGGCGCCGGGCGATCCGCGATATGAACTGGTCAAAGGTGTGCAAAGAGACGCCGACTGGCTTCACTCGCTGGTGGAAAATATTCTCAACCTCACCCGCCTTCAGGACGGGAAGCTATCCGTCAACAAGCAAAATGAGGCCGTCGAGGAGGTCATCGGCGAGGCGATCAGCCATTTCGCGACGCGCGCGCCCGAGTATGAGATATCGGTGACCGTACCGGATGAACTGCTCCTTGTCCCGATGGACGCAAAGCTGATCGAGCAGGTGATAATCAACTTGCTGGACAACGCTATCAAGCATACAAGACCGGATCGTGAGATCGGCATCATAGCGGAGCCTTCTGAAAACGCGAGTATGGTCAGGTTCACGGTCAGGGACAGCGGGACAGGCGTCCGCGAAGAGGATCTGCCCAACATTTTCATGATGTTTTATACGTCTCACACCGAGCACGCCGACGCGAGACATGGTATGGGACTCGGGCTCGCGATTTGCGAAACGATAGTCAGGGCGCACGGCGGCGGCATCGAAGCCCGTAATCGTGAAGACGGAACAGGCGCCGAGTTCATATTCACACTGCCGATGGAGACCGGAACCGATGAAAAGGCATAACGAAACTATTCTTGTAGTTGAAGACGACGCGCAGATACAGAACTTTATCTGCTACGCTTTGCAAAACGAGGGCTTTTCATATATTACCGCGAACAACGCGCAAAACGCGTTGAGCAAGCTGGTATCGGAAAGGATCGACATCATGCTGCTTGATCTCGGCCTCCCCGACTTTGACGGCGTGGAAGTCATCAAGAAAGTTCGCGGTTGGTCGGAAATGCCGATCATTGTCGTTTCGGCAAGGGATCAGGACAAAGAAAAAGCCTCCGCGCTTGACAGCGGCGCGGACGACTACCTGACGAAACCGTTTTCAGCGGTAGAGTTGATGGCGCGCATCAGGGTCTCTCTTCGCCACCTGAATATGCAGGGGGCTCATGGAGGGCAGGCTGTTTTGAGCGTCGGCGGGTTGAGCATGGATTTTGACAGGCACCTCGTCAGCCTCGACGGTTCCGAGGTGCATCTGTCTCCGATGGAGTACAGCCTGTTGTCGCTCCTTGTAAAGAATGCGGGTAAGGTCCTGACGACGGGGATCATAATCCGTGAGATATGGGGCGTGGGTTACGGGACCGACACGCAGGCGCTCAGGGCGCTTATGGCCGGCCTGCGGAGGAAAATCGAGATAAACCCGGCAAAACCGCGTTATATCATGACTGAAGTCGGAGTCGGGTACAGGCTTATTGACGAGTGATCATACCTTGCGGGCGGCTAAGTATGGCGGAAACCGGACCCTCTTCGCGCTCGGCTTCCCGCCGGGTGAGGCGCTCGCGTCCATGTTCTGATCTCCGGCGCCCAATGTGAGCTGACGCCTGACCCCTGGCCCCCGGATCCTTGCGCTCTGCGGAGCGCATTTTGTTTCTCACAGCTTTCTCACACGGAACGGCCATTTCTCACACCGCGCTCACAGGGTTTTGATTATTATGCAGATAAGACTCCCCGCATCCTGCCCGGGATGACAGCAGATCAGGAGATTCATCGTATAAAAGGAGGGAAGGCCGCTATGCCTCATTCGATGACAGAAGAAAAAAGAGAACTGACCGCGCTTTGTGATTCGGTCAAGAATCTCACCAACGAAGGCGCGTTTTCAACATGTGAAAATATGATAGCCGACGCAATGCGCAGATACCCTCACGCGCCGCAGCCGCATAACCTGATGGGAGTCCTCTTTGAGATCAGAAACGATCACGAAGGCGCGGTCAAGCATTTCAGGGCTGCGTGGTCTCTCGACCCGACCTATGCCCCGGCGCGTCACAACCTCGAAAACTTCGCCTCGTTCTATACAAGGGGTAAGTACGCTTTTGATGAAAATGACTGCCCCGCGGGCGGCGGAAAAAACAGCCGCAAGTTTTAATGTACTGTAAGATAACTGAGACAGCACACTGGTGGATCAGCGCTTACCCGGGTAATCAGCGTTACCGGGACGTCTGCCTGAATGTTAGAGGTGCTTGAAATGAAGATGTACTCCAACAAGAAAAATGACGGCTATACCATGATTGTCGGGTGCGGGAGATTAGGCGCGAACCTCGCGAACACACTGTCGGACGGCGGAGGAGAGATCGTCGTCATAGACAAAAACCCGGACTCTTTCCGCAAGCTCTCATCCTCATTCGGCGGGATCGCTTTAACGGGAGACGCTACGGAAATGGCGGTGCTGGCCAACGCTGAGATAGAAAAAGCAACGGCCGTCATCACCGTTACCAACAATGACAATACAAACATCATGGTAGCCCAGCTTGCAAAGGAAATGTTCAGTATCGGGCAAGTGATAGCAAGGCTTTACGACCCGGAGCGGGAATGCGTTTACAAGGAATTTGACGTAGAAACGATCTGCCCCGCCGTGTTGTCGACCAAAGAAATAGACAAGCTGCTGGGCGCTGCGGAAACGGAGGCTGAAGCGGTTTGAAAGAGCGCATACTGCTGATCGGCGGCTTCAACAGAACGAAATCCCTCGCCGCCTCCCTGATCAAAAAAGGCTATCAGGTGACCGCCATCAATAACGATATTGCGAACTGCAGGGCTTTGGCCGAAATAGACAAGCTTACAGTATTCAACGGCGACGGTTCCAAGCCTTTCGTTCTTGAGGACGCCAACGCGTATAACGCCGGTATCGCGATCGCCCTGACCGAACGCGATGAGGACAACCTTGTCATATGCGAATTGTGCAAGAAAAAGTTCAACGTCAAAAAAACGGTCGCAGTTATATCAGACCCGCAAAAGACGGAGTTCTTTTACAGAATGGGTATCGATTCCGTCGTATGCGCCATATCAGCCATCGCCGGCATCATAGAACAACAGGCGTTTTTAAATGAAATAGCGACGCTGGTGCCGGTAGGCAACGGGTGCATAAAGATCGCGCAGATCCCGATTTCACAAACCGCGCCCGCCGTGGATAAAAAGCTTTGGGAACTGAGCCTGCCTAAAGACGTCATCATCGGATGTATCCTGCGCGGGGACAAAAGCATGATCCCGCGCGGAGATACGCGCATCCTTTCCGGCGACGTGTTGGTGCTTTTATCAACGGACGAACACGAGCTTGCGGCGGTTCGGGAGCTGACGGGACGGTGATGTGTTGAAAAGGTTTTTTTCCGTCAACAGTAATTACGGGAAGCTGATTCTGCTCGTCGGGCTGCTTGTCGCGGTGCCGGCGCTCGTTGTTCCGTTCTACCCGGAAGAAGCGCGGTACTTACCGGGTTTCCTTGTGCCTTCGGCGGTCTCTGTCGCCCTTGGGATCGCCGTAAGCATCTTTGCGCCGCGCCAGGAAAAACCTATGACGGAATGGCTGTCGCCCATCCAGAGGGGCAGCCTGCCTGTTATGCTTGCGTGGTGCTTTGCCTTTTTCCTGGGAGCGGTCCCGTTTGCGGTAAGCGGGCAACTGACTTTTATTTTGTCCCTTTTTGAATCGGTCAGCGGGTGGACGACCACCGGGCTGACCGTTGTTGATGTGACGGCCATGCCTCGCATATTCCTGTTCCACCGTTCGTTCATGCAATACTGCGGCGGCCTTGGCTTTATAATCATGATCGCCATGCTGGTCAAGGGTAAGCAAAACATGACTCTTTACAGCGCTGAGGGGCATTCGGACAGGATCATGCCCAGCCTGAAAAAGACCGCGCGCGCTATTTTCCTGCTTTACAGCTTCTTTCTTGTCGTTGGGACTCTGGCTTACCGCTTGTTCGGGATGGAGTTGTTCGACGCGCTCTGCCATACGATGTCCGCGCTGTCAACCGCCGGGTTCACCACTCAGGCGGGCAGTATCGGGCATTATCAGAGCCTGCCGATCGAGATCATAACGATACTGCTTATGCTTGTCGGAGCGACAAATTTCGCCATCCTTCTTTTGTTTATAAAGCGCAAATTCCGCAAAATCATCCATATAAGCGAAGTGCGGTTTATGATCGGCCTTATTGCTGTGTTCACGCCGCTTGCCGCGTTCTCGCTTATGCGGAACACGGGGCTCAGGTTCGGCGAAAGCGTAATCAACGCGCTTTTCGGCGTCGTTACGACGTTTACCACGACAGGGTACTCCATCATGAACTACTCGCTCTGGCCGCCATTCGCCCTGGGTTTGCTGATGATGCTTATGGTCATTGGCGGAAGCGGGGGGTCGACGGCCGGCGGGATAAAACTTTACCGGACATACCTGCTTATTCGCATTACCAGAGAAAACATAAGAAACAGATTGTCGCCGATGCGGCGAACGTCCGCGCCGTCGTATACCCGTGTCCAGGGGAAGATGCTCATCAGCGACGCGCTGATCAAAAGCGTCGTCGGGTTCGTAGTCTGCTACATCGGAGTTTTGATAGCAGGGACGCTACTGCTTACATTGACTTCGGGCAGTTCTCTGTTCGACGCGATGTTTGAGTTCGCGTCGGCGCTGGGCACTGTCGGGATATCAAACGGGCTGACAAACGCGGGAGCGTCTGCGGGTTCGCTCATTGTTTTGATGATAGGGATGATACTCGGCAGGCTTGAAGTGTTCATCGTCTTTATCGGAGCTTACGCGGGAATACAGGCTCTTGTGAAAAAGGTTCGAAAATACTCTTGACAGAACGGGTGGTTTTGAAATAATCTTGTAATTGAAGTAAGTTTGAGATGGAGGTTAGCGTGAAAGAGCTAAAAACCAAGTATGCAGTCTGCGCGTACCTCCATCCATTCATTCATATCTGTTCCAAAAATGCTTGAGATGGAGGTTAGCGTGAAAGAGCTAAAAACCAAGTATGCAGTCTGCGCGTACCTCCATCCATTCATTCATATCTGTTCCAAAAATGTTTGAGATGGAGGTTAATATGGCTGCATTAAGTCTGGAAACAGTGAACTTATCGAAAAAGTTCGGCAAACTCACCGCGCTCGACGGTATCGGCCTCAAGGTCAACGAGGGCGAAGTATTCGGCTATATCGGCCCTAACGGGGCTGGTAAAACTACGACCATCCGGGTGCTGCTCGGGATCCTCCAGGCGACGCAGGGCAGCGCGAAAGTATTTGGTCTGGACGCGTGGAAAGACGCGGTCGAGATCCATAAAAGGATCGCTTACGTGCCCGGCGACGTGAACCTGTGGCCGAATCTCACCGGCGGCGAGGTCATCGACCTGTTTGTCAGCCTGCGCGGAAAGCATGACAAAGAGCGCCGGGAGCAGCTCCTGCAAATGTTCGACCTGGACCCGTCGAAAAAATGCAGGACATACTCAAAGGGCAACAGGCAGAAGGTCGCGCTTGTCGCGGCTCTCGCTTCAGACGTAGATCTGTTTATCCTCGACGAGCCCACCAGCGGACTCGACCCGCTCATGGAGCAGGTGTTCCAGGAATGCGTGATGGAATTGAAAAACAAAGGGAAGGGCATATTCCTTTCCAGTCATATTCTTTCCGAGGTCGAGCGCCTCTGCGACAGGGTCGGCATAATCCGCGAAGGCAAGCTTGTGGAAACAGGCACGCTCAGCGAACTCCGCCATCTTACCAGAGTCACGATGACCGTCGAGACTGAAAACCCGATTGACGGACTGGACAGTATGGAAGGCGTCCACGGCGTCCTCAGGCAGCAAAACGGAGTATCGTTCCAGGTGGACTCGCGGGAGATCGGCGGCGTGGTTTCGCAGATCGCGAAGTTTGGCGTAACGAAACTGGAAAGCACGCCCCCCACTTTGGAAGACCTGTTCATGCGCCATTACAACACCGGCAACGCGGCGAACGGGGGTGCGTGACATTGCGCGGAAACTTTGAGAACACGGGCAGGCTCGTCCGCTTCATGCTCCGGCGGGAGCGCATAATCTCGGCGGTATGGATAATTGTGCTCGTCTTATTCTGCGCGGCGCTGGCCCCCGCCATGGACGGCATGTTTTCCGAACCCGGCGCCAGACAGCAGTTCGCCGAATCATTCGACAACCCCGTTATGATAGCGATGATGGGACCGGTTTACGGGATCGAAAACTACACGGGCGGCGCGATGTACACCGGTATGATGCTGCTGTGGGTGATCATCGCCGTCGCCGTAATGAACATCTTTCTTGTGGCGAGGCATACGCGCGCTGACGAGGAACAGGGCCGCGCCGAGGTCATACGCTCGCTGCCGACCGGGCGGCTGGCAGTCGTAAACGCCGCCATGATAACGGCGGTAATAATAAACGCCGTACTTGCCGCGCTGCTGGGCGCCGCGCTGGCCGCGACCGGCGTAGAAAGCATGGGCTTTAAAGCAAGTATGCTGTTCGGCGTCACGGTTGGCGCCGCAGGCCTTGTGTTTGCCGGGATCACGGCGATATTCTCGCAGCTTTCGTCGAACAGGAGCGGAGCGACGGGGCTTTCCTTTCTGGCGCTGGGCGTTTTTTACATGATCAGGGCCGCCGGCGATATGCAGGGCGGCGACGCCGTCTCCTGCGTAAGCCCGCTGGGCCTTGCGCAGCGAGCGCAGGTTTACATAGAAAATCGCGCGTGGCCCATCATTGTGCTTCTGCTGGAAGCCGTCGTGTTTGCGGCGGTCGCGTACGCGCTCAACTCCGTGCGGGATATGGATCAGGGGTTTATACACGCGCGCCCGGGTAGGAGCGAAGCCCCGCGAAGCCTGGCGTCGCCTTTCGGGCTGGCTTTGCGGCTTTTGCGGAATATGCTCATAATATGGATAGTCGTGATGTTTGTGCTTGCCGCTTCCTACGGCTCCGTGATCGCCGATATCCCCCGTTTTGTCGGGGACAGTCCGGAATATCTGCAGGTCATCGGCATCCCGGCCGCCATAGTCGAGACGATGAGCGGGGCGGAGAAAGCCCAGATCATAGTCGATTATTTCGGCATCTTCGTGATAACGATGATGACGCTCGTTTGCATCGTACCCGTTCTCAATATTTCGCTCAAGGCGCGCGGCGAGGAGCGCGAAGGGCGCGCGGAGCAGGTATTCGCCATGCCCGTGCCGCGGGCGAAATACCTGACGGGCTATGTCGTGATCGCGTTTGCCGCAAGCATACTTATCCAGTTCTTTACCGCGGCGGGGCTGTACTCGGCGACAGCCATGCTGGAAGACAACCCATTCACTTTTGGCGGCCTGACGCAGGCGTTCATGGCGTATCTGCCCGCGATATGGGTCATGATCGGGGTCGCGGTTTTGCTTGTGGGGTTGTTCCCGAAAGCGACCGGCGCCGCATGGGGATATTTCGCTTTCGTTTTCCTGGTTTCTTTCCTCGGCGGCATGCCGGACCTGATACCGGAGCCGCTGCAGAAAATCTCGCCGTTGAAGCATATACCGCAGCTTCCGCTTGAAGAGGCGACAGCGGCGCCGCTGATCATTTTGACGGTCATTGCTGCGGTTTTGACAGCTGCGGGGATCATTTTCTACAAACGACGCGACTGCGTCCCGGCATGATTTCTAGTTGAAGGTCATTATGACCTTCAACTAAAAAAAGGTTTGATGAACGACATAATAACGTTCATCAAACCTTTTTCACAACAGGGACGCTAACTATGTGCTTTCGTGTTCCCGGCGTAAAATATCCTCTATCTCGTTTAGAGTGTACCCGGACTTCAAGAGTTCCAGTACACGGGCTTGCCCCTCCAGCCTGCCTTCCTGCACGCCTTCCAGCCTGCCTTCCAGCCTGCCTTTCTGCATGCCTTTCTGCATGCCTTCCTGTATGCCTTCGAGCCTGCCTTCCTGCAGCAAAACCCTCTTCTCAGCTTCCGCATCGTATTCAAAATTCAGCATTTTGATTTCCTCTTTCGTGTTCCAGACGTAAAATATCCTCGATCTCGTTTAGAGTGTGCCCGGACTTCATGAGTTCCAGTACACGGGCTTGCCCCTCCAGCCTGCCTTCCTGCACGCCTTCAAGCCTGCCTTCCTGCACGCCTTCAAGCCTGCCTTCAAGCCTGCCTATCTGCATGCCTTTCTGCATGCCTTCCTGGCGGCCTTCCTGCAGCAAAACCCTCTTCTCAGCTTCCGCATCGTACTCATAATTCAGCATCTTTATCACCTCCGCGTAGTTATCCGTCAGAAAATCTTTCAATATGTCCTGCTTTATGCAATAATCAAGAGCGGTTATAATGGCCTGGTCCCTAAGCATGCCTGATCGCTGGTTCCTGTGTATCTCTGAGATAAGGAATGAATATCCTTTCAGCGAAATGCTCCTGTCCAGTAAAGGGCTTCCGCTGCCGTAATTGATGTCTGCCACTTTGACTGTCAGTTCCAGCGCCGGTTCGGTTTCTTTTACCGCGAAAGCGTCGGAAAGCTTCATCTCCCGTGTTTGCAGCGTCTGCTCGCCATTATAGAGTACATAGAACCTTGGCGTCGGGATCGATACCAGCGCAGAGCCATACAGTTTGTCCCGGTCGACAATATTCAGGAACAAGGCGTCGGTAGCATAAGACAGCAGCCTCAAGGGTAGATTTTTCGAGATAGTGCTTTGATGTTCAAAGAATGCTACGAACTGATTCCCAATAAGACCGGCCAGATCGTTGAACTTCGCGATCAGCGAGTTTGCCGGGAACAACGTGACGTCCGTATCACCGGGATGCGTTTCGCCGGTAACGGCGTTGTATAGTTCGAGGAAGTTTTTACTGCTTCCGAACAGTGTCCGGAACACGGTATCCTTGTACTGCTTCGTTGTTTTTGCTGTTTCTGTGTTTTCCATAGGCTTATGACCATTCCTTTTTAGCGCCACGTTCGTGAGGCAAGTGACGCGGTTAGTGCCGATCCGGCGAAGCAGGATTCCGACGGTCGTCATGGGAGTCTCTTTCAGAGCTGCCGGAAGAGGCGTCTTGTACCCCGATTGTAACATAATTCTCGACAAATGTTAATAGATTATGGAAAGTTTTCACGACTCTTTGCTGATGAGCAAAATGGCGTTGCCTTGCGCCGGGGGATGTGGTATATTTACGGTAGACTATGATTTACTAATCATACGATGTAGCGTTGACTTCAAAGGCGGTGGCCTGTTTCTTGAACAGTAATGACCAGCAAAATAGCGTTCAGAATGATACTGTGCGCATATACAGAGCTGTTGGTGTTGACGAGTTTAGCTCTATTATCAGGACGAGGCAGTTCACCGTACTTGAGAATGGTTTGCATGTTAAGTGTTTTGGTATGGATTTTGCAGAAACGCTTGACTTTGCTAATAGAGATTTTAACGTTGATGTTGTAGCTACTTTCGAAGTAACAATAAATGAGAATACCCTAAAAAGAATCGGCGATTTCACTCACGTCGACCCGTATATTTTCAAAAGTGGAACAGTTGAAATACAGGATGTGAATCTGACTGAGTTCAACAGAGAGACACTGAGCGTGATACACAAGCGTTAGGAGGTTTCGATATGCTAAGCGCAAAGGCCGAAATTATTTTCACATTAGACGGCAGAAACTATTCAGGATGCAAATACCCGCTGCGTCCAGCATTCAGATTTGGCGACGGTTTGCTTTTTTCCGGCAACATAAAGAGCAATGCGACTGAGTATCTGAATAATAAGAAGTATTTGGTCGATATTGAGTTTTTCACCATTGGAGACGACGGATTTTCCGTCATTAAACCATACCTCAGTGAAGGTATGGATTTAGTCATGCAAGAGGGTTCTCAAATAATTGGGCTTGCAAGGCTGAACAGCTATACATATAGAGGCGGTCATTAGGTTCTCCATCGGGGGAACGAGTAGGCGTAGTTCATACTATTTAATTATCAGGGAGGAAGGGTTCTATGAAAAACGGGACGAAGAGGTTTTTGCCGATACTTACTGCAAAAGCGCAACCGCGTACGCTTATGAAACAACCGCTTGCATTTGTAGTTGCGCTTGTGATGGTGTTCGCGTTGTTCGCGGTCATGCCGAAGACGGCGGTAGCGGCGGTAGCAGCGCCGATGATCGCGGGAGGGGCATATCACTCTCTTGCTCTGCATAG
>Ga0082212_10009897_pt1 | contig 12249 bp, 9 predicted proteins | sample TergutNt197P3_FD_71548 | JGI IMG/M metagenome (GOLD analysis project Ga0082212, IMG submission 71548) | Neocapritermes taracua P3 segment gut microbial communities from Petit-Saut dam, French Guiana - Nt197 P3 | ecosystem: Host-associated > Arthropoda: Insects > Digestive system > Gut ... | reverse complement strand
CAATGTCTTCACTTTGTAAATGCCGAGATGCTTCGAATAAAGCTAATGCTACCCCTGCTTTCCCGTGATACAAACCTGCTGCATTAATTATGCATGTGTTTGATAAAATAATATCAACAATTTTAGAAATGTCTTTCATAAGCGATAAATAATGGTTACCTTTGCGGTAATTTTTTGCAAAAATAATCATTTTTCAATTTATGGCCAAAAAGGAGAAAAGTTTTTTTTAGATGACGACAAAATCTTGGTATGGGCAACCTGTTTGCTAATACCGGCTCTTATGCTCACAACCGAAACAGTTGGTCAAACTTTGGAAATAAGCCTTAACAAAATATTGTCGGAATATTGCTTTGCTTCTCCCGACGCTATAGAAGCAAGGCTCCATTTCGAAAATGCCAATTATGGTTATGAAAACTTCAGGAAGGGTTTTCTTCCATCCGTAGCCTTTTCGCTCAGCCCTGCCAGTTTCAATCATTCATACCGTACGTTACAAAGCCCAACCGACGGCAGTTACGCTTATATCGACGATTTCTCAAACAATAGCAGTATGGGGATATCCGTTTCCCAAAAGGTAGGAATCACAGGCGGTGTGATCAACATAAGCAGCAATCTCAACATGCTTAACGAGTTTTACGATGGCAGAAAGAGTTTCAGCGCCAGACCATTCTCAATCGGATACAGTCAAAAGTTGTTTAGCGGCGCCACAGCTGAATTTAAACTTACTAAAAGCGTAGAAGAGAAAAAGAATGAAAAAGCGGCAAAGGATTATTGCAACAGAATCACAGATATTCAACGCGAAGCTATCCGGCATTTTATGGATTTGGTCGTAGTAAAAGTAGGAATGGATATCGCCTTGAAAAACGAAGCCGTTTCGGATACGTTGCTTCAAGCAAGTACCGTTAAATTTGAAAACGGACGGATGGCAGAACATGAATACCTGCAAATGAAGCTACAGGCAGTAAATGATCGTTATACTGCAGAAAACTATAAAAAGGAATATGAAATCTGTATGAGGCGGCTGCTGGACTATTTCGGCATCACTGATAATTATGATAATTATTTGGTTCACATCCCTGAATTTGACTTTCCGGCTATGCTGGATTTCTATACGGTCATGGAGCATGCCGAAAAGAACAACCCTTTCGTTCTGAATCAACAGATAAAGCGGATAGAGGCCGAAAGAAACATACACAATGCTAAATTTCAAAACCGCATGACGGGTAATATCAACTTCAATTTGGGTACGAACCAATATGCGCCTGTCTTGCCGAATGCTTTCAAAAACCTCGCGTCGCAACAATCGCTGACTGTTGGATTACAGATACCTGTTTTTCAGTGGGGTATCAATAAAAACAACTATAAGATAGCGCAAAACAACTATGAATTGTCGAAGTTGGATATTGAAAGGGAAAATATGGGCTTTTACAACGATGTGAAAGAGCAGGTAAATAATTACAATCATAACGTAAACCTGATGACTATTGCCGAATCATCTTTTGAATTGTCTGTGATGCAATATGAATCGTCTGTCAGTAAGTTCAATTTGGGAAAATTGTCCATTTACGAATTGGGGCTTTCCCAAAAAGAAGTTTTTTCCGCTATGAACCGGTATTATTCAACAATGAAAGAGGTATGGGACGGGTATTACAGCCTGCGACGCCTAACCCTGTTTGATTTTGTTGCAAATAGGGAATTGACGGATTTTTTGAATGAATAAGCGAAAATATATGAAACGAGCATGTACCTTAATACGCCCAAATAAATGAACATGTGAGTTCCATACGACCGAAATATAAAAAATAATAAATGAACGTATGAAAAAAGAAAAAAACGATACGGACGCAGAAAAAAAGCGAAGCGAAGAAGTGCAAACCATTATCGACCGTATGCCGCTACACGATTCCACGTATGTAGCCATCGTTATCATCGTGCTGATAGCCGTTCTGTTTACGATAGGTTTTGCAGTTCGGTATCACGATACGGTTGACGGCCAGATTTCCATTACTTCATTGAATGCGCCTGTCCGGCTTGTATCGAATAACAATGGAAGGTTACACTTACTGAAAGAGGATGGCAATACGGTATTAACCGGCGATGTTATCTCTTACATTGACAACTCCGCCGACTTTCATGATACGAACTTGGTAGATTCCATTATTCATTTATCCGACATCACAAAAGTGGCCGACATCCCGTTAAACGAGCAATTGGAATTGGGAGAGATGAGTCCGGCGTACAGTAGTTTTTATAAGGCTCATAAGCAATACCACTATTTTATCAATTCCAATGCTTACGAACTCCGTCGTAACAGCTTGAAAAGCCAGATAGAAATGGATAAAAAAATCAAAATTAACATTGAAAATGAAATAGATATACGTACTGAAATATTGAAAATCTCTTCTGACCAATTATGCAAGGACAGTATTATCTATTCCCAAAAAGCAATAAGCGAGGCGGATTACATCCGGCAAAAAGCCGAACATCTGGCATCGGTTGAAGCCTATCAACGTTTGCAGACGGAATTGTCGTCTATTCAATCAAGGATATTGAAGAATACGATGGACATAGAACAGTTGGACTCGGAAGAAAAAGAAAGCGAACACCGATTGTGGTTAGAATTGATTACCAACAAAAATGAATTAATAAATCGTATTGCTGTATGGAAACAAACATTTGTGACTGTATCACCGATTGAGGGCAAATTGGAATATTTGGATTTCTGGCGACAAAACAGCTTCGTACAAGCGGGGCAGGAACTGTATTCCGTTATCCCCCTGAAAAATGAAATGGTAGGAGAAGTAATGATTCCGGCTTACGGTTCGGGAAAAGTGGAAACAGGTCAGCAGGTGAACGTAAAATTACATAATTATCCCTACGACGAGTTCGGTTCGATTAGAGGGGTTGTTAAATCCATTTCGCATATTACCAATAAAATAAAGACAGAAAGCGGCAGTAGTCGGGATGCTTACAGGGTAATTGTGGATTTTCCCGACGGAAGCGTAACCAATTATGGCGCCACATTGGATTTGAATTTCGAAACGAAAGGGATGGCTGAAATTATCACTAAAAACAAACGGTTGATACAAAGGTTGTTTGACAATCTGAAATATTCTGTTACAAGCGATGAAATAAATAAAAAAGAATAAAAAACTATGTTTAGAAGTTTTCCGGTAGAGTATCAGATGGATTCGCAAGATTGCGGGCCGGCGAGCCTTAAGATCATTGCCAAATATTATGGTAGGTTTTTTTCCCTGCAATACATACGTGACAAGTGTGGTTTATCGAAAGAAGGGGTTTCTCTTCAGGATTTGACTACCGGCGCCGAAAGCATCGGATTGAAAAGTCTTCCTGTTAAATGTACCATTGAAGATATTATCACGCAAGTACCGCTGCCTGCTATTATTCATTGGAACAATAATCACTTCGTAGCGGTATATCGAACCTCAAAAAAACATGTGTATATATCCGACCCATCGAAAGGATTGGTGAAATACACGCACGAAGAGTTCAAAAAGGGCTGGTATAAAAAAGAAGATAAAATGGGCGTTTTGCTGGCCATCGAACCAATGGCAGATTTTAAACAAACAGCCGAACAGCGAAAGGTACATTCAAAAAGCCTGATCAATATCCTCAGTTACTTTACACCCTACAAACGCAGTTTCACCCTGCTATGTATCATAATGCTTTTTGTCACACTTTTACAGGGCGTTCTTCCCTTCATATCTAAGGCGGTCATCGACGTTGGAATAAAAACACAGGATATTAGTTTTATCAACATGATACTTATCGGCAATATATCGATCCTGTTCAGTATCACCATATTCAATATTTTACGGGATTGGATGTTGATGCACGTTACTTCTCGAGTGAACATCTCGTTGATTTCCGATTATTTGATTAAACTGATGAAATTACCTGTGACTTTTTTCGAGAATAAACTACTGGGTGACATCCTGCAACGGGCCCGCGACCATGAACGGATACGCAGTTTTATTATGAACAATTCGTTAGCTATGTTGTTCTCGGCGCTTACCTTTGTGATTTTCGGAGTCATACTGATTATTTACAATACGGTCATTTTCCTGATCTTTCTATCGGGTTCCATCTTGTATGTATTATGGGTGTTATTGTTCCTAAGCATTCGAAAAAAATTGGACTGGGAATATTTTGAAATTGTTTCAAAAGACCAGAGTTACTGGGTGGAAACGGTTTCCGCCATTCAGGATATAAAATCCTACAATTATGAAAAACATCGACGATGGAAATGGGAGGAGATACAGGCACGGCTGTACAAGGTCAATAAAAGGGTGTTGAATATCACCAACTCACAAAATCTGGGCGCCCAGCTAATTGAGAACATCAAAAACATGGCTATTGTGTTCTTTTGCGCCAAAGCGGTCATTACTGGGCAGATCACTTTTGGGGTGATGATTTCTACGCAATTTATCATTGGTATGTTGAACGGTCCGTTAAGTCAGTTTATCAACTTTATTATTTCTGCACAGTATGCGAAAATCAGTTTTTTACGTATCAACGAGATTCGTCAGTTAGACGATGAAGATGAAGCGCTATCTGTCGGGAACACGACTATAATACCGGAATGTAAAGATTTGAAGTTGTCGAATATCGGTTTTCAATACCGCCCCAACTCGCCGATGGTTTTGCAGTATATTAATATCACCATACCGCAGAATAAAGTAACGGCCATTGTCGGCGGAAGCGGGAGTGGTAAGTCAACCCTTTTGAAATTATTGCTCAGACTTTATAATCCGTCTTATGGCGATATTTCGATGGGAGGTATGAATATTAAAAATATCAATCTGCGAACATGGCGTAAAATGTGCGCAGTAGTTATGCAAGATGGCAAATTGTTTAGCGACACCATACTCAACAATATCGTTCTTGACGATGAACGTATTGATTATGAAAATGTTCGTAAGGTTTGCCGTATCGCCCAATTTGAAGAGGAAATCAACCAAATGCCAAAAGGATACGAAACAGTCATAGGCGAAACTGGAAGGGGACTCAGTGGAGGTCAGAAACAACGGCTGCTTATAGCGCGTGCGCTCTATCGAAATCCCGATTTTCTTTTTTTAGACGAAGCTACCAACTCGTTGGATGCAGTCAATGAAAGCAAGATAGTGGCTGCTTTGAGCGATGCCTTCGAAGGGAGGACGGTCGTAGTAGTAGCCCACCGTTTAAGCACAATTAAAAACGCCGACCAGATAATCGTATTAAACAAAGGTTTAGTGGCAGAAGTAGGAACCCATGCCTCTTTGATGGAAAAAAGGGGAAGCTACTATGATCTTGTATATTCGCAATATTCGGTGGCTGAAAATGATGTTCCGTTAAGTGGGGCCTTAATCAAGTAATTGTTTTTCCGAAAGGGGTGAGGGCGAGGCCGGCTAACTTAAAATGTTGTTTTCCGAAGGGGATGCCGATGATGGAAATACAGAACAACAAACCCAAACCAAGATGGCTTAAACAGATGCAAAAGCCTCCGCAGATGAGCCATAAAATATTCATTACCACATTCAGACAGCCGCCTGAGTTGCCTGTATCAATTATTTTACGACCGAAAGGCCAAAGCGCTAACAAGGCAAGTTTCAATATCTGTACGCCGAATGGAATACCTATGATGGTGATCATCAGGCATAAACTGGATATTACATATCCGATGCTCAAAAAGATGCCCCCAAAAAGAAGCCAGATTATATTACCGAGTAGTTTCATAATGGTTCGTCGTAAAAGATATATTTTTTTCGCATGATACGGTAGTCATTCAGCTCCTGTTGCCATGAACTGCGAATTTCATCTTCACTCAACCGGTTGATGATCTGGAGGCGCAGCTGGTCGGTACCAGCTAAAAGGTCAAAAAAACGGGCGCGGGTAAAAAAATCCTTTTCATTGTAACCGGATTTCTCGAAAAAGTCCATAACGTATTTTAAAGACAAACCTCCTTCGAATGTGTTATCTCTTAGGTCAATACCGTAACAGGTTTTACCGTTGTGCATCGGGTTGGAATCCATCCCGCGGATAGGTTGCGGGGTGAAAGTGAATGTGCCGTATTTCTCATTCGGATTGCCGAGTACCTGAAAAGGGAAGGTAGTGCCGCGACCCACGCTGATATTAGTACCTTCAAAAAAGCAAAGGGATGGATATAACCGGATCGCTGTGTTATTCGGCAGGTTAGGAGATGGGTTGATGGATACGTGGTGCGGAACACCATGCGCCCAGTTATCCATTAACACTACCTTTAACTTGCAACTGTGTTTGCCGGTTGTGATCCAGCCTTCACCGTTAATCATACATGCCAGTTCACCCACCGTGAGACCATGTAATACAGGTATGGGATCAACGCTTACAAAAGATGAGAAACCTTCCTTACGGATAGGGCCATCTATAAAATCATTCGGGTTAGGACGGTCTAAGACGATAAACTCTTTTCCATTTTCGGCGCATGCTTCCATGGAAAAATGCATGGTGCTGATATACGTGTAAAATCGGGCGCCTACATCCTGAATATCGAAAATAAGCATGTCGATGTCAGCTAATTGAGCAGCCGTCGGTTTGTTGTTGCTTCCATAGATGGATGTGACAGGTACGCCAGTCTTGCTGTCTATGGCATTTTTGACAGCTTCGCCGGCTTCCTCCATGCCGCGAAAACCATGTTCGGGGGCAAATACTTTTACAACCTTGACGTTTTTTTTCAACAGCGTGTCCAACAAATGCGTTCCGTTGTGTAAAACTGATGTCTGATTGACAATCAAACCGACGCGTTTATCTCTAACGATCTGTAAAATAATATCTATACGATCAGCGCCAACAACTGCCATATCTTCTTCTTCTCCTTCTTTGATGTCTTTCCTGGGAGCAAAAATAATTCCAAGCGCCATAAAAGCGCTTAATAAAAGCACTATTATACTTATTGAACGGATGTGAAATTTATTCATTATAGTTATGAGATATTTTCATAGTAATGCATCACAAAAGTAAGAAAAATATTATATTAGTACTAAAATTTAAGCATTATTATGTTAATTAGTGTATAAATTAACATTTATTTCAAGAAGTATGGGTTGGGTTGAAATGGATGGTCTTGTTTTCTAACCAGGTGTACTTGTGCATCTTGGATTGATCAAGGTATTGCATCAATAGCGGAAGACTCTTTTTCTTTTTCAAGTCGATGCGAATTTCCGATTCATTAATGATGATTTCGCCGCTATTAGCAATAAACTTATCGTAAAGCTGTTCGCCTGTCAGGTGTCGGCATCCGTCTAAATGCTTGGCCAATAAACGGTACAAGTTATGCGCCAGGATTGTCATGACCATATCAAAACCTACTTTGTTCACCATTGAGGAGGTTGGTCTGTTGAAATGGAAGAAATCAATTTGACAGGCAATATCTTTTTCGTCAATCCAACGGCGGGCATATTTTTGGATGATGAGTTCTATGGGCAGCTCGAAATCGTTGGTTAACAATACGGAAGGTTTATGTTTAATATTGTAAATAATAACTACTTGACGGAGTGTTTTTAGCGCGCCTGTTTCATTGTTTTTATAGCCTGGCACTGTAATGGCTTGTTCCTTGACTTTATAACTTCTCTTTTTCATTTCGTTGACCTCGATCTGTACGGTTTTCCAAACGGTTATGTTTAGTATTTGCTCCATCATCTTTTCGCCTCTGCGTCGTATGGTGATGAATTTGAATTGCTGGTCGTCCAATTCGGAAAGGTTTTGGTAATTGGTAAACTTGCCGTCGAAGGTAAGGTATTTAATTAAGATTTCTTTATTAACGGTGAAGGTGTGATAGAAGTCAAGGAGTTCCAATACGACGCCATGTTCGTTGTGATGTACAATATTGCAATTTCCATAATCGATGAACCCATATTTAGGGTCTTGGGCAAGGATCGTCAGTTGGCTTGAGAGTATTTTCGATGGGTTCTCGTGTTGATTAATTGCGGGCATTTCACCGTCATCAGGTTTTTCATTTCGTTTGTATTCCGGCGTGTCAGGGTCACTCCAACAGGGTATGGATGTATAATCGAGGTTTGAGGTGTTCGACAATAGTCCATGCGAGAGCCAAACCTTATTCATCTCTTTGAGAAAGGTTAGGTTCATCCCCGAACTCACCTTGTAGGAATAGGAGTTATACCAGGCTGTATTGGGTAACACATTCAATCCGGCAAATAGACCCATCCCGCGGTCCATACACCAGAGGTCATCATGGTTGTTGCGTTTGATATTTGAGAGTTTCAAGGCGAGAAAACAAAGGATGGATGATAGCTTGCTCATATTACGTGCGGCAGGATAGTCGGAGCGTTCAATGAGGCGATGGATACCATAATGTGTAATTAGGGGCAGGAAAGCCAACAGGCCGGTATGGGAAGAATGGAATTTTTCCGCTTTCCAAGTGATTTTATCCGCAACCGGTGATTTTAACAGGGGGAGCGGCAACTGTTTTTTAGCGGTATTACTACGCCGGAGTAAACGGGCGAAGCCTTCTTCATGGAGTATCTTGTAAACTAACCCGTAGGATACTTCAAACGATTTGGAATTGGCGATGCTTACAATCTCCTCGATAGCGTAATTCATTTTACGTAGGCTGATAATCAGGTCTTTTAGTCCGTTGTGTTGACTTGGTTTCCTCCCTAAAGTCGTATCTTTGAAGAAGAAATCATCAAGATGACCTTCGTTCAGGTATTTACGAAAATCCCTCACTAAGGAATAAAATGAGGTCAAGGTATATCCGTAAGTGGCGGCTACTTCGGATGCCGTCAGTCGTCTTGTAAAAAAGGCATGTAAGGCGTCGTATCGTTTTTTATTGACGGACTGATGAAAGCTAAAATATTCTTCTGGCGTCATACTTTAAAAAATTATTCGGCAAACATACGAAAAAAAAATGAAATAGAAAAAAACGATTTTGAAATTGCATAATTAGGTATTAAAATATACATGATAAAAAAAATAATAAAGAATAAAAAGTTTCAAATTTAATCTAATAGCATATTATATTACATGATGTTTACAAAATTGTTTGGTTTCATAATAAGAGAAAAACGTATTATCTGAATCATTATACCCTAAACAAGATATGAAAAAAGTATGAAGATATATTCAAATAACAGATATACAAATAATTACATTATTAAAAAGGTTTATAAAATAGGGTTAATATATTACATGAAAATAAAATTAATAAAATGATTATCAGCTATTTTTTATTATTGTACTTTTGCAGCGAATTTGTTGCCCCCAAATGAGGTAGGTTTATTTATTGCTGCGCGTATAATTTTAATGAATTTGTAAAAACATGAGAAAATCAGTTACAACGATTCAAAAATTATCATAGTAAACAAGTAAAAGCATGAACGTTTTTTATTAGAGACGCACTAATCATAAAAAAAACTGTTCAGCGTATGTGTGGTCGGCGGTGCGTGATGCTCCGTCGACACATTTTTTTAAAAGCCGGATGATATAATTTCAAATTTTAAAAAAAACTTTTATCTTTGTGCTGTTTTTCAAACAAATAATAGGATTATGAAGCGCAACGACAAACAGGAAATTGTAGTACAACAGGCGTCTATCTATGAATTATTTTCGTTATTAATGGTGATTATCATACTATTAATGATGGCTTGTTGTAACAATGAAATAGAACCATATTGCCCAAAGCGGAACATTTTTTATTATACCGTGACAGATAGAAATTCTTTAGATAATGGCAGTACCGGTGATGAAATAGCGATGCAACTAAGAGAGATATGTAGAGGCTGGCAGCCCGGTAATGGCGAATTATTGATTTACACGGATCAAACAGACCGCCTCCCGTGTTTATTGCGAATCAACGAAACGAAAAACGCAGACGGTTTATACGGAATTGATACGGTATATATTTATCCATACCAGCAAAATTCAGCGAGCGCCGATGTCTTGCACCAGGTGATCCTAAAGGTTGTAAGTGAATACCCTGCGGATAGTTACGGTATGATATTTTTTTCACATGCAAGCGGCTGGCTACCTGAGGGAACGCTGAACAAACCTCGTTCGTTGATTATTGACGGAGGCGATGGCGCTAAATTTGAAATGGAATATTATGATTTTGCTTCTGCCATCCCCGATAAACAATTTGATTTCATCCTCTTTGACGCATGTTTTATGGCGGATGCAGCTGTGATGTACGAATTGCGAAACAAAGCGGATTACGTATTAGTTTCATCAGCCGAAGTCGTTTCTCCCGGGTTTACCTATATATACCAAAATGAAATAATGCGGCTATTCGATAAAAAAAATGCTGTCGAATCGGTTGTTATTGGTTTTGGGCAATCCTATACCGATTTAATAAAAACATTATTCCACGAAAATAGTGTATTCTGTTCTACAACATTTAGCGTTATTAAACTTGATGAGATGCAACATTTAGCTGCTACAATCAAAATGGCGCTCAATGGTAAAGATATTGACGAAACAACACTTGACGTGGACAATATTCAGCGGTTTGACAGACCCAATGCGCTGATTAGCGTCGATTTTCAGCGAAGAAACAGGTATTTTGATTTGGGACATGCAATGGAGACATTATTAACGCAACCTCAGTACGATGCCTTCGATGCACAAATGAAAAAAACGATTGTCTGGAAAGATGCTACGAAACGGTTTCTCTTAGCCAATTATTCGAATGGAGAACCTAATTACAGTGAATATAATGGTTTTTTTATCAACAATCATAGCGGATTATCGATTTACATCCAACAGGAAGATTATCCCTTTCTTAATAATGAGTATAAAAAATCATCCTGGTATAAAGCGCTAAGATAAGGGTATCGTAATTTTTAATTTTTAATAAATGAAACTATACACAGGTAAAGGGGATAAGGGGATGACATCCTTAGCAGGCGGGAGACGCGTACCCAAAACGCATCTGCGTCTTGAAGCATACGGGACTATTGATGAGTTGAACTCCTTTATTGGGCTGTTGATGACCGAAATTGAAGATTGCTCAGTGCAGGAATTGATGCTGTTCATTCAGTCGAAGCTGTTTTGCATAGGTTCTTTTCTGGCAACCGATCCAAAGGATTATCAGATGGAGAGCCGCATTGCGGATGAAACAATTAAAAGGATTGAAGAGGCCATTGATAAAATGGATAATTTGTTACCGAGACTGCGATCGTTTGTGCTGCCTGGCGGAGTGCGAAGCGCTGCCGTAGCACATGTTTGTCGGACTGTTTGTCGGCGCGCCGAAAGGATGATTTATCGCGTAGCCGAAACAGACAAGATAGAATCGTCGGTTTTAATTTTTATTAACAGGCTGTCTGATTTACTGTTTGTTATCGCTAGGAAGGAATGTCTTGAAAAAAAAGAAAAAGAATTTTTTTGGGATAATAGTTGTAAGTGAAAAAAAAAAACTATTTTTGTGGCAATTTTTTAAATAAAACAGATTTTATACGATAAATAAATTGAGATACTATGTATTGGACATTAGAATTAGCATCAAATTTAGAAGACGCGCCATGGCCGGCAACAAAAGATGAGTTGATCGACTATACACAGCGTTCGGGAGCGCCTTTAGAGGTAATTGAAAATTTACAGGAAATGGAGGATGAAGGCGAAATTTATGAGTGTATGGAAGACATCTGGCCGGATTATCCGAGCAAGGAAGATTTCTTTTTTAATGAAGAAGAGTATTAATTTTTTTCATATTACTATGAAACAATTATTATGTGTTTTATTTGGCTGTTTTTTGGTTTTTAGCGTAGCGTCTCAGTCTGTTCACAACTTGAATAGCGTCACGCAAGATGCAGTAAACCTCCGAAGTTCGGGACAATCTGTGGAAGGCCGATTTTTTACGGAGGCAAAAGCCGCTCGAAATTTCACTATTAATCCCTCGCTACAGAGCGCTAAGAGCGTTTCTGTTGGCGATTTTATTACGTTGCAACTCTTTGAAAGCCAAACCTACTCAGCAACGATTAGTGATATTTCCACAATTGTAAACGGCAATTTAACGCTTTCGTTGAAGTTACCAGATTATCCGATGGCCTTTGGGTATATTACTACAAGCGCTGAAGGCAGGTCGCTGTTTTTTGTTTCCATTCCCGAACTGGATCAAAAGTTTACAAGCAAAGGCAACATCAATGATCAAACGGATTATCTGATTGAGCTTGATGATAATTTCTGCGCAAAATTAATCAATGATCAGGTGAAAATTCCGGTAGGAATACCTATACAAGAAAATAATTTACAATCTGAACT
>Ga0082212_10009896_pt1 | contig 12251 bp, 8 predicted proteins | sample TergutNt197P3_FD_71548 | JGI IMG/M metagenome (GOLD analysis project Ga0082212, IMG submission 71548) | Neocapritermes taracua P3 segment gut microbial communities from Petit-Saut dam, French Guiana - Nt197 P3 | ecosystem: Host-associated > Arthropoda: Insects > Digestive system > Gut ... | reverse complement strand
CCATCAATTCAAGTGGTATTAAAACGCATGACGATAAAAATCTGGTTGATTTCGATCCATTCGACAATCACAATCACCCGTACGCGTATCGGCCATTTGACATTCGCAATATTGACTATGACCTTAAAAAAGTCGTGAGGCATAGGCATTCTGTAATGAAGCATATTTTATGCAACAATAACACTGGACTATTGTTGATGCGGGGTTTTATAGGTACCGACAGATTTTCGACTGTCCTCCTTTCTGATTATTCAATTGATGGAAATTTCTTTGGTTATCAGACATACATTTTTTTCCTTTATTTATATGACGACAACAGTGACCAGTCTGCTCATCGCAGACCTAATCTGGACCCAGAAATACTCAGGAATATTTCTGCTAACATCAAACTCGAATTTGAACCAGAAAAGACCAACGGCAAAAACAAATTCGCGCCAATAGACCTGCTGGACTACATCTACGCGGTATTACATTCTCCAAACTACCGCGAGAAGTATAAAGAGTTTTTAAAGATAGACTTCCCACGGGTGCCATACCCAACTGATGCCGTGGAGTTTCGCCGTTTGGCAAAATTCGGGGAGGAACTGCGCTTGCTGCACCTAATGGAGCATCCCACACTCAACAAGCTAATCACGAGATACCCGATTAGTGGCAGCGATACTGTGGATAAATTGCACTTTGAGCCGAGCGGAGACAGTTCAGTGGGCAGGGTCTGGATCAACAACACCCAATACTTCGACAAAGTTCCTCTTGTTGCTTGGGAGTTCTTCATCGGCGGCTATCAGCCAGCTCAAAAGTGGCTCAAAGACCGCAAGGGTCGCAAACTCACTTTTGAGGACATAAACCACTATCAGCGGGTAGTTTCAGCTCTTGTAAGGACTGAAATGATAATGGAAGTGATTTCTGATGTAGTATAGCGGACAGTGACGAATTGCCATGCTGAGAATGAAGAGATGCGAAAGTCACCACCTGCCCTATTTGGTTGAACTGTTAAATATTTATAGCGAATGCTATAATCGCAAATAGCGGGGTTACAGATATGAAGGCAATTTCGTCCAAGCGTGCTTATTTGGTATTGATCTGCATTGCAGTCATCACCGCAGCTTATTCTCTTATTGAACTTTTTCGACCCGCCGCAGATCATGCGCCAGTTGCTGCAGAAGAGCAAGTAAACATGGTGACGCTGAACCCTACGGCACTGAAAAATTTTGGCATCAACGACTCAACTATTGGCAATGTAAAGGTAGTTGATTATTACAAATCCCTGACCTTCCCCGCCGTGGTTGTGGAGCTGCCTGGTTTTTCATCAATCACCGTGCCGTCAACCGTCTCAGGTGTTGTGGCGAAAATTTACTTTGAAACAGGCTCTGCCGTAGCACCTGGTGAACCACTATTTGACATCCTTCTCAATCAGCAGGAGCTGGTAAAAATCCAAACAGAGTTCCTTATGCTCTTGCGCAGGCGCGAGATTAACGCCGCCGAACTTTCACGATTAGCAGACATTGGCTCCCAGATTGTCCCCTTGGAGAGACGTGAACTGGAGTATGAAAAGCTCCAGATAGATTCAGAGATCGGTGTACAAAAAAATATCCTGTTGCTCCAGGGATTGAAGGCAGGTGACATAAGCGATTCACTGGAGAAAAAAGGCGAGATCATCCGCACTATCACGGTCATTGCTCCACCCCTGGAGAGCCAGGATAATGTTGCATCCTCTTCACATGCAACATCTGAAGAGCATATTTACACCGTTGACGAACTATTTGTGACCCCTGGAAAAAATATTGATGCCGGCGACTCGCTCTGTACTTTGACCGATTACTGCAAACTGGCAATTCAGGGCAGGGCATTTGCTGTGGATGAAAAAGTGTTAACCCAGGCACTGATTTCAAGGAGCCGCGTGTCGGCAGCTTTTGAAGGAAATACTTCACGTGAGATAGTTGAAGGCCTGGTGTTGCGCTCCATTGATAACAAGCTGGATATTGAGAGCGGAGCACTCTTTTGTTACCTGGACTTGACAAATCGGTTCACTAGCTATCAGGCCGGTACAAAAAATAATCCTCGGCGGTATGTCCAATGGCATTTCAAACCAGGTCAGCGTTGCGAACTTAGCATTGAATACGAACCACTGCCAGACTGCATAGTACTTCCCATCGGAGCATTAGCCAAAGATTTTTCGGACATGTGTGTGTTTGAGTGGGTCGGAAATGACAACTCAGACAAAATCTGGTTAAAAAAACCTGTGCATGTAATTTATCAAACAAAAGATGCAGTGGTCATCGCCAATGACGGAAATATTTTACCTGGTGCTAAAGTCGCTCTGAAAGGTGCCAGCTTTATTCTTGCCGCATTGGAAGCCGAAAACCAGAAAGGTACAGGCGGCGGTGTCATAGACCACGGCGACCACGTCCACTAGTTCCGCAAATTAAGCATCCAAACGGTTCTTGCCATGTTCAATTTTTTTATCAGGTTCTCTCTCAACAATCGTTTCATTGTCCTGGCATTTGCCGGTGTACTGCTTGCCATTGGCAGTTTTCAGATTAAACAGCTTCCCGTTGATGTGCTGCCGGATTTGAGCCGCCCCAGAGTAATAGTTTTAGTGGAATGCAAGGGAATGGCACCGGAGGAGGTTGAAACACTTGTCACTGTCCCCATTGAAACCTACTTAAACGGGGCCACAGGCATCACTTCAATCCGCAGCAATTCCACCGCGGGCCTGGCAGTGCTGACCATCGAATTCGAGTGGAGCATTGAGGCCGTCCGCTGCAGACAGATAGTTGATGAACGTCTGCGTCTCGCCATCGACCAACTGCCCCCTGGCATTCAACCCCGTATGGCACCGTTAGGCTCGATGATGGGCCAGATAATGTACTTGACGATATGGGATGAAAAAGATGAACTCTCGCCTATGGAACTTCGTACCCTCGCAGATTGGACGGTACGCAAACAAATTATGGGTTCAGGCGGAATTTCAGAAGTTCTCGTCATCGGCGGCGATTACAAACAGTATCAAGTACTGGGCCGCATTGATGACATGTATAAGCACAGAGTAACCTTCAATGATATTAAAGATGCGCTGGAAAGGAGCAATAGAAATGTTACAGGGGGTGTCCTGACAAATCAGGGGCCGCAGGAACTGTTAGTCCGTTCTCTGGGGCGAATAGAACACCTGGATGAGCTTAAAAGTCTTGTAGAAAAGGGCCATTCTGACCCGCCAATACAACTGTACCAAGTTGCAGACATTAATGTTGGTGCTGCCACAAAGGTAGGAACTAGTGGAGTTTATGTCAAGAATAGTGACGGCACAACCACCAGCCGTCCGGCAGTAGTACTGATTGTCGAAAAACAAGCAGGCTATGATACACGCAAAATCAGTGAACAAATTCTGCGCATAGCAAACGATGTCCAACAAACAATTAACGTAGCCTATCCCAACGTCCGCATCGCACCGCTGTACCAACAAAAGACATTCATTGATATGGCAGTTTCCAATGTAGAGGAAGCTCTTTACCTCGGTGCGATTCTGATTTTGGTACTACTGTTTATGTTCCTCATGGATTATCGCACCACACTGATCACCATGCTGGCTATCCCGATTTCAATTTGTATAACTTGCCTGACCTTTGCCTGGTTCGGGCTTTCCATCAATACAATGACGTTAGGGGGATTGGCCATTGCAATTGGGGAACTGGTAGATGATGCCATTGTTGACGTGGAAAATATCTACAGGAGACTGCGGGAGAATTTCCGAAAGCCTCCAGGAGGACGTTCTTCGATCATTTCAGTCGTCTATCACGCCAGTGCAGAAATACGGAACGCCATCGTAAACGGAACTTTTATTACTGTGATAGTATTTTTCCCCGTCTTTTTCCTGAGCGGAATGGAAGGCAAGATGTTTGCCCCGATGGGAATAGCCTACATTGTTTCATTGACAGCTTCCCTCGTCACTTCACTGACGGTAACACCCGTGCTGTCATATCTGTTGTTGCCAGACAATGCCAAAAGACATACACACAAAGAAACGCGAATTCTGAAGACCTCCAAAAAATGGGCAGAAATGGCTATCCGCTATAGTCTTGCCCATTCAAAACCAATCCTCGTAGGTGCCGGAGTTACTGTAATTCTGGCCGGGGCAGTTTTTGTGTCGCTTCCCAGGGATTTTATGCCTCCCTTTAATGAAGGCGCACCACAGGTAAATGTTTCTCTGCCCCCGGGCACTTCATTAAAGACCAGTGAAGAATTCAGCACCAGGGTCGCCGAGAGTCTGTTACAGATTGAAGGTGTCACTGCTGTTGTCCGTAAGACGGGACGAGCCGAACTGGACGAACATGCGGTACCAGTAAATATGTCTGAAATGTTATGTATGCTTGACCTCAAAGCAGGCCGGAGCATTACAAAAATTTTTGAAGACATTGAAGATGTGATTTCATCTGAAAACCTGCCTGGCGTAGTGGCGTTTTACGACCAGCCCCTTCAACACCTGATCGCTCATCTGCGCACAGGAACCAGGGCACCGATAGCCATCAAAGTGCGGGGTGACGACCCAATGCTGTTACGCCACAGGGCCGTTCATATTCAGCAATTGATTTCCGGAATCCCGGACATAGGCAACCCGCGCATTGACCCTCCCCAGAAGGACATCCCCCAAGTCCGCATCAAACTCAACCGGAGCGAATTAGCCACATACGGCCTTGTTCCAGAAGATGTCAATTCATCCATAGAAACAGCCATGCAGGGTATCGTGGCCACCCAAATCCTTGAAGCCAAACGAACTATAGACGTTGTACTCAGGGCTTCGGATACCTATCGGGGAAACCTGGAAGCAATCTCTCAAATACCCATACAGACACCTGGTGGAATGCTTGTCCCCCTCTCTGCCGTTGCTGAAATAGACTCAAACGCAACTGGACCTAACCGTATCGACCATGAAGCCGGACAAACTCAAGTGACGATCCAGATGAATCCTCAACAGCGCGGAGCGGTTGAAGTCAAGAATGACATTGACAGGGTGCTTTCCCCACACATGAGCGAACTGACCAGTAACGGTGTTTATCTGGAAATAACCGGCCTCTTCCAAAGCGAACAGGAATCCTCCCGTACTTTGATTCTGCTTACCGCAGTATCCCTCATCTGTATTTTGCTGGTGCTTTACCGCATGTTCGGCTCAATAAACCTATCACTGCAAGTATTGTCTTCGCTGCCCCTGGCTCTGATTGGAGCAGTCGCGGCTATTGTCCTGACAGGACAGAGCCGCTCTATCCCCGGACTCCTGGGCATGATTTCGCTCTGCGGGATAGCTTCCCGCAACGGCATTTTGATTGTTGACCACTATTTCCACCTGGTTAGGCACGAAGGAGAATCCTTTACAAAGGAGATGCTGGTCAAAGCAGGCTGTAACCGTGTGGCACCTGTACTGTTGACTACACTGACAGCAATGCTTGGACTGCTTCCAATAGCTATCACTCCAAACATGCCTGGGCGGGAAATCCTGTACCCTATTGCGACCGTAATAGTAGGAGGCCTTATAACATCTACGATACTGGAATTTTTTGTTCGCCCTGCTATGTTCTGGACATTTGGCCGTAAAACCGCAGAAATGATCCTCCAGCAGGAGAGGGAGGGCAAGGACATCGTAAAAGTAGATACTGCTTAATTTTTTCTGGCATTCTTGGGAGTTTAACGATGAAAAAGATTGTTGTCGGCCTTTTGGTTTTGCTTACAGGATTTATCGCATGGGCACAAGGCCAGTACGATGATGTGTTGCGTCAAGTCGAAGGAAACAGCATAGCCCTTAAAGCCTTACATAAACAAATGGAAGCACAGCAGTTTGGCAGCCGTACAGGTATTTATCCCTCAGGCCCGGAACTGGAATACCATCATCTGCCAGGAAGTCCGACAGACATTGGCAACCGCAGGGATATTTCCGTCCGGCAATCCTTTGATTTTCCGACAGCTTACATATACCGTGGAAAAATTGCGTCCTTGCAAGGCGAAAACGCTGGACTAACATACCAGTTTGAGAGGCTCAACCTGCTTTTGTCGGCGAAACGGATTTGCATAGATTTGATTTACTACAATGCCCTTTCAAAAGAATATGTCCAACGCGTACAGAATGCCGCCCTGATTGCCGATACCTGGCAAGTCAGGTTTGAAAGGGGTGTTGCCAGTATCTTGGAACTCAATAAAGCCAGATTGAACCTTGTTGCGGTTCAAACCGAAGTGTCCCGGATTGAAACCGAAAAAGCCACCCTCATTGCTGAACTAAAAATCCTGAACGGAGGCAATGACATTGAGTTTTCCGAAACCCACTACTCTTTGAGTGCGTTACCGCCCGACTTTGAAGATTGGTACGCGCAAGTCGAATCCAAAAACCCTGCAATGGAACTTGTGAACAGGCAGTTGGAAATCGAACAGCAACAACTAAAGCTCAACCGTTCATTGAATTTTCCAAAATTTGCAGTGGGGTACATGGAAGAAAAAGTTTTTTCTCAAAGTTACCGAGGCATAACCGCAGGTTTATCTATTCCGCTGTGGGAAAACAAAAACCGAGTAAAACAGTCAAAGGCACAAGTACAGGCAGCCGAAATCACCTTAAAGGATACCAGGGTCCAGTTTCACAGCCGCCTGCATGCACTTTACAAAAAAGCTGCCATATTGCTGAAAAATGCTCAGGTAGCCAGGCATTCGCTCTCATTGTTTAACAACGAGCCACTACTCAAAAAAGTGCTGGATGCGGGCGAAATATCTTTAATCAATTACCTTTTGGAACTCGAATACTACTACAACGCGGTTGACAAGGTTCTGGAAGCAGAACGAGACCTGGAACTGACTATGGCAGAACTAAAAGCCGCAGAAATATAGCCTCAAAATTATCTCATTCCAATTCTGCTGAGAATGTGTGAAAATTTTTTTGGCAAGCAAGTCATCACAAACCCCATTTCGCTCCATGAAAGGAAAACACTATGAAAACAACACTTTACGTGGCACAGATACTCCTTGTTGCCGGTTGCATCATCGGATGCCAAAAAAAGCAGGAACTTGACGCGCCACAGGCTGTTGATGCACACCAGGCTCTTCACCAAGCCAAGTACAACCAGGTATTGGTTGAATTTCCAGGGCACAAGTATTCTATGGAAATCATTGTAGAAGAAGGCTCAAACGAAATGGTAGTAGCATTTATCACCGATGCTCATTTTGAACCAATCGCTGTAGAGGCAAGTGAGGTAAAGCTGAACTTTATCATCAATGACCAGCCCAAGACGTTTACATTGGCGGGTGTCCCCCAGGACGAAGGCCAGCCAGCAAGGTTCAGACTCAGTGACAATGAACTGGCAACTCTGATTAATGACGGCTGGGACAAAGAAGCCACCGCTTCAGCAGAAATAGCTGGTGCGCCATATGTCTCAAAGTTGGTCAAATTAAGTGGACAGGGACATAGCCACGACCATGATTCACCAGAGCATACTCACTAAAAAAAATTGCCAGAAAATATAGTTGCGAGCAATAACTGCCAGTAATGACAAGGGACACGACTATGCCTGAACGCGCCTACTATCCGCCGATCGTCATTGAGGAAACGCCTAAAGGCGAGCGTAGCTATGACATCTATTCGAGACTCCTCAAAGACAACATTATTTTCATAGGCACCGCCATTGATGACTCAGTGGCCAACGCGGTCGTTGCCCAAATGCTCTTTCTGGAATCGGAAGACCCCGACAAGGATATTCAGATATATATCAATTCCCCTGGCGGGGTCATCACCTCCGGCCTGGCAATTTATGACACCATGCAGTTCGTCAAGAACGACATCGTAACCTATTGTATTGGGCAATGCTCATCAATGGCTGCGGTACTCCTGGCCTCAGGCACCAAGGGTAAGCGGTTTGCGCTCCCAAATGGAAGGATAATGATCCACCAGCCATCGGGAGGCGCGCAGGGCCAGGCTTCCGACATAGAAATTACCTTCAAGGAAATACAGAGACTAAAGGAGATGCTGGCCCATATTCTGTCAGCCCACGCTGGGCAATCGGCAAAAAAACTCATCAAAGATATGGACAGGGACTACTTCATGAACCCCAAAGAAGCCTTGGAATACGGGCTTATTGACAAAGTACTGACTGAGAGACCATCTTAAAAATAGTTGGTAGTTGGTAATTTTCAGTTGATAGTGGCAGTTAACGGTTAATCGTGCTGGAGGGCGAAATGACTGGGACACACTCTGATAATTTTGAACTATTGGAAAAAATACCACTCTATGTCCCTGGCAAGCCCATTCAGGAAGTAAAGCGGGAGTATGGCCTCGACCACATAGTAAAGCTGGCCTCCAATGAAAACCCCTGGGGGCCGACCCCTGCGGTAAAAGCGAGGATAGTCGAAGCAGTCAATGGCGGGGACGATGAGGGTGTAGGGCTGTACCCAGTCTCCGATGGCTATTATCTGCGTAAGGCCATTTCTGAATGCAGAAAAGTAAACCTGAACCAGATTGTCCTCGGCAATGGGAGTGCCGAAATTATTGAAATGGCTGCCAAGGCATGTTTTATCGCCGGCGGCACCGCTGTAATACCACGGCATAGCTTTGCCATCGGCAGCATAGCCACCCAAACCGCAGGAGGCAGCGTAATTGAGACCCATGCCACCGCAACAGAGGTTGACCTGGATGCAGTCTTTAAGGCCATCCAGCCAGATACCAAAATGGTCTATATCGCCAACGCCAACAACCCTACAGGTGTCCAGATTGAGCTGGACGGCATCACCCGCCTGGTCAGGGAGCTAAGGGATGACATTCTCCTCGTGGTGGATCAGGCATACGCAGAGTACTCCGCCCCCAGTGACTTTCCTGACGCTGCTGAGTTTTTGGGGGAGCGGGAAAATCTGCTGGTTCTGCACACCTTTTCCAAGATATATGCCCTTGCTGCCCTGCGGATAGGCTATGGCCTCGGTAACGAGCGTTTGATCACATTATTGGAGCGGGTACGCAGCCCCTTTAATACAAACCACATAGCCCAGGCCGCCGCCGAAGTAGCTGTAAAAGACATGGACTTTGTTTCCTTCTGCCGAGAAAAGAACCAACAGGCAAGGGAGTTGTTTTTTGCAGAGGCCAAAAAGCACAAATGCACCGCCTCAGGCAACGCTGGCAACTTCGTACTCCTGGAGTCTGCCATCCCCGCAAAAGATTTTTTCATCCAACTGCTGAAAAAATCTGTGATAGTCCGCCCCATGCACGGATATGGCCTACCCCAGCACCTCCGTGTCACACTTGGAAAACCAGAAGAAATGGAAGCATTCTGGGCCGCAGCAGGGCCGATGCTGGACTAGGCTCATCCAAACAATTCCAGCTACAATTCTCAGTTACATTCGTTTTCTCAAAAAAGGAGTATCAAAATGAATAATCCCGCAGTCCAAACTGTCACCTATTCATATATTCGGGGGGGGTAAATGCCTTATTATCATATATTTACCGTCAAGTTGACTTAACCGTGATACACTATCTTGTAATTCCAAACAAAAAAAGTCTGACTTCCATTGGTTGTGCCCTCATGCTTCTGGCCATTCGTCGCTTGTCGTTTATGGCTAATGCAGTGCTCTTGTCTGCCCTAATGTCAGTGGGCCTCTATGGACAAGGCACTCCAGACTTCAACCAGCTATTTCGCAATATCTATCTTATGCCCTTTAGGCAGTTGGCATTAAAAACTGACCTCGAAAGGCATGGAATGGTTTTCTACAACAGGGGCAATCCCGACAAGCGGAATGATCAAATTAGCCGATATGTTTACAAGCATATAAATAGCAGTACCAATTATGTGAGTTACGGTGAACTGGACGAAGACAATTACGAAATATGCTGTAATGTTTTGGGCCTCACATTCAGGCCCAGTCAGGACATGCTCGACCTCTACTACGATGGAAATGCCGTCCAATTCCCCTTTGATGAAACCAAGACCGACTTATTGCAGGAATTTCGGAAGCTGGGATGGTCGCCTCCAGAAGAGCGTCTCAGAGATTACCTAGTCAACAACCCTAACGACCAGGAAGCCCTTGGCCTATACTTTGAACTCATCACTGGAAAAATTCAGACATTGGTCACGGACAGCCAGCGGGCCGCCGACCCTGCCGCATCCAGGATACAAATATTATCTTCTGGTGACGGAGATGAGCCAGACCCCAGTGCCCTGCCAAAATTTATCGATGCCATGAAGATGCTCAACGAAGCAAAGGCTCTGGACTGGTTGTCGGTCATGAAAATTCCGTTAATGTTCCAACTCAGATTTTTTGCAGGCGCACCCATTCTATCGGAAAACCGGGAATTTCAGCAGGAGATCAATGCTTTTGTGGAGCTGTTGGGAAACACAATAAAGAGCCACCCCAGTGCCATCTGGCGTTACAACTACTGGGCCGGCTTTGCAGCCCTCACAAAAAAGCCAGACCCCGCAAAACTGCTGTCCGAACTAAGCATACCCCCTGGCGGCCAACGAATGCAGGATATTGTTTCCCAACTGGCAAATATATACTTTGACACCCCGCTGAGAGGCGAAGATGCCAAGTCGATCATTGATGAAGGCTTTAAATTTTTAGATGCCGGGGCAGAGTGGATGGAGGCCACAGACCCGCATTTGAATGGTACTTTTGCATATGCCTACGTCAGACTGGCAATAGGCAAGACCGAAAAGCTAATTCGATACAAGCGTTTTTCTGAAATCGAAAAATATCTCGAAGACCTGCGGACAAAAGCAGGTCTAAACTGGTCAGATATCACAGAAGGGTTAAAGAATCCGCAATTTGCCTTTAGTGGCAAGGCCATTGACGAAATACCAGATCCCTACAAAAAGAAGGTCGATGAAATTTTGGAGCGGCCTGTGATGGAAAGCGGCAGGCAATACTTTATTCGACCTGGATAAGGCAAAGTGCAAAACAGAAAAGATACTAACTGCCTGGGAAAAGGCCGAGGCGGCACTAAGCAAAAATGATTAGCCAATAAAGGTAACATCAGAGGGAGGCACATGGCTGTAAAATGCGGTATTGTCGGGCTGCCAGGAGTGGGTAAGTCCCTGCTCTTCAACGCAATGACGAAGGGCGATGCCGCCAGCGGCAATTTTTTGTTTTGCACGACATCGGCAACCAAGGGGATAGTTGACGTACCTGACGCTAGGCTGTTAAAGCTGGCAGAAATTGTCAATCCACAGAAACTGATACACGCCACCCAGGAATTTGTGGACATACCTGGGCTGGTGAGGGGTTCCAGTAAGGGAGAGGGCCTTGGCAACAGTTTTTTGGCAGACATTAGGGACATGAATGCCATTGTCCAAGTGGTGCGCTGTTTTGAAAACCCTGACGTGCCACACGTAGAAGCATCCCTGGATGCTGTAAGAGATTTGGAAATCGTTGACATGGAACTCGTCATCAAGGACATGGAAGTGGTCGAAAAATCACTCGAGCGTCATCAAAAAACGGCCAGATCAGGCAACAAAGAGAGCCAGGCGATGGTTGCAACACTGGAAAAAATACTGGCCGCCCTCAATGATGGTAAATGGGCCTCCGACGTTGAACTGGACAAAGATGAAATATTTTCGCTAAAGAGCTATTGCCTGTTGACTCAAAAACCCATGTTGTTAGCAGGGAATATTGACGAAAAAGACATCCCCAACCCATCGGCCAATGTTCATTATTCTGCGTTAGAGAAGGTGGCAGCAGCACGGGGTATACCATTGATACCCATATGCGCCAAACTGGAGGCCGACCTCGCTCAAATGGAACCGGACGAACAGGCAATGTTCATGGAAGAGGCGGGACTTGCTGAATCCGGTCTGGCCCGCTTTATCCGAGCAGGCTTTGCCATGCTTAATTTGCAGACATATTTTACTGCTGGGCCAAAAGAAGTGCGGGCCTGGACAATCCCCATCGGAGCCACCGCGCCACAGGCCGCAGGTGCGATACACAGCGACTTTGAGAGGGGCTTCATCCGTGCCAAGGTGATTTCGTTTGATGACTTTGTTGCCCACAGGGGCGAACAGGGTGCAAAAGAAGCTGGTAAACAGAGGCAGGAGGGGAAGGGCTACATCGTCAAGGACAATGACGTGGTGGAGTTTTTGTTTAATGTGTGATTTGTGGTTTTGTGTTTAACAATATATCGGCCAAATAACCATCAGGACATGGAGCAACAATCCTGCAATAATACCTGCCCCGACATCGTCCAGGGTGACACCCCATCCACCCGGCAGGGACTCCAGTTTTTTTATCGGCCAGGGCTTCCATATATC
>Ga0082212_10009895_pt1 | contig 12251 bp, 11 predicted proteins | sample TergutNt197P3_FD_71548 | JGI IMG/M metagenome (GOLD analysis project Ga0082212, IMG submission 71548) | Neocapritermes taracua P3 segment gut microbial communities from Petit-Saut dam, French Guiana - Nt197 P3 | ecosystem: Host-associated > Arthropoda: Insects > Digestive system > Gut ... | reverse complement strand
ATTTGACAAGAGGAATAATGATGCCGCAAACAGACGAAAAATATCTTAACTGTTAGCGCCATGAAAATCTCATTACGCAAACATATTCAATCATTTGGAAATACGATGTCGGCCATGATCATGGCCAATATCGGCGCATTTATCGCTTGGGGTCTGATCACTGCCATTTTTATCCCTGCCGGCTGGTGGCCTAACGAAGCGCTGGCCAAGTTGGTTGCCCCGATGCTTCGCTATCTGTTGCCGTTACTCATCGGGTATACTGCAGGCAGTAATGTTGCAGGTGTGCGGGGAGGCGTTATGGGGGCAATTGCTACCATAGGTGTAATAGAAGGGAGCGACGTTCCCATGTTTCTTGGAGCAATGGCCATGGGCCCTTTAGCGGGTTATCTGATCAAATGGTTTGATAACGCCATAAAAAATAAAATAAAACCGGGTTTCGAGATGCTTGTCAACAATTTTTCATTGGGAATACTTGGCATGGGATGCGCTATCACCGGGTTTCTGGTCATCGGTCCGGTTATGCTTGCACTGACAGGCATACTGAATGTAGGTGTTGAGTTTTTCCTTGGCAAGGGCCTATTGCCGCTATTATCTTTTTTTACCGAGCAGGGGAAAGTCCTGTTTCTTAACAATGCCATCAATCACGGAATCATGACTCCGTTAGGAATTGAGCAAGCAAGGGAAACCGGTAGTTCCATCCTGTTCCTGCTGGATCCCAATCCGGGTCCGGGTCTCGGTATTTTACTGGCCTATTCATTGCTCGGAAATGCTGCAGAGAAGAAAACGGCGCCAGCTTCTGCTGTGATTGTGTTTTTTGGGGGAATACATGAAATGTATGTTCCCTACATACTTGCACGTCCGCTTTTGCTGGTAGCAACCATTCTGGGATCGGCAAGCGCCATCGCTTATTATCAGCTAATCGGAGGCGGGCTTGTTTCAGCTGCATCACCTGGAAGTATTGTTTCTATCGTTGCCATGTCGCCGCGGGGAATGACCCTCCAGATAGTTATGGGGGTTGTAATAGGAGCATTGGTCTCTTTTTTCATTGCCTGTTTCCTGATCAGAAGTAAAAACGGCAAATCGGTAAAGAAAATAGAAAAAGAAAAAGACAGGCTTCAGCAAGTCGACAAATCCGCAAATAAAATCGTCTTTGCCTGTGAAGCGGGAATGGGTTCGAGTGCAATGGGCGCTGCCAATTTCAGGAATAGAATAAAACGGGAAGGGATAACAGTCGTCAATGCCGCCGTCAATGCCATTCCTCCGGATGCCGATATTGTCGTGTGCCAGTCCGCTTTTTCAGAGCTGGTTTCTGATAGCGTTCCATCGGCAGAGATCGTTGTGATACAACAGTTTCTTTCCGATCCGGCATTGAACGAACTGGTCGACCGGTTTTCACAAGCACAAACGCTCGGTCAAGCGCAAGCGCAAACGCCTGATCAGACACAAACGATGAGACTGTTAATACCTGAATCAATAATGCTCGGCGCTGCAAGTGTTACCCGGGAAGAATCCATAAAACAAGCAGGACAACTGTTAGTTGAAGCAGGCTATGTTGAAGCTGAATATGTGGAGATGATGCTGGAAAGAGAACAGATAACTTCTACCTGCATCGGGATGGGTATTTCCGTTCCCCATGGCACGGCGAATTCTCGCAAACATGTCATACATAGCGGAATATCTTTTATCCAATATCCCGAAGGGGTCGATTTCGACGGAGAAAAAGTATATTTGGTAATCGGGATAGCCGGTACCGACGATCGCCACCTGGAAATACTGTCTTCGCTCTGTACCGTCTTAAGCGATGAAGACACGTTGGAAAAGGTAAAAAACGCCGACGACAGGATGTACATTTACAATCTATTATCGAATATTAATTAATGCGACATGTTAGTAAGGGAAACAGAAATAGAAATTAGGGAAAGCGACGGACTTCACGCGCGACCGGCTGCCGGACTGGCCGGACTGGCCAAAAGATATAAAAGCAGTATCGTTTTAAAGTGCGCCTCAAAAGAAGCAAACGCGCGTAGTATTATCAGTCTGCTTGCGCTGGGACTGAAAAAAGGAAGCATTGTAACGCTGAAAGTAACAGGAGAAGATTGTGAAGAAGCCATGCAGGAAACGGTAAACTTTTTTGAGCATCTGCATCCATGAAAATAATAAAAGGCATACCTGCATCGTCCGGTAAAGCTGCCGGAAAGTCTTTTCGGGTAAAAAGTCCATCCGGATTGGGCGAAATGGAAAACCGTCCGACGCCTGATTACGTAGATGTGAATTGCGAAATCAAACGATTGGCGGATGCCTGTGCGTTAGTGAAAGAAAAACTGCGTTTGTTTATGCATGAAAGCAGGATATTTGCTGCGCATATCGAAATATTGGATGACATAACAGACCGCGTCAACTCAAAAATTGAGCGAGACAAGATGGATGCTATTAGCGCTGTCAAGGAAATTTGCAGCGAAACATGTGCGCTATTTGCCGAAATGGAAGACGAATATCTGCGTTCCCGCCTGGACGATATTGTCGATGTTTGTAGGCAACTGACTTTTATGTTGACCTCGAATAATGAAAACCCTTTTTCATCCATGCCTGCGCATAGCATACTGATAGCCGATAATTTATTAGTTACAGATACCATACTGATTGACAAGTCAAAACTGGCGGGTATTGCATTACGAAAAGGTAGTAAAACCAGTCATGTAACAATCCTGGCAAGGGATCATGCCATTCCTTTGGTATTGGGAATAGGCGAAGCGACAGATGACATTCCGGATGGCGGGATGGTTGTTATCGACGGCGATGAAGGAACAATCAGGATAGGAGTGGAGGAACAGTTTTTGCCGGGCATTGTAGAGGTGACCGCCGAAAAAAAAACAGATAGGGCGCCGGCAATTACAAAAGATGGGGTTAAGGTAAAGGTTTATGCCAATGCCGGAAGCCTTGCCGATGTGGAAAAAGCCATTGGGCTGGGCGCCGGCGGGATAGGACTTCTACGGACGGAATTTATCTTCATGCATGCGACGGACTTTCCCGACGAAGCGATGCAGTATGAAACATATATGGCATGTGCGAAAGTTTGCCGCGAGAAAATCCTTACCATCCGCACGCTTGACGCAGGCGCCGACAAGCCATTGCCCTACATTCCTGTAAGAAAAGAAGAAAATCCTGTTTTCGGTCTGCGAGGTATACGCTTTTCCCTTGCATTGCCCGATATTTTCAAGGTGCAGTTGCGCGCTATTTTACGCGCTTCCATATTGGGAAACGTCCGTGTCATGTTTCCGATGATTACCTCTTTAGACGAGTATGAATCGGCCTCAGCGCTTCTTGAGGCGTGTAAAGCCGAACTGAAAAATGAAGGCGTAGCATTCGATCCCTCACTTCGTGCAGGCATTATGGTTGAAACGCCGGCCTCTGTGATGCTGGCCGACGATTTTGCCCGACAGGTTGCTTTCTTCAGTATTGGCGTCAACGACCTGACTCAGTATATGCTTGCCGTGGATAGAAATAATCCTTACGCCGAAAATGCATGCGACAGTTTTCATAGCGCCGTTATAAAAAGCATATCGGAGGCTACGGCTTCGGCGGCAAGATACGGGATTGACGTCTCGGTGTGCGGTGAAATGGCTTCGGACATTCGCGCAACAGAATTGCTGCTCAAACTCGGCGTAAGGATTTTAAGCGTTGCAAGCCGCCATATTCCTTTTATTAAAGAGCAAATAAGAAAACTTGTCATTTATTCATCAAACGAATCATTGTAAATCAATAAAAACCTCAAATAACATGCGTAGAATTTTTGCCATAGGAGAAACCGTCTTTGACATAATCTTTAAAAACGGGAAGCCGGCAGCCTCCACTCCGGGAGGCTCCATGCTGAATACCGCCGTATCGCTGGGACGGTTAGGGCTGGATGTTCACTTTGTCAGCGAGTACGGAAAGGATACGGTCGGTAACATCGTTGACGATTTTCTTCACAACAATGGCGTCGACACGGCTTATGCCTGTCGTTACGGTGAGTTTCCCTCTTCGCTGGCGCTTGCTTTTCTCGACGAAAACAACAATGCGGAATACAGTTTCTACAAACGCTATCCCGAAAAAAGGCTGGATTTGGTTTTCCCCGAACTCACCGGTGAAGATATCATCATTTACGGTTCTTTTTACAGTATCGAACCGGACATTCATTTTCGTTTGAAGCCGTTTCTGGAACAGGCGCACATCAAAAATGCGCTGGTGATTTACGACCCGAATTTTAGAAAAGCGCATTTGCCGGGCATGGATGTTTATCGGCCAATCATGATCGAAAATTTCGCCTATGCCGATATCGTGAAAGGCTCCGACGAAGATTTTAATCATATTTTCGGCGCGCGAACAGCCGCTGAAGCATGCAAACATATCGGCAATACATGCGACATGCTGATATATACAGCCAACAAGAACCATGTAGAGTTATGTATGACTGGCATCCATAACTCGTACCCCGTGCCGCGCATCACGCCTGTCAGTACGATTGGCGCCGGCGACACGTTCAATGCAGGTTTGATCTTTGGCCTTGTAGCCCATGATATTGGGAAAAATGAATTGAAAAATTTGAATGAAACACAACGCACAACCATCATCGAAACCGCCATCAGGTTTGCAGGACATGTCTGTATGCTTTACGACAATTACATTTCACCCGAATTTGCAGCAAACGAGCGCTATGAAATGCACCCTTTTTCTTTTGCAATCAGTAAATAATTAAAAACATATGTATATCTTTACGGCTCATTACGTACAACCAAAAACTATTACAAAATGGAATCAAACATCATTCACAAACACAACATTACGATTAGCCGCCGTTCGTTTTTGAAAAAATCGGCTACTTCAATGCTTGCTCTTAACATCGTTCCGTGCCACGTGTTGGGTGGTAACGGCTACACGCCGCCAAGCGGGAAACTTACACTTGCGGGTATCGGTATCGGCGGCGTTGGCAATGGTCAACTGAAATCGCTTGCGCAGGCGGGTTTCGAGATTGTAGCCCTCTGCGACGTAGACGACCTCCACGCTAAAAAGACCTACGACGCTTTTCCGCAGGCTCGCCGTTACCGCGACTTCCGCGACCTGCTATCGACCGAAAAGGACAAGATTGATGCAGTCTATTGCGGTACCCCCGACCATACACATGCGCTTATCACGCTTGCCGCGTTGCGTGACAAAAAGCATGTCTGCACCGTCAAGCCCCTCACGCGCACTGTCGAGGAGGCCCGTGCCGTCATGGCTGCCGCGCAGATCGCAGGTACAGCCACGCAAGTCACCGCACAGCCCAACACCAGCGACTCAGCTTGCCGTATCGTCGAACGTATCCAGTCCGGCATCCTCGGCGATGTGACGGAGGTACATGTCTGGTCCTACCGACCCGTCTGGCCGCAGGGTATGCCCAAACGCCCTGATGGTGAAGACCCCGTCCCCGACACGCTCGACTGGAAACTGTGGATCGGCCCCGCGCCAATGCGACCCTTCAAGAACGACTGGCCCGCCGACAGCCCCATTCCCGACCTTCCACCCAAGAACTGGGGTGGCCGCCAGGTCTATCATCCCTTCAATCATCGCGGCTGGTGGGACTTCGGTACGGGTGCGCTTGGCGACATGGGATGCCACTACCTCAACACACCCTACCGCGCACTCAAACTCGGCTACCCCACCGCCGTCTCCGCATCCTCCTCGCGCCAGTATGAGGAGTCATTCCCGCTCGCATCCATCGTGACCTACGACTATCCGGCACGCGAGAGCCTCGTACCCGTTCGCGTCGTGTGGTACGACGGCGGTCTCAAACCCCCGCGCCCTGCGGAGATGGGCGACGAAGAACTTCCAGAAGAGAGCATACTGTACATCGGTTCCAAAGGCAAAATGCTGGGCGACCGAATCCTCGACCCCGCATTAGAAGCCAAGGCAAAGACAATTCCCGCCACGCTTAAACGCCGTGGTGACACGTGGGCAGAATGGCATGAAGCCTGTTTAGGCGGCGAACCGGCAGGGTGCCACTTTGGCATAGGCGGCGTGCTGACCGAGTTTGTCCTGCTCGGCGACATCGCCCTTCGCACCGGCAAACGCCTCGCCTACGACCCACAGACAGTGCGCATCACCAACTCGCCCGAAGCCGACGCACTCCTGCGACAGCCCTATTATAACGGATGGAAATTGTGATTGAGAAGCAATTATTATTCGATGCTTTAAAGAGAGTTCGGTTGCCGTAGATTATGAATACTGAAAAACAGCTTCGTCCGCAACAAGTTTTGTTCGTATTGTGTGTGGCCTCTTTTTTGGTGCCTTTCATGGGTTCGTCCATCAATCTGGCCTTACCCCGAATAGGCGAGACTTTTTCGATGAATGCCGTTACACTCACTTGGTTGAGTACCATTTACTTAATATCTACCGCTATTTTTCAGGTTCCTTTTGCGCGCCTGGCCGATTTAGTGGGCCGCAGAAAAGTATTTGAAGCGGGCATATTGTTTTTTTCTCTATCAAGTATCTTATGCGGTTTTGCGCCTTCGGGCGCTGTGTTTATCGGGCTGCGTTTTTTGGCAGGATTGGGCAGCGCCATGCAATTTGGTACCGGCATGGCTATTCTTACAGCCGTATTTCCTCCGCATCGGCGCGGGAAAGCAATGGGTATCAACACCGCCGTAGTATATACGGCTTTGGCGGCAGGTCCCTTGCTTGGCGGGCTGCTTACGCATTATTTCGGCTGGCAAAGCCTTTTTATCATATCAGGCGTGGTCGGTATGTCGGTTATTGCCCTGTCGCGTATCTTTATGAATATGGAATGGGTGGAAGCCAAAGGCGAAAAATTCGACTGGAAAGGCAGTTGTATCTATGGGCTTGGGCTGTTCGGCTTGATTTACGGTTTTACCCAACTCCCTCATCTGGCAGGTTTTTGTTGGCTGGCAGGAGGCGTAACGGCGCTTACCGGCTTTGTTTTCTACGAGCGGCAATGCCCTAATCCCGTGTTCAATATCCGTATTTTCAGCGGCAACCGCGTATTTGCTTTTTCTTCTTTATCGGCGCTGATTAATTATGCCGCTACTTCGGCGGTTACCTTCATGTTAAGCCTTTATTTACAGTATATTCGCGGCTTTGATGCGCGCCACGCCGGGCTGATTTTGATTTCACAGGCCTGTATTCAAGCGGTATTTGCCATGCTCTCGGGACGGCTGTCCGATAAAATACCGGCCTCGCGCTTAGCCACTTTGGGCATGTGTGTCATTGTGGTTGGCTTGACGGGTATGGCTTTTATCACTGCAACAACGCCTATTGCCCTATTGATTGTACTGTTGTTCCTTCTGGGCATCGGTTTCGGTATCTTTTCATCGCCCAATACCAATGTGATTATGAGTTCCGTAGATAAAAAATTTTACGGGCAGGCGTCGGCTACCACCGGCACCATGCGGCTCACGGGACAGGCATTCAGCATGGGTATTGCAGGCATGGCCATTGCATTGAAACTCGGCAATCAAAAAATCCACCCCGCCGTACATACGGTTTTCATGGATAGTCTGCAAATTACTTTTATTATTTGCGCCGCCCTCTGCGCCATTGGCGTGTATGCTTCGTCACGACGCAAAACGCGGAAATGGAACCGCTAAATATTGAAGCACGTTACCCTGAATACAAAAGATGTCTGTATGCTAATTCATCTTTCAATAATTCGCCCGGATGAAACGGACGAAACGATTGCAACTCATTTGCTGTCATACGACTTTCAGTAATCATATTTACTTTATTTATAATGATTTGTAATATCAACCAATGAACAAATTTCAATATTGAGCAGATTCTTCTGATTGATTATTTCGCGAAATTCAAGACGATACGTGTCATTTACACGTAAAGACGAAAGCCCCTTTTTATCTCCTTTTAACTGTAAGCGTCTCCGTGATACGAGTGGCTACCTTATACATGGTTGCCAATTTGGTGAGTATTGTTATTGTGAAACTGAATCCCGTTCCTCAACGATAATTTTTCCCATTTTATACCTTTTTTTTCCATCCGTATCATTATAGGGGAGTTCGTAAAGCGGCGTACCGTCCTTTTGTCCTACTGACACAAATAAGTCATATGTGCCTGGATAACATGTCCTGAAATAGTTTTTAGAACGATCGACGAAACCAAATGCAAGGATGAAACTCGCTGTGGATATCATAGGAGAAGCTTTGTCGGGCGTGTCTATCGGTAATGTTTTTACATCTAACCGTTCATCAACTAAAACCGATACAATACCTCCTTTCTCATCTTTCAATGTCAAACAGGGATATCCTCCGTCGTAACAGGGTGCGACCCCTGCATTTCGCCATTCCCAACGAATAAAAAATGCTTTCCCGATTTGAATCCGTTCCGGATATTCCAACCGAAACAATTGAAGACGATAACCTAATCGCCTGTTTATTCTTTCGATATAATTTCGGTTTTTTTCTAAAAATTCATCTGGCCACCAATGAATGGACATAAATGATGCGTGATGTACTTCGACAGATTGCACAAGCAGGTCTCCATCCCATGCTCCTTTGCTTATCGAAGAACCGTAATGTTCGGATTCGATGATGACAGGAAGCGTTGGCCAGAACAGTTGCGCCATTTCTGCATGATACCATTGATGGGGACTTTTCTGTACAAGAATACTATCATCACGAAGTGCCAATCCACGCGAAAAAGCATAATCCGTTATCGGGAAACGACCGTCCAGATCATCAGTACCCACATAATCGTCGTTAATACATAGCAACGTTTTCTTGAAATGTCGACAATAGATATCAACATGTTTTCTAAGTGTATCAAACTCCCAGCTTTTTCCATGTTTAGGCGTAGTGAATTCCGTATGTCCTTCGCCCCACATACCATAATGTCCTAAATCAATAAATGCTAAATTCGGGTTGCCGTCGTATCGATCAGCCATCGCCGCCACAAATTTTTCTACATATTCGAGAAATACCGGATGGTCATATTCGGGTTCAAAAACACGTTTATCAACGTCATACCCGGTAGCGCCTTCATCGAATACCCATTTTGGTGTCGCATAATACATCCAGCTTTCCGTTGCAGTAATGCGAAAGGCAATTTTCTTCCCCTTTTCGATCCATCGTTGTGCCGGCGTATCCAACGTTTCCCATGCAAATAGATTTTTTTGTGGTTGGATGAAAGACCATGGTAAACGAAAATATACAGTGCTCAACCCCGGAAAATAATCAACTGTATCAGCAGGCTCAAGCCGCGAACCGTAATTCGTTATCGAGTTATCATAAAAATGCAGTGTCCATCCCATTCCAGGATTAATTAAAGCATTACCGTGGTCCAGCGGAGAAATAGCTGTCAATTCATTTAATTCACCTGACAATGTCGGTTCAGTTACGTAAACTATCGACGACATCATTTTGGAATTAATTTTGGCCGGAGAAATCAGCAGCCCTGCGGCGGCCATACCGACCTGTTTTATTAATGTTCTTCTATTCATAATAGTTATCGTTTTATTAAAAAATCCATATTCATATATTTTCGACCAGCGCTTTCAACGCTGAGCGCTGATTGCCGATAAGTTCATTGCAGTTCTCGTTGTCTAATGTTGCATAGCCATTTATGTTGGCTTGAAGCATAAACCATTTATATATCAGCAAATTTATCATATAAAGCACAACATAAATTTAGATGCAAAAGTAGGGAATTTATTTCAGGTTATCTAAAAAGTCCATCAAATTTTTATCATTTTTCCATTTTTTGAACCTCACAGGCTTGTCATCTACTACCTCACAACATTTTAACGCTTCGGCTTTCCTTTTCATGTTGACTTCGGCATAAATGTTGGTTGTATTAATGGATACATGCCCAAGCCATGCACGGATCGTATTTATATCCACTCCCGTCTGTAAAAGATGCGTGGCCGTTGTATGCCTGATCTTATCCGAAATTGCGGATAAATTGCATTATCCTAATGTGCGTCCTTTGCGGTCTTTCAGCCATTTTTTGGCGGGTTGGTAGCCGCCGATGTAGAAATTCCATGATACTATGGGAACATTATCGAAATACTGTGTGTTGTTGATGTACACTCTTCCGTCATTGCGTCCATCCTTTTCTTCATTGCGGGCTTGGTTAGTGAGCGTAGTCGAACTATGACCCGCAATCCCCACATCGTAATGAAATCCTGAAACAAGTTCAGGATGACGCGGGAGTGGTTCAGGATGACGTGGGGTGACATATTCGGGTTTTTCTACTTCGTTGCTGCCTGCAACGGGGAAATCTGCCATGCCTTCTTGCGACTCTACGTCTTCCATCAGATGCAGGCGGCGCAATTTGCCGCCTGATTCTACAAGTGTCCAAAATTGTGTTGCATCTTGCGGGTATGATACTCGTGGAAAGTCTATTTTTAGAAATCCCTTGTAACGTTCTCTATACGTGGGGCTGTGCAGCACGGCGTAAATGTAATCGAAAACGTCTATCGGGGCAAAAGATTTGTTTTGTAGAGACGGATAATTATCCGTCTCTACGGGTAGTGTCGGCAAACTGCAATCCTGCAAAATTGATAAAGAGATCTATCAGTGCGCTGTTAAATTTATGTATTCTTTTATCAGGCATTTGCCAGCCATCTACAATATCACCTTGTACGTAAAGGTAGAGAGGGAAAATGTAAGTTGAGACAGCGGCGCTATCTAAAATATGCAAATCGGCAATTGTGTTAGTGATGAACATATAACCTGTGCTTAATTGACGGCTTTTCTTTGAAACAACCAATCCTATATTTTCGCCTTTTGTGAAATGCTGCATTATTTCATAAACAGGATAAGCCAAAAAACCTTTTGATTTATTTGTAAACTCTGAAAGACAAACTGTCCAAAAAACTGTTATCGGTAATATACGCCAAAATCCCCTCGCCGTTTTTTTCTATGAAATGCTGCCCTAAACGAATAAATTTCACATAATCGTTGTTAAGCCATTTTGTGTCGGGTATGTTCATTGAAGGATTTTGCGGTTCTTTTTTGTATTGCGCTATCAAATCAACAATCCATTTATCACAATTCAGACTTTCGCCGCTGTAAGGCGGATTTCCCAACACCACCATCACGGGAACGTCCTGTTTGATTAGACTTGCTTCGTTGGCTTCATCGCTAAGCCATTGGACAAAAGGTGTTCTTGTTTTTTCGCGTCCCTTTGTTAAACTGTTTGTAAGATAAATATTCAGACGCTTGTTACCCGGATGGCGATAGCCTGTATGTTGTAAAACCATATCTAATTTGAGGTGAGCCATGGCATATGACGCCATCAGTATTTCGAAACCGTTGATGCGCGGTATCAGATGTTCGGCGGCGTAGGCTTGCCACATTCCCTGTTGCGACCTGAAACGGCGATAGATGTTTTGTACTGCTTCTGCAAGAAATGTACCGGTGCCTGTGGCAGGGTCAAGAATTTGAACGCGGTGTAAATCCTTTTTTTCTGTCTTAATACTTCCGTCTTCTTGCAGGTAATCATATTTAACGCTTTTCATTGACGAATCGGCCAAACCTTGCGGAATCCCGAACTCTTTCTTCAAAATATCGTCAGCTGCCTGCACGATAAGACATGCGGCGAACATGCCGTAAGCAATAGTCTGTGCGTAAATATCCGAAAATTCCTTTTCTGTAATATTGGGGATCAGCGCTTCGCGGAAACCTTGTAATTGTCCGGATATCGAAGAGATGTGACGTGTCGCGTCTCTATGTTTCAGGTCATCAACTAATGCGTTTTCGATAATATATGCCATCAAACGAGCTTTCGCCGCCATGACCTTTGATAATGATAACGATGATTTGATGGTTTGCCCATCGTAACCGATAAAGGCTTGTTGCAAATTCGGAAGTACGTTAGTAATTATATCGGAAAGGCAGAAAAATTTCTCATTAGGATAGAAATATGATTTTCTTCAACTTCCTCCTCCCAATGCACGGTACAAAAGTACATGCGTCAATGTGTACGAAGTAGTCAATCGTGCATATTCCTGTTCTGCTTCGAGGCTTTTTTCCATGACCGAAAGGACTTCTAAATAACTGGCAAAATCTAATTTGAACATTTCTGTTGCGCTTTCTTGTGAGTGTTGGTAGATGGCGACTTCCTGCTGTTTCAGTTGCTTCATGTTTCCGGTCGTTTCTATTTCCGAAAGGACGTCCAACACTTCGGAATACGCAGCGATTACCTGTTGATGGTAATTCTTTAGCGCAATGCGTTGTTCGCTTTTTGCGTTTTCCCAGAGCGTACGG
>Ga0082212_10009894_pt1 | contig 12252 bp, 11 predicted proteins | sample TergutNt197P3_FD_71548 | JGI IMG/M metagenome (GOLD analysis project Ga0082212, IMG submission 71548) | Neocapritermes taracua P3 segment gut microbial communities from Petit-Saut dam, French Guiana - Nt197 P3 | ecosystem: Host-associated > Arthropoda: Insects > Digestive system > Gut ... | reverse complement strand
AGCGCATGATGGCATATTGGGGTATGGTATCTCTCCTTCCTGTATGTAGACAAGTAGGGTGCTGTTTCGGTGGGCACTGGCATTATGGCATTACCACCTCATGTTTTCACAACGAAAACCGCATGAATACAGGCATTTCCGGCCTCTATCTGTCTACATCCGACCTCCTGTTTCTGGCGCTGATGGCTTTCTGCTTCCGATGGACGGTTGCCGCACAATCGTTGCAGTATTTGGCACTGTTTGAGTTCGATTGAAACGCTTTGCCGCAGACCGCGCACCGTTTCGTGGCATCATCACGGAAGATTTCCGCTTTTAGCGGCTGCCCTTCCTTGGCCTCCAACAGCACATGCCGGAAGAATTTGCAGTTGACGGAATACGATATGCTTTGAACACAGACATACGATTCACCGTCATCCAACAATAGGCAATTTCCATCGTCGTAGTTTGAGCAGAGCTTCCGAATCAGCTTCACCGCCGTTTTACGCTGTCCCGGCGTCATTCGCGGCGGGGAGCCGTCCGGCTTCCGCTCAATGAGTGGTAATGCTTTGAGATTGAACATGAGCACTCCCTTTTTCTTCAAGATAGGGGTTTCACTTTGTAAAAGTCCCTTCATATACCAGGTCAGTTTACGGGGATTTTCGCACCTTCTTTTGAAAAATATTTTTCTGACATCGTGTAGATGTTGATATATCAAGGCTTTTAAGAATAAAAAAATATGCGCCTTCAAGTCAAATCACCTTGAAAGCGCATATTTTATGGAGTATAATTACAATTATCATAATTGACTATGAGGAACACGAATATGAATATTCCACGAGCTTCTTCAATAGCCAGTACCATCAAACAATACGCGCAGCAAAAAGACAAATGGAGCGAGTTAAAGACTGTCGCTGTTGTTTCAGGTCTTGCCGGAAGCGGAAAGACCTCTCTTTTGCTTGACTATTTCAAGGATAAGAGATGCTTTTACTTCTCTTTTGCTGGGCTTGAAGAAAGCATCGCTGAAAAGCTGTTTACCGATAAGGTGTCGATGATAGCAGGCAAAGTCATTATGAATTGGGATGAGGCGTTTGCCGCTCTATCCAAGAAATACAAATACATTATCTTTGACGACCTTACTTCTATTTCGTCATACAAGCACTTTAATCAATCCTTTTATGAAAATATGTGCAGGGACTTTAATACTCGCCCGCTTGTATTTCTGATCGCGCAGCCGACAGATGATCTGAATGGGCTTGCTGACATTTTTCACGAAATAGCGGTCAGCTATTTTTCTTTACCCGAAACAATAAAGATGTTTCTGCCGCTATCCAAATTTGATATTCTCGGCCTATGCTCCATCAGCGGCGGGATTCTAAAGATAATGAGGGAATACGACGAGCATAAGACTTTTGAGGTCAATCTGTACAGTATGCTGCAACCCGACGCTACTTTCATTAACTTTATGCCTTACCTGATGGACAGGTATTTCAGAAAGCCGGAGATTTATCATCATATCCTTTACGCCATAGCAAATGGGAATCACAGGATCAGTGAGATCGGTAAGTTTACGGGATATGCCTACAACAAATGCGACAACTACATTTCTGCACTTGTATCAGCGGGCATAGTGAAGATCGAGAAAGAAAAATCCAAGCATGGGACAGAAAAGACCGCCTATGTTTTTGCCAATTCATATTTTCGACTTTGGTATCGGGACATCTATACAAATCGTACCGAAATAGCAACAGGCAATAGTGATGTGATTGGAGGCATTGTAAAGGGCATCATCGAAAAAGAAGTTCATGCTTTTCATTTGCAGCGTGCTTTTGCCTATGTTAATGCTCATATTAAGGAAATGGATTTCTGGGTGATCTTCCGGATCAATGAAAAGATAACCTATTCACCCGTAACCATCAAAGAGGGTAATTTCAGCTACACATTTGACGCCATTTACCGAAACGGCGAAAAGGCGGTGTTTGTCAAAGTATTTGCCGATCCGCTTGAAAACTGCAAGAAGGACGAGCATGATAAAATCAAAAGGGCGGTCATACTGTCGAATAATTATTATGACAGCCATATTTTCCTTTTTACCAAACGCCGCTTTTCCGATTATGCCGCGAAACAGGCCCCTATTGATGATGTGATGTCTTTTGTTGAGATCGAAAGATTGAAATATTGATATGTTCTTTTTCGGACTTATGGACGCACCGTCCATAAGTCCGAACGCCTCTGACTTCGGGCCAACTTGGCCCGATGTTCGCCCTTCGAAAATGGCTATGCCCTTTCTATCGATGCGGGTTTTTACTCTCTACCGTTTTTCAATACAAGAGATAATCTTGTGAAACAAAAAGAATATCTTGTTATTTCACTCTGAATATAGTACAATATATTGTGGTGAATGGTTAGACCTCAAAGGAGGCTAAATATGGCAATAAGTTATGACAAATTATGGAAACTTTTGATCGACAAAAAAATGAAACGTACCGACTTGAAAGAAGCGGCTGGTATCAGCTTTAATGTTTTAGCCAAGTTGGGTAAAGGCGAAACAGTTTCAATGGATAGCTTGCTGAAGATATGTAAAGCGTTAAACTGCGATATATCTGATATTATGGAGGTAACCCATTCATAATACAAAACTTTCAAGGGAAGGGAGGCGAAGAGCAGTAATGCGTGTAGCGGATTTTTATTGCGGCGCGGGGGGATTTTCAGAAGGGTTCCGCCAAGCTGGATTTGAAATAACGTTTGCAGTCGATAAATGGGAACCTGCAATAAACACTTATAAGGCTAATAAACCAAGTTGTCGTGTGATTCAAGACGATGTCATACGCATTTCAAGGTTACCTGATAATGAATTTCACACGCTGGTTCCCGATACTGAAGTTATAATCGGATCACCGCCCTGCGTCGCTTTTTCTAATTCTAATAAATCAGGTAACGGAGATAAGTCCTTGGGTATCGAACTACTAAAGGCGTATCTTCGGATAGTTGCCAGAAAAAAATTCAAGACAAATTCGATTCTGCGATACTGGGTTTTAGAAAATGTACCAAATATAAAAAAGTATATTAACGAAGTATATTCTGCTGCGGATTTAGAACTTGATGGTGATTTTTCTTTGACACCTATAAACAATTCGACCGGTATTTATAATGCGAAATACTTCGGAGCACCAACAAACAGAAAAAGGTTTTTATGTGGAGAATTTCCAGAACCTCAAACGACAAACACTGATATAAATATAAAAACTTTAAGAACTGTATTGGATTCATTAGGCGAACCTTGCGATAACGAGGATAGAGTCATCCAAGATTGCAACTATGAAGGATTTAGTCTTCCAAAAGACGAGTTGACAGATCACCAATATCTATACATGCTCCAGCCATTTGAATGGAAAACGGCGAAACGTTTGAAGGAAGACAAAGGATATATGGGGAAAATGTCATTCCCTGAAAATCTCGACAATCCTGCAAGGACTGTGATGGCAACGATGTCAGCTAGTTCGAGAGAGTCTATGATTCTACCGACCGAGCAGGGCGGTTATCGTTTGCCAACAGTACGCGAGGCAGCTTCTATGATGAGTTTCCCAATTGATTATAGGTTTTATGGGATTTCAAAAGGCATAAAACACACATTAGTAGGAAATGCCGTTCCTCCTAAGATGTCGTATGCTATTGCAAAATCTATCTTGTTGGATGCTGGAGAACCCATCCCCCAAGGTTATGTCCCTATCCAACATGATAAAACGATCCCATTTTTGAATTTGAATCATACTAAATTCGTTTCAAAAAAAGAACCACCCAAAAAAGATATTGCTAAATTCAAATATCATATTCCGTATCTTATAATTGATGCTTTTCGTGTGGAACTAACGAATTATCATTCCGATTTTGATAATAAAGAGTTCATATGGAATATAGAAATCCACTATAGCCAAGGCAAGAAAAAGGCTCGCGTGTTTTGTCCTATAATCAATTCTGAATCATGGGACAAAAGGTTATTGGGAAAATGCGATGAGTTTATTAAAAATACTTTGCCACACATATGTGAATCGTATAATCGGTTTCAAGAAATACATTGTATGACTTCGGAAGATCGAGCCACAAACAATCATATTGGGCCATTTGAAATGCTAAATTTAGTCAGGGAGCATATAGATAAGAATTTTGATAATGCTTCTTTGGGTAAAACGATATATCTGTCTGATGAACTACCAAACCTTCCGATAGCTATTGGCGTGGGCTACTATTTATTAAATAAACTGCTAACGCCAATGATTCCTAAAGGATGAAGTTTCGGTCAGAATATTACAATTTAGAAAGGAAATTGAAATGGCTACAATAGGACAAGATTTCCCAATGACACGTCAGGCGAGAAAAGAAAAACTTGCACAAATAAAAAAAGGTGAGCATATCAGTACAGCCAAAGTTCCCGGAAAAGGAACGAGGTATGTATATAAGATACCACTTGAATATTTATCATACAATCCATATAACACTCGCTTCTTGGCTCAGGCAAAAACTCTTGAAAGGCGATTTGGGCAAGAACTTAGCGACGAAAATCCTAATCACATCCTTGAGATAGAGAAATTCATATGGGATGAAAAAAAGGATCGAAACAGAGATACAATAAATTCTCTTATTAAAGACGGGCAACTACAAGCAGGGGTAGTAACGGCCGATGGCATTGTTCTTGCTGGAAACAGACGATTTCGCCTTCTTAACGAAATAGTTCGTAATCCAGATAAATATAGTGATTCAAGAACCGGGATCGTTGGGTTAGAATATTTTGAAGCGGTGATACTTGATGATGAAGAACTCAGCAAAAAAGAAATCGTCAAGTATGAATCTTTCTATCAGTTTGGGATAGAGGATAAAGTCGAGTACGACCCTATACAAAAATATATTGCCGCTGCACGCGATAAGAGAGATTTGCTTTTTACCGAACAAGAAATAGCAAATAATTTTATTACTCTTACTAAGGGTAATAAAAAAGTCGTTGAAAATTGGCTTACGGTCTTTGATATTATGAATGAATACTTAGACTATATAGAAGAAGCCGGTATTTACACAGCTCTTAAAGGAAGAGAAGAGGCTTTTTTACAGTTGACTGCATTGCTAAAAAGCTTTGGTGGGAGTAGATCGGGAGGTATTGAATGGGCTTTTGATGCTAATGATTTAAATGATCTTAAGCTGGTCTTTTTCGATTATATAAGATTGAATATTCCCACTCATGATTTTAGGATATTTAAAGATATCTTTTCCGATATGGGTCAATGGAAAAACTTCACAAAGAACGTAAGTGAGGTCGTATGGGATGAGGGAGCCCGGCTAAAATCATTTGATGAGTATAGAAACGATTATCCTGATGAGGATGAATCGACTATATCAACAACCAGACAAAATGATTATAAAGAAAAGGTTGAAAAAGATCTTAACCGCTTATACGGTGTCGAAAACGCTCGGATCCAGAGTAAAAAAGCACAAGAAAAGCCAATAGATATTCTAAGTTCGATACAACAAAAGCTGTCTAAATTAGAAGAGGATATGAGAAATGATCCTAATAAGAATACATTTGAGACTGATGAGTTTATTGAGGCGGTTCGAGATATACAAAAGAGGATTGGACGGATCAAACAACAAGTCGATTAGAGGATCATGGAGATGAAAATTTCGATTTCAATCAATAATCAAAACAACGCCTTTATCTTGACACCGATCGACTCCTCTTTTTCTTCCTTGCGAGGAATCAATGTCTATGTCAAGAGCATAAATAATGGGTTTCTGCATGATGGTTTAGTAGAAATCCCATTTGCCGGTGCCGACATAAATCAAATATACTCAAAGATAGTCGAGCTATTTGTTGGTCGATGGAATTGTTCTATCGCTTCTGATAAAAGCTCAGATTCTACAATTGCACACGCACAAGAAGAAGCAGAAAAATTTGAGTTGTTTTCAAAAAAAGCGTATGAAATCCGAAACAATAATGTAGTCAAAGAAGAATTGGAAGAATTTATTGGTGTTCTTAATCGAAATGAATTTATAAGAGAACTGAAGCCGTTTCAATTATTGGCAGCATATCACCTTGCCTTTTCTCAAAATGCTTGTAATTTTTCGGTTCCTGGTTCAGGAAAAACCACTACTGTCCTTGCTGCCTACGAATTGCTGAAGCATATTGACGATGATAAGAAAAAAGTCGATAAAATATTGGTAATAGGGCCATTATCAGCATTTTACTCATGGCGTAATGAATATAAAGAATGCTATGGCCGTAATCCGAAATATTTGGAAATACGAGGCGGTGTATCGGCAAATTTTATTGAAAACAAACTGATTCGTTCTAATGTTGAAGAAGAATTGATAATAGCAAGCTATGGAAGTATCGATGGAAAGCGCGAGGTGCTACAGCATTTCCTTAGGAATAATCGTGCTATGGTCGTACTTGATGAAGCGCATCGCATAAAAAATGTAGAAGATGGTGTGCAAAGCAACGCTGCTCTTTCACTTTCAGCGTTCGCAAAGTCCAGAGTAATTTTAACTGGGACACCCGCTGCAAACAGTTATGTTGACCTATATAATCTATATAAATTTATTTGGCCCGCGAACAATATTATTGGCTACTCTATTATTCAACTAGGGAACATGAGCCAAAGAGAAAATGATCCGCGAGTACCTGACTTGATGAGACGCATTTCTCCGTTTTATATCAGGGTGAAAAAAGCGGACTTGAAATTGCCTGAACCGATATATCACCAGCCTGATATTATCCAGATGTCAACGATTCAACGAACTATTTACGAAGCCATTGAAGATATGGCAATTCGTACATTCGAGCGTACTACTGTGTCAGATATTTTTAGTAAATCTGCATTTATCCGTTTACGTCAAGCAGCGTCAAATCCAAAATTGTTAAACAAGCCGCTTGATGATTATTTTTTTGATAATGACAGCGGTTTCGATAATGACAGCGAAAATAATGTCGGGCAATTAGAAAATAATATAGATGTAGATAACAATGTACTGAACTTAATACGGAGTTACAACGAAGTTCCGTGTAAGTTTAAGGCGGCATATGATCTTTCGCAAAGAATAATTAATGATAGCGGAAAATTAATTATTTGGTGTGAGTTTGTCGGTACATGTCTTGATTTAAGTGAATACTTAACAGCAAAAGCAATTCGTAACGCTATACTTTTTGGAGGGACACCACAAGAAGAACGCGAGAAGGTCATTATTGATTTTCATAATGATCCTGAATTATCTGTGATAATAGCCAATCCTCATGCAGTTGGAGAATCGATTTCTTTGCACAAGGCTTGCCATAATGCACTCTACTTAGAACAGGGATATAATGCAGGAGTATATATGCAATCTAAAGACCGCATCCATCGTGTAGGTCTCAAAGATAGTGACGTAACTAATTATTATTATTATCATGCCGCTGACAGCATTGATGATGTCGCGTATGATCGAGTAATGTTAAAGGAACGTCGAATGTTAGAGTTGATTGAAAGCGAGGAAATACCACTTTTATCTATTAATGATGATTTTATGGACGATATGGAAAACGATATAAAGGCAATTATGAGGGCGTATTATGAACGAAAAAAACGAAGTGTTTAAAAAGCTCTTACCGATAAAGAATTTATTTGCACTATATCAAAAGTTATCTGAAACTATAATCACAAAAATCGATCTCAAAAATCTAAATTTCGATCCTATTTCAATCAATAACTCGATCGACCTTCTTTGCGAAGTCGGAATGATACAGTTTGACAATGAAAAAAACATTTTCCAAAAAACTATTATAGAAAACTGGGAGTTAAGTGATTTTTCAGAAATCTTGTATGCAAAGTTACATTCGTCATACCCGGATGCTTTTTTATTCATCAATCAAGCCGACCTGAAGTATGATGAAGCTGAAGCGAAGTTGTATATAAAAAGAAATTCTGTCAGCCTTGACTTATCCGGCCTGCTTATGCTCCTTGATGGTATTGAAAAAATACATATTAGACAAAATGATATTTTTATTCTTGACAAAAATCTTCTTGATTGCCGGAAAGATCGAAAGGATCATTTATTTCATCACAAAACGCTTGCAGAGCTAAAAAGCCAAATCGAGATAAATGAAGAGTACGGTGTTGAAGCTGAACTTGCTGCAATGGAGTTTGAAACTAAAATGCTAGAAAACATGGGCGTAAATAAATCGCCGGAAAGAATATCAGAATATCATACAAGCGCAGGATATGATATCGTATCGTATATGTGTATGGATTCGCTAAATCCAGATAAGTTTATAGAAGTAAAAAGTTGTTCCGATAACAGATGGATATTCTATATTTCCAAGAACGAATTGGAAGTAGCGAAAAGCAAACAAGATAACTATTTTTTATATCTTTTTAATAGACAAAGTCGGATTTTTAGAATAATCCAAAATCCATATAATTATTTTATGGACTCCGAAAAAGATCAATGGACAATAGAACCTCAAATTTATCAAATTAGGTCATTGGAAAATTTATCCTGACCCAAGCAGGTGCCCATGAAACATCAAAAACTAGAGACAAGTCCAGAAATATCGAAGCGAATGGCAAATGTGAAATTAAAAAGAGGAACCGCCGAAACTCAGTTAGCCAAAGCGTTATGGCATAAAGGTTACAGATATCGGCTCAATCATCGCAAGTTGCCCGGGTCTCCCGATATCGTGCTGACTAAACAAAAGACTGCAATCTTTATTGATGGTGAGTTTTGGCATGGGCACGATTGGGCAAATAGAAAATCAAAGCTAAAATCCAATCGAGAATATTGGATAGAAAAAATCGAGGAAAACATTGAACGAGATACTCGAAATGATTTACTCTTAAAAGAGATGGGTTGGAAAACTATCCACCTTTGGGAGAAGGAAGTTATAAAAGATTTTAATAAATGTTTAGAAAAAGTGTTATCAATAATAAGTTTAGAACGATAATGACAACATAATTGTTAGGCAAATCCATTTGAACGGATTGTATGGTAGTTTGTTTTGGGATATCTTGCTTCTTTATTAAAAAAGTGGCTAACTTCGGGTCAAGTTGACCCAAAGTCGCACAGCGGATTTAGCGAAAATCGTGAAGTCAGCCAAGGATAAAATGAACGGCTACGCCGCCCTTGACAGCCTCCCCGATTTTCGCTATTCGGCAACCAAGACGATTAAGCCTCTTTGCGGCTTAATCGCCCATTTCGACACGATGGAGAAAAAGACGGAAACATGGAACGAGGGAACGTTATGCCCGCCCTCCTTACCGAAAACAAGCCGTGATTTTCTCGCCGTCCGCTCGAAAATCCCGTCCCGTTTTCCTGCCGCTCAAAACCGCGCCGCCTACATGGCGGCAGCGCGGTTTCTCTCGCCAGCCGGAGGGTAGGCATAACACACTAGACTTTGCCTACGGCAAAATCGTGTGCCAAAGAGGGCTGCGGCCCCTTTGGAAACCCCGAGAGATTGCCCGGCGTTCGCTCACCAGCCAGCACAAAGCCGTTGACTTTGGCTGACTGACGCGCTCGCTTCGGGCAATACAAAAGCCGCCGAGTGTCCCCACCTCTGTTTGGACATTCGGCGGCTTTTGTGGGGAACGAGGACGCAACGGAAACAGGCCGCAAAGACAAAAAGCAAGCCCAATATTATACAGCAATGCACTTCAATATAATACTATATTCATGTTGACAAATAAATGAATATAGTATATAATGGTGATAACGATTGGAGGCGATACCTTGAAAGAAATTGGCGAGAGATTACGCTTACTCCGTGAGGGCATTAAGTTCTCACAGGTGAAAATTGCAGGGATGTTGCAAACAACCCAAGCCAGCATAAACCGTTATGAAAACGCAATAGGCTCACCGCCGCTCAAGGTGCTTTTGTGGTATGCGGATTACTTTGATGTTTCGATGGATTATATCTTTGCCCGTACCGATCAGCCGCAGGGTAAATTATACGATTTCAAACCGAAAATCGAAAACAACGAAGACATGCGGCAGTTCATTGAAATGTGTTTTGACCCTAATTCTCCCATGAGCGGGAAATTAAAAGACACCCTTTTACAGATGATGAAGGGAGGCGGTAAAGAGTGAAAGCGGTTATTTACGCTCGGTACAGTTCGGACAGCCAGCGTGAAGAATCCATAAAAGGACAACTTCGGGAATGTACCGCCTTTGCCGAGAAGAACGGTATCACTGTTTTGCGGCATTATATTGACCGCGCCTTTTCCGCAAAAACGGACAACCGCCCCGAGTTCCAAAACATGATTAAGGACAGCGGCAAAAAGCTGTTTGATGTGGTCATAGTCTGGAAATTAGATCGCTTTGCGCGGAACCGATATGACAGCGCAAGGTACAAATCCACCTTGAAGAAAAATGGTGTAAAAGTGGTATCTGCCACAGAGGTTATTTCAGAGGGTGCGGAAGGTATTATTTTAGAATCTGTTTTAGAAGGATATGCGGAATATTATTCTGCCGATCTCTCCGAAAAAGTTATTCGCGGCATGACTGATAACGCTTTGAAATGCAAATACAACGGTGGATCACTTCCCATAGGCTATGTGATCGACGAGGAACGGCGTTTTCAAATCAATCCACTAACAGCCCCTTTCGTGCTTGCAGCCTTCAAACGGTATGACGAGGGCGCAACTATGACAGAGATCAGAGACTGGCTCAACGAACAAGGCGTAACAAACACGTTGGGCAGGGAGCTTAATTACAACAGTATTCAGCTTATGCTAAATAACCGCCGCTACATAGGAGAATTTCGGTATCGGGATGTAATAATCCCCGACGGCATTCCCGCTATTGTTCCGCAGGATATATTCGACAGCGTACAGGAAAAGATGGAGAAGAACAAAAAAGCTCCGGCGCGGCATAAGGCAGAGGACGATTATCTCCTAACCACGAAATTATTTTGCGGTTTTTGCGGCGCATATCTCTGTGGCGAGAGCGGCACAGGGAGAAACCAAGTGTACCATTATTACAAATGCGTCAACGCAAAGAAGCGTAAGACCTGTAAAAAGAAACCTGTGCAAAAAGCTTGGCTTGAAAATCTGATTGTCAACGCAACTATGAAAATGGTTATGGACGATAAGGCCATAGAAGCGATTGTCTCTATGGTCATGGATTTACAGGAACGGGAAAGTACCAAGTTGCCGTTATATGAACAGCAGTTGCAAGAAGCCAATACGGGCATTGAAAATATCCTCAATGCTATTCAGCAAGGCATTTTAACGAAATCCACGAAAGGCCGCCTTGATGAACTGGAAGCCGCCAAAGAGGATTTAGAAATCAAGATTGCCAGCGAAAACCTCATTCACCCAAAAGTCAGCGCGGAGTTCGTTACCTTCTGGCTACATCGCTTCCGCAAGCTGGATGTCCGGCAACAGGCTCACCGCAAAATGCTTATTGACACTTTCATCAATGCGATATATCTTTATGATGACAAAGCCGTTATTACATTCAACTACAAGGACGGTACCAAGACCATCACATTCGATGAAATAAAAGGTTCGGATTTGGATTGCCCCGGTGCACCATGCCAAGTGTTCTGGTAGGAACTGAACAGCCTACAAAGAACACTTGGTTTTTTCATGGCGACTTATATTGATACTGTGGCCGGGGCGTAACTAACAAATACGCCCCGCCCTGTTTTTATTAGGATGTCCGGCTGTGGTAAGGCCAGCACTTCGGGGATTTCGATTGCGCCTACGCAGTTGAAATGAATCCGTAGGTTTTGTTCCCATATGCCCTCAATATTTATCGCGTGGTATACTTCTATGAAGTCTACCAGCTCGTTCAGCATACGGGAGGTTAGTTTCCTTGCGAGGGTGTACTGTCTGACGGTGGCAGTGAACGTATCGGTTGCCATGGCCTTCGCTCTCTCGAACATACGCCGAAACGTATCGCTATCCGGAATCCCATTGGGTAGCTCTAAAAAACCCTTCAACCATTCGATTCTGTCGTTGCAAAAGTCTTCCATATCAACAAAATCTTCACCGGCGCTTAGCGTTAAACACAAACTAATCACCAGTATATCCACTAACTGGTGGCGTTTATTACCCCATGGCTTTCATGGGTCTGTCATCTGACTCAAAAAACTCCGCATTGTAATTTTGTGATCGATTTGTTATAATAAAAAAAAATATCCGTGAAAAGGGGGGTGTTCGATGGAATCCGATATAAAAAGCATCGGCATTGACGTCGGGACATCCACCACACAGGTTGTTTTCAGTCGCCTGCATATGAAAAACAGCGCCGGTT
>Ga0082212_10009893_pt1 | contig 12253 bp, 14 predicted proteins | sample TergutNt197P3_FD_71548 | JGI IMG/M metagenome (GOLD analysis project Ga0082212, IMG submission 71548) | Neocapritermes taracua P3 segment gut microbial communities from Petit-Saut dam, French Guiana - Nt197 P3 | ecosystem: Host-associated > Arthropoda: Insects > Digestive system > Gut ... | reverse complement strand
AAGGTGAAACCGTCCACTATCGAGAGGCTGATCTTCTGCCCGAACTCGACCTCGCTCCTTGCTTTGCCACGGACTATCGGGCGAATGTGCGGCTGACTGACGCTCACTATGCGCTCTGGTATTTGTATTTGTAGCAAGTCAAAATAATTGCTGGCGATTTTGCCAAATTACGTCAAATTAAAATACAGCATATTCGCTGAACACAATTTCCACCTTTAGCAGCACGTTCCCTGCTGCCCCGTGACCATATGATGTCAAGGGCTGCGTAGCAGTTGATCTGGACCCTTGAGATCATATGGTCTATGGGGTTACAATGCGAAAGCCGATGAGGTGATTGATTAATTGCTACATTCTTCCCGTATTTTAATTTGACGTTTCTATCCGCAAATAATTTGCAGTTCTACAACCAATGTCGTCGTCCGGGAATGGAGGGTAGCTCCCGAGGTCATAGGAGAACGCAAGCGCGGAGAACGGTATCATGCTGATGCAGATTAGGAGTGCCAGTATTGTTGATACTGCCTTCTTGAGTCTGTGTGACATTGGATATCCCCCTATTCGATTCCGGTTGTTTCTTCCTGGACGTCGTTGTCCGGCTTTCTGAGTGCGTTATGTGGATTGCTATAGTGTGTTCTTAGGCTGCAGAACTTCCGTCTGCGCTCGTCTGGAGGGCGATGCTCCCCTGACTGTCGTATGCGCTGCTAGCGGCGCTGCGCATTCCGTATTAACCATCTTCGGTAAGCAACTCCCTTATTTCGTCGTCATCCCAGAACTCATTCGACAGATAAGTCTCTCCATCGGCATCTTTCACATAGATGACTTCAGGGCGGTTGGTGCTGTCAACAGGACTTCTTTGATATTTGAAAATCAGTCATACGGGTCTGTGTCTGCGAAGACCGTTACACCTCGCGAACGTATATCGCCGGTGAACAAGCGCATCACATGCGCGACGGTTTGCCTGACTTTCTTGTTGTTGTCGCAGCTTATAAGTAGCCTGTACCTGAACCTGTTGTTGACCTTCGCCACGTACGCCGGGGCAGGTCCGAGGATTTTTACCCCCCTGGCTCCCCGGAAGTACCCCAGAAGCATCTCTTTAAGCGCGCTGCAAGCCGATATGACTGCCATTTCATTCAAGCCGCTAACTGCCAGCGATATAAGGTCGCGCACCGGAGGGCTGCCTAAAGTCTCCCGCAGCGCGAGCTCGCGCTCATAAAACCCGTCGTAATCCTGCCTTGAAGCCAGCAGGACAATTTCGTGCCGGGGGTTAAAGGTCTGGATGACCGCCCTGCCCTGCTTGCCTCCCCTGCCCGAACGGCCGATTACCTGCGTTATCAAAGAGAACGCCTTCTCGTACGCGCGGTAATCGCTCATATACAGCATAGAGTCGGCAGAGAGGACCCCCGCGAGCGTGACATTCTCGAAGTCCAGCCCTTTTGTGACCATTTGCGTGCCGAGGAGTATCTGCGCCCCGCCTTCGCGGAACTTAGACAGGAGCTTTTCATGCGAGTTGAGGCGGGAAACCGAGTCTGCGTCCATCCTAATCACGCTCGCATCCGGGAAAATCTCGAGCAGTTCGGCCTCGACCTTTTGCGTCCCCGCGCCAACGAACCTCAGGCTGCTGTCGCAGTCCGGGCACGCGGGCGGGAGCGGCAGTGAGTAGCCGCAATAGTGGCACAGCATACGGCCGTTTGCCGAATGGTAGGTCATAGGAACGCTGCATCTTTCGCAGCGGAAAACGTAGCCGCAGTGCCCGCAAGTGACCAGCGGGCTGGTTCCGCGCCTGTTGACGAAAAGAATGCTCTGCTCGCCTGCGAGTAGGTTCGACTCAATCTCCGCACGCAGAGTATAGCTTAGAATGCCCGCGTTGCCGTCTTTCAGCTCCTCCTTCATATCCGTAATGATTACCGGAGGCAGTTCCATCTCGTTGTATCTGTTCGCTATGGAAAAAAGGCTGTACTTCCCTATCCTGGCGTTATGCATGCTCTCGACCGAAGGCGTCGCCGACGACATTAGCAGCAGCGCGCCCGCCCTGGTCACCCGGTACTTCGCGACCTCCCGGGCGTGGTATCGCGGGCTGCTCTCGGACTTGTATGTATGCTCCTGTTCTTCGTCGAGCACAATCAGCCCGATGTTTTCCAGCGGAGCGAACACGGCGGAGCGGGTCCCTACCACTACGCGGACCGCGCCTGTCCTAATGCGCTTCCATTCGTCGTACCTCTCGCCTGTGCCAAGCGCGCTGTGGAGCACCGCAACGCTGTCCCCGAAGTGCTGCGTGAACACCGCGACCATCTGCGGAGTCAGGGCAATCTCGGGTACAAGTACGATGGCCGTCTTCCCCATGGACAGTGTTTCTTCGATGAGCTTTATGTAAACCATAGTCTTGCCGCTGCCTGTCACGCCGTGGAGCAGGGCTGCGGCCGGGGCGCCGCCCCTGAGCATCGGCAGTATGCTGCTATATGCGGCAATCTGCTCGTCGTTGAGCGTTATGGGGCCTTTGTCTTCAGCACGCGGCGCGGGCGGGCGCCTGTACACCTCGCGTTCTTCAAGGGTCAGCGCGCCAAGCCTTGCGAGCGCGGTAACGCTGCCGGCAGGCGCGCCTGTATGGTAGACAATGTCTTTGACCGGCATGCTTCCCGCATCCGCCATGAACTCGAGTACCGCCGCCTGCTGCGGAGCGCGCTTTCGCCGCTGCGAGGCTATGATCTTCGCTTCTTCCGGGTCAATGCCAAGCGAGGCTATCGCGACGGTCTTGTCGCGCTGCCGCTGCACTCCGTCCTTGAACCACATGCCGGCAGGCAGCATGGCGCGCAACGCCTCGAATACCGTGCAAAAGAACCTGTCGCTCATCCAGAGCGCCAGTTTTATCGTCTCCTCATCGAGCACGGGCGTATCGTCCAGCAGTTCGTTAATCTCTTTGAGATTCGCGTATTCGCTCGATGGCTCGACCGACAGTATTACCGCTTCTTTTTTCTTGTTGCCACGGCCGAACGGTACTATTGCCCTGATTCCGGGGACTGCTTTGTCCCGGAGTTCAGCAGGTATGACATAATCGTATGGTTTGTCGATTGCGAAGGTCGCCGCTGAAACAGCCATCCTCGCTATCGCCCTGCCTCCCCCCTGATACGCAGGAGCGTTAGGAGCGTTTAGCGCAGGTTCAGTCATCGATATTTGTAACCTTTAAGACGCCATTGGCAATCTCGTCGATCGCTTGCGAAACCGGCTTCTCGCAGTTCACTCCTTCGTGTTCGCTTGCGTAGCCGGATATTTCTCTCGCGCGACGCGCTATGATGTTTACGAGTAGGTATCTGCTGTTCACCTGGGTGAGCAGGCTTGCCAGTGAGGGGTAAAGCATTTTTATCAGTCCTTTCGGTATGGTAGCAGCGGGGTCTGCTATCCGCAGCATTCGTCATCCCGGGCTTGACCCGGGATCCCATGAGTTGGGCGCATACGGTGATGGCATTGCGTGTCAACTCCGCAATGACGCTCATGTATTGTCCAGTATTTCTATTATCTCTGTTACAGCTCTTTCGATATCGTCGTTTACGACGATGTTTGTATATTCGCTCTTGTGCCCGAGTTCAGTTTTCGCCTGCAGGAGCCTTGCCGCCAGCTTATCCTCCGAGTCGGTGCCGCGCCCGCGCAGCCGGCGTTCGAGCTCTTCCATGCTTGGCGGGACTATGAATATTGTCATGGCGCCCGGCATTATGTCAATCACCTGCCGCGCCCCCTGGACCTCGATTTCCAGCAGGACGTCTTTGCCGGCGTCTATGGCGTCCAGCACGGGTTTCTTTGGCGTCCCATAGTAGTCGCCAACGTACTCGGCGTACTCCAGGAAGTCGCCGCCGCGTATCATTCGCAGGAACTTTTCCGTGTCTATGAAGTGATACGCCTCGCCGTCTTTTTCACCCTCGCGAGGGGCCCGCGTCGTCGCGGAGACTGACATGACTATTTCCGGGCGCAGCTTGAGAAGCCTTTCTATCACCGTGCCCTTGCCGGCGCCCGAAGGCGCCGAGATTACAATAAGCCTGCCTCTTTCATTCATTTGCCGCGTTCTCCGTCAGGTGGTTCTTATCCTCTATACGTCCAGCGATAGTCTCCGGCTGCAGCGCGGAGAGGATAACGTTGCCGCTGTCCGTCGCGATGACCGCGCGCGTTCGCCGCCCGTATGTCGCGTCGATGAGTTTGAATGTCTCCCGCGCGTTCGATATAAGGCGCTTGATCGGCAGCGACTCCGGGCTGACGACCGCAACGATCCTTTCGGCGCAGACCATGTTTCCGAAACCTATATTGACCATCTTCATGCCGGCCCTCCCGATGTCGTCGTCGCAAACTCCACTCCGCGGCGAACTTCAGTTCGCTTCGCCCATCACAAGTTCGGGCATACGCTCCGTTTCGTTGCTCCTCCTATTCAAACACGACCCACTTCGTTGGGCTCGTGTTTGAATATCCTGCATCACTCCACATTCTGCGCGTGCTCCCGTATCTTTTCGATTTCAGCCTTGAGTTCAACCACGACTTTAGTGAGCTGCGAGTCGTTGCACTTCGACCCTATCGTATTGGCCTCCCTGTTAAGCTCCTGCGCGAGGAAGTCAAGCTTCCTTCCTGCAGGCTCGTCGCTTTCGAGGGTTTCCCTGAACTGCGCGACATGGCTCCGCAACCTCACAGTTTCTTCATTGATGGCAACTTTGTCCGCGAACAGCGCGGCTTCAGTCAGGATGCGCTGCTCATCGATCCCGGTTGTTTGCAGCACTTCCGCCATCCGCGCTTCGAGCCTCTCCATGTACTCCACTACTGTCCGGGGAGAGATTTCGTCGGCGGCGTCCGTGAGCCTGCATATCTCGTCGAGGCGCGCGCTGACGTCCGCCCTGATGCTGTCCCCTTCACGCCTTCGCGTCTCGTCGTGCTGGTCGAGCGCCATGGTCAAGACGGAACAGATGGCAGCGCCGAGCTGTTCTGCGTCTTCTTCTTTTTTTACTGCGCTGAGCACATCCGGAAACCTGACGAGGTCCGCGACTGTGTACCCGGCGTCCACGCCGTATCTGTCGGCCAGCTCCTCAAAAGCGTTGATATACGCCTTCGCCAGCGTGTGGTTTACGCTGATCGCTATGTCGTCGGCTTTGGATGTATCTACCGTGACGAAGACGTCGGCTTTCCCCCGGGAGATGTATTTTTGCACGATGCCTCTCATCGTTTCCTCAATCGGCAGGAACATGCGGGGCATCTTTATAGTGCAATCGAGGTGCCTGTTGTTGACTGTCTTTAACTCGACGGTTATTTCAACCGGCCCGGAGGAACCTTTCGCGGCGCCGAAGCCTGTCATGCTCTTTATCATTCAGGTTACCTGCCCCTTATGGCGTCACGGGGTTCGGGGAGTCTTTTTCCGCGTCGACCCAGAATGGCGGCTTCATAAGCTCGATGTCCGGTAAGAGGCCGAGCATCTTCAGGCCGCGCCTGAGGAATGCATCCCAGTATCTCCATTCGTGGGTGCCTGCGCCTTCTTCGTATATGTGCTTGAAACCGATCTCGTTCATATACGCGCTGAGCGCCCTGTTGCCGTACACGAGCATATCGTTGTAGCCGCAGGTGAAGTAGAGATTTGGGAAGTCCTTCCCTTTTTCCAGTACGCGCTTGGCCAGCACGCGCAGGTTTTTATCCGTATTTTCGAGCTCGTCAAGGTCTCCGAATGTCTCCTCAAAATAGCCCCTTGTTGCGCCCATTGGCGACGGCTCGTCGGTGGTGTCCTTCGCGCGATCCGCCACGAGGGCCGAGGACAAGGCTATGGTATGCCCGAATGTTTCGTGGTGCTTGAGCCCGTTGTAAAGCGCTCCGTAGCCGCCCATGGAAAGCCCGGCGACGATTGTGTCGTCGCGCTCATGCGAAAGCGGGAAGATTTTCCTTGTGAACTCAACGAGTTCCTTGCCGATAAATGTGCTGTAGAGCCTTCCCGAGCGTTCGATGTCCACGTAGAATGAGTTCTCGCCCGAAGGCATCACGACCGCGAAATCGTACATCTGAGAAATCTCGCCGATGCTTGTTCCTGTGATCCAGTCGCTGCAATCTCCCGTGAAGCCATGCAGGAGGTAGATAGTCTTAAAAGGTTTATCCTGCTTTTTTGGCACGCCGAGCCTCATGTCCGCCGGTATAAGCACGTTGACAGATACTTGCCTGTTGAGCGATTGCGACGCGAAATTACCTTGAAACCATGCCATTTCTATCAATCCTTTCTACTGAATTTATTGTATTATGGGATTGCGGCTCTGAGGCCGCAATGACGAGAGTAGTGCTGAACAATTACTTTTTATGTACTCTTGTCATATATAGGCTGATGACTTTTGAAAAGCCGTAATCGTAGAGGGCGAATATCGCGGTGCCTGCAGCGGCTATAATCAGGTACCCCGGGGAGTAGCTTCCAAAATCGAACACCAGTTCTTTGATCAGCAGATACATCAGCAAGAGCGCTACGTTGAACAGGGCTATTTTCAGCGCCCATTGCGCGGGCATTGACCTGACTCGCTCGATGAAATTTTTCGCAATCGGGTAATAGCCGAAGAACATGAGGTACAGGAATGAAACCGATTTTGACGGCATGACGAGCAAGCTCAGCAAGGAGCTGCAGGCGAAGACGTAGAATCCCGCGCCAATGCCTGATTCTATGACGGCAGCGGCTGTGAATATCGCTGAAAACGCCGCTATGCTCAAGTCTCCGGAAGGCCAGACCGTCGCGGCGAAATGCGAAACGAGCGTTAGTGCGGCGAGCAGCGCGGATAAGGTAAGCGTGCGAGTTTTTCCATTGCCTTTCATCGGCATCTGCAGCAAAGGTTCATGCACATCATCGCCGTGCAGATATCGCAGGCGTCGCAGCCGCCGCGGCTGACAGCGCCGCTGCCGTAAGATCCGTACGGGTATCCTCCCCGGCTCATGTACTCCAGAGCCTGCCTGTACTCCGCGTTGCCGGGGTCCATAGAGGAAGCGGCTCGATAGTGCTGCATCGCGTCGTCGAGCCAGCCGCGCCGGTAGTATATACTCCCTGTCAGGAAGTGCCATTCCGCTGTCCTTGCAGGGAATGAGCTGAGCAAGCTCTCGGCATAGTCGAGGTCGCCTGAGTTGATGGCGGAGCGTACTTGCGCTCCCTCGGCAGTGCCTCCCCTGCCCCCGCCGGCTCCCCCGCCGGAGGCAAAGCCCGCAGCTCCGCCTTCGCGCATACGTACGATGTCGTTGTACGCCTCGTTGATCTCTTTCATCTTCTCCTGGGCGAGATCCGCGAGAGGGTTGTCGTGGTAATTGTCGGGATGGTACTTTCGCGCCAGCTCCCGATAGGCTTTTTTCACTTCCTCGTCGGAAGCGCTCTCAGCTACTCCGAGTACGCCGTAAGGATTGTTCATACGCTCTCCAATTTCAGGTGGGCTGCACCCGTAACCCGATGTAATATGCCAGAATTCAGGAGTCAGGAGTCAGAATATAGACGAGGGTTACGTAGTTTCGTGTTCTTGATTATGCTAATGCTTCTGTAAGTTACTGTAATGCTTTATGCAGAGTTCGCCGACCACCCGGGAACGCACGTCCGGCATGCCAAGGCAGATCGTGTTTCTGACCGTATCGGTCCAAATGCTCACCGGAAGGAGCTCAAATGCGGAGCAGACCAGGTTATTCGAATGCGCCAGCGTCGTGTTAAGCCGCTCTTTGCCCTCATCGGTCATCTTGCCTTGTTCGGGGGGGCAGTTTGCTGCGACAGGATTGTACGCTCCCGCTTGCACGTCCTTTTCATAGTCGTCGCACGCGTCCATAAGGTAAATCCAGCGCCCCACATGGTACAGCATCTGAGATATGGGGCGCAGCTCCTCTTCAGGGGCGCCGTCGGGCGCAGCCGCTTGAAGTATCGCGGCGAACTTGTCCGCAGCCTCGTCCATGGATGCGCCGCCGCTTCTTTCAAGTTCCGAGAGCTCCGCGATGGCCGTGCGCGCGGCCGAGTCGAAGCCCGGCAGCTCCCGCGCAGCCTTCCTGTACGCTCGCCGCAGGAGCGCAGCCATGAAGCGTTGCGGCAGGGACTTGAAGAAGCGTTCATCGCAGATCGAGTCCCGGAGTTTCCACCAGCTGAGAATAACGTTGTAGCCGGCGCAGTCGTCCAGTGCCCCGTTGCGTGTGTAGTAGCGTTTTTTCCTAAGAGGGCTCGCGGCGCAGCGGGCCTTTTTTATATACGCGCGTTCGTATATTGGTTCCTGCTCGCGTCCTGCCGTAACGGGGCGTTTCACATCCCACAGCAGCATGGCCAGGAAAACAAGCTCATAACTCAGCGTGAAACGCGCCACAGCGCCGTACTTGGCGCCGATTGCGCGGCAAAGGCCGCAGTAGCACGCCCTGAACCGCTCAAGCTCGCTGACTTTTAGCTCGCCCTGCAGCGGGCGCAGATACCCGAACATAGCCCTCTACGCGCTTTCTATCCTGACTGTGACAGTGCATGAGCCTATTGCGCCGACGTCGCTGATGTCGCTGTCCATGTATATCCGGGCCGGGACTACGTAGGTGCCCGGATCGTGATCGGACATATCCGCAGTCACCCAGATGTTCTCTGCTGTGATATTCTCCAACGACGCGCGCTCGCCCCGCAGCATTACGTCCGTGCTTTGCGTGATTACCGTGGCCTTCATGTCCCTGGGCACGTTAATTGCGAACAGGGTAGACACGCTAAGGTGCTTAATCTCTAGCCCAAGGACTTCGACCGTGACAAGGGCTTCGGTGACAGCAGATTCATTGGTGAAACCGTTTTGCAGGATAATCGGGTACATATCCGTATACGTGCTGCCGAACTTCGTGACGTCGATAGCAGTCAGCGTAATGCTGTTGTAGTCCATGACGGCGTCCGGGTCGCCTGAGACCGTCACGAAGGCGGGGTGCACGGTGACTCTCGTGTTTTGCTCTGTAGCTCCCGCGCCGTAAACGAGCTCCACGGTCAGGTTGACATCCTTAATCATGCTGATCGGCACGGTCACGTGCACGGTATCCTGGCTGAATGACAGCGCATTGTACTGGGCCTCTTCGAGTTCCTCGCTTTCGTTGTCGATAAGCACGAATGACAGGTCGGCGTTGTATGTCGTGGCAAGGTTCTCCCTCGGTATCGGGACGACCGCTTTGTCAATCCTCGACACTATTGCCTCCGGGCCGTAGACAGTAATGACCTGCGGGCTCCATTCAGGGGTCTTTGCCAGGAACTCGGCGGATGAGGTCCCGCCGTTATATATGACGTCGACGCGTATATCCCTGTAGTGCATCACGTCGACGGTCAAAGCGACCCGGCCGACAGAGGGCGACATCCGGGTTATAAGAGAGCTGTCGACGTCGCTCGGGTAGACAATGTTATACTCCAGGTACGCCGGCCCTTCCGAGCGTATTTCGGATAGATCGACAGTCAAAGAGACGCTCCTGTTGCTGAGTTTGGAGACCACGGAGCGCGGCGCCTCGCCTCTTAGGGTAACGGCTCTTGTGACAGTCGACGCGATTACGAGCCCGCGGTCGTTGAATATCTCTTCGCCCAGGAACTCGAAATAATCCGAGTCAATGACGATCTCGAAAGGCACGTCGCGGTTCTCGCTGATCTCGACGAACATCCATAGCACGATTGACACCAGGAGCGAGAACGCTATATAGAAGGGTTTGCTTGAGAAAACCCTGTTCAGTTTTACGCCAATCATCGCTTATCCACCTTCTGTTTGCGCGCTGTCTTCGCTTTCGTCCTGCCGGTCTTCCTCTTGGCCCTCGCGCGCGAAACCGCGCTGCTTTGCGTGAGCTCGCTCCTGAGCATCGTCTCAAATGTCTCGCGGTTGAGGCGGCGTTTGAGCATGCCGTCGACCGCAACGGATATGAAGCCTGTCTGTTCGGACACGATGACAGCCACAGCGTCCGAGCGCTCGCTGATGCCCACCGCTGCCCTGTGCCTCATGCCGAGGCCGCTGGCAAGGTTGGCGTTGTTCGTGAGTGGCAGCATGCAGGCTGCGGACGTGATGCGCGCGTCGCGTATCAGCAATGCCCCGTCGTGCAGGGGCGAGTTGTGGTAGAAAATATTCTGAAGCAGTTCGGATGTGATCTGCGCGTCGAGCTGCGTCCCTGTCGCCCCGTAGTCGTTCAGGCCAATCTCGCGCTCGAACACGATAAGCGCGCCTGTTTTGCTTTTTGCCATAATCTCACAGGCTGCCACGACGTGCGAAAGCATGACTTCGAAGTCTTCGTTCTTCACCCGCCTTCGGAACAGTGAGCCCGACCGCCGGCTGCCCATGTGCTCGAACAGTTTCCTTAGTTCGGGCTGGAATAGCACGACAAGCACAATGACTCCCATCTGCAGCGTCTGGTTGAGTATGAACTTCATTACCTTCAGGTTGAATAGGTTCGATACATACGCGACGGCTAGTAATATGATTATACCGTTTATGACGCTGCCGGGGCTTGTGCGCCTCATGACGATAAGCACGCGGTAGAGCAAATAGGCAATAGCAAGTATATCGACGATATCCCAGACCCTTATCGTCTGGTTAAGCGTCGTCAATAAGCTTACTGTTGTGTCATAAAGTTCTCTAAACGATATCATATCTCAATTATACATTACGCCGCCGCTTCGGTCAAGTGCCAAGGGAGCCTTGGAGCAGCACGGCTGCAGTAGCGGATACTCCCGTGCCGTCGCCTGTGAAGCCCATTTTCTCTTCCGTCGTCGCCTTTACGCTGATGTTGCCGACGTTCGTTCCAAGCGCTCCCGCTGTTTTCTCCCTCATCTGGCCGATATAGCTTGAAATCCGGGGCGATTGGAGGACGATCGTCACGTCCGCGTTCCCGAGGGCATAACCTTCCGCCAGCACAGCGTCATAGACGATTTTCAGCAACTCGATGCTGTCGGCATCCTTCCACTTTGGATCTGAGTCCGGGAAGAACGCCCCTATGTCACCCAGCGCAGCAGCGCCCAAAAGCGCGTCCATGAGCGCGTGGAGCGCGACGTCCGCGTCCGAATGTCCGTCCGGGCCGAAGCCGCAAGGGATCTCCACCCCGCACAAGACGAAGCGCCGCCCTTCCTTAAGGCGGTGCGCGTCGTACCCATACCCGATCCTCATAGCCTCAAGCCTCACTTTTCATAATCGCTTCTGCGGTAATTATATCTTCTAAAGTCGTGATTTTGATGTTGAGTGGCGAGCCTTCCGTTATATAGACCGGCGCGCCGATTAGCTCGGCTGCCATGCAGTCGTCCGTTACGTTTATCGACTTCTTGAATGCGTATGTCAGAGCGGCTTTGATTAGGTCCGCCGTGAACACTTGCGGAGTCTGCACTTCAAAGAGGCCATCCCTGTCGATAGTCTCGATCGCCATGCCGTCGCGCACTCTCTTCACTGTCGAGGATACGGGGATTGCGGGCGCAGCGGAGTGCTTCTTACGCGCGGCCATGACTGCCTGCGCAATTACGCTGCTGCTGACGCAGGGGCGCGCGCCGTCGTGTATCGCGAGCAGCATAGCTTTTTTCGATGCTGCCATTGTGCCGTTGAGTACTGATTCCAGCCTCGTTTCGCCGCCTGTGATGACTTTCGAAGCCTTATCTATTTTGAAGTCGGCGCACAGCGCGGCAGCGCGTTCCAGGTTCTCGCCGCTGACGACGAGTATAATCTCGTCGATAGCCGCAGAGTTTTGAAACGCAAGCAACGTGTGCGCGATCACCGGGGCTCCGGCTATGTCAATAAAGAGTTTGTCCCTGCCGCCCATCCTTTCCGACTTCCCCGCTGCAGCGATAATGGCGCAGCAAAACGCGGCGGAGTGCTTCCCTATAGCTCCGGTTCTTGGTCTATACTTAGCCATAATCTACAAGCACCTTTCAATCCGTGAACATAACATCGCATATCAGCTTGATATTTTTGCTTGTGAGCGCTCCAATTTCTGTGTACACGCTTTCGCCCTCTGATAAACGCAGTACTAGATTCCCGATACGAACAGCAGTAATGATGTACCTATTACCACTATATGCCAGCAGCTGATCCACAGCACGTATTGTTATTGAGTTGCCGAGTAGTACATCGACATCTTCAGATATACTAGTGATTTGACACAATTAGATATTAATGATATACTATACCCAAATATCCTTGGAGGTGGGTGTAGTTATGAAGAAAAAGTACAGCGTGACCCTTTCGAACGAAGATTGGACATATGCACATGATATTTTAGAAAGCAACAAGACCGCCATTGGGTTCCGAAAACGGGCAAGCGTCCTAATAATGCTGGACGAAGGAGA